>ERZ1643250.1156-NODE-1156-length-24048-cov-11.251157_pt1 | contig 24048 bp, 21 predicted proteins | sample MGYA00579262_ERZ1643250 | MGnify/ENA primary metagenome ERZ1643250 (study PRJEB29033, sample SAMEA4952265) | chicken gut metagenome | biome: Broiler Chicken; feature: Gastrointestinal Tract; material: Caecum | place: Ireland | collected 2018 | study: Broiler... | reverse complement strand
AGGATGTTAAGAAGACAGTTGTAACAGGTATCGAGATGTTCCGTAAACTGCTCGACGAGGCTCGCGCAGGTGATAACATCGGTGCTCTTCTTCGTGGTGTTCAGAGAACAGAGATCGAAAGAGGACAGGTTCTTATCAAACCGGGTACAGTTACATGCCATACAAAATTCACATGCCAGGTTTACGTTCTGACAAAAGATGAGGGTGGCCGTCATACACCGTTCTTCAACAACTATCGTCCGCAGTTCTACTTCAGAACAACAGACGTAACAGGTGTTTGCGAGCTTCCGGAAGGCACAGAGATGTGCATGCCTGGAGATCACGTTACAATGACAGTTGAACTGATCCACCCGGTACCGATGGAGGAAGGTCTGAGATTCGCTATCCGTGAGGGTGGTCGTACAGTAGGATCAGGTACAGTTGCTTCCATCGTAGAGTAAGGATATACGCGTAAGGCTGTAAGCCGTGCGACAAAATAAAGAGGAGCCACAGGAAAGTGCTTGCATTTTCCTGTGGCCCCTCTTTTATTGTGGCATAGGGCACCAGCACGCGAGCGATATATCCCAAAATCCAAAATCATAATTTGGGTCTTTTAACTTTAAGGAGAATATTGTATGGGAGAACAAAAAATACATCAGCCTCCTATGACGATTGAAGAACAGGTAGAAAAATTAAACGACATATCCTATTTTAGATTAATTAAAGCTTATAGTCTAAACTTAAAGCCCAGAAATAGAAAAAGTAGAGATTAATGTAAGATGCCGTATTTCAAATTTTTTTGCAGAAAACTACGGTGTTTTAGGTTACTATGATTCGGATAAATTTATAAATCCAGAATATCATAAAAGTTTTCTAAAGGATATAGAGGCAGAAATATACAGAAACTCAAAAGCTCCGTTTGTAAAAAATTTTCGAGAAAATTATGAAGGCGGACAATTGCCAATTTATGCACTGGTTGAAGTGTTCAGTTTCGGAACATTATCAAAATTTTATAAGAATATGAAAAATGGAGATAAAAAGATAGTGGCGAAATTATTTTGCGTTGGATATACATATCTCGAAAGCTGGCTGGAGAGCATTGCGTATGTCCGAAATATATGTGCACATTATGGGCGTTTATATAATGCAAAATTAGCAAAGACACCAATATTATATAAAGAATATTCAAAGGCTGGGATCAGAAATATGAGGGTGTCGAAATAAAAACGATGGGTTTTTCTCAAAACTGGAAGGAGCTGCTGCAACATGATGCCTGAATGCTAAGAGTGTGCTGACATAATATCTTATGATAATACAGCGCCGGCTTTTTTAGAAACCGGCAGGAAAGGAAGTACTGATAAATGAATGCAAATATTTTCAAGCCAGTGAATATATGCAGATGAGCTGTTAAACCGCGGATATGATGTATGCGTAGGGAAGATACCGAACGGGGAAGTCGATTTCGTGGCGTTAAAGGACGGAAAAATACATGCTTTCTCCTTTACAGTTTTGGCACTGCTGATTATAATGAAAATACAGGAGGCAGATATTCGTTAAAATGACACGAGAATGAACAGGAAAGGGGGAAGCTCAATGGAGAAGAAAATAATTTGTGCGATATTACTCGTAAGTAGTATCGTTGTTTTATCAGCATGCGGGAGCCAGGATCAAAATGCGGAAAAAGTAAGTGATACGGAAACACAGTCTTCAAACGACAGCGTTCCGGAATGGCTGGAAAGTTTTTACAACAGCAGCTATGAATACCGGAAGAGTACAATTGTTTTAGAAAATGACATTGAGGATACCATTGCTGTTGTAGAGGGAAAAGTTGAAGCTTCTCCGTATAAAGAGTATATAAAAATCGTTGAGCCGGCTGAATCATCGTGGTCAGAAGCCTGGTTCTATGGTGATGGAGATGATGTTACTGCAATTTTGAATGTAGAAAATGATTATGTCCTGCAGAATACAAGACGTTCTTATCCTTACGGATATGGCAGTGATCTGTCACTGTCAAAGGACCGCACAGAAGAATACAACGGTATATCCTGCGATGTCTATACGGCGGAGTATACAGTCGACCTTACAGAACAGATAAATCAGGAAAGTGAAGAAGCGATAATAACAGAACCAATTACAGCGGTTGTATCACAGGAATACTATGTTGATCCGGAGCAGGATCAGCTTCTATGTATGATTACGGATGCATCAGACCGACAGGAAAAAACAGAAATCGCCAACAGGGTTATGAATGACAATATCACGGTGGAAGAGGCGCAAAAGCTGGTTTCTGTCGATGAAGTGACGAAAGAAAAGATGGAGATTCTTTCTTATGACGATTCGATTTCAATAGATATTCCGGAGATTTAGAAGAATAATGAATTTACATAAAAGTAAAGCTATTTTGAGTTCTCAAATAGCTTTACTTTTTTGAAATTATTCCGTTATCTTTTATATATTTTCCCATAACGTATACCGGGAGCTGAACAAGCGGGACGATGCGCTGGAAGCATTGGCGGATGCCTATGATAAAGTAAAGATACTTACAGCAGAAGAGATGAAAGAGAATGAAGAGAACGGGATGAACAGGGGGATATATACGACATGTACAGCAACGGATTTTATGAGTTCTATACTATGCTTGCAGATTCGGAGTATCAGGAAACTGCAGATCAATCGGCACTTATGGATTTTGTACCGGAAGATGAATGATTTTTCCGAGACTGAACATACTATACCTGTATCCGTCATATATCGGGCAGTGATGCAGAGTGGCAGGTGTGTATGTAAAATGAACAAAAAGAAAACACTTTTTAATTTAAAAGGGAAATTTGATTATAAGATGCTTCTATGGGATCTTCTCTATGATATTGCCGGCAGTATCCTCTATGCTGCCGGCATTTATACATTTGCAGGCAATGCGGGGTTTGCTCCGGGCGGAGTGTCGGGACTGGCGCTGATCCTCAATCATCTTCTGGGGCTTCCGGTCGGTATGGTTACGCTTCTGTTTAATATTCCGCTTGTTGTCATCAGCTATAAAGCCGTTGGAAAAGCGCTTCTGATCAAAAGCGCGAAGACAATGGTCATTTCTTCATTGTTTCTCGATGTAATATTTCCATTTATTCCAATGTATACGGGCAGCCGCCTGATGGCTGCCATCTGTTCCGGCGTCTTCATGGGAGCCGGGATGGCGCTGTTCTATATACGAGGTTCATCCTCGGGCGGCATAGATTTTCTGGCGCTGACGATCAAAAAGAAAAAGCCGCATATGTCGATCGGTGTGATCACACTTCTTATTGATCTTGTGGTCATACTGCTCGGATGGCCGGTATTCGGAGATGTAGATGCGGTTCTGTACGGCGTGGCATCTACGGTAGTATCCACAATCGTGATTGATAAGATATTATATGGAACCGGAGCGGGGACGCTTGCGATCATCATAACGGAAAAGGGCAGTCAGATCGGGGTGAAGATCGGAGAGAATGTAAGGCGCGGAGTTACCATGATCCCTGCGGAGGGAGGATATACAGGAATGCGAAGAGATGTGATCTTATGCGCGTGCTCAAAGGCGGAAGCATATCTGGTTAAAAGCGCCGTGCAGGAAGCAGACGAAAAGGCGTTTGTAATGTTTACCGAGACCAGCGAAGTGTTTGGGGAAGGTTTTAAAACAGAGATTAAATAAAAATGAAATAGTTAAAATATATAAAAATAGAAATAAAAACGCAAATCAATTGATAAATATATACAAATATGATAGTATAACTATCAGAAACGTGATGCGAAAGGAGCAGGCAGAATGAAAGAATCCGCAGCCAGAATGCGCAGAACGCAGCAACGCGAGCAGAAGATACTGGAGGCGGCAATGGCGCTGTTCTGTGAGAAAGGTCTGGAAGAGACGTCCATTGATGAGATTGCCGGGCGCGCAGGGGTTGGCAGCGCTACGATCTACCGCTACTATGAGACGAAAGCGCAGCTTGCGATCCAGAGCGGTGTCGAATACTGGAAGAAGATCGCGCAGCAGTATCTGAATCTTACGGAGATAAAAGGATATTCGGACATGACCGGCCTGAAACAGCTTGAGTGTATCATGGATGCGCTGGTCATGATATTTGAGAAGGAAAGAGGATTTCTCAAATACCTGCAGGAGTTTGAAGTGTTTGTACGCAGGTATGAGATTGATATGGAACGCCTGGCAGCGTATGAGGAGAGTATCATGAGCCTGAAGCCGAGGGTGACGGATGCGCTGGAAAAAGGGCTGCAGGACGGCACACTTTCGTTCGAGTGGTCGCCCAATGAAGTGTGCTACTCTCTTGCACATACGGCATTTGGAGTGATGAAGCGGTTTGCGTGGAACGGGAGCATGCTGGAACTGGACAGCCAGGTGGAACTGATCCTGCAGGTAAAGATCGCCATAAAGCTGCTGATCAGGGGACTGACAGCCGGGACAGCATAAGATTCTGTGATAACAGAAGTTATTACGACAGAAGAGGAGCAGAACAATGTACAAAGTATATGAGATCAAGAAAAGAATTTTTGACGACAATGACCAGGAGGCGGAGAAAGTAAGAAAAGAGTTAAAAGAGGACGGAACATTTCTTATAAACCTTATGTCATCGCCCGGCGGTGGTAAGACAACCACTCTTAAGAGGACCATTGATACGTTAAAGGATGAGATGCGGATCGGCGTTATGGAAGCGGACATCGACAGTGAGGTAGATGCAGACGCCATCAGTGAAACCGGAGCGAAAGTTATTCAGTTACATACCGGCGGCATGTGCCATCTGGATGCGGATATGACGAGACAGGGTCTCGAGGAACTTGGAACGGACGATATAGACCTTGCCATACTGGAAAATGTGGGCAACCTCGTATGTCCGGCGGAGTTCGACACAGGAGCGGTGAAGAATGTCATGATCCTAAGTGTTCCTGAAGGAGATGACAAACCGCTGAAATATCCGCTCATGTTCCAGGTGTCCCATTGTCTGCTGATCAACAAGATCGATGCACTCTCCTGTTTTGATTTTGACTTTGAGGCATGCAGGGAACGTGTACTGCGGCTGAACCCGGATATGAAGATCATTCCGGTCTCGGCAAAGACCGGAGAGGGAATGGAGGAATGGTACGACTGGATCAGAGAACAGGTGAGAGACTGGAAGGAGGGAGATAAATGAGTGAAGAGAGAAAACTGATCCTGAAACTGGGGCAGATGATCACGGACCGCATCGGGCACAAAGTGACAGTGGACGACCCTGAATACTGGGGACTCGCGGAAGTGCTGACCGATGAGATGGCGGAAGTGTGTCTGTCCATGAAAGTAAGGAAACCGATGACGCTCGAGGAGATCGCGAAAAAGTCGGGCAAAGACAAAGACCGGGTCCAGAAGTTACTGGACGAGATGTCAGTCATCGGCATGATCGAGTACAACTGGGAAAATGAAGACCGGCACAAACAGTATGTGCTTCCGATGTTCGTACCCGGCTGTGCAGAGTTCATGATGATGAACAAGAAGCAGACGGAGGAACATCCGGTCATTGCAGACTTTTTTGAGAATATGTCAAGGCTTCCGCTCGAGAAAGTGACACCTATGGTGCCGCCCGGAGGCTCCGGTATCGGCATGCATGTGATCCCCGTGGAGAAAGCGATTCCGGCACATCAGGAGTCTGCGAGTGTAGAACACATTTCCCACTGGCTGAAAAAATATAAGGACAAATATGCAGTGGGCGCCTGTTCCTGCCGCCGCCAGCAGCGGATGCGCGGTGAGGGATGCGGCGAGATAGAAGGAGATCTGTGCATCGGTGTGGGCGATATGGCGGATTATCTCGTGGAGACGGGAAAGGGCCGCTATATTGACCTTGATGAGGTGATGGAGATACTGGAGCGTGCCGAGCGGAATGGATTCGTGCACCAGATAACGAACATCGACGGTGAGGATAAGATCTTTGCGATTTGTAACTGTGCGCCCGGCGTGTGCAACGGACTGAGGACATCGCAGCTCTTCAATACGCCGAACATGTCCCGCTCTGCGTACAGGGCACATGTAGAGAAAGAGAAATGCGTGGCGTGCGGAAAATGCGTCGAAGTCTGTCCTGTAGGCGCGGCGAAACTGGGGCAGAAACTGTGTACAAAGCACGGTGAGATCAAGTACCCGAAAGCGCTGCTTCCGGACACTGAGAAGTGGGGCAGGGACAAATGGGATCCGGATTACAGGGACCACGCCAAGATTAACTGCTATGAGACCGGAACATCGCCGTGCAAGACTGCCTGCCCGGCACATCTTGCGGTACAGGGCTATGTTAAGATGGCTGCAGAAGGCAGATATATGGATGCCCTGAAGCTCATCAAGCAGGACAATCCGTTCCCGGCTGTGTGCGGCGCCATCTGTAACCGCCGCTGTGAGGATGCGTGTACGCGGGGAACTGTCGATAAAGCGGTGGCAATCGATGAGATCAAGAAGTTTATTGCAGAGAAAGAGCTTCACGAGGAGCACCGTTATGTTCCGCTCTGCGAGAACCATGAAGGAAAACAGTTTGAACAGAAAATCGCAGTTATCGGCGCGGGACCGGCAGGTATGTCTGCTGCATATTATCTGAGGACAAAAGGATATCCGGTGACGGTATTTGAGAAAGAGAAACGGCCGGGCGGAATGCTGCTGAACGGAATCCCGTCTTTCCGACTGGAGAAATCCGTGATCGAGGCGGAAATTGATGTGCTCCGGCAGATGAATGTAGAATTCAGATGCGGTGTGGAAGTCGGGAAAGATATTACGATCCCGGAGCTCAGAACAGAAGGATATAAGGCGTTCTACGTGGCAGTCGGCGCTCAGGGCGGACGACTGGCGGGAGTTCCGGGAGAAGATGCGGCCGGCGTGCAGACCGGTGTGGATTTCCTGCGAAAGATCAATCTTGCAGAAGAAGTTGAAATGCTTCCTGACGATATAAGACTTTCCGGTCGGACTGTTGTGATCGGCGGCGGAAACGTGGCGATCGATGTGGCGAGAACAGCTCTTCGCGCCGGATCAGAGAGTGTGGGCATGTACTGTCTGGAGTCTCTGGCTGAGATGCCGGCGGCAGCAGATGAAGTGGCGGAAGCACGTGAAGAAGGCATTGTGGTATGGAATGGCTGGGGACCGAAAGAGATTCTTGCGGACAATGGTAAAGTAAAAGGTATTGTTCTGAAAAAGTGTGTTTCCGTATTTGACGGAAACGGCAGATTCCATCCTGTTTACGATGAAAATGAATGTATCACGGTGGAATGTGAGAATATACTCCTCTCTATCGGCCAGTCTGTTGAGTGGGGAGAACTTCTGAAAGATACGGTAGTAGAATTTAATCCGAATGGTACGGCGAAGGCGGACCCGGTGACATATCAGACAAAAGAGCCGGATATTTTCGTAGGCGGAGATGTGTATACAGGACCAAAATTCGCTATCGATGCGATCGCGGCGGGAAAACAGGGCTGCGAGTCTATTCATCGTTTTGTGCACGAGGGACATTCCCTGACTCTGGGACGTGACCTCAGGCAGTTCGTGGAGCTTGACAAGGACGATGTCGTGATCGAAGAGTTTGACAATGCGAAGAGACAGATCCCCGGAAGAAAGGCGGGCATTGCGAAAGACAGTTTCCGCGATCTGCGTTCGGTGTTTACGGAAGAACAGGTTAAGGCGGAAGCGGCGAGGTGTCTCGGCTGCGGAGCTACAGTGGTGGATGAGAACAAATGTATCGGCTGCGGGCTGTGTACGACGAAATGTGAATTCGACGCCATCCATCTGAGCCGTGACCTCCCGGAGATGAGCACAATGAGAAAGGCGGAAGACAAGCTCAAGGGCATCCTGCCATATGCATTGAAACGCGCGATCAAAATAAAAATGAAAAAATAAGGTCACTGTGAAAGAACAGATAAAATAATGCATGAATTAGGAATTATCGTACATATTACAAAGACTCTGCAGAGCGTTGCAAGGGAAAACAATTTAAAAGAGATCGCTTCCGTCACACTGGAAGTGGGAGAAGTAAGCTCCATTGTTCCGGATTATCTTACAGACTGCTGGGAGTACTACAGGAAGAAATTTCCGCTGATCGAGCACGCGGAGATGAGGATCGAGATGATGCCGGCAGTGACATACTGTGAATCCTGCGAGAAGACATATCCTACCGTAGAGTACGGCCGGCAGTGTCCTTGCTGCGGGAGCTGGGAGACGTATCTGCTGACAGGAGACGAATGTAATATCCGGGAGATTGAGGCGCAGTGACAGGCAGTTCTGATGCTGCCGGAGAGAAAAGGGGGTAATATTTATGTTATTTCATGTTTACGGTTCAGAAGCCATACCGCAGTGGATCGCCATGCTCGGTGTACTGGCGGCGCTGATCCTGTTAAATGAATTTGCAAGGAGGACGAAAACGGGCGGTATCATTATGTTTTTCATCATCCCGGCTGTGCTGACGGTGTATTTCATCGCCATAGCCGTGGGCGCGGGGATGGGAGCAGAGTGGGCGCTCAACAATCAGACCCATGTCTATATGAACGGGTGGTTCCATTACGCGAAACTGTATGCATCACTGGCAGGCTGTATCGGATTTATGATGATCAAATACGAATGGGGAATTGGAAAAACGCACTGGTTCAAGGCGTATCCTTTCGTGATCGTAGCCATCAACATCCTGATCGCCGTGGCAAGTGATTTCGAATCTGCCATCAACGGCTGGTATTCGTGGTGGCTGTCTTCCGAGGATGTGTGGCTGTACGGAGGATGGCATAATGTTTTCAACGGCATAGCCGGTATCATCAACATTTTCTGTATGACAGGCTGGTGGGCCGTTTATTCCTCCAAAGATAAGAAAGATATGATATGGCCGGATATGATATGGGTATATATCATCGTGTATGATATCTGGAATTTTGCGTATACATATAACTGTCTGCCGACGCATGCATGGTTCTGCGGTATCGCCCTCCTGCTGGCGCCGACGATCGCAGCGCTTTTGTGGAACAAGGGCGGATGGATCATGAACCGGGCAAACACCCTCTGTATCTGGTGTATGTTCGCACAGGTATTCCCGCTTTTCCAGGAGACTCTCTCCGACGGGACGCAGCTCTTCCCGTGGGCGACTCTGCCAAAGCTTTATGCGGACGGCACGTTGAACGGTATCGCTGCGGGCGGAAATGCGAATGCGGATCCGACGATGATGACTGTTGTGAGTGTGCTCGCGCTTGTGACAAATATCATCGCACTGGCATACATCATCTATGTATCCGTGAAGAGAAAGAAGAACCCGTACAAGAACGAAGTGTTTACAGAGTTCAAATATTACAAAGATGCAGCGGCGAGAGCTGAGATAAAATAAATAATACACAGTATGACTAAGCGGGAGAAAGTGATATAATGAGTAAGAGATATCTGGACTGTACAGCATCGGAAATACAGAAGATGACAGGAAGAGAACTGACAGAAGCGATTGCCGGAAGCGAGGGAAGGATCCTCGTGTGTGAGACGATCGGAGCAGTGCGGCCCATGCTGGGGGATGTGACCAATGCAGAGTTTGTTTCTGCCATGGGAGCGGACATGATCATCCTGAATCTGTTCGATGTAAATGCGCCTGTTATACAGGGGCTGCCTGATGTGCCGCAGGAAGATATGATCCGCGAGGTGAAACGCCTGACCGGAAGAGCGGTCGGTATCAATCTGGAGCCGTTGGAGGCAGACTCGGTAAGTGCCGTAGAGACTAACGGGGAATGGAATCTGACATCCGGCCGTGCCGCGACTGTGGAAAATGCCCGTAAAGCTATAGAGATGGGGATTGATTTCATTGTGCTTACGGGAAATCCGGGAGTCGGCGTTACAAACAGCGCGATCATTCATACGCTGAGAAGGTACAGGGAAGAATTCGGCGACCGGATCATGCTGATCGCAGGCAAGATGCATGCGGCAGGAGTTTTAGCCGAGAGCGGTGAAAATATAATTACGGAGGAAGATGCAAGGGCATTTGCAGGAGCAGGGGCGGATGTGATCCTCATGCCGGCTCCGGGCACCGTTCCGGGGATTACCATGGAGTATATCCGCGGACTGGTATCCAGTGTGCATAAGCTTGGCAGGCTGACACTCACTGCTGTTGGCACGTCTCAGGAAGGTGCGGATGCGGCAACAATCCGTGAGATCGCGCTGATGTGCAAGATGACAGGGACGGATCTGCATCATCTGGGGGATTCCGGGTATGTGGGAATGGCTCTGCCGGAAAATATCCTCGAGTACGGTAAGGTGATCCGGGGAGTGCGGCACACGTATCACCGGATGGCGTCTTCGATCAACCGGTGACAGCGGCACCAGTATGAAAGACCTGAAAATCAGAGAAAACAAAGGTATATAAAAAGCAGTGAGCCCTCTCCCGGGGCGGACAGGAGTGTTTCTATGGAAAGTTCTGTCCGCTCCGGGGGATTTTTTGTGCGATACGCCCGGCAGGCAGATGCCGTGCCTGCACGATCAGTATTGCAAAATATCCTGTGATGCCGTACAATAAAGTGCAATAAGTCTTAGAGAGGAACGGAGGATGGCGCATGCCGACAGAGATGATACATGCCGAAAAACTGATCTATGAATATGACAAGCGCGACGAAGAGGGCAACATAATCGGCGCGGAGCGTGCTATCGACGGCGTCAATATCGATGTGCCGCAGGGCTCTTTTGTGGCAATCCTCGGGCACAACGGTTCAGGAAAGTCTACCCTTGCAAAGCATATGAACGCGATCCTTGTGCCCACGGGCGGAACGATGTGGGTGGACGGGAGAGATACGAAAGATCCGGATGAATTGTGGAACGTGCGTCAGACAGCGGGAATGGTGTTCCAGAATCCTGACAATCAGATCATCGGTACGGTGGTAGAGGAAGACGTGGGATTCGGCCCGGAGAATCTGGGAGTGCCGACGGATGAGATCTGGCAGCGCGTGGAAGAGAGTCTGAAAGCTGTGGGAATGCTTGACCGCAGGAAAGATTCTCCGAACAAGCTCTCCGGCGGACAGAAGCAGAGAGTAGCCATTGCGGGAGTCCTTGCCATGGAGCCGAAGTGCATCGTTCTGGACGAGCCCACTGCCATGCTTGATCCGAACGGAAGGAAAGAAGTGATCCGTGCGGTAGAAGAACTGCGCAGGAAAAAGAATGTTACTGTCATCCTCATTACACATTATATGGAAGAAGTCATTGATGCAGACAAGGTGTTTGTCATGGATGGCGGGCATATCGTGATGCATGGGACCCCGAGAGAGATATTCAGCCGTGTGGATGAACTGAAGAGTTACCGGATGGATGTGCCGCAGGTGACGATGCTTGCGGAAGCACTGAGGAAACAGGGCCTGGATATCCCGAGAGGGATCTTAAGAAGAGATGAGTTGGTGGAGGCATTATGTCGATTGCGTTAGAACATGTAAGTTATGTATACAGTCCGGGAACGGCCTATGAGAAACATGCTCTCAAAGATGTGAGCTTTGAAATCCCGCAGGGGCAGTTTGTCGGGATCATCGGGCATACCGGCTCGGGAAAGTCCACGCTGATCCAGCATCTGAACGGGCTGGTGAAGGCTACGTCCGGAAAAGTCATTTATGAGGGGCAGAATATTTATGATGAAGGATATAATATGCGTGCGCTCCGCAGTCAGGTGGGGCTCGTATTCCAGTATCCGGAGTATCAGCTGTTCGAGGTTGATGTGATAAGTGACGTCTGCTTCGGTCCGAAGAATCAGGGGCTCTCACAGGAAGAGTGCGAGAAGAATGCAAAGGAGGCACTGGAGCTGGTCGGCTTTCCGGAGAAATATTATAGACAGTCACCATTCGAATTGTCCGGCGGGCAGAAAAGGCGTGTGGCGATCGCCGGTGTACTGGCAATGAAACCGAAAGTGCTGATCCTGGATGAACCGACCGCGGGACTGGATCCGAAAGGCCGTGACGAGATACTGGATCAGGTGGAAAAGCTGCATAAAGAGACGGGGATGACAGTTATTCTTGTATCCCACAGTATGGAGGATATCGCGCGCTATGTAGAGCGGATCATCGTGATGAACCACGGGGAGAAGATGCTGGACGGCGCGCCGGGGGAAGTGTTCCGCCACTATAAAGAACTTGAGAAAGTAGGTCTGGCTGCTCCTCAGGTGACTTATGTGATGCATGATTTAAAAGAGAGGGGATTTGATGTCTCCCCGGATGCCACAACAATAGAAGAGGCTGCGGAGGAGATCATGAAGAGTCTCCGGCGCTGAGTGTGAGTTTACAGATACAGAGGAGTAATTATGATCAGAGATATAACAATCGGACAGTATTACCCGGCGGAAAGCCGGATACACAGACTGGATCCCAGGGTGAAGATTGTCTGCACCCTGCTTTTTCTCGTATCTCTCTTTATACAGAACAGTCTGCTGGGCTATGTGATCGCGACCCTGTTTCTTGGAACTGTGATCCGGCTGTCTAAAGTACCGCTGAAATATATTGTCAAAGGACTGAAGCCAATTGTGATCCTGCTTTTGTTCACTGTGGTGATGAACCTGTTCCTTACTCAGAGCGGGGAGACACTGGTGCATTTCTGGATTTTTACGATCACGGAGGGAGGCCTGAGGACTTCTGTGTTTATGGCGATCCGCCTGATGTATCTTGTGGCCGGATCGTCCATCATGACATTTACCACATCGCCGAACGGGCTGACCGACGGCATGGAGAAACTGCTCCATCCCCTGAACAGGCTCAATGTTCCGGTTCATGAAGTCGCAATGATGATGTCGATCGCGCTGCGGTTTATTCCGATCCTTCTGGAGGAGACGGACAAGATCATGAAGGCACAGCAGGCGAGAGGAGCAGATTTCGAGAGTGGAAATATCATACAGAGGGCGAAGGCGATGGTGCCGATCCTCGTGCCGCTGTTTGTCTCTGCGTTCCGCAGGGCTAACGATCTGGCAATGGCGATGGAGTCCCGGTGTTATCACGGGGGAGATGGCCGCACAAAGATGAAGCCGCTCCGGTATAAGAGCAGGGACAGGGCTGCATATATTCTGACCCTGATCTACATTGTTGTAATATTTGTAGTCGGAAGATTTGTTCCCTTTAAATTGTGGATTTTTTAATCGAGGGTATTATGCGCAGGATTAAACTTACCGTCGCCTATGACGGCACTGATTATTGCGGCTGGCAGATCCAGCCTAATGGCATCACGGTTGAAGAAGTGCTGAACCGTGCACTCTCGCGCCTGACAGGAGAGGAGATACGGGTGATTGGTGCAAGCCGCACGGATGCAGGCGTACATGCGCGGGGGAATGTGGCTGTCTTTGACACGGCGTCGACAGTACCGCCGGAGCGTTTTGCCTATGCGGTGAATCCGCTTCTGCCGGAGGACATCGTGGTTGTGGGGGCAGAAGAGGTGCCGCAGGACTGGCACCCGAGATATCAGAATTCTGTTAAGACGTATGAATATCATATACTGAACAGGGAGATGCCGGATCCGCTCAGGAGGAGAGAAAGCTGGCATGTGTCATTTCCGCTCGACCTTGACAGTATGAGAGAGGCGGCTGCTTATCTGAGAGGAGAACACGACTTCCGGAGCTTCTGCAGCATCCATACCGGAGTGAAGACTACTGTGCGGACGATCTATACTCTGGATATTGACAGGTCGGGAAATCTGATCACGATCCGCATCAGCGGAAACGGATTCCTCTATAATATGGTGCGTATCATTGCCGGAACACTGGTTGAAGTGGGACGGGGCTTTCGCACGCCGGAAAATGTGAGGGATATCCTTAATGCAGAAGAGCGGGAGAAGGCGGGGGCTACGGCGCCGCCGCAGGGACTTGTGCTTGTATCAATTGCGTACCCGGAGCGGGGGGATGCTGAACAGGGTGTGAATTATAACGGATAAGTTTCCAAATCGTGGAAAAATTTTGTTTTGGTTGACAAAAGCAATCAGTGTTGCTACTATTAATTTATGAGAAGGCTGGATTGTTACTTCCAGGAGGCAAAACCAGATTTTCGGGATATGAAGTATGTTTTCGTGCCTGAAAATCTGGTTTTATTTGTCACTGAAGGAATCAGCTATTTTGTCTGCGGTAAGAAGGAGGAAGAAAGAATGAGAATCTATGAAACAGCAAATTATGAAGAGATGAGCAGAAAAGCGGCAAATATCCTGTCAGCACAGGTGATCTTAAAGCCGGACAGTGTTCTGGGACTGGCAACAGGTTCTACACCGATCGGAACTTATGATCAGCTTGTTGAATGGTATGAGAAAGGAGATCTTGATTTCTCGGAAGTAAAGACGGTGAATCTGGACGAGTATAAAGGGCTGACACGCGACAATGATCAGAGTTACTATTATTTCATGCATGAGCATCTGTTTGACCGCGTGAATATTGATCCTGCTAATACCAATGTACCGGACGGCACAGAACCGGATGCGCAGAAAGAATGTGCAAGATATGAGAAACTGATCGAGTCCATGGGCGGTGTTGATATCCAGCTTCTCGGTCTCGGACATAACGGACATATCGGTTTCAACGAGCCTGACAGCTCATTTGCCAAAGAAACACACTGTGTTGACCTGACGGAGAGCACGATCGAGGCGAACAAGAGATTCTTCGCATCTGCAGATGACGTGCCGCGTCAGGCGTACACGATGGGAATCGGCACGATCATGAAAGCGAAGAAGATCCTGCTTATTGTAAACGGAGAGGCAAAGGCGGACATAGTTGCCAAAGCTTTCTTCGGTCCTGTGACACCGGAAGTTCCTGCGTCTGTACTGCAGCTTCATAATGACGTTGTCATCGTAGCTGACAGTGCGGCTCTTTCTAAAATCCCGGGCCGCGCATAAATCCTACATATTTCGATCAGGGGGTACAGGTCATGATTATAAAGAACGTAAAAGTATATACAGAGGACAAAACGTTTGTCCCCGGAGAAGTAGCGGTTGCTGACGGCAAATTTGCTGCAGAGGCGGCAGCAGACAGTGAAGTCCTGGATGGTGAAGGGTGTTATATGATCCCGGGGCTTGTGGATATTCATTTCCACGGATGTATCGGGGATGATTTCTGCGATGCAAGTGAAGAGGCGATCGCTAATATGGCAAAATATGAGGCGTCGATCGGTGTCACGTCGATCTGCCCGGCCACAATGACGCTGTCTGAAGATGATCTCCATAATATTATGAAGACGGCGGGGGCTTACAGCGGTACCGAAGGTGCGAAATTAGTCGGGATCAATATGGAGGGACCGTTTATAAGTGCGAAGAAGAAAGGCGCACAGGCAGCGGACCACATCAGAAAATGTGATGTAGAGCTTTTCCGAAAACTTCAGGAGGAGTCCGGCGGCCTGATCCGTCTGGTTGACATTGCTCCGGAGAATGACGGAGCAATGGAATTTATCCGTGAGGTGAAAGATGATGTTGTTATATCCATCGCCCACACGGTAGCGGATTATGATACGGCTGCCAAAGCGCTGGAAGAGGGAGCAAGCCATGTGACTCATCTCTATAACGCGATGCCGCCGCTCAACCACAGGGATCCCGGAGTGATCGGGGCTGCGCGTGATGATGAAAAATGCCACGTGGAGCTGATCTGTGACGGAGTTCATATCCATCCGTCGGTAGTGCGTGCGACTTTCGCTATGTTCGGCGCTGACAGAGTCATCCTGATCAGTGACAGCATGCGCGCGACCGGACTTACAGACGGACAGTATACACTGGGAGGGCAGGATGTATTTGTAAAAGGGCCGAAAGCGACTCTTGCAGACGGGACGATCGCCGGTTCAGCTACCGACCTTATGGGCTGTATGCGGGTAGCTGTACAGAAGATGGGAATTTCTCTGGAAGATGCCGTGGGATGCGCCACAATGAATCCTGCGAAAGAAATCGGGGTCTATGACCGCTGCGGCAGCATTACGCCGGGAAAAGACGCGGATTTCGTTCTGCTTGACTCGGAGCTGAATGTTAAGGCTGTGTATATAAACGGTAAAAAGCAATGATAAAAAAGATAAATAAAAAATAAATTATATAAACAAAAAATTAAAATCGCATTGACTTTTCCGGGTGCTTCTGGTATATTATAAACAATAAGTAAATACAGCAGGATTGTTACTGTGCGGCAGGCAAAACCAAATTTTGTAAACATAGCGTTTACTGCGGTTATGTTTATGGAATTTGGTTTTTTTGTCTCCTGAAAGGATCAATATGCGAATAGAAAAGGTAATAAATAATAATATCGTTTCTGCTTTTGATGACACAGGGAGAGAGCTAGTATTAATGGGCAGGGGACTGGGCTTCGGCGGACGCCCGGGACAGCCTGTCGACGAGAAAAAGGTAGAGAAAGTATTCAGGATCAAGAGCCGTGATACAGCGGACCAGCTCAAAGAACTTCTTGCAGATATGCCTCTTGAGAGGGCGCAGATTTCGGCGGATATTATTTCTTTTGCAAAAAGTAATCTTAACCTGAAACTGAACCAGAGTATTTATGTGACCCTGACAGATCATATTAATTTTGCGATCGAACGGTTTGAACAGGGGATCAACCTCCAGAATGCGCTGTTGTGGGAAATCAAAAGATTTTATCCTCATGAGTTTGACCTTGGACGTTATGCCCTGGAGCTGGTCAAAGAACGGATCGGCGTGGAACTGCCGGAGGATGAGGCGGGATTTATCGCACTTCATTTTGTAAATGCAGAATACGGGACGGACATACGGGATGCGTTCCGCTTCCCGAACCAGCTCAAAGACATCCTTGAGATTACAAGCGACGAACTGGGCATAGTTCTCGATGAGAGGACGCTTCACTATGAAAGGTTTGTGACCCATCTGAAATTCCTTCTTCAGAGGGTGTACCGCAGGGAACTGCTCCCCGATGAGGAAGATGAATTATCGGAACTGATGCGCACGAAGTATCCGAAAGAATACGCATGCAGCCGTAAGATAGCTGAGTACATTGAGAAGAATACGGACTGCAGGCTTTCCGGTGAAGAAGTGATGTATCTTGCGATCCATATAAGACGCGTAACTATGGCGGAAGACTGATACAGCGGAGCATGTAAACTGTATTTATTGAAGACAGGAGGAGAGAGATGTTCAATTTATTCAAAAAAAAGGAGAACAACAAAGTGATCGGATCTCCGGCGAAGGGGAGAGCTGTTGCCCTGAGCGAGGTGAATGACCCGACATTCGCTGAGGAGATGCTTGGAAAAGGGGCGGCTGTCATCCCTGAGGAGGGAAAGATATATGCGCCCGCTGACGGAGAGGTCGGGATGGTGTTTGACACACTCCATGCTGTCAGCATGACGACGGATTTCGGAGCCGAGATCCTGATCCATATCGGACTGGACACGGTGAAGATGAAAGGAGAAGGCTTTACCGGCCATGTCAAGGCTGGAGATCATGTGAAGAAGGGAGATCTTCTTCTGGAAGTTGATCTTGAAAAGGTAAAAGCCGCAGGATATGACACGATCACTCCTGTGATCGTCTGCAACACACCGGATTATTCATCTGTTGAAAATGTTGGGAAAGGCGCGGTGAATGCCGGTGATGATCTGATCATAGTATCATAACAAGGTCAACGGTCAGAACAGAAACAAAAATGATTTTAACCGGGAAGTCCGGTTGAAATAGAAAAAGGGATTATGACGAGAGTCAGAATAAGGAGGGAAATTCATGAAGTTTTTACAGAAATTAGGTAAAGCATTAATGCTGCCTGTTGCTGTGCTTCCGATCTGTGGTATTCTCATGGGTATCGGATATGCTCTTTGTCCGTCTACTATGCAGGGCGGTGACGTAACAGGTATTGTTCAGCAGATTGGTTATTATCTCGTGAAAGCGGGCGGAGCCCTGATCGACAATATGGCGATCCTGTTCGCAATCGGTATCGGTGTTGGTCTGGCAGACGAGAACGATGGTACAGGCGGACTTGCAGCTCTGGTTTCCTGGCTGATGATCACAAACCTGCTGGCAACAGCAAACGTGACAGTTATCATGCCGTCGATCGCAGAGAACGCTGATGCTACACTTGCATTTGACAAGATTGCAAACCCGTTCATCGGTATCCTTGCCGGTGTGATCGGAGGTCTGTGCTACAATAAGTTTAAGAGTACAAAACTTCCGGACTGGCTGTCATTCTTCAGCGGCAAACGTTCTGTTGCTATTGTAGCCGGTGTTGTTTCTATTATCGCATCTGTTATCCTGCTCTTCGTATGGCCGATCCTCTTTGGTGCACTCGTTGCACTGGGCGAAGGCATTGCAAGCCTTGGAGCAGTTGGAGCTGGTCTGTATGCATTCTTCAACAGACTGCTTATCCCGTTCGGTCTGCACCATGCACTGAATAACGTATTCTGGTTTGACACGATCGGACTTGGTGACCTGACTCACTTCTGGGCAGGCGAGACATCAGCGGACGTAACATGGAGCCTTGGTATGTATATGTCAGGATTCTTCCCGTGTATGATGTTCGGTATTCCTGGTGCGGCTCTGGCTATGGTACATACAGCTAAGAGCAACAAGAAGAAAGTTGCAATCGGTCTTCTGAGTTCTGCAGCTATCGCAGCGTTTGTCTGCGGTGTTACAGAGCCGTTCGAGTTCGGTTTCATGTTCCTTGCACCGGTTCTGTACCTCATCTACGCACTGCTTTACGCGATCTTCACAGTGATCACAGTGCTTGTGGGATTCCGTGCAGGATTCAGTTTCTCCGCCGGTCTGACCGACCTTGTATTCTCTGCTTCCCTTCCGGCAGCAGCAAATACATGGATGATCATTCCGCTTGGTATTGCTGCATTCGTTGTATTCTACATTGTATTCCGCTTCGCGATCGTGAAATTCGATCTGAAGACACCGGGACGTGAGGATGATGACGATACAGAGGCAGAGAAGAGCGCAGTTCTTGCAAACGATGACTTCACAGAAGTTGCTAAGATCGTGCTTGAAGGTGTCGGCGGAAAAGAAAACGTGACATCCATTGATAACTGTATTACAAGACTTCGCCTTGAAATCAAGGATTACACAAAGGTTGATGAGAAGAAGATCAAATCTGCGGGAGTTGCAGGTGTGATCCGTCCGGGCAAGAACTCGGTACAGGTTATTGTTGGAACAAAAGTTCAGTTCGTTGCAGACGAATTCAAGAAACTCTGCAAATAAATAAAATTAAATAAATAATCCCTTTTGAATCTGGTCGGGGACGCAGTAAAATCTGATTTTCTGCGTCCCCGATCGTGTTTTGGTCTGTCCCCGAATGTGCATTTTAAGAAATGATGCTTGACAAAGCCCTGAGGATACGCTAATATCACCATATGATTTATCATGACAACAGGCAGTGAAGAGAAGAAGTAGCAGCTATCGGAGAAAACAGAAAGCAGCCGGCAGATGAGAGGCGCGTGATACCGTATCTGTGAATACATCTCGGAGTCCCGCACCGAAAACATCCGACAGATCAATAAGTCTGACGGCAGAGATGAGTAGACTGCGGCGGAGCGGCACACGTTACCGTGCCAGATGAGGCCGGGAGAAGGATATTCCCCGGTGAATTAAGGTGGTACCACGGTTTATATTCGTCCTTATTGCGAGAGCAGTAGGGACGTTTTTTATTACAGGCAGTCTTGCGGGGCAGCCCTGTAAAATAATCTAATCAGCGAGTCTGCCCGGAAAGGGAAGAGAAAAGGAGAAGAAAGATGGGAATTTATGAAGAACTTCAGGCGAGAGGACTGATCGCCCAGGTGACGGATGAGGAAGAAATCAGAGAACTGGTGAATAACGGGAAAGCGGTATTCTATATCGGATTTGATCCGACTGCTGACAGCCTTCATGTAGGGCATTTTATGGCGTTGTGTCTTATGAAACGCCTTCAGGAAGCGGGAAATAAGCCGATCGCCCTGATCGGAGGAGGAACAGGATATATCGGTGATCCGTCCGGAAGAACAGATATGAGAAGTATGATGACACCGGAACAGATTCAGCACAACTGTGACTGCTTTAAGAAGCAGATGAGCAAGTTTATCGATTTCTCTGAGGGAAAAGCGCTTATGGTGAACAATGCTGACTGGCTGCTTGATCTGAACTATATCGAGCTTCTCCGAGAAGTCGGGCCGCATTTCTCCGTAAACCGTATGCTGACGGCGGAGTGCTATAAGCAGAGGATGGAGAGAGGATTAAGCTTCCTTGAATTTAACTACATGATCATGCAGGCATATGACTTCTACGCACTGTTCCAGAAATACGGATGTAACCTGCAGTTCGGCGGGGATGACCAGTGGAGCAATATGCTGGCGGGAACAGAACTGATCCGCCGCAAGCTCGGCAAAGATGCAGGCGCTATGACGATCACGCTGCTTCTGAATTCTGAGGGCAAGAAGATGGGCAAGACACAGTCCGGCGCAGTCTGGCTTGATCCGGAGAAGACTTCTCCGTTTGAGTTCTACCAGTACTGGAGAAATGTAGCAGATGCCGACGTACTGAAATGCATCCGTATGCTGACATTCCTTCCGCTGGAGGAGATCGACAAGATGGATTCATGGGAAGGCGCACAGCTCAACACGGCGAAAGAGATCCTTGCTTACGAGCTGACGAAACTGGTGCACGGTGAGGAAGAAGCGGCCAAGGCACAGGAGAGTGCACGCGCCCTGTTCAGCAAAGGGAATGCGGCAGAGATGCCGACGACAGAACTGACAGAGAATGATTTTGCCGATGGAAATATCGATATCCTGACAATGCTTGTGAAAGCGGGACTTGTTCCCTCGAAGTCAGAGGCGAGACGCGCGGTACAGCAGGGCGGAACTTCTGTTGACGGAGAGAAGGTAACAGATATCAAAGCGCTGTTTGCAAAAGATGCATTTACAGGAGAGGGGCTGATCCTGAAAAAAGGAAAGAAGAACTTCCACAGATTGATCCTGAAATAACATTATTATAATGTGGTTACTGAAATAAAGTTTCACGAATGTACACGTGATGCAGCAACGGGGCGCATCTGCTTGTTAAAGCAGCGCTCCGTTTTCTGCAAAATATATATGAAATAAAGAGTGTATGAGATGGAAAAAGCAGGAGGAAAATCAACATGAGTATGAATCAGACACCAATGTCCGAGCGGGTGCACATTGGTTTCTTTGGGAAACGGAATGCGGGAAAATCCAGTGTTATGAATGCAGTGACGGGACAGGAGCTGGCAGTAGTATCAGAGGTGAAAGGGACAACGACAGACCCGGTGTATAAATCTATGGAGCTTCTGCCGTTGGGACCGGTCGTTATGATGGATACACCGGGGATTGATGACGGGGGAGAGCTCGGGAATCTGCGTGTAAAGAAGAGTTATCAGGTGCTGAATAAGACAGATGCGGCAGTGCTTGTGATTGACGGCGCGGTTGGCACATCAGAAGAGGACAGAGCCCTGCTTGACCGGATCAGAAAAAAGAATATTCCGTTTGTGGTAGCTATTAATAAGAAAGAACTCGCAGACAAAGATGCAGAGAAAAGTGCGAAAGAAGAATTGTCGCTGGATGACAGTCAGATTGCTTTTGTGAGCGCTGCGACAGGGGAAGGCATTTATGAACTGAAAGAACAGATCGCTGCGATCGCTGCCACTGAAGAGCCTGAAAAATATCTTGTGAGAGACCTGCTTGAACCGTCGGATATCGTCGTGCTTGTTGTGCCGATCGATTCTGCCGCTCCGAAAGGAAGGCTGATCCTGCCTCAGCAGCAGACGATCCGCGATATTCTCGAGGCGGACGCGGTCTCAGTAGTTGTAAAAGAGACCGAACTTAAGACAACACTGGAACAATTCCGGAAGAGGCCTAAGATGGTCATAACGGACAGTCAGGTATTTGCGCAGGTATCAGAAGACACCCCTGAGGATATCCTGCTGACTTCCTTCTCTATATTAATGGCGCGCTATAAAGGGAATCTTGAGCAGGCAGTGCGCGGCGTAACCGCTCTGGACAGACTGGAGGACGGAGACACCGTGCTGATCAGTGAGGGGTGCACACACCACAGACAGTGCGATGATATCGGAACAGTAAAGATCCCGGGATGGATCAGAGAGTATACCGGCGGTAAAGAGATACGGATCGAGACGACATCGGGTACAGAGTTCCCTGATGATCTGACAAAATATAAGCTGATCATCCACTGCGGCGGATGTATGTTGAATGAGCGGGAAATGAAATACCGCTTGAGCTGCGCGGCAGACCAGGGAGTACCGATGACAAATTACGGGATCATGATCGCGTATGTGAAGGGAATATTGAAGAGGAGCGTGGAAGTATTTCCCGAAATATATAAGGTGCTGTGAGATCCGTGTTTGTCTGAGAGACATTTGCTCGGTAAAGCGTCCGAAAATCAATTGGATGCAGTGGGCTGTGATAACGTATTCGCATATGGCGGGAGAATGATTCCGGCTCCGGTTACAGGACGTAAATCAAAGTAACAAATCCGTGCTACAGCTAAAAGCAATCAATAAAATGAATAAACTCGCTTAAGCTCAGACATATTCATTTTATTGATTAACACTGTATCACGGATTTTAACTTTGACTAACATCCTTCCACAGTCACCGGTCTCATTCTCCCGCCATATGCGAAAGGTTCACCAGAGCAGTTGTATCCAATTGATTTTCTGCACTCTTCCTATTGGAGGTGCCTCTCCAACAATCACGAAATTTACAGAAGAGCGATCGAAAGGGTGGGATTGATCGACTACGTCCCCATTTCAACCGGTTTCTTTGATTTTCAGTTTTGTCGGAGTGACTGCTGAATTCGATGAAGCAGAAAACGGACGGAGTCTGAAGCACATGCCAGTCATCTCAAAAAAAGTATTTTCGTGCCTTGTCACCGTCCGTTTTCGAATCTTATATCATCGGCATTCAGTCTGTAAAACACGAAAATGAAATTGTACTAAAAAAAATACAATATTTCTCAAAAACCTCTTGAAATAAATCCCACCATCCGCTATACTGAAAAAGCTGTGACATGATAGCGATGAAGCGTGAGGTTGCTGCCAACGCAAAAACATAAGCAAGGGCAGGTTTTCCGTGGAGCGAATGTCAAGTTAAGAAACTGGCGACAAGTCACTGTACGAATCACAACAGTATCTCGTTTTTGTGCGCGGAAACAGCACTGCGCAGGAGTTGAAAAAAAACGAGAGCGCCGTGTATGTTTCTCACGACACACACGGGAGAGTGTACAGTCACCGCTTGTCGTACTGAAGTTAAAAGTACGAAAAGGAGGCGACTTTTTTTATGGCAAGTCAAGTAATGAGAATCACACTGAAAGCGTATGATCATCAGCTGGTTGATGCATCCGCAAAGAAAATCATCGAAACTGTAAAAAAGAACGGTTCACAGGTGAGCGGACCGGTGCCGCTGCCGACTAAGAAAGAGGTAGTGACAATCCTGAGAGCAGTACACAAGTACAAAGACTCCAGAGAGCAGTTCGAGCAGAGAACTCATAAAAGACTGATCGATATCATCACACCGACACAGAAGACGGTTGATGCACTTTCCAGACTGGAAATGCCGGCAGGTGTGTACATCGATATCAAAATGAAGTCCAAATAATACGGACAGCTACATTATTAAAACAGTAACGTCCTAACATTTAGGATGAGCGCATAAGCGCTCCGCTGTAAATCACAGGAGGTAATCATAATGAAGAAAGCTATTTTGGCTACAAAAGTTGGAATGACTCAGATCTTCAATAACGAAGACGGAGTACTGATTCCGGTAACAGTTCTGCAGGCTGGTCCTTGTGTAGTAACACAGGTTAAGACAGTTGAGAACGACGGCTACAGCGCTGTACAGGTTGGTTTTGTTGACAAGAAAGAGAAGATCGTCACAAAAGACAACAGCGGAAAGAAAGCGATCGCGCACAGAAATGGTGTGACAAAAGCTGAGAAAGGCCACTTCGACAAAGCAGGCGTATCCGGAAAGAGATATGTAAAAGAGTTCAGATTTGACAATGCAGAGGAATATGCTCTTGCTCAGGAGATCAAAGCTGATATCTTCGCAGAAGGTGATCACATCGATGCGACAGCAATCTCCAAAGGTAAAGGTTTCCAGGGTGCGATCAAGCGCCACGGACAGAGCAGAGGACCTATGACACACGGTT
>ERZ1643250.1154-NODE-1154-length-24060-cov-9.709769_pt1 | contig 24060 bp, 21 predicted proteins | sample MGYA00579262_ERZ1643250 | MGnify/ENA primary metagenome ERZ1643250 (study PRJEB29033, sample SAMEA4952265) | chicken gut metagenome | biome: Broiler Chicken; feature: Gastrointestinal Tract; material: Caecum | place: Ireland | collected 2018 | study: Broiler... | reverse complement strand
TGCGTTAAAGTTGTGTTTTGCGAATAGTTGAGCCGGGCTCTCTTTCATATTAAATAAAAAGGAACATCCACCCTTTTGTGCAGATGTTCCTTTTTATATTCTAAAACTTAAGCTTCACAGGAAGCTACGATTACATATTCATCCGGAATTCCGTAAATATTATCTACCGGTCCCAGTTTCCACTGGATCTTACAGAGGGTTTGCCCAATGACATCTTCAAAGTACAGCATTGCTATACCTGCGTCTATCCGTTCTTCATATTCACTGACATCGTTGTCTTTACGCATGAGCAGGACAATTTTTCCACCGTCAATCAAAAATCTCCACGGCTGACGGTTCATGGTAGACGGCGCTTTTCTTACACAGTCCATCGGTTCATACAACGCTCGTTCCAATAATGTATTTACATCGGCGCCTTCTCCCCATTTGTCGATGTAGACCATTTCCTGCAGAGGCAGAACTTTTGACTGACTGCTTTCTTTTTTGCGCATATCTGCCTGGGAATAATTGTCGCCGGTCTTCAAGGCTCCCAGGGTGATCGGCGCCTTCTTCTTGCCGTATCCGATAGTCAGGATACCCACAACCTCTTTATTTGTGACTATATTCAGCCGGTGTATCACTTTTTCGCTGCTTGTAAAAGTAATCCAGCAGGAATCGACGCCCAGCTCTGACGCCTTCATGGCAATGCTCTCTCCAACATATCCTGCATTTTCCAGATAATGCTCCTTATTTTCGGATAATAAAATAATATAATGCGGCGCATTGATCAAAATGCCATGATAACCGGCAAAACCGTCAAGCTGACGGTAAACCACATCATTGTCCATGATGCGAATATCCATCTCGATATCATCGACCAGTTTCGGGCAGGTGTTTGCATACTGCGAAAGTTCTTTGATAATCTTCGCATCTACTTTCTTTTCCTTATAATCCCTCACAGAATATTTATTTAAAATAATATTTTTGTAATCCATTTACAGATTCCTCCTCTTTCTTTTTAATTGTCATAGCATATAGCGTTTTGATATTCTTCCCTATTATAGCACAAAGAAGTGCAGGTATCTATTTTCTTGAGAAAAAATGTTTGAGAAAAACATACATGACAATCACAAAAGCAATCAGATATCCCAAAGCGCCAAGGGCCGGTATCCCCAATATTTTGGGGGTCATGTCTGTCGTACAGATAATACTGGAACTGATCAGCAGCGCCATGACCCAAAGACCCATGACGATATTGCGGATCAGCCGCCGTAAAAGTTGTGACAGATCATCTGACACATGCAATTCCAGATTAACCTTTGTCTGTCCCTTCATGTGCCCCTGAAGGATATCGGCGGCCAGGGAAGGAATATCTATGGCGCGGCGCAGGGAACGGACAATACTCCTTACAGTTCCCTTCACTTCTTTTTTCAGATTCTCTTCCTGAAAAAACTGGTCTTTTATGCGCGCAGAAGCAATCTGTACCATATTAATATCGGGGCTGATGGAGGCAAGGATACCCTCCACGTGGGTAAGACCTCTGGCAAGCAGCGTCAAACCGTGAGGCATGACAATCTGATTATTTTTCATGGTTTCCATGAGACTTTTTACCAGATCTGCGATATCAATACTTCCCATGTCAGCGGTGCCGTATTTTGCCATCAGTGCCTGCAGATCGTCATAAAGCTGACTCTGATCCGGTTTGCCCCGAAAATCTCCGATAGCAAGGACACAGTCCTGAATCATGCCGATATCGTTTAAGGCGACACCTTCCACAGCCCGGCTGATGAATTCACGGTCGCGGTCTGTAAGGCGTCCCATCATGCCCATGTCCATCCAGACAATTTTCCCGCCGCGGACCATCACATTCCCCGGATGAGGATCTGCATGAAAAAAGCCATCGTCAATGACCTGTTTGACAAAATTATCGACAAACTTAGTTCCCACTTCGTTTAAATCATATCCGTTTGCCAGCAGATTAGCTTTATCATCAATGGCAAAGCCATTCACATATTCCATCACAAGAACCTGAGTAGTGGTATATTCCCTGTAAAGGCGGGGAACCTCCACAAAAACCACGTCGTCATTTTTATCAGCGAATTCTTCCATATTGGCGGCTTCCATGAGAAAATTCATCTCTTCCTGGGTTACCCGCCAAAGTTCCGTGAGGACTAAATCCAGATCCACCAGATCTTTAATGGCTACCGGAGGCAGAAGTTTGACTGCCCGCCGTAAAAGTCCGATATCTCTGGACATAGTTTCATAAATGCCCTGTCGCTGTACCTTTATGACAACCTCATCTCCGTTCTTTAACGTGGCACGGTGCACCTGCGCGATGGAAGCGGAACCCAGAGGCGTCATCTCAATATCTGAAAAAATCTGACGCCAGGAATAGCCGAAAGAGGCGTTGATGACCTCTTCTACCTGTGAAAACGGCATAGGAGGAACTTCAGAACGAAGTCTCATCAGTTCGTCACAGTACTTCTGTGGAAGAATATCGGAACGGCTGGACATAATCTGCCCCAGCTTAATATAAGTCGGTCCCAGATCTTCCAGTATCTGCCGCAGTTTTTCCGGAGTAATACCCCGGGTGATCGAATTCTTCCTAAGCACCGCTGTCATCTCTTTCAGTCTTCCCCGGTAATTGTCAGAAGTACTGTTGTCTGAGGCATTGTTTTCCATAGGATCTGCTGTATTCTCCTGCATCTACTCTTCCACCACATCCTCACTGGATGAGGTATTACAGCCGTCAGAAGAATCCTCATCCATCTCTTCTCCCTCCGCCCTGGCAATCTGTTCTTTTAGCGCAGCCAGCTGTTCCGGCGTCATTTTATCGATCAAATCCTTTAATTCTTCAGGAGAAGAAGGTTTAACAGAAACATTGACATTAGATTTCATTTTTTCGCGAATATCGTGGCGCAGCTCCTGATTGAGAACCTTTCCCTGCTCCACGGTAAGCTCTCCCTTTTTTACCAAATCGTCAAGAATCTCTTTTGATTTTTCCGCGGTCATCGCTGCAGAACCGATACCCGCCAGTAATAATTTTCTGATGTTTTCGCCTAATTCCATAGTGACTCCTCCTTATTATAAAATGAACTTAAAAAATACCGATAAAATCAAGAATCTTTGGAACAAAAATCACACATCCGATGATAGCCGCCATGATGGCGGATATGAGAACCGCCCCTGCCGCCGTATCTTTGGCGACCTTGGCCAGAGGCTTTCTCTCCTCTGTGACCAGATCCACCACAGATTCCACCGCTGTATTGACAAGTTCCAAAGACAGGATCAATCCGAACAGAACGAGACAGATGCACCATTCCGTCACGGATAAATGTAAAACAAGCCCCGCTACTATGACAAGAAACATGAAGACACAATGTATCTTGATATTTCTTTCTTTTCTTATACATGTAAATATTCCCTCAAATGCATAAGAAAAGCTTTTATAGAGCGGAGCCTTTTTTCTGTCTGACATATGAATCACCTGCTTTGGCGCGGTTTTCAAATCAGTGTAATCTGACCGGGTCTTTGAGAAAACCGCACAATTTTTTAATTATTATATTGTATATTGTACCACAAATTAGACAGTTTGTGCACATCTAAAAAACACGTATTTATGCGGAAAATTCAGTATATAAAGCGAAGCAAGATTACCCAAAATGATACCATTTAGTAACAAATTAGTAACACAATTTTACTTCCTGATTTGGGCTATTTCTTTTTATTTTTTGTACTTTTTTCAGTTATTTTAAAAAAAAAGCACATCTCAAACTGCTGAAAAAATAACAAATGACAGCCCCGCTTCCGGCAGCCGCGGCAGTTCCCATGAGCCTGAGTCGATGCAGAGCCATAGGGCTTTTTTCTCCTGACAGAAATGTAGTGAAGTTCTCCGTCTGTTTCTCCGCCCATCGGCTCCAGAAGGAGAAGTCCGACCAGCGGGTGGGGATCATATCTTCCGGAATCTGCGGATGAATTCCCGTCAGAAAGAAAAACAGCCACACAAGGCACAACAACAGCAGCGCAGCCAGCAGAACCCGGACCGGATATCGCCGGTTTTTTCTCATCAGAGAAAACGTTTGTCCCAGCAGGCTGCTCCACAGCACCACCGGCAGCAAAAAACTGAATGCCGCTGCCAGATCGGATATCCCTTTCTGGCGGCTGATCTCTCCCGTAATCCCATGTCGGACCATAAATTCCTCTATTTGACTGGAGCTGCCCTGCTGCTTTTTACCGTTGCTTCCTTCCGATGGAAACCGCAGGGAAATATGATGAAAGGCGACGGCGCTGCTGCCGCCTCCAGCGACTCCATTTTCAAAAGATACTCCGTTTCCAGCGGAGTCATGGTCAAAAACGGCCTCCTGCACCACAAGTACCGGCGTATCCTCCGGAAGAATTCCGCGGATGGTGAAAGTCTCTCCATTGTACTGAAGTTCACTGTTGACAACGTTCCGGCTCCCGAACAGGGTTTCCGCTGTGAGAGCGTCAATGAGGCAGCCGCCGGTATCGTCCTTTTTCAGCACCGGTCCGTCAAAAAGCAGATCTGAATCTCCATTCAGCAAAAGAGCGGATACATTTTCCTGCCGGTCCCACGCTGTATTTTCCACCAGTGCGTCTTTTTCTTCCTCCCAGAGAGTGAAAAGAAGCGGCGAGTCCTGCTGCTTTTCCAGCATCCGCATCTCTTCGGCGGCGTCTCCCGTGACAGTGTCTCCCGCCAGGAGAATCTCTGCATCGGCGGTCGGAGACAGTCCGGCGGCGGCAATTCTTGCCAGGACAAATAAGACGATGGACAGCGCTGTCATAAACATACTACGAAGTCTCTTCTTCCTCCCTGACCCGGTCGCCGTCCTCGACGGATCTGCTGGAAGAAATGATGATGGTACTGTCTGCATTGATGACCCCTTCCTTTATGGCTGCGTAAGTTTCATTTTTATCAAGGACGGTGACTTCTGTCCGCTGGGCAAACCATTCCTCTCCCAGAACAGATTCTCTTTTCTCCACCGTCAGAATATATTCTTTATTATTTTCTTCCCGCAAAGCGGAAAGAGGAATGGTGGAGGCATATTTTTCTGACTTCTGGGTGACAATCATGGTGGCTGTCTGCCCGATGGATAATCCGCTGTTCGTGAGAGCGTCGCCGGTGAGCAGTACTGAAGCGTCCAGAGAATCAGCACCCGCAGTGGTTTCTCCATCCGCTCCGCTTTCCGTCACGGATTCCAGGGACAGCCCCTCTGCTACCGGAGTCTCTCCATCTAACGACAGGGAGATTTCCGCATTGTCCGTCAGATATTTTTCATCTTCTTTGGAAAACTGAGCTGTAAACCGTATACCGGCACTCAGATCCGCCATGCGCATGACTGCTTCCTCTGTAGTCATACTGCCGGCTGTCACCGCCACATTGGTGATGACTCCGTCATTGTCCGCTTTGATCTGCCCTTTTGCCTCCTTTATTTTATTCAGCTTGCTAAGATTTTTTTCATAAGTGTCTATGGACAGATCGTTGATGGCTCCAGTGTTATCCTTTTCCAGCGGCTTTTTTGCCTCGTCGATGGCCTGCTGCGCTTCACTGAGCGCGCTTTTCTGACTATTTTTGGCGTCCTCATAAGCTTGTTCTTTTTGTTCCACCAGGCTTTTCAGGCTCTCAATGTTGCCGGTATCCGATTGTTTTCCTTTTTTATTTGCTTTTTTCTTATCTTTTTTAGCCTGCCGCAAATCCTTTCTGGCCTTTTCCAGTTCTTTCTTTGCCGCCGATACAGCGTCGGAGCCGGCGCTCCTGGCGTCAGCATAGTTTTTCTCTGCCTGACGAATGGATTTGCTTCTGCTGTCTTCCTGCAGATTTCTGTTATAATCCAGAGCGTCATTGCTGAGCTGCAGAGATTTTATCTCCTTTTCCACCTCGTCAATCTTCTCCTGGAGCTGTTCCAGATTAATTTTTAACAGCACGTCATCTTTTTTTACAGTATCTCCCACATTGACATATACAGATTCCACCTGCAATCCGGACTCCACCGACACAGCAGTTTCCCGGTTTTGTATGGCGGTCCCGGCGGCGGAAATTCTATGTTCGATGACCCGGGCCGCCGGCGCGTCCACCTGTACCCTCGGTACTGTGACACTGTCCGCCCAGCGGGATAAAAATGTAAATAATACCATAACGGCAAGGAAAACTGCCAGCAGCCGGATAGCACGGCTGCGCAGGGACTGCTCGGTCTGCCACTGAAATTCCAGAATCGCTTTGAGACGATGCTGTACGCCGGATAAAGATGTTCGGAGATCGCGGCTTTTTTGGATATTCCGGTTCTTTTTCATGATCTTTAGAAATCCCCCTTTTCTATGTTCTGTCATAATTTCATCCTTTCAGACCGGAAGCGGCAATGCCCTGTTCCAGATAATTCTGTCCCGCCAGAAAGACCAGCAGAGCCGGAAGCAGTGTGATGACAGACGCCGTCACCGCCATACCGGCATTGGACAGGGTAATATCCGGCAGAAATAAAGACAACGGCCACAGCCGCTGATCTTTTAAGAATGTCAGCGGCTGTTCCACCAGATTCCAGTATTCCAGAAAACCGAGCACCGCCTGGGAGATAATACCGGCACTGCCCAGGGGAAGACCGAACTGCAAAAAAATCTGCAACTCCCCCGCTCCGTCGATCCTCGCAGATTCCAGAATTTCCACCGGAATGGAGGAGAAAAAACGGTAAAGAAGAAATACCGGAAATGTGGAAAAAATACCCGGCAGAATGATGGAAAGCTGCGTATCCATGAGACCCATTCCGTTCAGAACCAGGTAATTGGACAGCATGGTAACCTGAAAGGGCATCAGCATCAGCACCATATACAGGGTAAAGAGCAGATTATGGCATGGAAACCGGTAGCGGGCAAAGGCCCAGGCCGCCGGAACTCCTACCAGCAGCTGTCCCAAAAGAATCCCTCCGGTAATTTTCACGGAATTCCAGAACATGATGAAAAATTCCGGCGTATCCAGAAGAATTTCAACATATGACCGCAAAGTCGGATATAAAGGAATCAGAACCAGACGGACAAAGCCGGTGCGCTCCCCGAGAATTGCCCCCAGTACCTGTCCGATCTCCGGGTTTCCCATGAGCGAAGCGCCGAACAAAAAAAGAATCGGATAACAGGTGAGCAAAGCAAAGATTCCAAGAAAAAATAAAAGCATATGGCTGCGAATCCAATTTCCCATGGCAATATCCTCCTTCATATATTGTCTTCCTTCTGCAGTCTGTTTTTCAGCAACAAAATCAGTACGAAAATAATGAAAAATACCAGAACCGCCGCTGCGGACAGTTTGTCCAGGGATAAATCCCGGAACCAGTTTTGAAAAACATGCTGCAAAAGATACATGTGCTCTTCCGGGTAGCTGCCGCCGATGAGATATGCCTCCCGGAATACCTTGAAAGAATTCAGCAGAGAAAGCACCGTGATGGTAAAAAAAGACGGCAGCAGATTAGGCAGGGTGATATAAAACAGACATTCCCGCTCACCCGCCCCATCCACACGGGCAGCCTCATAAATACTCTCCGGAATGGCGGAAAGTCCTGCCAGCCACAATATGACATCATATCCGATGTTTTTCCACAGATAGGTAAATACAAGAATCCAAAAAGAATACTTTGTATTCATCCAGTCTGCTCCGGAGATTCCAAAAAGATGAAGAAAACCGTTGAGCAGACCTTGTCCATGGAAAAAATATTTCCATAAAAGCACAATGGATGATACGGGAATCGCCATGGGGATCAGGTAAATACTTTTGAAGAATCCCCCTCTTTTTCCTATGCGCCGAATCCAGAGACTTAAGGACAGCGAGGACAGCAGGAGCAGAGGAATACAGATAACTGTAAATCGGATGGAATTGCCGGCGGCCTGCCGGAAAGCGTCGTTTGTCAGGACCGACTGAAAATTGGAAATCCCGACAAACTGACCGCCGATGGCGGAAGTAAACGCCCGCCGCAAAACATCCAGAAAAGGAAGCAGTACAAATATGCTGACTCCCGCCATGCTGGGCAGCAGGAAGAAAACGCCCTTCCATACATTTTTTTTCATCATTCGGACAGATACAGCTGTATTTTCTGCATGGCAGTCTGCACCGTATCCTCAAGACTCTGATTACCATTCAGATAAGCTTCGCCCTGTTCGATGATCTGTTCCCGAACCACTGTATCAGTGACCGCAGCCGTATCCAGCGAGTCAATGATACCGGAGAGGGCTTTGACATCTTCCTCTGTCGGCACGGTCATATCCAGACTGATCATCTCTCCATCCTCATTGGAGAAAGCCATAGCGCCGCTGGCTCCTTCCTCCTGCTGCATGAGCGCCTCAAAAGCGGTGCGGTTTACAGGGAGACCGTTTCCAGATACAGAGCCCACTTCCTCAGAAAACATGGTCTTAATAAAGGCTTTCGCCTCCTCAGCATGTGTGCTTTTACTGCTGATTCCGGCTGATAAATACGGAATAAAAATCTTCTGCTCCTGATTATTGAAAAGACCATAAGAAAACGTCTTTCCTTTTGTCTGCTGGTTGACTGACAAAATAGCCATCAGATCGGCATCTGAGCCTATGGTTCCAAGATTTACGTCTATATCCCCGATGAACAAATCCAGAGTGCCGCTGCTGCCCACATTGGCAATCCCCTGTGTTTCCAGATCCAGAGCATTTTCTTTGTCGCTGTCCGCGTCGTAAATGGTCTTCGCCGCTTCAAAAAATTTCTGAAGACCCGCCTGATCTACTTTTGCCCCGTCAATCCACCCGGCGCTGTCCGCATCGAACAAATAGCCCAGTAATGTCTTCGCCGAAAGATTAATGACCGGGTTATCGTTCCCGTTTTGCGCCAGAGATTGTATATGAGAAGCGAGACCCTCAACCGTTCCGGCGGCGTCCACTGCCTGTTTCTCTCCCTCTACAAATGGCAGAAGGAAACGGGAAGGCAGTCCGTAATATTTTTCATCCTTTTTATAAACTTCACAGAGATTTTCGAAGAGACTGCTGTCTTTTTTTATCTCTTCCGCCACATCGCTGATATCCATGAGCAGGCCCTTCTCAATGTAATTGTCCACCGGCATGCCGTCCAGAATGATCACATCCGGCCCCTCTCCCGCCATGATATCGGAATTCAGGGTCCGCAGAGCATCATCGGCAGTCACAGCATTATCGCCGCTGCGGCCGATTTTCAGATTGACATAAATATCGGCGTGCTCTTTCTGAAAAGCAGAGATAGCCTGGCGGATTTCGGAAGAATCTTCCAGCGCATAGACGGTCAGCTCTTTATCCGGCACCGTGGAGGCGTCGGCGGAATAGGCGTATTTTAAAAGCACGTCTCTGTCTGATTCGTCCTTCGCCCACAGAAGAAATGTATCCTCATTGATATGGAACAGTTTCCGGAAACTCGTATTTGGATTGCCAAGGGAATTAAGTTCTCCGTTGACCATCTGCTCACTGACGCTTCCGCCGGTATTATAGTGATAAATACCCTGATGACTGGCATAAAAAATATCATCGCCATCAGAATCGAAGACCATGGTCTTATCTCCCTGTACATAGGAATTGTCCGTATTTTCTTCTACAACGGCGTCCGGCAGCACGCTGTCCGCTCCGTTTTCTTCGGCGTCCGTCCGCAAAACATGTATTTCTCCTTCGGAAAAATAGAACAGACGGTTTCCGGAAGCATTAAATATCCTGGCATCGTCAGATGTTCCGGCCGTACCGGAAACTTCTCCGGTTTCTCCATTGATCCGATAAATATTTTGCTGTAAATCCAGCGCAAACAGGCTGCCGTCCTCCGTGAACTCTCCTTCGGAGACAAAATTACCAACGGATCCATCCCCGGACGATTCGGTGTCCTTCAGAGGAATGTCCAGTTTTCTGCCCTGACCGTCGGCGGCAAAAAGCCAGTTCTCCATAGAGGAACCGTCTGCTCCGAAGCCTCCGTTGACAAAAATCTTTCCGTCGGCGGAGATGGCGGCAGCATAAGTAAACGGGCAGTTTGCGGCGTCAAGCTCTTTTGGAAGAGCAATTTCTTCCCAGGAGCCTCCGTTATTTTTGGAAGAGAAAAGTTTTCTCTCTGCTCCATCTCCTGTGAGAGCCATCATCTCCAGAGAACCGTCCGAAAGACGCCCGATGGTCTCGACCATGGTGATATCCTCCGGCAGCGTCAGTTCCTCTTCCAGAAAACGGCCTTTCGCTGTTTCACCTGCTGAAGTACTTCCCTCTGGCGCGGCATTTCCGCAGCCTGTCAGGGATATTATAAGAAGAAGCAGACATAGCAGCCATAAAAGCAATCTATGTCCCGAAAATCTACTGGTTACCTGCATGTATAAGCACCTCCTGAAATGTTATGCCGTTATCTTAGCACAGCAGTCTCTATTTTTTCTCTAAAAGAGTCTCTAATTTTTGTCAGGTTTTAGAGATAGTTTAGAGAAAAATGTGGTATCATACCAATGTTTTGTGAAATAAAAACAGAAAGGGAAAAGCTATGAGAATTCTGTTAATTGAAGATGATAAAAATCTCTGTGACACATTGAAATATCAGCTGGAACGGGAAGGCATCCTGGTAGATGCCTGCACCGACGGTCTGGATGGGCTGCACTATATGAAAGAAGACGCTCATGACATGGTGCTTCTGGATCGGATGCTTCCCACCATGAACGGCCTGCAGGTACTGAGGCGGGCCAGGGAAGCGCAGATAAAAACACCGGTCATCATGATCACCGCTCTGGGCGAGCTTTATGATAAAGTGGAGGGGCTGGACAGCGGAGCGGACGATTACATCGTAAAGCCCTTTGAATTTCCGGAACTTCTCGCCCGGATTCACTCTCTTTCCCGCCGCAGCGGCCAGTGGGAAGCCGGCGATTGTCTCTCTTATAAGGATATCAGTTATGATGCAGTGCTCCGCAAGCTGCAAAAGGGACGGCAGCAGATTCTTCTTTCCCGGAGAGAAGGCTCACTGCTGGAATTTTTTATCCGCAACGCCGGACAGACTCTGCCACGCAGCCTGCTGCTCTCCCGGGTATGGGGACCGGACGCAGAGGTGGAAGACGGCAATCTCGATAATTATGTACATTTTCTCCGCCGCCGGTTAAAAACTGTAAACAGTGAAGTATCCTTGATCACCGTGCGGGGCGTCGGTTATGTGCTGGAATAAATCAGATATATTCTGGAATGAAAAGAGGAGAATCCATGAAACAGAATAAGGACAGAAAGAAAAATATTTATCAGAAATTTCACTGGAAACTGACGCTTTTTGCCACGGTGGTGACCGGCTGTATCCTCGTGGGCGCCACCCTTCTCTGCCTGTCTCTTTCTGAGCGGGAACTGGAAAGAAATCAATACATTTCTTTCTTAAATAATGTCAATACCACCTTGTCCCACATGGAAAATCAGGCAGTCGTCAGCCACCAGTGGCTGTCCCGTCTGGAAGCCAGCTGTCAGTTTATGATTCAGATTTATGATAACGGTACTCCCCTTTATTATCAGCAGCTGCACCATTCCGGAGGAGAGCTTTCTGTGATGGAAAAAGCTTCTGCGCTGGCAAGAGAAGAACATGGTATGGATATTTTTGCCGCGCCTTCTTCCGATAAACTGCTGCATCACGTGGAATACGCCATGGAAGATGCCGGCGTCACCTATTATGCCAGCGCCGCCACTCTTCCCATGGAAAAAGGATATCTCGGGATTCTTCTTCTCCATTCCACGGAAAATCTTCAAAAAGACATGCAGAAACAGCGCCTGATTTTCCTGCTGGCTGATTTGGGCGCTGTGGCGGTTCTTTTTCTCTTTTTCTGGTTTTTTACCGGACGGCTGATCCGGCCGCTCATGGAAAGCCGGGCGAGACAAACCCGGTTTATCTCCGCCGCTTCCCACGAGCTTCGGGCGCCTCTGACAGTGATCATGTCCGCTCTGTCAGCCCTCGAGACGGCATCAGGAAACGACAGGCAAAGATTTATTGCCATGATGCAGTCGGAAGGCAAACGAATGTCACGTCTCATTGAGGATATGCTGTTTCTTGCCGGTTCTGACGCCAGATCCTGGAGATTCTCCATGGAGGAAACTGAACTTGATACTCTTATCCTTGACGTATTTGAAAAGTATGAGACTGCGGCTGCAAAAACAAAACGGCAGCTCACCGTCCGTCTTCCGGAACAGGAGCTGCCGCCCTGTCTGTGCGATCCACAAAGAATCACGCAGGTACTATCTATACTTATTGATAACGCCCTCTCCTACACGCCGGAGGACAGCCGTATCACCCTTTCTCTGTCTGCATCCGAACACCGGTTTCTGCTGAAAGTCAGCGACAACGGTCCCGGCATCCCTGACGAGAATAAAGAAAAGGTCTTTGAGCGATTTTACCGGGCCGAGGACTCCCGGACCGGCAAAGAACATTTCGGTCTGGGACTCTGCATCGCCAGAGAAATTGTCGAAGCCCACGGCGGACGCATCCAGGTGACCGACAACGTTCCACAAGGAGCCGTATTCTCGATCATGCTGCCAGACACATGAGAAATATATTCAGCCTATTACCGCGGCCAGCGGTTCCTGGCCACAGGAAACTCAGCAAATGGCTCATGGGGTTCCGTCTGATACCAGTAAGCCACCGTCGCCACATCATCCTGCCGCTCAAAAAGTCCGCCGTGACCAACGCCGATCTGCTGCAGAGTTACTTTGAGTTCTTCCTCGAAGCAGATCGGGTCCAGGATGTGCCAGCGGTACAGACCGCGCATCGGCATACAGTCATCATTGTGGTAATCGTTGTGAATCAGATCGTCCTGTCTGGAATAGTAAGGATAGCCCATATACGGCATAGAATAATTCTGTTCTACCGTTTTACCGTTGATCTGGCGGGCAAAACTCCAGGAACCGCCGAAATAATCCTCTGTTCCCGTACCACAGATGGTCGGATATTCTTCATCACCGTCCAGATAGAACTTTACCTCGCCTTCTCCCCACCAGTATCTCTCCAGAGTGGTGAGCGCCAGATAGGTACCGACATAATGTCCGCTGCCACGGACGCCGTCGAGAATCACATAATCCTCCGCTTTTTTTGTGATTTCCTGCCGCCGCCACTGGGCATGAAAATAGCAGGTATCCTCCGGAAGTTCTTTGCAGAGACCGTAATCAATCTGATAGAAAAAAGCAGGAATAGCGTTGGCATGCTGATTTTCCAGAGTGATTCTTGCTTTCTTTCTGAAAGGCATTGGAAAATAACAATTGAATCCCCGGTTGGGAGCTACGGCCACAGGAAGGGAATTGACGATGCATTCCCTTCCAAAGCCGCAGCAGAAGAAATCGCCCAGAGGCGTTTCCACCGAAGGCTCTTCTTCCCCGTCCCAGTACATCCGAAGCACCAGATCTCTCAGCACAAAGCAGTCCGCATCGCTGGTTTTGTTATCCACCGTAATCCAGATGTGTTGAATTACACCCGGGCCGTCAATGTCCGCCAAGGTGACCGTCGCCCCGGAAGGAATATCCTTCAGACACGGGCTGCCTTTCCTGGAAGGGCCCAGCGGGCTTGCCGCCCTGCCGCCCTTTCCCTTTTCTCCGGTGGGATTTTCCGCATTGATGGCGCGGCTTTTCATATGTTTCGACAAAGGAAGCGCACCAAGGCCGCCAAAAAAACTGTTCATCATATGTCTTTCCTTCTTCCTTTCTATTTTTTACTATATTCTTTATTCGGTCCGCAGTGCCAGTACCGGATCGCTCTTCGCCGCCTTCTTTGACGGGATCAGTCCGCCGAGAAGAGTCAGACCAACACTTAAAAGAATCAGAATAACGGCAGGAACCGGTGACAAAACGGCATTAATATCGTTGCTGCCTGCCAATTGATGGATAAGCGCATTTCCCGGAATCAGAATGAGCAGCGTAAGTCCAATGCCCATTAAACCGGCACACAGCCCGATAATAAATGTCTCCGCATTAAATACCTGCGAAATATTTCTTTTGGAAGCACCGATAGCCCGCAGTATACCAATCTCTTTTTTTCGTTCCAGCACACTGATGTAGGTAATGACGCCAATCATGATAGAAGACACAATCAGGGAAATCGCCACAAAGGCAATGAGCACATAGCTGATGATATCCACGATATCCGTCACCGAAGACATGAGCGTGCCGACCATATCCGTATAGGTGATGACCTGTTCATCCTTTCCTTCCGATTCCATCTGGCTGTTATAATTGTCCAGAATATCCACCACATGTTCTTTACTTTCAAAATCCACCGGATAAATATCTATACCGCTCGGCTCGGCAAAATCCGCATAACCAAGAGTCCGGAGATTATTTTCATATGTAGCGCTCTGCGCTGCGCTCATGGATGTCATCAGTTCAGAAAATTCATCAAAATCCATATTCATGGAAAAAGCATTGGCAAAAGCGTCGCCGTCAATATTCATCATATCTCCCATACCACTTCCAAGCTGTGACATCATCTGCTGCATGGCATTGCCCATATTAGCGCCAATCTGATTCATAATCTGAGTCATAACGGCGTTCATCAGTGTCTGAATATCATCGGAATATTCGTCTGTCAGGTCATTCGTCGCTTTTTTTACTGCCCTGGTCAGATTCTTCTGCAGCTTTCCGGTATCAATCATATCAAGAAGCCCGGAATTTAACTGCTGCTGTGCATTGTCCGTCCCCAGATAATCTTTAAAATATTTACCGATATCCGCCGGATTCGGCATTCCATTTTGTGAAGCATATGCTTCATATCCGGCTGAAAGATCTTCTGCCAGTGCTCGGAGCTGTTCCTGTGAAACTGTGATATTTCCGTTTTTATCAATGACCTCACTGCCCCAGTCGCTCAATATCCTGCTGCCGGCATCCGTCTGCAGATACTCCAGTAAATATTCGTCAAACTTATCAGGGTCCGTATAGCCTTTGTCCGCAGCATATTTCTGATAACCGGCCAGCACCTCTCTAAATAAGTTTTTCATATCTTCATCTGACACGGAAAATGTACCATTTTGTGCCAGTATATTCATCAAATTCTCATTAATAATCTCTCTGGCGCTGTCCGTACTCAGGTAATTCATGAAATATTGTCCCAGATTGGCGTAATCAGCTTCCGGATGGGAAGAAATGTACTCCAGATAACCCTCCAGGAGCCTGGACGCCAGACCATTGAATTCATCTGTAGAAACCTTCATATCCACACCGTCAAACAAACCGTCCAGATCCAGGTCTTTCATCTCAGGCAGTTTGAAATTCATCTTATTCGGATCCAGCATCTTTGTCAGGTCAATGGAGCCTCCGCTGCTTCCGAACATGTCGGACATATCAAATTCTCCGGCGCCTCCAAACAGGGAATCCATATCAAAATTGAAAATATCTTTAAATGCATCTTCATTGACCGTGAACATGGAATCCATATTAAAATCTTTGTTTTTTCCGGTTTTTCCAAATTTCTTTCCAGTAAATATGTTTTTCTTTTTATGTGCAAGCTGTTCCTTTACAATCTCGCTGCCGGCAGCATTTTCCACCACATGCTTTGTAAGAGACGGCGGGTAGGCGATGCCTGCATTGAGAAGCAGACCTTTGGCGTCCTCCGCCGGCTGCACAATGCCGACCACCTGGATATCTTCTCCGTCCGCCACCAGCTTTTTCATATATTTTTTATTGTCTGATTTATCTGTCCAGACTTCGTAATCTTCATCATATTCATAAAAGTCCGCACTGTTGACCAGTTTAAACGTTGTCCCCAGAATATCCTCGTAGGAATAGGAACCCATATCTCCCGGCGTCTCCACGGTTTCCTCATCAATAAATTGCTGAATCATATCGTCAAGCTCCACCGCATCACGAAGTCCCAGTGTATAAAGCATAAAATCACTGATACTTCCATCGGAAGTCAGAACTACAACACATTCATTATAATTTTCCGGCCATCGCCCCGCCTTTACCTCATACTGATTCTCATAAAGGCTGGTATTTTCCGGCATCTCATAAAATACATCGGTTCCCATCATGGAAGACATCATACTGTTGGAGCCCATGGAGGATCCAAAACCCAGCGCCTCAAAAGACTTATCCGGATTCACCTGACGGATCTTTGTCTTTCCGTCTTTCTCCTCCTGACGGAAAATCTGCGGCGCCACATTATAAGAATATTCCACCGCACTGGTATAATCCTCTATGCCGCTTTCTCCGCTGTCCAGATAAGTTTTCAAAGATTTTAAGTCGTTGGAATCCATGGTTGAAAACATATCTGACACCATCTCAATGACATTGACCTCTCCCTGTTCCTCATCTTTCTGTCCGGAATCTGCTCCGGTCATCATCATCGAGGAAAGATCAAAACCCGTGCTCTGAATCTGCAGCGGATACTGCGATAACGTATCCGTCTCCACGCTTTTAATATAATCATTGACACCGGTAGAAAGAGCAAGTATCAGGGAGATGCCTATAATTCCGATGGAACCGGCAAAAGAGGTCAGCAATGTCCGGGCCTTTTTGGTCCGAAGATTATTAAAACTCAGGGACAATGCCGTCAACAAAGACATGGACGACTTCCCCATGTTTTTATGCTTCAGCTCTTCCTGTTTTGTTTCTTCTATTATAAATGGATTACTGTCAGAACGGATTTTTCCATCCCTCAGATTCACAATACGGGTGGCGTACTGCTCCGCCAGCTCCGGATTATGAGTGACCATGACCACCAGACGGTCTTTGGCCACCTCCTGAAGCAGATCCATCACCTGCACACTGGTATTGCTGTCCAGCGCGCCTGTCGGTTCGTCGGCCAGCAAAATATCAGGATCATTGACCAGCGCCCTCGCGATTGCCACACGCTGCATCTGCCCGCCGGAAAGCTGATTAGGCTTCTTATGTACCTGCTCTCCAAGTCCTACTTTTGTGAGAGCCTGAATGGCCCTCTCTCTTCTCTCGCTTTTTCCCACACCGGAGATAGTCAATGCCAGTTCCACATTGGAAAGAATTGTCTGATGTGGTATCAGATTATAACTTTGAAACACAAAACCAATGGTATGATTCCGATAGGAATCCCAGTCTCTGTCCTTATATTTTTTTGTGGAAATCCCATTAATAATCAGATCACCGCTGTCGTACCGGTCAAGACCGCCAATGATATTAAGAAGTGTCGTCTTACCGGAGCCGCTGGGACCCAGGATTGCCACAAACTCATTATCCCGGAGATTTAAATCCACATGATCCAGTGCCTTCTGGACCAGATCTCCCGTCCTGTACTCTTTACAGAGCTGTCTGACTTGAAGCATTCTGCTTAATTCCCCTCTTTCTGTCTTTACATTTTCTGTTATCGGATCACAATCCCTTTCAGGAAAACAAACATTCCATATATATTCGAGCTCTCCGGAAAAAATACATTTTTTCCCGCTGACACCCTAAAAACCCAGATACTGCAGAAAACCGGTGCATCCCCGGATCAGATCCTCATACGTCTCGTCAAAATTACCGGTATACCACGGATCTGCGATCTCCCGCCGCTCTCCGGCGTATTCCAGAAGCATATGAACCTTATTCTCCGGATCCCGTCTGATAATCCTCATGATATTGCGCACATTCCACTCATCCATGCAGATCAGATAATCAAACGCATCGTAATCCTCTCTTGTCAGCTGTCTTGCCCGGCGCCGCTCATTGGGAATCCCCATTTCATCCAGCTTTCGCTTGGCGCCCGGGTGCAGGGAGCGGCCGATTTCCTCCGTGCTGGTGGCGCAGGATTCAATATAAAACTCATCTTCCAGGCCCTTCTGCCTGATCATATCTTTTAAAATGAATTCGCACATTGGTGATCTGCAGATATTGCCGTGACAAATTGCTAATACTTTGATCATACCTTATAAATTCTCACTTTCTTTTATTATAGCCCGTATTTGTGCGGTGTTTCGCAAGATACAAGTGTAGCATAACTTCGCATAAATTGGTATATTTTTTCCACCGAAAGTGGTAAAATAGTGGTAAAATCAGTGGCAAATTGAAGGGTTTACCACTTCATTTTATGTTAATATATCATGGAAATCTAAACCGAACCTAAACGCATAAGCTCCTCCCGGGCAACTTCTATACCTAAATGTGTATATGTATTCATGGTTACACCGATATCCGCATGTCCCATTAAGTATTGTAGAACTTTTGGGTACATTCCACTCTTGGCCATATTGCTGCAATAGGTATGTCGGCAAATATGCGGTGTTATATGAGGCAGCTGCAGTTTATAAATATTATTGTGTTTTTCTACAGCATTATTAAACCATTTGTTCCATTCATACCCGAGTGTAGGGCGAAGCCCTTTCTTTGCCCTGTAGTTAAGCCAGATAAATCCCGTATATCCATCAACCACAGGTTCTATTGCAGGTTTTATCCTGGAAGAAACAGCATGTTTTAAGCATTGGTAGACTTCTTGGCTCATAGGTAATGTCCGTATCCCGCTTTTTGTTTTTGGAGCTTGAATATATAAAATGCCACCCCGTTTATATTGTAATTGTTTAGTAATCTTGATTTCGCGTTTTTTGAAATTGATATCTGATATTGTCAGGGCACAGAGTTCAGAGATACGTACTCCGGTTTTAAACAAAAAAAACATCCCATCATAATATTGTGAAAAATGCTCGTCTTCTTTCACAAATTTTAGGAATTTTCTCTCCATTTCTCTGGAGATAGCATCCCTAGTATGGCTGTCATCAATTAAAACATTGGCTAAGGGCCAGTCAAAGGGGTTTTTTATGATCAAATCGTCCTCATAAGCCATTTGGAATGCCGGACGTAGAACGCCCCGGAGAATATGGATGGAATGATATTTTTTGCCATTTACTTTTTGTAGTTTAATTAAAAACAGTTTTGCGTCAGATACATGTACATCACGAATTTTTTTGTATCCGAAGGACTCCTTTTTTAATAAATTTAATGCGGTTCGATGGCATGATTTTGTAGTTTCACGGAGTCCTACCAATGTACTGAGGTAGCGCTCACATAACTCTACCACTGTTAAATTTCCGCCATATGGATCGACTCCTTTAAATAACGCTTTTTTAATTTCCTTTTCCATATCCCGCAAAGCGGGCTTATCTTTTTTTCCAGGAGGAGTTTTGTCACTTGCAACTAATCTCCAACTGTAAATAGACCTCTTCTCTCCGCTCATATCGATGTAGCGATATTCATAAGACCCATCTTTTTTTTGTATTTCATTGGTGTCTAAAATACGTCCTTTCTTATCTCTTCGTTTTTTATCGTTTTTCGCCATACTCTTACTCCTTATATAATAGCAAGAGCTAATCTAACTGCTTTTATTATAGCATTGATGAGCTCTTCCTTTATAGAATAAATTTCTGCGGTTCTACAGCAATAAAAATCAAATATCACTAGTGATATTCAAAAATTTTTCAAAGGCTGTCCGATGAATCATCAATTTTACCCCATTATAAGTAAATAGCCCTTCTCCTTTATGCTCTTCAGCAATCTGACGTATCTTTTTTTGTCCAATTCCAAAATATGCAGATGCTTCGGCAACGGTTAAACAATATTTTTCAGCTGGTTTTAAATGAATCGTTGTTTTTTTACCTTCCATAATGTTCCTCCTTATACAACAAAGAAATAATTTCGGAATTAATATAAAAAAAACAAAAAATCATTCGCTGCTCACGCACGATGGATTTAGGGTAAAATAAAAAACTCGTGTGGTTTTCTTATATACCACACGAGTTTTTATCTTTTTTACAAATGAACAACTCCATCAAGTACATCGAAGAGCTGTGCTCTTATGGTTTGTAAAAATGTATCCTCTGTCTGAGTTTGAAGATTCCAATTTAAAGTATATCTGTATGGAATACCGTTAATGATTGCACTGAATTCACAAACCCTAGAATGATTTTCCGAATAGTCAAGTTTGAAATCAAAATCATCTGTAATACATCCCAATATATCTCCAAACTGCTCTTTAATGAGCGAAATTTCTTCGTGTATGTTCATTCCATTTCCTCCTACTCTGTTACTGGGTATAAGACGATATCTGCAGGCTCTATGCCTTCAATTTCAGCGATTTCTTTTCTTATACCCTCAAGACTATAAAAATGGCAATATGTTCTATATCCAGAGATTTCATCTGGACTGGAAGGAATATAATCTTCATCATGGATGATCCATTCAGTCCCCTCGTTGAAATATTCCATAGAGAAGTTTTCTAATGACTTATCCGTCCACTGGTTTACCGGGTAATAGATCGTATTCCAATCAGATTGACCAGATCCACGAATCGTCATGTAATCCCATGGCTCCCCTTCCACGATAGCGAGAAGACTGCAGATGATCTTATCATTATCTGCTCTTGCATAATCGAAAGACCGGATTAAACTTTTAATGGAGTTTAATTCCTCAACGGAGTATGATTCTCCTCCCTTTTTTGGTAAATTGCAGGTAATATCCGTGTATTCCCATAATTCACCATCATCTAAGGCATCTTTTACACGAGAGAAAGAATCCGTCAGGTGTTCCTTGTAATGTGAGTTTCCGGACACGACAATATTGTCTGGAAAGCAGAGTTCATCATAATATAGTGGAGACTCCTGAAGATCCAGTGATACTTGCTTCGCATACACTTTTCCACCATATCCATGTTCTTCTAGCCACAGCTGGAAATCTTCTGCGGATAACAGGAATTTCATATAATCTTTATCCTTGTATTCCGCATCCATAAATTCGTCAAAACAGGCCCACAGGGAACCATTCCAAAAGCCATGCTCTTCCACATATTTTGAAAAAGATTTGTTGTAATCATGGGCCTTATCCCAATCTGCGACTGTTTCTGAAATGTCATCCATGGTAATGCCATGGGTCAACATCCAATGCATTTGGTATCTGAGATAAGCCTTTTCATGTAAATCATTTGCTTTCATAATATTTGCCTCCTTGATTTATGATTTTTTTTATGAACTCAATATGTCTGGAGAAAAATTAATTTATCAAAAAAAAGAGCGCTCAAAAATAAGCGCTCAAAGTTGTCTTATCACATAAACCCATCCATCGTCATTTTGGTTCTGATAGCCTTGATTTCTGACAGAACAGGGAGAATGGATTCATCCTGTTGATCATGTAAGTGTTTTTCAATAGCATTTTTAAAATCATTGATAATGAATGTGATCTCTGAACATATTTTATTTGATACATTTGTTTGCACAGGCTGATTAGTTAACGCAACATATTTTTTCACCAAATCAATGATTTCCGGGACATAACAATCAAGAATCGTTTCATCTGAAGATGTTATATTCGGATATGCAGTATAAATAGCAGCCAGCAAAGAATTGATTTCTTTTATCGTATGTACGAATTCCTCATTCTTGATATTTTCTGTTGGGATAGAATATTCTTGTTCGCATCGCTCTTTAAACCGTTTAGAGATAGCCTCTTCTTTAATTTGTTTGGATAACCTCTTATAATCTTTACTTACATCTTTTCCAGTGATTTTGCTTAAAACAGATATCCATTGACGGTCTGAACCCCAAAAAGGTTCCGAATCCCGAGTAACCTTTATAGCCCAGATAATGCCAAAAACACAAAGTATTATGAGACTAAAGTAACAAATTATAAAAAAAAGTTCAGCGCTCATATAATTATCCTCCTTTTTATTACTGTTTTTTCTTTTCTAATATATAAAAAACAAAAATTATTTTTCTGTTTCCTTACCATATTTTTTATGAAAAAAATCAAAACAAGGAGGATAAAAACATGACAATGGAAAAAGCATTGATACTGAATGGGTATAAAGACCGAAATAAATTCTCTTTATGGTATCTGCTATACGGGAATGATGGATTAGAGGATTACTTCGAGAAGTATCCTATCGAAAAAATATCTAATGGGAACCATAGTCTTTGTCCGTCAAAAATCAAGGATATCCTTTCAGATGATCCTGAAAGTTTCCTGTCGTATCAAACAGTGGAAGAGATTTTGGCAGATAACCCAATTTTAATCCGTTTAATGGATCCCGAAAACGCAGAAAGGTACTGCACGGAAAAAACACTTCCATTTTTAATGACAGTCCCTGATGATTGGTTCGGAGATTATTTGGCAGCAAAAGACCCTTGGCAGATCACAGAAGAGGAATATTTCCGGGCAACAAATGAACAATTAGAAAAATGTTGTAAAGAACACAGTTCTCTTCTGGAACAGATTCCAGAAAAAAGATGGGATGCTGATTTGGTGCATCGTTTAATGGACAAGTTAGAAGCCATAAATATGTCTGTTGATTATGGACTTAAAATTCCAGAGAATCTGAAAACAGAAAAATATTGGCGAACACTTTGTTCTGTTAACGGATACTATTTCAGACTACTTCCGGATGAGTATCACTATATATTGACCGAAGATTTTGTGCTTCATGCTCTACAGAATAACCGATCTTATGTAGGGTATTGCCATCTTTTGGAAGTGATTCCTGATCAATTAAAAACGTGGAAGGTTTGTTTAATTGCGTGTATCATGCATTTCGCTGCGGTGAAATACCTGCCAAAAAGATTTCAAAACGACACTTTTTATGAGGAACTGATAGAACATAGACAATATGATTTTATCAGTTACATCAAGTTGGATACTATTTCAGCTCCTGTGTTTGAAAAAGCTCTATCAAAAATAGATGTAAAAAGCAGTATCTTATTTCACGATATCAAGAAACTACCAAAGCATTTGTTAACCGAAGGAGTCATTTATGAAATGGCAAGACATGGGGAAATGAATCTCATCCCAACTGTGTATAAAGATAGGAACTTTTATTTGACTGCCGTTCGTTACCAAGGCAGTGATTTAGATAAAGTTCCAGAAAAATACATGGATACGGAAATGTGCCTTGCCGCATTAGAATCTAATGCATATGCAGCACAGAAATACATCCCAGACAGAATTAAAACAAGCAATTTCTGGAAGAAAGTTGTAGAAAAAAGATTGTTTTCCAGTCCGGCAGACTTGCCAGAAGAATTCTGTACAGAGGAATTAGTGAAGGAGACGGCACACTATCTGGATGATATTCCAGAAAAATATTTGAGCGATGATACTGTCCTCCCTATTTTGAAACAAAGAAAAATGGTTGCACCCATGGATCTGAAACGGTATCAGTCGCAGGCCGTATATGATTATGTGATGGGAACATGCCAAAAAAGAATGTATGTCTATTATTTAAAGTTATTCAGAAAAGAATTCTGGAAACAGGAGCATATAGACTATGCATTACAGTATGACCCGGAATCGATAACCATACCAGAGTTGGAAGAAAGAGACATTAAAAAGTCTTTGGACTATTATCCGGAAAACATCATTTTTGCCCCAGATGGGGTTATGATACCGGAACAGACTCTCCAAGACAAAGAAATGAATCCTTCTTCTGATAAAGATGATAAAACGATTATGGCTGCGCCATTTGCACAGCTTTCCATTTTTGATTTTTTGACGACATAATGAAAGCTCCGGATGAAACCGGAGCTTTTTTTAGATTGCTTTAACTTCTAAGGTCATGATGCACTCATTCGCGTGAATGGAAGCGTATGTACTCGTATTCTTGTACTGTAAATTTTCCCTCTCTTTTCCTTTTATACAGGAAATTAAAAGATCAAATTCTGCTTGCAATACAAGTATTGCCATTTCATGATCCATGATCGAGTTTCCTGTTGGGCTTTCTAAGAAGGACTTTTCTTTCCTTCCGTCCGGATAGGAAAATGTCCGTACTACCGCAAATTCAACAGATTCTTCCGGTATATGAATCTGTGTGGTGATATAAAAATCAGGAAACTTTTCAAAACCGGCATCATTAAATGCTTGAGCGAAATTAACATCATCTTCTTCCCAGTAAACAGCCATTATCTTAAAGGCATAATCTGGGTCATGTTCTTTCTCTGGCTGTTCATATCGCTTTGTCATTTCCATTATGGAATCTACAAAAGGTTCATCGGAGATTTCCTCATTCCATGATAAAAAAACATCTGTTCCTTTCTGTTTCACGGTCGGTCTGCTAGACTGGCAGTAGTGATTTATGGAATCCAAAATTTCTTTCGCGGCCTTTTTCCCAAAAGCCATTGCTATACATACGGTTTGTTTCATTGCGCGCCTCCT
>ERZ1643250.1153-NODE-1153-length-24073-cov-13.258473_pt1 | contig 24073 bp, 37 predicted proteins | sample MGYA00579262_ERZ1643250 | MGnify/ENA primary metagenome ERZ1643250 (study PRJEB29033, sample SAMEA4952265) | chicken gut metagenome | biome: Broiler Chicken; feature: Gastrointestinal Tract; material: Caecum | place: Ireland | collected 2018 | study: Broiler... | reverse complement strand
CATTTGAAGCAACACCGAGATTATCCGCAAATTCTAATGCCCAATCGAGCGTTTCCTGATAATTTTCTCCGAATGTTACAGCAAAAAGGTTTAAGTTCTCTACAAACTCACCACTTTCTTTAATAGCACTAAATAAACCTGTTGTAAGCCTACGAAAAACTCTGACTACAGTAGTTATTTTAGCTGCTAAAGTAACAAAAGATTTCGCTGTGTTTTTATTTTGTTCTTCTAATTTTTTCTGTTCTTTTTTCAGATTATTAGAAGCGGCTTGTAGATTATTTTGAGAATTATATAACGATTTTAATGCTTTATCTTCTTGCAAAGATGCAGAAGTAACGGCTTTTTGAGCGTTTGCTAATTCTTTTTGTGCCTTTGCGAGTTGCTGATTTACATAATTTGGGTTTTCATCCCACATTATATCAGAAAGTTGATTATACCTTGCGATATCTTTTGGGTCGTTGGAATATTGACGCGACCCGTATATTAAGTCATAATCATATTGAGCACTTTCTAATTGTTTTTGAGCGGTGGCTAATCTTTCTAACGCGCTACGTTTCTTTTCTGTCGCAGCGATATAATTCTTTGCGGCTTGCGTAGAATTATTTTGCGCATTAGTATAGCGTATTTCCGTGTTTGTAGCACCAGCCGCGGCAAGTTTTATATCATCATAAGATTTCGCAACGGATTCTAATGCCTGCGATTGTTTTTTTATTTCAGAAGAATTACCGCCTGTTGGCGTTATATTATTAGAACCACTCGTTAATTTTTTTATCTGTTCGAGTTGGTCTACAACCTTCTGCAAAACATGAGAGGCATTGTCAACTGCTTGTAATCGTATTTCCAAATCTTGAAATTCAGCCATTCACACCTCCTATTCAGTTTTCTTTATTCTAACATATTTCCCGAGATTTGAAAAGAACATTTGCACTTTTAACCGTTCTGCTTCGATTTGTTTTTGCGTAAGTTTCTTTTCTTTGCCCTTATCCAATTCGATTTGGAATTTCGGTTTCGGGAAATACTTTGCTTTTTTATCGAGGTTGCTTGCTTGCGCCATTTTAATATAAATGCCGAGCTGATAATTGTGCAAGTCATCGATATTATGCTGTCGTTTCTGTCGGAGTTCTTCGGCACGAAAGAAAAATTGCAGAGTTCGGGGAGTTAATCTCCAAAACAAATCATAATCGCCATTTATGCTTAAAAACGGTACGAGAAATTCATTCTCTATCCACGGTCGAATATGGTAATTATAATCTGCAAGAGATTTAGATACGCTCCCCTCTTCTGCGGTTTCGACGTTGTTTAACTCGGTTGAGTTTCCGTCGAAACTTCCTGTCCTGCCATTGCGCGAAAAAAATCACTTTCGGAAATCATATTGAACAAAGGCACCATGATGTCGTTGAACGCAGATTTATTCTGTTTCATTTCCTTTTCAAATTCAGCGCTTGCCGTCTTGATGTCCGTTTTCATAACGAACGCGAGCAATGCCCTGCCCGTAGACATCATCTTTTTATCGACCTTGGAAAAGTCGAACCCGAGTTCTTCCAAATCGCAAACTGCGTCAAAATCGATTTTAGGAAGGGTATAATTCTTCCCGTTTACAGTAATTTTTTTCACCATAATAATTTTACTCCGCTAAATTATTTTTTAAATTTTAGTATTTGAAATTCATCACAGACATAGCATCTGCGTCTGCGAATGCTTCATCCGTAAGAGCAGTATCCCATTTCGGTTCGCCTGTAGGGGTAACATAAATGGAGCAGTCGATAACTTCGTTTACTCCCATACCCATAAGACCGATAGGCGAAGGTTCTACCGTAAAGAAAACAGACTTGGTAAGACCAGGAATAACAACGGCAAGCCACATTGCTTTACCTGCTTTTTTTGCTGTTTCATATTCACCGATTACTCCCGTAGTAGAACCATCTCCATTCCACAAATCAAGCAAAGCCTGCGTAAGATTCGCGGTAAACGCAAGAGAACCGCCGAGGTCTTTCAATCCAGAAATATACGTTCTGTAATCAAGATTGTCAAGCGATGTGGTTTCCAACGCTTCAGGCTCGGCGTCCATATCAGGGATTTCGGTAATCTGCGGAATATGCTTCCATCCCGTGGGAGGTCTTTTTCCCGCCGTAGCTTCAATCGCATATGCTACCTTAACACCGATACTCGTAAGATTGATAGCCATAATAATCTCCTTATTTTAGTTTGAATATATCATATGAGTTTCATTGTTGATAACGCCCATGAATGTTACCTGTTTCCGCGATACAGAATCATCTATATTCGGAAGATAACGATTCGATGTCATTCTCAACAAACTATATTTTTGCTGTATGTTCTTGATAAGATATTCGGAAACAAGACGCGTCGCTACCGTAGGCGTAAGGTCGTTTATCCCTTTCGAGAAAACTTCAAACACTAATACAAATTCCGTAAACTGTTGCGGTTGACTGCTCGTAGCTCGTATATCGACCGCGCTTGAAGTATCAAACGAGATTAAGATACATGGGAACGTCAAATCTTCGGATATATCGTCGTATTCACTCCGTACATCTACTTGCGTTCCGAACAAACTGATAGCCTCTTCGGTCGAAAAGATTTCTATTAAATCACTTTCGAGCGTATGCAGTATTTCGTTTTCTTGAAAATACAAACTACCGCGCGGTGCTGCCATTTGCTCTTTCCTCTGCCATAACTTCGTTTACTATACGTTCAAACTGTCCGTTGATTAACGTGCTTATAGTGCCAATACCTCGCCTACCTGCGCTCCAAGTGCTTGTACCGTCTAATCCTGTAAAATGCCACCCGTTTTTCCAAGGACGGATATTATATCTCCACCCGAAATCTGGAGCATTTTTAATTGAATTTTTTTCACCGATTAAGCCGAAGCCGAACTCGATGAAAAAATATGGATTGACGAAAGCACCGTCAGTCATTGCAAAAGGCTGTGTGTTTTTACCTAATGCTACGATATATGTTGAGCCTTTCTTCTCAACTACAACGTCGTCGCCGTCTACAGTTTCGAGATTACCGTTTACTTCACGCCATATACTGCCGTTCAGTTTATAATCGTCTATGATATAGCTTCTTACGCGGTTCGCTATCTTTTCGAGAATCGAATCGAAAGAATTAACGTTTGCCTTCTGTTGCAACGCCTTTATCTTATTGATAATTTCGTCTGCCCCTTTCGAGCTAACCGTCACTTTCATAATTCTTAAACTCGATAATATAGGAATTACCGCTCAAAATTTTATCGTCATAAACGATTCGGTTTGTATTATCGCTTGCGCTTGCGGGCTTCTTGTTCCAAATCTTACAATCTTCGTTAAAAGGAATATAGGTATCAAAGCGGACGATAGCTTTATTCTTGCTCTTATCATATTGGATTTTGAACTCGAATATATCCTTATCGTTATCGCTGTAATACAACGTCGCGTTATTCGACGCAATGGATTCGCAGTAAATCCTGATGTCGTTTCCGACACGTTCGCCTGGTTGCTTTGCCTTGAAATCGTAGTTATCTCCGCTGTCGTTCGGGATTATATCCACCCAAAATACACAGTTCTCGTTTATCGTCAACAGCTCGTCGCTAATAGGAATCGTCAACGCTAAATCGTAATCGCGGAATTTACCTACGCTTTCCTCTAAAAGATTCTGATTGTTCTTTAAGACGTTCGCATAAATCTTACGGGGAGAAGTATAATAGCTTTTGCTTCCTCTCTTCCCTTTATAGAACGCCACATATACAACTGATTCGTCATTCGGCGTCATATATCATTCCTCCGAATTAAAACAGTCTCTGCGGAATCTTTGATTTCAAAGCACTTTCAGGCGACATGGAATAACTGCGTGAGTTCCCGCCTACGTTTGAACTCGAATACAATTCTTCGTTCAACGCATTATACGAATCGACAATAAAGTCAATATGCTGACTTATCCATCGCTCATTCAGAAATTCGGAATCATCTCCGTCTTTCATCTTACGCCACTGCCGAATAATATTATATCCCTTTTCGTACAAATTAGAAAGGACGGTTTTTATGTCGTTACTTTCTCTGTTGATATTCCTCATGAAAAACAGCCTTTCTTCCGCTGACTGTTTTACGGAGGTTTCATATTCAGACAAATTATTGTACATAAACCGTCCTCGCATTTGTTATTATTTTTTCGTAGTCACTACGGGCGTGGGTTGAGCTGTTACTCCTACGGGCGTATACCCGTGTTCGTTCAGATACTTGATTGCCTTTTTATCGGTAACGTCGGCAATGTCTTTATCGCCCCAGACAATCATCGTCTTTGCTTCCTCAATCCACAGAGAGTAGCTGTTTGTTTTATTCTTGAATTTCATATCCTTTCTCCGATTTTATTTTTTGCGGAAGAAACGATATTAGCCTCCGCCACCCGAGCTTTTCGTGAGCAGGATATGTTTCTGCGCCGCGCCGTAGTCGATACCCGCCTGACCGTAAACCTGACCCTTGAACGCCGCGCCCGTGCGAGCGAGTTCCTCATAGAAGAACGAGCCTTCCGTGCCGTCTTTACCAGGCACAAACAGTTCCGCGATAGCAAGCTCTCTCATATTCAGAATGAGCATGGTACCCTGCGGGATATACTGGTCGTAGTCGATATCGAGCATACCGAAGTCGGTCATAATCGTTTTGATTGCGAAGCCGCCTTCCGTTCTGCTTGCGGGCAGACCGAATCCGTTCTGGTCGCCGTAAATCGAGTTGATTTTCTGCAAATCTGCAGGGTTTACCCACATTTCGAGCGCGCCGTCCTCGAACACGAATCCGCGCCCGAACGCCGCATTGATAGCCTGCGAGAAGAAATCAGCGGAAAGCGCCGTATATTCGCTCTTAGAATTTGCAAGCCCTGCGATAATACCGCGGCTCTTCCAAGCAACGGTATTCGACGTACCTTCCTGATATGCGCCGTTGATGAGCGTATAATCGAGGTCTTTCTTGATTTTCTCAAAAACGCCAGCGACCTGGAAGTCAACTTCGTTCTGAACGTTGCTCTGCTGATTCGCGATATTGATACCGCCGAGGGTGCCGACCGCGCTCTGCTTCAAATACGAAACCCCGATGGATTCGTGGAAAATCTGCACGCAGTTCTTCTTCTGGTCGCGCGTAATAACGGTTTCCGTAGGCGCGGTAAGCGACGCGGTTTCCGTAATCGCGGGCTGCGTCCCGCCAGGAATCGAATAGTCGCTCGACAGCGCAAACTCAATAGAGTTTACCCTCTTAACGCCCGTACCGATAATGCCTTCGCCCTGCGTCCTGCCACGCGCATACACTGCGTTCAAAAGACGGGTACTGTTGTTGGTTTTGGTATGAAGCAAACCGCTGTAATTGATTACGGTATCGGTCATTGCTACTGCCATATATCAAATCTCCTTACTTATTTTAGTTGAATTTTGTTTTCGCTGGCTTGCCGCAAAATACGCGCCATAGTCGCGCCGTCGCCTTTTGCTTTCGCCGCGTCATACTGTGCTTGCAACGTATTCGCGTCGCCCGTAGAAATATTTATGGACGGATTACTTGCGCTGAACTGTTGCAATACCGATTTCTTTACGCTCTCGTATTCATCTTTTTGAAGCTCGCAGAGCTTTACAATACGGCTGATACTTGCCTCTCTGTCGTAATTGACGTAATTGAGTTCAAGCTCGATACGCTCGTCGGTAAATCCTGCTTCTTTCATAAGCTGCTTTGCTTCGCGCTTATTAAACTCGGTATCCTTTTCCCGTACTTGCTTTTCCCATTCTTTCTGACGTTCCGCAAATTTCTCCGCTTCGGTCATTTCGAGTTCGCGCTTGTACTTTTCAACGGCTTCTTTCCCTACAACGTCGCGGATTTTTTCCCTTTCCTCTGCGCGTACTTTCTCGCGCAATGCTTCAAGGTCAATGGGCTTTCCATTTTCACCCGTAACACCGAGTTCCTTCGCCGCGTCTTTCTCCGCTCTCTTGCGCAGAGACGCGCTGTATGCGTTGAACTCTTCTTCCGTCTTAAAGATTTTGAAAGGTGCGGGTTCTGCTTTGGGTTCCGTCGAGGGTTCCGTTCCGTTCAGAATGCTTTCGTCTGCCATATTCAATTTTCCTCCATTTAAGGTCAGCAGTTAGACCGTATCCGTTTTACGCCCGTCGGCATATTCCGTTTTAGGCTCGTCAGCCATATATGAAAAACCATTACTGGTTATTTCCGCTTTCCTCTACGTCGATTTCCTCAACCGTCGTATTTTGTTGCTGTTGATTGACTTCGTTCATTGCCTTCTGTCTCTCAACTTCTTGCCTTACCGTTTCCTGGAAATTCTCATCTCTTTCGAGTTTATCCATAGCCGCAGTATCCGTAGCGTCTGCCACAAGCCCGCTCACAACATATGCGGTAATACGGTTCACGCCCGAATTTATCATTGTGGCGAATGCCTGTGTAGAGTTGATAAGGCTCTCTATCTTATTGCGCATGGGCTTGATACCTATGTCTTTCGCTTTCAAGTCTTTGAACGGGCAGCCTTCGTATTGTTTCCCGATTTCCAATGCGCATTGAATGAACTCTTTTTCCGATTTAATTGCCTGGCTCGTAATAATGCCAGCAATATCTTCGAGCGAACGGAATCCGTTCCTCGTTTCAACGCTCGAATTTGTATCAGCGCCGCCGCTCGACGTATTCCGATTCGGAACAAACAGCGATTCTTCAAGCTGCTCGGTGAGATAATCTAACAGCGACCGTACCTCGCTCTGATTGAGCGGGATTTCCATGATTTCCGCGTCAGGCTGATTCTGTGCCCCCTCAACCTCGTTGATAGGCAGAATATGCTCCTGAATCGCACGCTTTATCGTTTCAAGAACTTCATTTACACCCGTCTTTTCATCCCAAGTGCCAACGTCGACGTTCTTGAACTTGAAGATATAATCTACGTTCTGTGCCACCGCGTCCGTCGCACTGCTCAATACAACGCTGATAGCGTCCATAAGCAGCATAGACTTCTCGAAATCGTTCGTCCTGTCAGGTTTGCGCAGATACTCGATAAGCGGAATAACGCTCGCATTTGTTTCGCTCGCGGATTCGTCGCCGCGCAGGAGCGGATTCAAAGGATATGCGTCGATATACTGTAACTGCCCGCCGCCGAGATTTACGTTGAATCCTACATTATCGTATACCGTAAAATTCGTAGTACTCGAAGAACGGAACAGCCATTGGTGCCACTTGGTGAATACGTTGTACTCGTAGTAGGTTACGTTCTGACCGTTTTCTACGTCGCTTTTCTGATAGAAAATAACGCCGAGAACTTTTTCCTGCTCGATATTATTCGCGTATACGCAGAACGCATTGCGCGGGTCTATATCGCTCGTAGTCTTAAAGAATCTCCCGTCCTGTAAATCCCTCTGATTCGGCTTGCTTACGAACTTATATCCGATACCCGCAACGCCGCTCCATTCGGTGGTTTCAATGAGTTTCGTCGAGTAATTATCGAGTTCGCAGCAGTCGTTAAACTCTTTGAGCTGTTCGGTAATCTCTTTCTCGGCTTGTAAGCTGATAAACTTGAACGGATTCGAGAAACAGTAGGAATTTATCGTCGTAACCGTGGTATTCGCACGGGGAACGGAAATCTTATTGTTAATATCGGGGCGCGATACTTTCTTTTTTAACTCAATATCCGTGTAGTTATAGAAATAATCTACAAGTTTATCGATTTTCGAGACGTTCCCGTTATGTACAGGTATAGCTTTGGCAAGAATCTGCGGAATAATGATAATATCCCTTGCTACATTGCCCGTAGGTAATATATCCGTAAAGATTTTTTGCCGTCCGTATTTGTACAAAACGCCCACGGGAATCCCTCCAAAATACTTGTACATATAAAGTAATACCACATTTTTTAGCCATTGTCAAGTTTTTACTAAAAAAATTTAAAAATATTTATTATTTTGCTTGACAATAAAAGCTATGTATGTTATACTGTGCTTGACATTGAAAGATGTCAACAATGCCCTTGGATATTCGACCGACCTCGGATTCCGAGATTAACTGAATATCTTTAAGGGTTGTAAAACCGCAATGAAAGTATGGTCGGATACGAGTAATTGCGGTTTTTGTTTTACAATTAACCGCGGGGTGCAACCGCGAGTAAAATAAACAAGGTTGCATAGATAGGATTGGTCTTGCTGATAGCTAATACGATTCGACGCATAAAAGTCTCGGTGCGGATAGGTAGAGCGGAAGAAGTTTTGGGGGTAGGGGGCAGCTTTTTCTTCTTTTGTTTCTTTCTTACGTGTTGTTTGTTTGTTTTCGTCTTTTTCGGGTGCCCTGTATATTAAACTTATAAATCCTACCTTATAGAGTGGTGATGTTATGCACGATAAAAGATATACCGATTACCTTAACAGTCCAGAGTGGAAATACAAACGTCAGTTAAAGGCAAAGAAGGCGCATTATACTTGTGAACTTTGCGGAAAGATTGTAAAGAAAGGCTATCATATCCACCACAAAACCTATGAGCATTTCGGGCACGAGCCTTTGGAAGATTTAGAATTTCTCTGCGAGGACTGCCATTGGGGATTGCATTACGGGAAAGATAAAGTTAAAACCGTAAAGAAAGAAATCAAACAGGAAAAACGTGAACACCCTTGTAAAGGTTGCCGCTCAAAAGTTATAATTGATAAGTTTTATAACGGAAAAGAAGAATATAGTTGCGCTATATGGGGAAAGAAATTCAGAAAATATTGCTCAAAGTATAAAAGCAAATATGTTAGGAAAGAGCATAAAAAGCCTAAACCTGTGTAGTTTCCTTTATCGGCAGTCTTATTTCCACGATACTTCCGCATTTAGAGCATTTGACGGTAACGCCCTCGCACTTAGATTCTTCCGTATACCGTATATGCGACATGGTATTCTTGCAAACAGGACAGACGTATTTCTTCGGTTTCATAATGCCACCCCGTACATATCCGCAAGAGAGAACGCGGGAGTAATCGTGCCCAATCTCTGTTTCTTATAGATGAACTCTTCACAGAACTTGGCGATACTGTCAGGCGCGTCGTCTGGATTCTGTTTCACCTGCCCCATCTTACTGTTCCAATGCGTGAACTGTTGCATGAACTGATACATAGCGGGAGATACATTCGCGCGGGGCGAGGGAAACACGATATTATTTTTTATGCTCTCTTCCATGTTCAGTATCTGAACTATCTTGGAAGAGCTTTTTCCTTTTTTAGCGGTATAATGGTTTCTGAATTTACAGGCGTTATAACCGAGAGCTTTGCATTGGTCTCTTAACACAAGAGTAGTGGTATTACTTGTATTGCTCTCGATACAGGCTTCTATGCAATTCATCTTGATTATCTTGCGGCAGACCTTATCGCGGAATTCATTCTGCGGGTCATCGTCCACGCCGAGTGATTTCTGTTCAAAGATACAGTCAAGGAGCCACCATTTCCCGTCCTCTTCGTTATACGTTAAAAACGGCTGTGAAAAATAGTCGGAACCGTTCTTCCGCGTAGTATCGATAAAGCACTGTGTAGCCTGTTTTAAGAGCTTTTTCGGTACTTCATCGTATTGATTGGGTAAAACCTCGTACCCGAACGTTTTCGGCTCACGGCTATCCTTTTTCTGCCTGTAAATGAGGTTATAGACGTACTCTTTTCCCCTGCGTTGAAAATAAATCTTCTTTTCGAGGAGCTTTGAATCGGGATAAAGATACGGCGCAACGGAATGACCCGTGCCGTCCTCTACGTCTACGAGGCAGACGGCGTAAAGACCGTCCTTGGTATACTGAACGCTCGGGTGCTTCGGGTGCCGAACCAAGCCCATGAGCGTCCAATTCTCGATAAACGCGTTCTGCACGTCGTTCTCGTTGTACATAGTACCCATGATAACTACGGGAGAATCGTCGTCGTCGCTGCGGTCAAGAACGTCGGACATGACTTTATCGGTGATTTTCTTATGAAGTTCGTCGTTATCCATGTCATTGAACCCGCCCGAAAGGTCGTCCATGACAGAACCGAGCATGGCACGCTTACCGTTTATGCTTGCCTCAACGCCGAACATGAAAATACTGTCGGTACATTCGGGGGTACAGTCTTTTAAGAGGTATTTTTCCTTGCTTTCATAGACGAACATCTTGCTCTGTTTCTTATTATCCCGATATTTCTCAAATTCGGGGAAAATTTTCAGAAATTTCGGGTCAATCATCATCTTGTCGACCTGTGAGCCGTAAGACTGCGCATTATCGGCGTTATTCGTCATACGGATTATGCCTGTTTCTCTGAAATATATCTGGTGCATGGCGAGCATGAGGATAGTATAGACGTTCGCACAGAAAGTTTTTCCGCTCGAAGGCGGCACGCACACGACCAAGCGCTTGATATTGAACCCGTCTGGGAAACGTAACCCCATTTTCACGGCTAAAAGGCGGTCAAAACAGAAGAAAACGTCCTTTAAGAGCGGCAATCTGCGCGGAAGTTTCTTTTTTGCGAACGGTTTATCCTCGTCATAACTCTCTATGAATCTCTCAACAGACCAACGTGCGGCTATATGGCACATGGAGAACTTATATTTATACAAAAGCTCTATTTTATCCCTTGTAACCGCCTTTAATTCCGTTTCCGTATCCCGATTCGAATAATAAAACGCAATCATGTTGTTGATTGCAGTATAACAGCGGTTAGCATACTGCGACATGATATAATCGCAGCGGATAAGTTCCGAAGGTTCTATAAACGGGTTCTTAATTTTTTCCTGCCTATACAGGGCGCAGCCCTCTTCTATGGCGTTACAAGCAAGCAAAAGCAGAGTAAGCCTGTCGTTATAATACTTGACAGGCTCTTGTTTTTTCGCTATTTCATTGATTTTTCGGAGATTTGATTCTATATACTGAACCTTATTCTCCCGTTCCTCTGCAAAACTCATATCACACTTCTTCCGACAGGTCTATCCCGCCCGAAATCTGACTCTCTTCCGCCTTCAGCTTTTCGAGCATATCCGAGTTGATAGAGATATTATTATTATTTATCACCGTCTGCGGCGTGTCGTTATCGCGGATATTATACTCGGCTTTGAGCATAAAGATACTCATAACCTCGCTTATCTCACGCGTCATGCCTCTGGTCGTATAATAATCTACGAACCTGTCGCGTATCATCAGGATAGTTTCACGCATTGCCTCATCCTGTGAGTTCAGATACGAGTTCCGTAGCGTAGATACCGATATATTCAGTAACCTCGCAAACTGCTGCAGTGTCGGTACATACGTCAACCCTTCCGCGTTAATCTCCGCAATACAGTCCCAGTAATAATCGCTTGCCATCCTTAAATGCGCTGGACTATACTTTCTCCCGTCTATCTGTATCGTACTTCTCACAAACGATTTACAGAGATATTCGCTCAATTTCAGAGTAGGTATCTTCTTCGCTAACTGCGGGTCGGATAACTCATTCTCATACTTCGCACAGAAATTACTAAGCTCTTTCTCAAACTCCGTTTTCCGTTCCTCTACATACGCGGGAAAATCTTCTATAAATTTCTGTGCTAAAGCCCCGTTTACTTTCTCCAACACCTCTAACTTGTCATTCGTCTCTTTCGCACGCTTTATCCTCTTCCTTACCGCTATCTCCTTTTCCTGCGCTTTCGTCTTTTTCCTGCCTTCGCCTCTCTGGTCGATTATCATTCATGTACCTCCGCATTCCCACTGTCCCCCTTACGGAAAGAAGGGATAGATAAACTATCCCCTCTCTCACATAGAGGCACAATGTGGCGTGTAAGTAGCGCAAGGGGAAAGTCTTTACCTCTCTACCCTCACATATTCCCGCCTATAATGTTCCCATTCAGGCGGTAGTACGTTTTTTTCAGCCACTACTAAACGTACAAATATCGGCTATCCCGCGTAAGCCACACGCGATTTGCATAACCTCACTCCGCACTCCGTTATGCTCGGCTCTTTAATATACAGCTCGGTCAGCTTACACAAGCACTACGGAGTATTCTGCTTATAGTATAAGCTAACCTCACTGCACCTAAATCTTATCACCTTATCTATCCATTGTCAAGCCCTTTTTTCAATTTTTAAAAATTTTTAAGTCTTTTTTACTTTTTCGAATATTATTTGTTTTTTATATTTTAGAATATAACTCGGGAGTAAAAAGTCGTTTTTTGTATTTTTCGATATGATATGTGTTTTTTATTATTTTGAATATTCCGAGGGAGTACCCCCGCCAAAAAATAAACCGTAGTTCACATAAGGGGCGGGGCGGTCAAATGGCGGGGCGCGGCGTGCTTTCTGAAAAGCAAACACGGAAAAAAACAGCTTGCCCGCCTTGCCTATCGTGACACCTGGCCAAAATAACGCCGTAAACAGGCATATAACGGGCGAAACGCTTTGCTTGATAAAATACCCGAAAAAAGTATTTACAAGGCATACGCGCCTATTTACGGGCATATACGGGGCTATACGCACGCACACGCGCACACACGCGACTATATACAAGCGATTGAAAAATAAAATATAAAATTTATTGAAAAAATATAAAAAAAGTACTTGACAGCATGGATATAAAGCGATATAATGAAAGCACAAAAACAGGGAGGGCAAAAGCCTATGGAAAAGAACACAAAAAAAGAATATGAAAAAGCGCGTACATTTCGCGATAACGCAACCTATTTTCGGAATATGTTAAACAACATAACCGAAAAAGACAGCGGCACGGAAAAACTGATACAAGCATATAATGCGGTTATAGACCACGCCGCGGAGCTAATGGAATTTTACGCGAACAATTAAAAAGCAAGGCGGGGGAAACCCCGCCGCCCGCAAGGGCGAACAAGGAAAAAACGGAAAAATAAAATTTTTGAGAGGCGCAAAAAATGATTGAGTGGAAAGCAAGCTATAAAGAATTGAACGATGCACAAATGAACGGCGATATTTTAAAAATTGCGGGCGCGGAGTTTACGCGCGACGAAGCTATGCGGATATATGAAAATAACCTTTTCATCGTAAACGGGCGCGGCGTTTGGCAAGTGCTTTATAGCACGGCGCAGCGCACATACTACGGACAAAACATTATACGCCGAAGCGGATTGACAAAGCGCGGGCGCTTCCACGTTATGGATGCGGCGGAAGTAAATAGACTTGTCGGCGCGGCGGTTGTTTGGGAAAACTGAAAAAGCAAGCCGACTGGCGGCGGCTATTCCGCCAGAAAATAATTAGCGATAATTTTCTAAAATAAAAATTAAACGGAGGTTTAACGATGACGGAATACGAAAAAAACAGAGAGCGCAAAAAAATGGAAAAGGCGTTGCACGCCGTGGAGAGCTGCGACGGGAATTGCAAAAATTGTAAACATCTTCATTTTATATTTGCGGAAACAAAACACGCAATAATTTATAACATAGAGTGCGCCGCAGCGGGAAAATATGGAGCTATCAGCGATTGTATCGAAACGCTGCGAGCCGAAACATTGGAAGCAATAACGAACAGCATGCGGGAATTTGAAATATTTAATAATTAAACGGAGGTTTATAACTATGGAAAAAATCAAAGCAATTAAAACGGAATGGAAAGAAAAGAATTTCAACGGGAATATCGTTGGGAGAGGATGGAGGCGCGGCACGGCTCGAACGGGCAGCAATAACACCTGCGGCGGCTATAATAAACGCGGGGCAGTTACCCGCGAGGCGTTGGAAAATTGCGGCTATAAATTCCGCTGCGTAAACGAAGACGGCACGGAAGACTATACAAGCGAGGAGCGCGCCGAAAAGCTGCTAAAAGCGATTGCCGAAGCCGAAGGAATCAAAAATTATCTAATCATTGAAATGCACTATTAAACGGAGGGACAGAAAATGTTAACGAGAAAAGATTTACACAACTACGGCGGGCGCGTGTTCGCCGTCGGCTACTGCGGGGCGCAAAATCTGCTTGCCTATACTGACTGCGAGATAGGAAGAAACGGCGGCGTGTACGGTTGGAACTGGACGGCATACAAGCCCGCGCATGATATAGTTATCTGTACAGGCTACAGAAATTTAACAGGCATCGACGCAAACAAAATCACGGATAACTACGACAAGCAAGCGTATGAAGTACGGCAAAATTATAGCCTGCTTCCGATGGAAAAAGAAAAGCTGCTTGAACAAATCCGCGACGCATGGATTGACGCATTGAGGGCGATAAAATGAGCAAAAAGAAAATAGCGCGGTTGCTGATTCGCTTGTATGAAATTCAAAAAATCTACGGGCGAATAAACGAAAGCGACTTGATAAGAATAGCAATCGAAAATAAAATAAATCTATATAACCAACTTGAAAAAAGAGAGCGGAGAAAAGAGCGGCGCGGCGGCGCAGAAAAAAAAGCAAAGACAGAAAAAAAGAAATAAATAAAGAAAAAAAGATAAAAGGAAAAAAAAGATAAAAAATGATATGGTTGCTAATAAATTTACTACTTGACACGATGGATATATTTAACAAAGTATTTTTCAGTAAAAAGCGGGGGAGATAATCCCCCGCTTTATTTTATTATTAAATAAAAAATAAATATAAAAAAATAAAAACGCGCGCGACACTGATACGCGCGAGCCGCGCCCGCGTATAGAATAATACGCGCGTATGTATGCGCGATGAAATATATTTATTATTCTATCCTGAAAACGCCCGTGCGGGCGCGTGTACGCGTGATAGGGTGATTCTATAGCCGTATACCGTTACGAGCTTATAAAGCCCGATTGCGGGGCTTATATGCGATTATATTCTATCCTGCTATGCGTGGTATATCCTTGCTTTGCATTTTAACCGCGTTATTTTCCCTTATATGGCACGAAACCCCCGCATCGATAATCATACTAACCGCCACGCAAAAGCCGCTACAATGGAAATAAAAGCCTTAAAAATATATCGCTATACCATCGCGGGAAATCCTGCGGCGAACATATACAACGAAAAAACAGCGCGGAGCCGATGAAGGCGGGGCGATAGCCACGGAATCGCCCTGCGGCAAGTGTTCGGAGCTGCGGGCTGCCCATGGCGCCCAGGCTTGCCCAGCTGCGACCGGGTACGGCAGCCGCTGCCTGCACGGACTGCATACGCGCACACGCGCACACGCGTTTATATATTAAAATCTTTTGGCGCCCCTCGGCTTTTGTGGCTTTTGGCTTTTGCAAATTCCCGCAGCTTTTGAAATCTTTTGCGGCTTTTGCCCGCTTTTGGGAAAAAGAGAAAGAATATATAAGAAAGAGAAAAATTCTTTTGATTTATTTATAAAAACTACTTGACAATGTATAAATAATGGTATATAATAGAATCACCAATAAAGATACAGGAGGCTTTTGGGAATGGCACTTGTGGCAAACTTTAAAAAAGGCGAGCAGCTTTTGAATCTTTCGGCTTTTGAGAGTTATGAGGGAAGATTTATTTTCCTCGACGATATTCTCTGTGCGAAAGACGGTGTTTCTTTGAACGAAAAAGATTTCGAAACTTTTGACGTGTATACCGCGGAGGAGGATTAACAATGGATAAATACCCGAACATTCAGGCGCCGTATGTAGGGCGCGACCCGAGTTGGTATGAGGACGATTACATTGACCCCGCCGATATTTACGAGTGGGAAGCGGACGACCATTGCGAGGAGGAGAAGAATGAATCTTTATCTTGTGAGCCGAACGTACACCATCGGCTATGACGAATATGACGCTTTTGTCTGCGCAGCTGAAAACGAAGAACAGGCTTTATCTCTTCATCCCGACGGCGGCACGATTGAAGAGTTTTTTGCGGCAGACGGAACGCATTACATCCGTAATTGTGATTTCGAATGGCATTTCGGTGAACGCGCCGTTGCAAAGTATATAGGCAAAGCAGATGAAAAGTACACGGAACCGACGGTTATTTTAGCGTCGTTCAATGCAGGTTAAAAAATTAAAGGAGGCACAAAAATGAAATTCAAACCAGGCGACCGCGTACAGATAAAGACGTGGAAAGAAATGAAAAAAGAATACGGGCTTGACAAAGACGGCGACATTACGCCAAATGACGATGGAATTAGTTTTGTACGCACGATGAGATTTCTCTGCGGTGCTTTTGCAACCGTGGAAAGCATAAACAAGTACGGCACAATTAAACTAAAAGATTTTTCCCCTGAAAACAAACCCAAATGGAAGTGGGAGTTTAGTTTTGACGAATTTATGCTCAATCCCGCCAAAGATGAGAAATACGAACTCCACATTATGAGCGACGGAAATAAAACTACCGCCGTATACAAAAAGAACGGCGATGTCGTGTCCCGCTCCCAAGCGAATCTTCACCCCGACGATGAGTTTAACTTCAAAACAGGCGCACAGATAGCTTTTGACCGAGCGTTTCAGCCCGAACCCGAAAATAAAGAACCTGAAAAATCCCTTCGCTTATTTTCCTTTACGGGCAAATGTTACGGAACAGTCGGTCATCCCACGAGATACAAAGACACATACGGCAGACCGCTGTTCGTCGGTGATATTGTCGAAATCGAAAATGCCCCCATATTCCCCATGCAATTTGTTTGCGAAGATGAGGACGGAGCTTTTATATGCGGAATCAAAAACGCATGCGACCCTGATTTTGGAGTTGTACACGATTGGATGATACGGCGTGTAACTCCGTTTACCGAAGTGAAAGACGGTACAAAAGCCGCCTTCACAACCTGCCGTTTGAAATAACTTATTCTTTTGCCGTTATTTCGCCCGAAATCTTTTGCATGAGTATTTTATCGAGAAAAGTTCTTTCGGGCGTTAGAAAGGCAAATACGAGCCTTAAATTAAATTCTAAAAGGAGATTAGAGATGATTGGCGAAAAATATAACGAAGAAAACACGAAAAAGGTACAGGAACTCACGAAAAGAATGGAAGAAGAGTTCGCGCGCAGACAAGAAATGCTTCGGCTTTTGGAGGAAAAGCATGACTGAACATCTTTGGAAAGTTTTGTTTAATCTCCGCTATCCGCCGAAACAGGTAAAAGTGAAGCGCGAGCTGAAAGATATGTACATCATGGCAGACAAGCAATTGCACGAAGCGGTAAAGGCAAAACCGAATAACGAAAAAGGCATTGCCGCTATTTCTTCCTACTGTTGCTATTTCTACACGGAAGAGGCAGCAAACGAGTTTTATCAATCGAGACAGAAACAGAATGAATCCCGCAAAGGGAGTAATGTTCCCGCGGTTGAAAAAGAAAACCGTATTTTAGAAATAGCTTTGCATATAGCTGTCGGCGTTCTCGACGCGGAATATAGGGCTTTTGGAGTAAATAAAGAGAATAAAACCGAGGAACGAATTAAAAAGTTTTTGGAAATGGCAAAAAAACAATATGAACAGGAGGAAAAGCAATGAGAAATCTTTTTGCAATAACCTATTTGCCCGACAGAGCGAAAAACAAACTTTATATCTGCTCCGTCGATGATGAGAACAACTACACCATTTGGGGCAGCTATAACGTCCGACAGGATAGGATTACATTGAAAGGCTTTACGCGGGAAGATAACCCGATAACAAATCTCGTGTTAAAGATAATCCGCGATTATCTTCATCAGGAAGAAGTATTACAAAAAGGAATAAAATTCGAGGTGAAAGCAGAATGAAAGTTTATGTTGTTAGAGCGCCGCAAGGTAAATACGAGGAATATATCGAACCTATAATCGGAATATTCAGCAGTAAGGATAAAGCTCTTGCGCTAAAAGCAAAACGTCATGAAAAAATAGAGGGAAACAACGTTGTAAAAGATAAATGCGAATCTTGCCCGTTCTATAAAGAAACAATAAAGAAAAAATTTCGTATAGCTTTGCCCGATTGTTGGACACCAAATGTTAATTCTCTTCTTGATGATAGCGGCTGTTGCCTCGGTGATTTTATAGACGACGAATATATGCAGGAATACAAAATAGAAGAATACGAACTTGACGAGGTGAAATAATGAAAGTTTATGTTGTGATTGACCCAATGCTCGACGAAGATGATTACAGGGGCGAAATTGTAGGCATTTTCTCCGATGTAAACAAAGTAAATGAACTCATAGAAAAGCGGGAAAATCAGTTCAAAGAATATAAAGACGCGAAAGCTATCTGTCAAAAGTGTATGTATTATGACGTACTGATTGACGAGCGGTGGAACTTTGAATTGCCCGAATGTTATACTACGGCATTTGTCCGTGGCGGCGGATTCGGACTTCCGAAAAGAACCTGTTGTAAAGGGAATTTTTACCGCGAAGGAATAGACAGCCTTATTATAAAGGAATTTGAACTCAACGAACAGGGGCGCGAAATTTTCGATGTTAAAAGTGAAGAATGATGTACAGCTTTCCGTGCTGAAAGAGTACGGATTCGAGAGAGTGGATGACAAGATATTTTCTTCCGATATGTTCCGCGGCTATATGAAAACCTATTCGGACGGCGAGCAGTCTATCACTATCGCCGTCCACGATAAAGGCAGCACACAGGACGAGCGGAGCGTGAATATATCGGGACACGGCACGAGAGATATACAGACGTTAGTCTTTGACACCGTTGCCGAAGAGCTTTTGCGAATATTCCAAAATAACATATTTGAGGAGGTATAACCGAATGGAATTTAAGGAACTTACAGAAAAAGATTTTAAGACCAAAAAATGGCTTAATACAATAGAATGCACTTGCGGAGATGATAATAACGTAGTTGAATATAAAATAACATATCGTGAACATCCCGAAGGCAAATTTTATGAGAAGTTCCCTGATTACAAATATTGTGCTACGGTAGAAGCTAATTACGAAGAGATATGGTGTAGATTCTATAAATCGTTAGAAAAAGCAATAGACGAATTAAACAAATTCAGAAAAGAGTTAATACAGGATTTAATGGAGGTTCCGAATGCAAAGAGTGATTGACAGTAAATCATTGAAACTCGCGGCTCATGCGGGCTTGCAGAATATAGAAAGCATAGAGAGAGAAGCGCGGGCAGAGAAAGAAAACAGCTTTGTACTTTCCTGCTGTTATTCGGATTACATGGACAGCTTTTGGCACTATATCGCGCACTACTACGGGAAGGAGGAATCGACGTGAGAAGTCTTTTACTTGTAAAGAATAAGAAGGGAGAAATCAAGTTTACGCACTACTCTAACACAGAAACCGCGCCTGACGCCGATATTGCCTATCTGACGGACTTTATAAAGCACAGCGATAAACTAATCGCGCTTGAAAATTCGCTGAAAAAAATGGCGTTTTTCGCAACGAGAGAGCAAGCGCGGTTTATGGAAAAACTTATCAAAGGGAATAAGAAAGCGACGGAATATTACAACGAGTTTTTAGACCCCGAGAGAAACACGGATATTTTAGAGAATCTTATCACTACAAAGCGCAGGAGCTATAAGTGCTATCGGTACAAATATACAGACTTTCTGTTCCTCGATATTCTGTACGAGATTGATTTACACAGTAAAATGTTCCGATATACACAGCACGGAGAAACTATACGAATCATGCACAAGGAGATCGACGATGAACCTGACGTTTAATAAAGAGCGAATCATACGGGCAATAAACGATGTTTGCAGGAAACAGGGCGTTATCTGCGAATCTCGCTGCGCCGATACGACCGATAGCTTGTATTTCCGTATAAAGTTGCGGCACGATGATACGGACTGCCATGTTTCATTTCGCATTTCAGACCATAAGAAGAAAACATTTGTCCCGCATTTCAAGGTTTTGCTCGTAACGAAAAACATGACTATGAAACATATTGAGAGATTCGTTGAGAACAGGATAGACACGCTCAAACATTTATCGATTTTGGAGCAGCTTGAAATGCTGAACAAAAAGGAGGTTTATAGCAATGCAAGAGTATCGCGGTAAAGACATAATCGAGATAACGCAAAAGCAGCTTGATTTAATCATGGCATGGCGAGACATGAATAAGGACATCGTGCGAAAGTTCCTGCCGTTTATATCGAACGGCACTCTGCGAATCAAGCAGGAAAACTGTGCGAATGAGATTGCTTTCCTTATTTTTCAAAACAAAGAAAATTCTTTCTTGGGATATTTCGATTACTTTTGCGTTGAATCTAATGGCGAAAATAAGTTCCTGTATTCTTATACAGCGTTAATACAGGACGGCAAAGTCTATGTTAAAGACACACAAACCCGAGCTAATTATTCGGATTTCTACAAAGAAAATCAAAAGGACGCGCTTTTGCAAGACCTTATCGGAGTTTTCTTTGCGGTAAATGCGTATTTCTTCCATTACAAACAGGACACGGACGAAATCCCCGTAAAAGAGGTAAAGAAACATACCGTTCATAACAAAAGAAAAGAGCCTTTGGGGACTACGACCGTCCGCTCATTGAGCGTTAAATACCGTCTGAAAGGCTCTGTACGGCATGAACGCGTTCCAAAGGCAAGACGATGGCACGTCGATTATTGGGGCGTGAGAGGGCATATACGGCACTATAAAAGCGGAAAAACAGTCTTTATTGCTCCATACACGAAGGGTAAAGACAGAGAGAACGCAATAGGAAAAACAAAGGTATATACTGTGTAATAACGAATATAGCGAGGACAACAATGGCTATCCATTGGAATAAAACGAGCAAGTATCACAACAACAAATACACAATAGACGGCATAGAGTTCGCGTCAAAGAAAGAATCGAGCAGATATACCGAGCTGAAACTTTTAGAGAAAGCAGGAAAGATACGGAATTTAGAGCTACAAAAGGCATACGAGCTTATCCCTGCGCAGTACGAAGAAACAGAGGATATATATACAAAAGGCGCACATAAGGGAGAGCATAAAAAAGTGCTCCAGGAACGCGCTTGCAATTATGTCGCGGATTACGTCTATATCGATTGCGAAACAGGGAAAACCGTTGTAGAGGACGTAAAAGGCTATCGAGAGGGCGGCGCTTACTCTCTCTTCAAAGTAAAAAGAAAGCTCATGCTATACCGATACGGAATTAAGATAAAGGAGATTTAGAGTGGAACTTCCTAAATATATGACAGACAATAGAAAGGAAATTATCGTGCATATAAAATCACGACACGCTAAAAGTCTTGCGGTATTTCTTCAATATGACGTGTATAAAGATTTGCCGCATTACAGGCGCTTACACAATTTAGCAAGTAAATCAAAGAAGAAACGTACCCGATATAAAAACATAAACAGGCTCTTTCATCTTATAATAAAAGATAAAGCATATCACGAAGCGCTTAAAAAGAAAATTCTGCTCGGCTTTTCAGGAGGTAGATATGATTGTTAAAGGCAAGACAAAAGCAGATATAGCACGACAAATCGGTATATCCCGCCAATGCTTTTGCGAGAAAGTAGCGAAAGGAAACGCGAAAATTTGGCTCGACGACGATTTCATGGTTTGCTACGATTATCAGCCGAAGAACAGAAACATTGTGAACTACGACCCGACGTATACAGGCGAATTTATCACTCGCCCGCAGTACAGAGATAAGTACAATGTACCGCTATCCTGCGTGGCTTATATGGTGCGCAAGAAAAAGCTCTGTACTTCCGAGGACGGTAAACTCGTCGCCGACGTGAAAATAGTCCTGAACGAAGGAAGAAATAAAAAAAGAGTAAATAATTTATAAAAAATATCTTGACATCATTGATATAAAGTGCTATAATATACTTGCAAATAAAACAAAGAGGGAGGCACATTATGAAAATTAAAAGCATTGAAATTAAGAATTTCAAAAACATGGTAGAGTATAGGCGCAGCTTTCTGTCGGATAAGGATATTATCCGCGCGGAGTTCGGCGGCGGCAAGTCCACTATCTTTGAAGCGTATAAGTGGGCGATGGGCTACGACATCACGAACAACGAGCCGACTATTGACAGGAATCTAATTGTCGGGATTAAGACGGAAGTGCAGCTTACGTTTGAGAAAGACAATCTCGAATACACGCTGTACCGTGCGTCCATGCGCAAGAACGGAAACGTGGTAGGCGCATTTGCTTTCTGCGGAAATCCCTGCAAATCTTTGAAAGAGTACAAGGCAAAGATTGAGGATGTGTTCGGCATTCCCCACGCAGATATGGAAATCCTTATCGATATTCGCAAGTTCAATAACACGGACGCTACGAAATGGACGTGGAAAGAGCAGAGAGAGTTCCTGTTCCGTATTTTGGGAATTGAACAGGCTATCAACAGCGTTGTGGATAAGGAAGAGTATGCGTGGATTAAAGAGCAGTTTGTCCGCGACAGGAAGCTGACGGAGATTGATATTCTCAAAAAGTTGGCAATGGATAAGCGCACGATTGAAAAGCAAATCGACAACAACACTGCAATTATCGAAAACAACATGAATAAGATTGCAGAGTACAAGGCGATTGACTTTGACGCTCTCAAAAAGGAAAAGGAATCGGCGGTCGCGGAACTCGACAAGTTGGATTCCGCGTCTGCGAAAGCGAAGAAGAGTGAAGTCGTTGCGGAAAAGGCGAAAGAGATTGATAAACTGTATTCTGTCCTTACTGACATGAACAAGCAGAAATCAGACTTTTCGCGGGAAATTATAAATAAACAGCGCGAAGTTTTATACTATGTTAGCAATAATTCGCAGATTATTTCACAAATCAAGGAAAAAGATAGCAATATCATCTCTTTGAAAGACGCGATTACAGAGGAAGAAAATAAGCTCAAAGAGACCGAAAGCAAGGTAGAAACGGTATGCCCTTACTGCGGCGCAGAACTTTCCGAGGAAAATATCGCGAAGCAGAAAGAATCCTGCGAAAACAGTTTCAAGAAAGCTATCGCGGCTTTCGAGGAGAAAATGCGTAGCACGGTTGCCGAGCGTAAAGAGCTTTTGGAAAAGAAAGAAGATAACGCGGCAGAGTATGCCAAGCAAAAAGAAGAGTTCGAGCATATGAAAGAAGAACTCGAAAACTATGATATTAAGATTGCGGAAACGGAATCTCAAATTGAAACTCTCCGCAAGGAAATGAACACCGTGAAAACGGCAGAGGCAAACACCGAAATCAAGGCAAAACAGCAGGAACTTTCCAATCGCATTTCCGAAATCGACGCACAGTTGCGTTTTGAGGCTCTCGTAGCCGATTTAACGGCAGAAAACGATAGGCTTAAAGAGAATAATCGAGAGAGCGGTATCGCCGAGCAGAAACGCTTACAGCGCGAAGATTTGGTGAATCAGTTCATCAACGAGAAAATGGCTATCGTTTCCAAAATCGTCGAAGAGAAGTTCAAGGGTATCAGCTTTCAGTTTTTCAAGTACAACAGGTCGGACGGCGAGCAGAAGAATATCTGCGCGGTTCTGTACAACGGCAGCGATTATTCGCAGTGTTCATTCGGTCAGAAAATTGCGCTTAACTTCCTTTTAAACGAATCTTTGCAGAATATTTTCCAATCGGATTTCCCTGTATGGGTGGACGACGTTGGCAGCGCAAAGGTATTCGAGAGCAAGCACCAATTCATCGGGCTTTTGACGGACAACACGCAGAAACTCGAATATATCCGAATCAGAGACAAATATACTCTTACCGATTGCGAGAATTTAGGAGAATAACATTATGAAAGCATATAAAGGGTTTAACCGCGATATGACTTGTCGTGAGTTCAAGTTTGAGGAAGGCAAGGAATACGAGCAGGAAGGAGAAATCAAGGTTTGTGAGAACGGATTTCACGCATGCGAACGACCGTTGGATTGTTTTGCATATTATTCTCCAGGTGAAAGCGTTTATCATGAGGTAGAATTAAACGGTGAAATTTCCAAGGCAAACGATGATACAAAAATAGCATCGCGAAAAATAAAGATAGGTGCGCAACTCAATATCGCGGGGTTAGTCAAAGCACAGTTTGAATATGTAAAGGAAAACACTACGACAGAAAATACAGACCCAAAAACAGCGAATGCTGGCGACTATGGCGCAGCGAATGCTGGCAACCGTGGTGCGGCAAACGCAGGCTACTTTGGTGCGGCAAACGCAGGCTACTGTGGCGCAGCGAATGCTGGCGACTATGGCGCAGCGAATGCTGGCAACCGTGGCGCGGCAAACGCAGGCGACTTTGGTGCGGCAAACGCGGGCAACCGTGGTGCGGCAAACGCGGGCAACTTTGGTGCGGCAAACGCGGGCAACT
>ERZ1643250.1151-NODE-1151-length-24122-cov-68.653177_pt1 | contig 24122 bp, 22 predicted proteins | sample MGYA00579262_ERZ1643250 | MGnify/ENA primary metagenome ERZ1643250 (study PRJEB29033, sample SAMEA4952265) | chicken gut metagenome | biome: Broiler Chicken; feature: Gastrointestinal Tract; material: Caecum | place: Ireland | collected 2018 | study: Broiler... | reverse complement strand
TCATAACCGGAAGAATCCAAAGAAACCGCGCAGGGGTTTCGTGGCACACGACTTTCGCAGAAAGTCTAGTGTGTTATGCCATGCCTGCCAAAGCAGGCAAATACAAACCGGCGCTTGCGCCCACATCTGGGCCAAATAGCCGCTTGCGGCTATTATACCTTTGCGAAGGAGAGGGTTGCCCGAAGCCACCCCCTGGCCCCCGCTCTGGCAGTAAAGCTGGCAGAACAAAGGCTGGCAGATGGTGAAGCTGCACCCGTCTGCCAGCCTTTTTGCCCTCTGCGGAGCAAAGGTATATCACCCTCGTCTTTTGTCTTGATATTTCGTCACATTTGGCGTTCTGCTGAAATTTTCAATCCATTCTGTTGCATCTCGCCGAAAATGCTTTCTTGCCATAAAAAGCCGTTGACATCCCACGCAACCCCATGATATACTCACCAAACAATTGAATATGGAAAAATAAATCATATAGATATTTTGGCTCGATTCTCAAAGCATTCAGAGCAATCGGAGCAGTTTTAGAACAAATTGAATCGCTACATAAAACGGAACTGGAGGCCTCCCAAAAAGAGAGAGCTTTTCCGGTCTGTTTGTGTAGCGATTTTTTGCTTCCGTCGCCCTGTTTGCACTTCCTGTTTGCACTTTGAGAACCGAACGACCGTCTGCATGGAATACCCGGCCAGGACCTCCCTCAGAACGACCAGGGGGAGCGAGCCGGACAACGCCGCCGGAAGGGGGCAGGAAGCTCATGCGGGGAGAGCGGCAAGCCTTTTACAGGCCCGTATTGCCTGTGTCTCCCATCGAACGCAGCTCATCCAGCGCATTGACCGCCGCGTGGTTGAGTGCCTCGTTTTCTGGATCGGCAGAGGCTTTCTTATTTGTGAGCCGGACTTTACGGATCGCCTTTTCGATCTCTCTGGAAGTGTACCCTGCTTTTAGTGCCTGGATCGCAAAATTGGCGATGGTAATACAGTCATCCTGGCTGAACATGTCTTGTATCAGCATTCGCCCAAGCTGCTCCAAGATGCCTTGTTTCCCGCCTGCCGTTTGAGTGGAGGCATCGGAGTACCATAGAAGGTCACTGTCTGGAATTTCGGTAGCCGCTACCGAAATTAGATCGACACCTTCATACATGTACACAGCATTGACAGCTTGCCGTCTGCTAGAAGCGTAAGCCTCGGTAATGTGCGTATCGATTTTCGGCCGGCCCCGGCCCCGCTTGTCCTGTTCCATGATTCAGCCCTCCTTCTGTGCTGGGACTTTGCTCTATTGTACCACAAACCCTCGTCAAAGCATACAGCCGGATGGCATAGAAAAAAATTTCGGTAGCGGCTACCGAAAATATTGCCCAACAGAATATTGACTCAAGAGGCCCTCTCGTTACGCTACGAGAGGGCCTTCGCTTTGTCCAAGAGCGTGGAAATGTGGGCATTTTGGGGCAAATTTCCAACCTCTTGGACATACGGGAGAGCTCTGGATTTTCTGCTATACTGTCTCCAATGTAAAACTGAATGACCGTCCTCACCGCCCAAACCGCCACGACCTCCACCCGGAGCGAGCGCCCGAAAGGGATGGCACAGCGCCCTCAGAGATGAGTGGTTGCCTGCCAGAAGCGATGCGGGAGACCGGCAATCCATCCGTCCCGGTATACGGCAAAACGCCGGATACCATCAACTGCAAAGAAAGAGGTGTCAATGAAAGCGGATGATGCTCATCATCGGCAAGGGCGGGGAGGGCAAGTCCCGCATTGGTCTGGTGCTCAAAAAGCTGATGGGCGACGCTGTCAGCAACGGCAGTATCCAGAAAATTGAGATCAGCCGTTTCGCTCGTGCCGACCTGGAACACCGCCTGCTGATGGTAGACGATGACATGGACATGAACGCACTTCCCAAGACCAATTACCTCAAGTCTATCGTGACCGCTGAGGCCAAGATGGACGTAGAGCGCAAGGGCATCCAAAGCTATCAGAGCGATATCTATGCCCGCTTCCTCGGCTTCGGCAATGGCGCGTTGACTTCCCTGTACGACCACTCGGACGGCTTCTGGCGGCGGCAGCTTATCCTGACCACAAAAGAACGTCCAACCGACCGGGAGGACGACCCTTTTCTGGTCGAAAAGCTCTGTGAGGAACTGGAAGGCATCCTTCTCTGGTGCCTGGAAGGATTGACGCGGCTCCTGCGAAATAACTATAAGTTTACGCTCAGTGCCCGCGCTGCCGGCAATCTGGACACCGTCAAACGCAGCAGCAACAATGTCCTGGATTTTCTGGAATCGGAGGGCTACTTCCGCTTTAAGGCCGATGCCGAGGTCAGCTCCAGATGCCTCTATGAAGTCTACAAGGTCTGGTGCGACGCCAATGCCTGCCGACCAGTGTCGCCAAACCGGCTCAGCACCGAGCTGAACCAGCAAAGCCTCCGCTACAATCTGGAAGCTACCAACAACATTTATTTGCCAGGCGGCCGCCGGGTGCGCGGGTTTGTCGGCATCGAGGCGCTCATCCACCCCTGCCAGCAGTAAAAATTTTTATAAAACAATGCTATACAGCCTGTACGTACTGTACACTGTACGGCAGCCAAGAAAGCTGCTTTTGAAAACAACGTATCATCAATCAAACTTCAAAAATCGTACAACGTACAGCTCGTACAGCTCGATGTTCACTGTACGCGAATTTTTGAATCAGCACACAACACATAAAAGAATTGAGGTGAAATTTTATGAAGCACATCTTCCCCAACATGACATGGAGGACAGTATTTGACCAGAAAGAAGGATGTAGAGAAAGAATACGGCCTGCCCGCAGGTTCTCTCGAATGCCTGGCCCGGACATTTCTGCCCGGGATCCAGGCATTTTTTGAAATCGAGGAAAACCAGAAGGCTTTCGAGGCTTGGCTGGCCAGGCGAGAGATGGAAAAAGCTCAGGAAAACGCGGCGTAACAGATATAGACCATAAACAATAAAATAACAAAAGCGAGGTACTGCCTACCCAAAGACAGTACCTCGCTCTTATGCTGTTCTGCTATGCTTTAGCCACCCGTATATGTCCTGCGCAGCACTTCGGATAAAGAAAAAACGTATCCGAACCCTTCCTCGTAGAGAATTGGGTTCGGATACGCCTTGTTTGGTGGAGAATTAGGGACTCGAACCCCAGACCCCCTGCGTGTGATGCAGGTGCTCTAACCAGCTGAGCTAATCCTCCGAATCGGAACAGGGATATTATAGCACGGCCGGCGGCAAAATGCAAGCCCCTTTTTCGGGCAAAGGCAAAAAATTTTGGCTGGGGGCAAAAAAGCGCTTTTGGTGGCAGTTTTTTGCCCGGCAGCCATTGCCCCGCGGGGCAAAATCGTGTATACTGGAGCCAGCCTGCAAAGAAAAGAGGTTGTTTCTATGTTGACAGTACGCGGGATCGTGACCCTGGTGGTGCTGATCGTGCTGTTCACCCTGGCGGTGATCTGGATCTCTAAAAACGGCGGCTGGAAGGGCGAAGGCTGCGGCGGCAACTGCGCCTCCTGCCACCAGCGCTGCGAAAAGCCCAAGGATCAAAAAGACAGCTGACCCCCTGCCCCTGCCCTGCACAGAGCGGGGGCTTTACTGTGCCCGGTCACAGCAGGCCGTCCCGGGCGGCGTAGACCGCCAGGGTGCTCAGCAGGTCGGTGTTGGCCTTCTGGTAGGTGGTGCGGCCGATGTGCAGCTTGTCCTGCACCTGCTCCTCGGTCAGGTGGCGGCGGTAGCGCTGCTCCAAAATGCCGGCCCGGATGGGGTCCCGGTGTTCGTAATAGGCTGCGGTCTGGCGCAGGGCGTGGGCCCAGCACTCGGTCTCGGGGCCGGGCTGGCGCTCGATCAGCTGCCAGTGCCACAGGGCGGCGCGGCACTGCCGGCGGTGTTCGCTGGTCATGGACAACTCCTTTCGCATTGGGTGATGGAAAATCTACTTCAAGGTCCAGAAACAGCGGGCCTGTTCTTCCGCGCTCAAACCAAGCAGGAAGCTCAGCCTCTGGGCCTCCTGCAGTTTGAACTCGCTTTTGCCCTGCAGCCTGCTCTGCAGGGTGGCGCCGCTCATCCCCAGCGCATGGGCGAGATACTTCTTCTTGTAGCCGCTGGCCGCGACCTGTGCGTTCAGCCGTTCCCGGTCGATCATGCTTGTGCCTCCTTTGGTGCGCTTTGCGTTGATTCAAAATCTATACAGAGTTTACCACGGCGGAGATTAAAAGTCAACTGCTTTGCAGAAATTTGCGATCAAGGTTGATTCAAAACCAATCCTATGGTATACTAAACGCAATCAAAGCAAACCAAAGTCAACTGTCTGCAACGCAAAGGAGCATTCCTATGTCTGTCCTATCGACCCGTATCCGGCTGCGCCGGGAGGAACTGGGCATGAGCCAGGAGGAGCTGGCCTCCCGGATGGGCTACCGGTCCAAGTCCTCCATCACCAAGATCGAAAAAGGGATCAACGACATCCCCCAGAACAAGCTGGAGGACTTTGCCGCCGCCCTGGAGACTTCCACCGCCTGGCTGCTGGGGCTGGAAAACGGCGGGGGCGTGATCCCCGAGGGATTCGAGGCCATGCCCCGGATGGCGCGGGTGCCCCTGGTGGGGTCCATCGCCTGCGGTACCCCCATCACCGCGGAACAGAACATCGAGCGGTACATCGGGGTGCCGGCCGACTGGCACGCCGACTTTGCCCTGACCTGTCACGGCGACAGCATGGCCCCCACCATCCAGGACGGGGACATCGTCTGCATCCGCCGCCAGCCCGAAGTGGAACAGGGAGAGATCGCGGCGGTCCGCATCGGCGAGGAGGCCACCCTGAAACACTTCCACCGCCAGGGGGACGCCGTCGTTCTGCTGGCCGACAACGCCGCCGTCTGCCCGCCCATGATCTATGCGGGGCCCCAGCTGGCGGAACTGCAGATCGAAGGCAGGGCCGTGGGCCTGTGCCGCAGCCTGTAAGGAGGCGCCCTATGGAACAGCAAACGTTTACCATGCACGCCGTCGCCCACATCGAGAGCGACTTTGCCGAAAAATTTGGCATCCCCCGCCAGAGCGGCCTGGTGGATGCCCTGCGGGCCCGGGTGGTGTTCGAACCGCCCTACCGGGACCCCAGCGCCCTGCGGGGCATCGAGCAGTTCAGCCATATCTGGCTGCTGTGGCAGTTCACCCAGGCCATGCGGGACGGCTGGTCCCCCACCGTCCGGCCGCCCCGGCTGGGCGGCAATACCCGCGTGGGCGTCTTTGCCACCCGCTCGCCCTTCCGGCCCAACCCCATCGGGCTGTCCTGCGTCCGGCTGGAAGGGGTGGAGCAGGACCCCGCCCTGGGCCCGGTCCTGCTCGTCCGCGGGGCCGACCTGCTGGACGGCACCCCCATCTACGACATCAAACCCTATATCCCCTTTGCGGACAGCCATCCCGACGCCGCCGAGGGCTACACCGCCCAGACGCGGGGCTACCATCTGGAAGTGCGCTGTCCCGACGCGCTGCGCGCGCCCCTTGCGCCCGAGCAGTGGGCGGCGCTGGCCGGCGTCCTGGCCGGCGACCCCCGCCCCTCCTACCAGGACGACCCCAGCCGGGTGTATGGGATGCGGTTCGCGGGGCATCAGGTGCGGTTCACTGTGGCGGACGGGGTCCTGACCGTCTGCGAGATCACTCCGGAGGGCTGAACCATGGAGCTGCGCAACATCAACACTTTTCTGCACGTGGCCGAACTGCACAGCTTTTCCCAGGCGGCCCGGGAGCTGGACTATTCCCAGTCGGCGGTGTCCAGCCAGATCGCTCAGCTGGAGGAGGAACTGACGGTGCCCCTGTTCGACCGGGTGGGCAAGACGGTCCGCCTGACCGACGCGGGCCAGACCTTCCTCCACTATGCCCGCACCCTGCTGACCACCGCTCAGCAGGCGAAAGCGGCCCTGCAGCCCGCCCCCGAGGCCAGCGGCACCCTGCGGGTGGCCATCGCGGACAGCCTGTGCAGCGCCCTGATGCCGCCCCTGCTGGAGCGTTTCCACGCTTTGTGCCCGCGGGTGGAAGTCAGCCTGCGCACCGCCACCACCCAGGAAATGCAGGACCTGCTCACGGCCAACCGCGCCGACCTGGCCTATACCTTTGACCAGCCGGTCACTCACCCGGCCTTTATCCGCCTGCTGGACGAGCCCGAGCCCTGCTGTTTCCTCGCGCCGGCGGGACATCCCCTGGCCGGGCGGCAGGGGCTCGCGCTGGCCGACCTGGCCGGGCAGGAGTTTTTGCTCACCGAGCGGGGCATGAGCTACCGCGAGGCCCTGGAACATCTGCTGGCCGCCCGCAAACTATCCCTGCGGCCCTATCTGGAATTGGGCGACGCCGCTTTGCTCTGCCGGCTGGTGGAGCGGGGGCTGGGGCTGACCTTCCTGCCGCGGTACATGGTGGACGCCAGCCTCACCGGCCAGGCCGTCCCCCTGGACGTGGCCGACTGCCGCATCGAGATGCGCCGCCAGCTGTTCTGCCACAAAGACAAATGGATCACCCCCCAGATGGAGGCGTTCATCCGGCTGGCGAAAGAGGGATCTTTCCTGCACGGCTGACGCCGGACTAAATTTTGTCCCCCTAAAGCGTGGCGCTTTTGCGGCACGCTGAAACGCACAGAAAGCCGCCGGCGCGTATGCACCGGCGGCTTTCTGCGTTAGGAGAAGCTTACGTCTCTATGATGAGGGGATCTATGACAGATTGAGGGGTGGCCAGGCTGTGCCCGGCCCCGGGCGCCAAACTCAGTTGAGGATGGTCAGCTCGGTGTCAACGTCGAACAGGTGGATCTTGTGGGGATCGAATGCGACGCGGACGGTATCGCCGTGACGGGCCTTGGAGGTGGGCGAGACGCGGGCGGTCATCTTGTTGCCCTTGTAGTCCAGGTACAGGTAGATCTCGGCGCCCATCATTTCGGAAACCTCGACCTCAGCGTTCAGCTGGCAGTCGGGATGCTTTGCCATAAACTCGGGCTCGTCGTCGATGTCCTCGGGACGGATGCCCATCTTGATCTTCTTGCCGACATAAGCGTCCAGCTTGCCGTCGGCGGTCTTTTCCTTGGGCAGGGGGATCAGGTCGCCGCCCAGGTCAACAGCGTACTGGTCACCCTTCTTGGTCAGGGTGCCGTCCAGGAAGTTCATCTGGGGGCTGCCGATGAAGCCTGCGACGAACATGTTGCAGGGGTAATCGTACAGGTTCTGCGGGGTATCGACCTGCTGGATGATGCCGTCCTTCATGACGACGATGCGGTCGCCCATGGTCATGGCCTCGGTCTGGTCGTGGGTAACGTAGATGAAGGTGGTGGCCAGCTTCTTGTGCAGCTTGATGATCTCGGTGCGCATGCTGGTACGCAGCTTGGCGTCCAGGTTGGACAGAGGCTCGTCCAGCAGGAAGACGGCCGGGTTACGGACCATGGCGCGGCCCAGAGCGACACGCTGGCGCTGGCCGCCCGACAGAGCCTTGGGCTTGCGGTCCAGCAGGTGCTCGATCTCCAGGATCTTGGCGGCCTCATGGACGCGCTTGTCGATCTCGTCCTTCGGGGTCTTGCGCAGCTCCAGGCCGAAGGCGATGTTCTTGTAAACGGTCATGTGGGGGTACAGAGCGTAGCTCTGGAACACCATGGCGATGTCGCGGTCCTTCGGGGGAACGTCGTTGATCAGACGGCCGCCGATGTACATCTCGCCCTTGGAGATCTCCTCCAGGCCGGCGATCATGCGCAGGGTGGTGGACTTGCCGCAGCCGGAGGGGCCGACGAAGATGATGAACTCCTTATCCTTGATCTCAAGGTTGAAGTCGGTAACGGACGGGGCAGTTGCGCCCGGGTAGATCTTGTAGATGTGCTGGCAGCTAATCGAAGCCATGAGAGTGCCTCCCTGAAAATATCTGTTGTTTGGTTTATGGACGGTTTTTGACGGCCCTTGACGGGTCTCTCGCTTGCTGGTACTATAATAGCAGATATTTTTGTGATATGAAATAGCATTTTATTGATTAGAGGTGTCGGATATTGCTGTACCACTGGGAATCCACCGCCGCCCTGGCCGCCGTCCGGGACGAGCAGACTTCGGCCCCCCTCACCCTGACCGGGGAGGGGCTGTGGGTGTGCCTGCTGTCCAGCGGCAGCTGCACCGCCGCGCTGGGGGACGCGCCGGGCGCTCTGCCCGCGCTGCCGCCGAAACCCGTGGAGGCCGGCGGCCTGGTCCTGGGCCGTTCGCCCCTGGTGCTGGCTCCGGAGGGGGAAAGCCACCTGCTGTGCCTGCTGCTGACCGGTACGGCCCCGGCCCAGCTGCTGGCCGGCCTGCCGGAGCAGCCTTTCCCGGCCCGGGGCGAGACCTGCCCCGGCGCGGCTGAGCTGATGGGCCGCCTTGCGGGAGAGGAGGCCGCCTCCAGCCGGGCCCGCAGCCAGATGGTGTTCGCTTTGCTGTGCGAGCTGGCCAACGCCGACAGCGCCGCGCCGCCCCTGCCTCCCCTGGCGGCGGCCGCCATCGAGGACATCCGCGCCAACTACGCCGGCCTGTACGGCGTCGAGGAGCTGAGCGAGCGGCTGGGCGTCTCCAAGAGCCACCTGATCCGGGTGTTCACGGCGGCGGTGGGGGTGCCCCCGGGACGCTACCTCACCAGCGTGCGGATCGAGGCCGCCATGAAGCTGCTGCTCCACCGGGAGTACAGTCTGGACGTGGTGGCCAGCCTGTGCGGCTTTTCGGGCGCGAACTACCTGTGCCGCGTGTTCAAAAAGGAGACGGGCCAGACCCCCGCCCAGTGGCGGGCCGCTGCCGCCCGCACCGCCATGGCCGACCTGACCGCCGAGGAAAAAACGCGGGAACAGGAGATGTTTATTTGAACAAGTGCGGGCCTTTATGCTATAAGCTATAATAAGGGTGCAACGGCGTTTTCTCATTTGAGGCGCAGCGCGAGAAGGAAAAACGGGAGGATGCACCTATGTACCGGTTGATCATTGCGGATGACGAGGAGAATATACGCAACGGCATGGCGCACAGCCTGCCCTGGCGGGAGTGGGGCTATGAGGTGGTGGCCCTGTGCGCCAGCGGCCAGGAAGTGCTGGACCAGATGGAGAGCGCCAGGCCGGACGTGGTGCTTTCCGATATACGGATGCCGGGGATGGATGGGGTGGAGCTGATGCAGCGGCTCAGCCGGGACTACCCCCAGGTCAAGATCGTCATTTTGAGCGGCTACAGCGACTTCAAATACCTGAATATGTCCATCCGCAACCATGTGGCCGAGTATCTGCTCAAGCCCACCGACGTCGACGATTTTGAGGAGACGTTCCGCCGGCTGAAAGCCTCCATGGACCACGAGCGGCTGCGCCGGGCCCAGATCACCGAGAGCGTGCTGCGGCACTTCCACGCTTGGCTGTCCGCGCTGCTGGGCGGGGTGGCGACCCCCCGAGGACACCGACCACTTTCTGCCCATGCTGACCGAGGCGGGCATCGACCTGGACAACCTGCAGATCGCGGCGTTCGTCCTGGACGGCCACGGCGGGGACGAGCGCTCCGACCAGGTGGCCCTCTGGCGCAGGGTGTGGGAGGCTGTGGCCGCCCTGCCGCGGGGCCGGTTCCACCGGCTGCCCTTTTTGCTGAACGGGGAGGACCTGGTGGTCCTCTATAGCAGCGGGGACGAGATCGCCCCCGATGACGTCCGGGCCGACGTCGAAGCCATCCAGCAGGCCGCCCGGGACAAGGCGCGCGTGACCCTCTCCGCCGGGGTCAGCGACCTGTGCACCGAGCCGGGGATGCTGCCCCAGGCCTACGAGCAGGCCAACTGCAGCGCCAAGCAGAGCGCCTTTGTGGGCCACGAGTCGGTCTATTTCTTCTCCCAGATGCAGAAGGAGCGCCCCGCCGCCGCAGCCACGGCCACACCGTCAAAAGCGTGGCCATGAAGGTGCGGGAATATGTGGACGCCGAATACTGTTCCAACGCCCTCTCGCTGGAGAGCGTGGCCGCCTATGTCCACAAAACGCCGGCGTACATCTCCCGGGTGTTCAAAAATGAGCTGGGCTGCAACTTCAGCGATTACCTGACCGAAAAGCGGATGCGGCTGGCCGCCCAGCTGCTGGCCCAGCCGGACGGCAAGGTCTACCGCATCGCGGCCCAGTGCGGCTACGCCGATACCTCCAATTTCATCCGGGTGTTCAAGCGCTTTTACGGCGTCAGTCCTGCGGAATACCGCGCTGTGCAGGGAGGTGCGGAATGAAGGCCGGCCGCTCGACGCCGCAGCGGCGGTCTGCCATTCGACCGACTGGCGGGTGCTGGTCCTGGTGCCGACCCGGACGCTGCTGGCCTCTACCTTCTCCCTTTATTTCCAGATCCTGGGCGTGGTCGCGCTCTGCCTGGTGGTGTTCGCCGTCCTGATCTGGCACTTCTACCGGCGGTTCATGACGCCGCTGGCCCAGCTGGAACAGGCCATGCGCCAGGCCGACGCCGGGGACCTGAAAGCCTATGTCAAGCCCCAGGGCTCGGTGGAAGTGGTGCGGATGATGGAGGGCTACAACGCCATGCTGGACAGCCTGCGCACCGGCATCGAGCAGCAGATGGAGATGCAGCGCCGCCGGCAGGATCTGGAGATGCAGGTGCTGATGAGCCAGATCAACCCGCACTTTTTGTACAACACCCTCGAATCCATCGTCTGGAAGGCCGGCGAGGCAGGCCGCCCCGACATCGGCAAGCTGGCCTCGTCGCTGGGCAAGCTGTACCGGCTGAGCATTTCGGGCGGGCTGTTCGTCCCCCTGGAGCAGGAGCTGGAACACGTGCAGATGTACATGAACATCCAGCGCAGCCGCTACGGCAACAAGGTGGACTATGAAGTCCGCCTCCACCGGGTGGACCCCGACGGGGTGGAAGTCCTCAAACTGATCCTCCAGCCCATTGTGGAAAACAGCCTGCTCTACGGCATGGACGGGCTGGACCACACCCTGCGCATCCGGGTGGCCGCCTGGCGGCGGGAGGGCAAACTGGTGCTCACCGTCACCGACAACGGCGTGGGGATGGACAAGGCCGCCCTCGCCGCGCTGCGCCAGCAGATCATCCACGGGCGCAAGCCAAAGGCCGAGGCCAACTACCGCAGCACCGGCATCGGGCTGCACAACATCGGCGCGCGGCTGCGGCTGTACGCCGGCTCGACCAGCTGCATCAAAGTGCAGAGCAAACCGGGCTTTGGCACCCGCGTCACCCTCGAACTGCCCTGGCGGGACGCAGAACAGCCCGAACCGTCCTGAAAAGACAAAGTGAGCCCCACCCGGATCTCTACGCCGGGCGGGGCTTTTTTGACCCCGCGCCAGGCGCGAAAAGCGGTTTCATAGGCTGATTTTGACCTGCATCAGCGGTTCTTGACAAAAGTCAAAAAATGCAGACGGACTGCAATTCCCGCTTATGTTCACAAACTGTTTACAAGTTATAATAAAGAGCAGAAAGAGGCGGGCCCAAACCCCGCCCCCTGTTGTGAAGATGGAGAAAGATCAAGGAGGATACCAATGCAAAGAAAATTCATTTCCCGCCGTTCGTTCCTCAAGTGCGCCGGCATGGGCGCTGTGACCGCGGCTGCCGCCGGCCTGCTGGCTGTGGCGGCTCGGACAGCTCCTCGTCCAGCACCGCTTCTTCGGCTGCGGCTGCTGAGCCCGCCGATCCCAACAAGCCCTACGCCGGCGTGACCCTTTACTACGCCGCCACCGACACCGAGGCCACCGGCCCTGAGATGCAGGACATCGTGGCCATGGTCAAGGAAAAGACCGGCATCAACATCGAGTTCAACATCATCCCCAAGGCCGACACCGGCGAGGTGGACAAGCGCCTGGTCAGCCTGCAGGCCGGCGACGCGCTGGACATCGTGTACGGCACTGTGGCCCAGCTGAAGGTGTTCTACGACGCAGGCGTCCTGGAGCCCCTGGACGAGCTGGCCAGCGCCGCCAGCTACGACATCAAGTCGGTGTTCGGCGACAGCGCCCCGGTCTACGACGACGGCCAGACCTACGGCCTGCCAGCCTTCACCGACGTGTGGTGCACCTTCATCAACACCAAGGTGTTTGAGAACGCCGGCGTGGAGATCCCCTCCGCCGAGGGCTGGACCTGGGAGAAGTACATCGAGACCGCCCAGAAGCTGACCAACCTGGACGAGGAGATCTACGGCTCCCTCATGCTGGACTACGACTGCTACAACTATATGTACGCCCTGCAGAACGGCGCCGAGCACTACAAAGAGGACGGCACCTCCAACTACGACGATCCCCGCTTCCGCGGCAGCGTCGAGTTCTTCTACAGCCTGGGCAACGAGCTGCAGATCCAGCCGGACATCACCACCTACAAGGCCGGCGTCTACCCCTGGAACGCCTTCCCCTCCACCGGTGTGGCCAACGCCGACGGCAGCTACGACAAGGCGCAGTTCGGTATGTTCGTCTGCGGCGGCTGGGCTGCCTCCATGCTGCCGGATACCGAGAAGTATCCCCGCGACTGGCAGTGCGTCATCCTGCCCATGCCCTACCCCGAAGGACAGGAGCCCTCGACCCTGACCGTCCCCGGCTGCTACGCCGTCCCCTCCACCAGCAAGAACAAGGAAGCCGCTTTCGAGGCTGTCCGCTGCATCGCTGAGAACCAGGTGGAGGCCGCCGAGATCGACGGCGCCAACAAGTGGCAGCAGATCAAGAACGTGGTCATCCCGGCTGTCGCCCCCACCACCTTCTTTTTGACCATCAGCTCCATCATCACCAGCCTGCAGAACTTCACCGTCATCCAGTCCCTGACCGACGGCGGCCCCGGCCAGGCTACCACCGTCATGAGCCTGAACATCGTCAACACCGCGTTCGTCAAGTATGAGACCAGCTATGCCGCCGCCCAGGCCCTGGTCATGTTCGCCATCGTCATGGTCATCACCCTGATCCAGTGGCGCGGCCAGAAAAAGTGGGCAGATCAGTAAAGGAGGCACCCTGTCATGCGCGCAAAACAAGAGAAGATCCTCAAAATCGTCATCACCGCCATTATGGTCATCCTGGGCCTGATCTGCATTTACCCCTTCATCTTCATGCTGTCCTCGTCGTTTAAGCCGAGCGGCGACGTCCTGTCCACCCCCCTCCAGATCATCCCCTCGAATTTCACCCTGATGAACTTCGAGACCCTGTTCAACAACGAATTCTACGACTTCTTCCAGTGGTTCGGCAACACGGTGGTCATGACCGGCCTGACCCTGATCCTCAAGTTCTTCATCATCACCATCACCGCTTACGGCTTTGCCAAGATGAAGTTCCCCGGCCGGGATGCCATCTTCCTGGTGCTGCTGGCCGGCCTGATGATCCCCAGCGACATCATGATCATGCCCCGCTACATCATCTTCAAGAACCTCGGCATCCTGAACACCATGTGGTCCCTGATCCTGCCCGCCGCCGTGGACGTCTACTTCGTGTTCCTGCTGCGCCAGGCCTTCGTGGCGGTGCCCGAGGCTCTGAGCGAGGCCGCCCGCATCGACGGATGCAGCACTTCACCATTTACCGCCGCATCATCCTGCCCCTGTGCATGCCGCAGGTGTCCACCATGCTGCTGTTCAGCTTCGTCTGGAGCTGGAACGACTACATGGGCCCCTACCTGTACATCTCGGACATCAACAAGCAGATGATCTCGGTCGGTATCAAGCTGTTCGCCTCCGGCCTCGCGCAGGACTACGGCGCCCAGATGGCCGGCGCGACCCTGGTTTTGATCCCGGTCATCGTGGCCTTCTTCCTGTGCCAGAAGTACTTCGTGGAAGGCATCACTGCCGGCGCAGTCAAGGGCTGATCCTACAACAAACAAAAGGAGTTTTCAACGCTATGCGTGATCGTGCGCTTCTGCCCGCAGCCGGGCAATTCTACAAGGCCAACCTCCACTGCCACACCGTCCTGTCGGACGGCCACTGGACCAAAGAGCAGGTCAAGGCCGAGTACCAAAAGCGTGGCTATTCCATCGTGGCTTTCACCGACCACCGCCACTACGGCTGGCACCCTGAGCTGATGGACGACACCTTTATCCCCATCGCCGCCTATGAGGCCGACCTGAACGGGCCCTTCCCCCCGTCGGGCAGCTTCCGACGAGGGCTACGTCCGGGTGGACTGCCGGGACGGTCAGGGCCGCCACGCCTACTCCAACGCCTACTGGCTGGACGAGTGAGCCCCCATGGCTGCGACGCACACCTTTTCCCGCCTGACCACGGCCGGGCAGGGCCGGCGGCTGTTCCTGCTCAGCTGGCTGGCCTATGCGGCCGCCTATGTGGGGCGGTACAATTATTCCGCCGTCATGAGTGCCATCACCGCCGAAGGGACCCTGACCCTCTCGGCAGCGGGGGCCGTCTCCACCGGGTACTTTGTCTGCTACGCGGCGGGGCAGATCCTCTGCGGCATCCTCAGCCAGAAGTGCTCCCCTTTCGGGATGATCCCTCTGGGGCTGGTCCTCTCGGCGGGGTGCAACTTCGGGATGGGCTTTGCCCCGGCGGGGGCCATGCCCCTGCTGTGGGCGGCCAACGGGCTTTTTCAGGCCATGGTCTGGCCGCCCATCGTCCGCCTGTTTGCCGAGTGTATGCCGTTTGAACAGCAGGATTCCGCCTGCGTTTCCATCAATTCCACCACCCCGGCCGGGACGCTGGGCGCCTATGCCCTCAGCGCCGCGGCCCTGGCGCTGGCGGGCTGGCGGATGGCGTTCTGGACCTGCGGCGCGCTGATGCTGGCCCTGGCCTGCCTGCTGGCTCTGCCCGCCGCGGTGGAGGCCAGTTTGCTGGTGTCGGTGGTCCTGCTGGCGGCCACCACGGCCCTGATGCTGGGGGTCAACACCATGTTCATCAATGTGATGCCGGTGCGGATCGGCCGCAGCAGCGGCGCGGCGGTCCTGTCGGGCAGCCTGAACGCCATCACCTACCTGGGGGCGGCCATCGCCACCTGGGGCATCGGTGCGGCGGCCGAGGGGTTCGGCTGGGGGGCGGTGTTCGTCCTCTGGGCCGTGATGGCAGGGACGGCGCTGGCCGTCTGCCTGCTGCTGGCCCGGCCCTGGGGCCGCTTTGTCCGGGAATGTGAGACGGAAAGGGGTGACCGGGTATGAACGCAAGACCTGTGCTCTGGGCCGGCGCGGCGGAGGCAGCCGCGGCAGTCCGGCGGCAGTGCCCGCAGGCCGCGGCAGACGCTCTGGCCCGCGCCGGGGAGATCTGCGAACACACCTTCCTGTTCCGGGACCACTGGGAGATGGAGCCCACCCGCGAGCCCGTCCATTTTGACGGCCCCGTCGTCTGGGACGCCGTCCCCGCCGGGGACCCCGAGTGGATCTACGCCCTCAACCGGCACACCATCTTTGTCAATCTGGGCAAGGCCTGGCAGTACACCGGCCAGGCCCGCTATCTCGACGCCTTTGTTTCCCTGCTGGAGGACTGGCTGGACCGCGTGCCCCGCACCCCCGCCAGCGAAAACACCACCTGGCGGGCGCTGGAAGCCGGCCTGCGCCCCGAAAATTGGCTGCGCGCCCTCGGCCTGTTTGGGCAGGGCGTGCCGGAGCCCCTTTGCCGCCGCATCGACGAGAGCCTGGCCCGGCACGGGGCGTACCTGGCCGAGGCGCACGGCCCTTTCCAGAGGCTGAGCAACTGGGGGGCCATCCAGTCCTATGGGCTGTTCCTGATCGGGCTGTGGCTGGGCCGCGCCGATTGGCAGGAACTGGCCCTCGGCCGCCTGGCCGAGAACCTGCGCCATGCCGTCCTGCCCGACGGCGTCCAGTGGGAGCAGAGCCCCATGTACCACTGCGAGGTGCTGCACGCGGTGCTCGACACCCTGCTTTTGGCGCAGCGCAACGGCGTGCCCGTCCCGCCCGCCCTGCCGGAAAAGGCCCTGGCCATGTGCCGGGCCCTGGCGGTGTGGGCGGCGCCGGACCGGACCATCCTGCCCCAGGGGGACAGCGACGTCATCGACGCCGGCGACCTGCTGGCGGCGGGGGCCCTCCTGTTCCGCGACCCACTGCTGGCGGCTGCGGCCCGGGGCCCTGTCTGTGAGGAGACGCTGTGGGACTTCGGCCCCGACGCTGCCGCCCGGCTGGACGCCCTGCCGGCGGCCTGGCCGGAAACGGCGTCCCAGGCGCTGGCGGTCAGCGGCAACTACATCCTCCGCACCGGCTGGGGAAAAGAGGACGCCTATGTCCACTTCCACGCCGGGAGCCTGGGGGGCGGCCACGGGCACGCGGACCTGCTCCACATCGACGTATATCACGGCGGGGAGGCCGTCCTGACCGACCCCGGCCGCCTGACCTATGTGGACGGGGACCTTCGCCGGACCCTGAAAGGCCCCGCCGCCCACAACACCCTCCGGCTGGACGGCGTGGATTTCACCGCGTACCGGGGCACCTGGGAGTGGGGCCCCATCGCCCAGCCTTTGCCCGTCCGGGCACGCTTTGCCCCGCAGGCGGACTGCCTTGCGGGCGGGCACCTGGGCTACCTCGCGCAGGGCGCGGCGGTGGAGCGAAGGCTGGTCTTTCTCAAGCCGGGGCTGCTGGTGGGGGCGGACATCGTCCGCGCCCCGGACGGGCGGCCCCATCGGGCCGAGCAATTCTTCCACTTTGGGCCGGGCGCCCTCACCGCCGGGGCGGACGCCGCCTTCTGGCAGGGGGCGCGCACCTGCGCCCAGCTGCGCTGGCTCAGCGGGCAGCAGGCCGCGTGCTTTGCGGCCCCCTTTGCCCGCGTCTACAACCACCTGGACGAAGCCCCGGCCCTCCGGCTGGAAGCTTCTGCCGCCGGGGTGACGGCCCTGCTCTGGGTGCTCAGCCTGGGCGGCCCCTGCGAGGCGGAGCGCCTGCCGGTCTGCACCGGCGCCGGCCAGCCCCTGCCCGCCGTTGCGTGGCAGTACGACAAGGAGGCCGGGGCGGTGGTCATCCCCGCGCCGGAGGCGTTCCATGAGTACACCGTCAGCTTTCTGGCTTACCTGATCTGGGACCCCGTCCATATGTACAACGCCGTGGTCAACGGCTGGACCGATGTGGAGCACCAGATCCCCTTTGACGTGCGCCAGCCCAAGACCCACCAGTATACGCTGGAGCGCCTGCGCCGCTTTTTGGAGAGCCACCCCTATGTGGATGTAGTGCGGTTCACCACCTTCTTCCACCTGTTCACCCTTGTGTTCGACGAGCTGCGGCGGGAAAAGTACGTGGACTGGTATGGCTATTCCGCCTCGGTCAGCCCCTACATCCTGGAGCGGTTTGAAAAAGAGGCGGGCTATCCCTTCCGCCCCGAGTACATCATCGACCAGGGCTACCACAACAACCAGTACCGCGTGCCCAGCAAGGAATACAAGGACTTTATGGCCTTCCAGCAGCGGGAAGTCAACGCCCTGGTGCGCGAGATGACCGACATCGTCCACGAGTACGGCAAGGAAGCCATGATGTTCCTGGGCGACCACTGGATCGGCACCGAGCCCTTTGGGGATCGGTTCGCATCGTCCGGCGTGGACGCCATCGTGGGCAGCGTGGGCAACGGCAGCACCCTGCGGCTGATCTCGGACATCCCCGGCGTCAAGTACACCGAGGGGCGTTTCCTGCCTTACTTCTTCCCCGACACCTTCCACGAGGGCGGCGACCCCGTCCGCGAGGCCAATGAGAACTGGGTCACTGCCCGGCGGGCCATCCTGCGCAAGCCCATCGACCGCATCGGCTACGGCGGCTACCTCAAGCTGGCCTGCGATTTCCCCGAGTTTTTGACCTACGTGGAGAGCGTGTGCAACGAGTTCCGCGAGCTGTACGACAACATCAAGGGCACCACCCCCTACTGCGTCAAGCGGGTGGGCGTGCTGAACTGCTGGGGCAAGGTCCGCTCCTGGGGCTGCCACATGGTGCACCACGCCCTCTACCAGAAGCAGAACTACAGCTACGCCGGCGTCATCGAGGCGCTGAGCGGCGCGCCCTTGATCTTGATCCAGCGCGACAAGGAAGTCCAGCTGGCCGCCCATGACTACGGCCAGGGCCGCGGCGTCTACATCAGCGGCCTGCCCTACAGCTTCGCCAACAGCCGCGCGCTCTACCGGGCCATCCTGTGGGCGGCGCACAGCGAGGACGAGCTGCACACCTGGTTCAGCTCCAACTACAACGTCGAAGTGCACGCCTACGTGAAAAACGGCAAGTACTGCGTGGTGAACAACACCTACGAGCCCCAGGATACCACCGTCTACCGCGGCGACGGCTCCAGCTTTGAACTGCACCTGGACGCCAACGAGATCAAGTGGTACAGCATCGCATGAGCGGGCGCCTGCGCGAAGCGGCGTCGGTAGCCCCCAGCCCGCGGCAGCTGGCCTGGCAGCAGATGGAGTTTTATGGGTTCATCCACTTTGGGATGAACACCTTTACAGGCCGGGAGTGGGGGGACGGCACCGCCAGCCCCGCCCTGTTTGACCCGGCGCATCTCGACCCGGACCAGTGGGCCGGCGCGCTGAAAAGCGCCGGGATGCGGGGGCTCATCCTGACTTGCAAGCACCACGACGGCTTTTGCCTGTGGCCCAGTGCCCACACCGGCTACAGCGTCAAAAACGCCCCTTGGAAAAACGGCCGGGGGGATGTGGTGGGCGAGACGGCGGCGGCCTGCCGCCGGGCCGGACTGAAGTTCGGGGTCTACCTCTCCCCCTGGGACCGGCACGACCCCCGCTACGGCACAGGCAAGCCCTACGACGACTACTATGTGGCCCAGCTCACCGAGCTGCTCACCCAATACGGGGAGTTGTTCTGCGTCTGGCTGGTGAGACAGTTTCCTGCCTTGTCCTGGGGGAATACCTGCCCCTCGGCCAGCACATCGAGGCCGGCTGCATCGAGGCGGACGGACGCCCCGTCGCCTCCTTTACCGTGGTGGGCCACAAGCGGATCTGCCGCTTTGCGCCGGTGACGGCGCGGCGCATCACCGTCCGCATCACCGCGGCCCGGGCCGAACCGGCCCTCCGGCTGGCAGCGGCCTACCGCTGACGTTGCTATTCTCCGATCCTTCTCTATATCGCATGCCCCTGCCAAAAGCAGGCAAAAGCCTCCCTGTTATCAAACAGGGAGGCTTTTGTTGCGTCAAGAGACCCGGTTCAAATGAGCTGGACCAGCAGGGCGAAGGCCGGCAGGACGACGATGGACAGCAGGGTGGACACCACCACGCTCCCGGCGGCAAGTTCCTCGTCGTAGTGGTATTGGACGGCGAACACCGAGGTGATGGCGGCACAGGGGCAGGCTTCCAGCAGGATGACGACCGCCCCCACCATCCCGCCGGTCCCGGTGGCCAGGCAGAGCAGAAGGGCCGCCGCCGGCACTACGGCCATCCGCAGAAAGAGGGCGTACCAGAGGGAGCCCCGGCGGATGACCGAGCGCAGGTCGCTGGTGGCGATGATGATGCCGGTAATGAGCATCGAGAGGGGCGTGTTCATCCCGCCCAGCAGGCTGAGGGGCGTGGAGATCAGATCCGGCACGGGCACCTGACCCAGGTACAGGATCAGCCCCAGCGCCACCGCGAGCAGGGCCGGTTTTTTGAGCAGCTGCCCGAGAGAATGCTTTTCCTGGCTGCCGGGGGCCAGCAGGGCGGTGCCCGCCGTCCAGATCAGGATATTGAAAAAGGTGTTGAAAATGCTGGCGTACAAAAGCCCCTCGGCCCCGAACAGGGCTTCGATCAGAGGAAAGCCCATGTAGGCCGCGTTGGAAAACGTGATGGCAAAGCGGAGCAGAGGGCGGTTCGGGTCTTTCATCCGGCGGGTGGCCAGCAGGGCGATGCCCAGGCCCGCAAACAGAACGGCGGCGCTGGCCAGGGCGGTGCGCAGCAGATTGGACAGGATCGCAGGGTCAAAGGGGATCAGGTAGGAATCCACGATCATGGCGGGGACCACGATGTTGATCAGCAGAGAGGAAAAGTTCTGGCGGGCCTCGGCGCCCAGGACCTTGACCCGCACCGCCAGGTAGCCCACCAGGATCAGCAGGAACATGACCAGCACCTGCTGGGCTGTGATGGTGACGAGATTGCCGTGATTCATGACAGGGACCTTCTTTCTTGACAAGGCGTTTTTGCAGCTTTATTATAGTGCGGGGCGGCGGGCCCTGCAAGAGAGAAAACGGTTTTTGTATACAACAAATTGTTCGTGCAAAAAAGCCGAAAAAAATAAAATTTTCTTGTTGACAAGCGCGCCTTTTTGCGCTATAATAACCGAGTCGGGAGCACGCTGCCGATAAAATGCAAAATATGGCCCGTTGGTCAAGCGGTTAAGACAGAGGCCTCTCACGCCTTTAACATCGGTTCGATTCCGGTACGGGTCACCACATATAAAACGGCCGTGCGCCGTTTTATATAGATGCCTCTTTAGCTCAGTCGGTTAGAGCACCTGACTGTTAATCAGGGTGTCGCCTGTTCGAGTCAGGCAAGAGGCGCCACAAAGCGATGGATTCTAATCCATCGCTTTTTTAGCGTGGCGAGAAACGCCACGCTTTAGGGGGAACCCATTTCTGCGCGCAGTCGCGCGACAGAAATTCCTTCCCCCTAATGGTTGCGGTTCCCTGCATTTTCTGCGCGCCAGGAATGGCGCTTGAAAATGGCAGACCGCTGCCCCTGCTCTGCTTCGGCTGTTTCGTCCGCTGGACGCGCCTCAGCTTCGCAGTCCCTGGGGACAAAATTTAGCACTGAACCGCGCACTCGCCGCGAAGCGGCTCGCACACTCTCAGTGCCAAATTTCCCTGTATGTGTCCCGTCCATCCGCACATGTCAGCTGGACGGGACTTTTTAATCGTCGGGATTGTTATTTGCGTGAAAAGGAAAACGGGCGCTTAGTCGTGGGTACGGTTGGCGATCTCATCGCAGACCTTCTGGATGAAGGCGTCAAGCTCCATGGTGAAGGTCTCGCCCTTGCGGTCGCGGACCGAGATGTTGCCGGCCTCGGCCTCCTTGGCGCCCAGCACCAGCATATAGGGCACGCGGTCCACCTGCTGGGCCTCGCGGATCTTGTAGCCGATCTTCTCGTTGTCGCTGTCCAGGACGACCCGGATGCCGGCGGAGGCCAGCTTGTCGGTGACTTCGCTGGCGTAGTCGAGGGTCTTTTCCGAGACGGGCAGCACCTTGACCTGGGTGGGGGCCAGCCAGGTGGGGAAGCGGCCCTTGGTCTCCTCGATCAGGTAGGCCATGAAGCGGTCGATGGAGCCCAGGATGGCGCGGTGCAGGACGACGGGGGTCTTTTCGGTGCCGTCGGTGTCCACGTAGGTCAGGTGGAACTTGGCGGGCAGGCAGAAGTCCAGCTGGCAGGTGGAAAGGGTGTACTCGGCGCCCACGGCGGGCTTGACGTTGACGTCCAGCTTGGGGCCGTAGAAGGCGGCCTCGCCGATCTCCTCGGTGAAGTTGATGCCCAGCTCGGTCAGCACCTCGCGCAGGGCGGTCTCGGCGTGGTCCCACATGGCGTCGTCGTCGTGGTACTTCTTCTTGTCGTTGGGGTCGCGCAGGCTCAGCACGCAGCGGTAGTCGGTGATGCCGAAGTCCTTGTACACCTCAAAGATCAGGTCGCAAACGTTGGCCACCTCGCTCTTGATCTGGCTGGGGGTGACAAAGAGGTGGGCGTCGTTCTGGCAGAAGTGGCGGCCGCGCTCGATGCCCTTCAGGGTGCCGCTGGCCTCATAGCGGAAATCGTGGGCGATCTCGCCGATGCGGATGGGCAGCTGCCGGTAGGAGTGAGGCCGGTTGGCGTAGATCATCATGTGGTGGGGGCAGTTCATGGGGCGCAGGACGTAGCTCTCGCCCTCCATCTCCATGGCGGGGAACATATTCTCGCGGTAGTGGTCCCAGTGGCCGGAGGTCTTGTACAGGTTGACGGTGCCCACGCAGGGGGTCATGACGTGCTGGTAGCCGCGGGCGCGCTCCTTGGCCTTGATATAGTTTTCCAGCTCCTGCCAGACCACATAGCCGTTGGGCAGGAACATGGGCAGGCCGCGGCCCACCAGGTCGTCGGTCATGAACAGCTGCATCTCGCGGCCGATCTTGCGGTGGTCGCGGGCGCGGGCCTCCTCCTGCTGCTTCTCCCACTCTTCCAGCTCTTCCTGGGTGCGGAAGGCCACGCCGTTGATGCGGGTCAGCATCTTGTTGGCCTTGTCGCCCTTCCAGTACGCGCCGGACTGCTGGGTGATCTTGAAGGCCTTCAGGGCCTTGGTGTAGGTCAGGTGGGGGCCGACGCACATATCAATATACTCGCCCTGCTGGTAGAAGCTGATGGTGGCGTCCTCGGGCAGGTCGCCGATGTGCTCTACCTTGAACTTCTCCTTGCGGTCCTCCATCAGCTTGATGGCCTCGGGCCGGGGCAGGATGAACGCCTTGATGGGCAGGTTCTCCTTGGTGATCTTGCGCATCTCCTTTTCGATGTTGGCAAGGTCCTCGTCGGTCAGCTTGGTGTCGCCGAGGTCGACGTCATAGTAAAAGCCGTTCTCGGTGGCGGGGCCGTAGCCGAAGTCGGCGTCGGGGTACAGCCGCTTGATGGCCTGGGCCATGATGTGGGCGGCGGTGTGGCGCAGAACGTGCAGTTCTTCTTCCTTGGGGCACTCGGCGACGGTGCCGTCGTTGTAGATGATCTTCATCGCAGTATTCCTTTCTCCCAAAAGTGAAACAAAAAGGGCGCTTCATCCCGCAAAAATCTGTACGGGATGAAGCGCCGCTGTTTTTTACAAGCTGGAGCTCCACGGTTCCACCCGAATTGCGCCGCCCGCAGGCTGCGCCTCTCGCCGCGCTGTAACGGGCGCGCCCGGCAGAGGTTCGCCTCTGCGCTCCGCGGTGGTAGGGGGCGGCGCGTGCGCCGGGCTGCTTGCAGCACGCCGCGCTTTGCGGCGGCAGCCCTCTCTGATGTGCCGTGTCCCGCCCCTGATCGTCCGCATCCGGGAAGGCTTTGCTGCCCTCCGCCGCTTTGCCAGGATGAAACTACACAGATTGTAGCACAGCTGCGGGAAAAATGCAAGCGGATTCGGGCAGTTTCAAACCTGGGAAGGGGTGGGGGCTATAGCGCAGCGCCTGAGAGGGGAGCAACAGGCGCGTTTGCCCTCTGGCCCCAGCGGAGCGACCAAGCAAAAAGAAGATCACCCGAGCGTCTCCCATCCCAAACCCTCCTCCCTCTACTTGCCAAAACCCGCCCCTATGCTTATAATAGGAGCGAACGCAAAACGCAAACCTCCGCGCACTTTTGCGCGGTGAGGGATAAAAGGAGTTCCATTTTATGAAATTAGGCATCGTCGGCCTGCCCAACGTGGGCAAGTCCACCCTTTTCAACGCCATCACCTCGACCCGCAACGCCGAGGCGGCCAACTACCCCTTCTGCACCATCGAGCCCAACAGCGGCATCGTGGCGGTGCCCGACGCCCGGCTGGACAAGCTGGCCGAGGTCTGGCAGACCAACAAAAAGACCCCCGCCATCGTCGAGTTCGTGGACATCGCGGGCCTGGTCAAGGGCGCGTCCCAGGGCGCGGGCCTGGGCAACAAGTTCCTGGGGCACATCCGGGAGTGCGACGCCATCGTCCACGTGGTGCGCTGCTTTGACGACGACAACATCATCCACGTGGTGGAGGACGTCACCAAAGCCGAGGCCGTGGACCCCCTGTCCGACATCGACGTCATCGACTACGAACTGATCCTGTCCGACCTGGAAGTGGTCCAGAACCGGGCCGGCCGGATGGCCAAGGCCGCCAAGAGCGGCAACAACAAGGCCGCGGCCGCCGAAGCCGCCTGGCTGGGCCAGCTGGCCGAGCATCTCGCCGCCGGCAAGCCGGCCCGCAGTTTCGACTGGGAGTCCGCCGGCGACGGCTGGCAGACCGTCCTGCGGGAGATGGGCCTTCTGAGCGCAAAGCCGGTGCTCTATGCCTGCAACGTGGGCGAAGACGACCTGATGGAGGGCATCGAGCACAACCGCTACGTCCCGCTGGTGGCTCAGCGCGCCGCCGAAGAAGGCGCCAAGGTCATCCCCATCTGCGCCCGCACCGAGGAGGACATCGCGGACTACACCCCCGAGGAAAAGAAGGCCTTCCTGGCCGAAATGGGCATCGAGGCCAGCGGCCTGGACAACCTCATCACCGCCAGCTACGACCTGCTGGGCCTGATCTCCTTCCTCACCGACGGCAAAAAGGAGTGCCGCGCCTGGACCATCCGCAAGGGCACCAAGGCCCCCCAGGCCGCCGGCAAGA
>ERZ1643250.1149-NODE-1149-length-24138-cov-53.172404_pt1 | contig 24138 bp, 24 predicted proteins | sample MGYA00579262_ERZ1643250 | MGnify/ENA primary metagenome ERZ1643250 (study PRJEB29033, sample SAMEA4952265) | chicken gut metagenome | biome: Broiler Chicken; feature: Gastrointestinal Tract; material: Caecum | place: Ireland | collected 2018 | study: Broiler... | reverse complement strand
GTTTCTTATCAAAGAAGAATTTTTCCCATAGACACAGAAAATTTTACGCCCTCGGGTAGAGAGGGAGACCTTTACGCGATTGTTTTCAATATTGCTGATATGGCTAGTGTTTACATCTACTATATCAGCAATATATTCCTGAGTGAGCTTCTTTTCTAACCGAACTTCTTTTATTTTTTTCCCAATCCTTTCAAAATTAAGTTCTTTCATATCCATAGAGCCTCTCTTTTTGTTTTTATCATGCTCTCATTGTAAGGTTTTTATACTTAGAGTATAATAATCTATAGCTAATAAAATTATAGTTATAGATTATAATTAAATTTTCTAAAACGTCAGATTATGACGTTTTGGGTTGCTATCCTTAAAATGCAATGGAGGAGTACAAAATGGCAAGAATGGACAAGATCACCCGGATATTGCTGATGTATTCCCAAATATCGCAGGGTGGGAGAATTTATAAAAGGAGCTTCTGCATAGAAGCTGGTATAGACAGAAGAACCTTTGACAGGGATATTGAGGATATTCGTCTGTATTTAAGCGAGTCTTTTGACGGGAACAACCTGATTTATGACCGTGAAGATGAAAGCTACCATCTGGAGAATTTTTATAAGTATCAGCCCCTTAGTGCAATGGAAGTAGTTTATATTTTTGAATTATTGAATTCCTGCCGAGTTCTGCGTGAAGATGAATATGCCGGTCTGGCAGCCAGCCTTTTAAATTCAGTGGAGATAAGCCGGAGAAGATATGTGAATAAAATCATGGAAAAATATATCCAGGATTATTCCACAAAAAATCAGGCTGCATTGCTGAAAATGAACTGGGATCTTCAGCAGTGTATTATTGAGCAGGATAAGATTGAACTACATTTCCAGGATAGCAGAAAAAATGTAGTTTCACCAGTTGGCATCCAGGTTTATGAGGATCAGATGTATCTGTTTGCTTTTGATACCTTGGAAAGCCTGTTGACAATACCCATTGCTAAGATTGCCTCTTTTAAGATGAAAAACCAGAAATATGGACATCAATTGTTGGAAAAGTTCCATCAGATACCATGGATAGAGCTTAAAAAGATGATAGAGAAAGCGAGGAGTGCAAATGAAGAAGATTAGATTCCCTTTAGAGATGGCAGAAGGAAAAATGGTTAAGGAGCTGGACGAACTTCAGGAGTATTTTGATCTGGAGAAAGCTCTGGAATATTTCCAGAATGGAAAATTACAGAAGTGGCTGGAAAATACTTACAATGATGATATTTTGGAGGAGCTGGAAGAACTAACCGGAGAAGAGGAAGATTTTATAGAACGTTTTACAGAAGCACTGGGAGTAGAACAACTGGAAATCCAGGTAGATGTGAAAGAAATATTGGAAAAAGCCCATTTAAAAGAAAAACTGAAACGATTATTTCCAGAAGAAAAAGTTGAGGAAATGGTCAATTCAAGTGCAGACAGTCAGGAAATGCTTGAAAAACTTATAAAAGGAGGAAGGAAGAAGATTTATCTGATAGGGGGAACTTACCGGATTCCTGAAAATGCACGGGGTATTGCTTTTACAGGAGTCGGAGAGACGAAGGTGACGATAGAAGAAAAAGATGAGTATAAATTTCTGGAACAGAGACTACAGTTTAACGGACTGCTTCCGGCAGATGAAGAAAGCAGAAAGATGATGAATCTGGATGATACGAAGATGGTTTTTCTAGACTTTTTGAAGCTGATGGAACTGCAGTTAGAGTGTATTTAGGAGGAAAAGGCTATGTTGAAGGAAAAACTGAAATCCTACATTGATGCTAAGGTACCGATCATTTATGTAAATACTTATGATGACAATGAGGTAGAAGAAGAGATACTGGAAGTTACAGGCAGAAGGAAAGTCTGGGAATGGAATCAGATGTATGGACTGATGAATCGAAAAGAAATAGAGAAAAAAGAGGTTTTTTATGTTCACGAAACCATTAATGGTGACTATACACTTGAACAGTGTTTAAAACTTGGCGTTATAGAAAAGGAATTTTACCGTAAGGTAATTATGATAAAAGATGTTGCCTCTTACCTGGAAAATCCGGAGATTGTGGCACTTTTTAAAAATGCTTGTCTGCAGATTGAAACAGGAGAGCTTGACACAGTATTTGTATTTATTTCTTCTATCCTGAAAGTACCAAAAGAGTTGGAAAAATATATTACAGTCCTTCAGGAAGAATACCTGATAGAGGAAGAGATTAAAAAGGAAATCATTGACTTCATACAGGAAAATTCTATCGGTAATGTTTATGACAAGACTTTGGAACAGATGTCTCTGGCTTTTAAAGGATTATCCATACTGGAAATTGATACGATTTTATCTCTTGCATTCAGCCAGGAGGGAGAATTGAACGATAGTGCCTTGAAGCTGGTTATGGAACAGAAAAAACAGATGATACAAAAAGCCGGTATTCTGGAAATGGTGTCCTGTGAAGAGGAGATGAAAGACATTGGAGGATTAGAGAGCCTGAAACGCTGGATCGGAAACAAAGCCCAAGTTTTAAAACATATGAAAGAAGCAGAATCTTTCGGGGTAGAGCTTCCCAAAGGAGTTCTGATCGCAGGAATACCGGGATGCGGAAAGTCCCTGAATGCGAAAGCCTCTGCAAAATTAATGGGAGTTCCCCTTCTTAAACTTGACATGGGACGTGTCATGGGGAAATATGTAGGAGAATCCGAAAGCAATATGCGGCGTGCGATTGCTTTAGCAGAAGCAATTTCTCCCTGTGTTCTATGGGTAGATGAGCTGGAAAAAGCCTTTGCCGGCATTGGAGGAAACGGAGGCGGTGCGGAAGTTACTACCAGGCTTTTTGGACAGTTTCTTACCTGGATGCAGGAAAAAAAGAGTGCTGTTTTTGTAGTTGCAACTGCAAATGACATTATGAAACTTCCGCCTGAGCTTATGAGAAAAGGAAGATTTGATGAAATCTTTTATGTACAGCTGCCAAGAGCAGAAGAACGTAGGAAAATCTTCGAAATCCACATCAAAAAGCGTCGTCCCCAGGATTTGGAAAAGATTGATTTCACCAGGTTGGTGGATAAAACAGAGGGATATAGTGGTGCAGATATTGAAGGGGTAGTAAAGGAAGGGATTGAAAATGCCTTTATTAATGGAAAATCAGAAGTATCTACCCAAGACATATTGAAAGCAATTGAATCTACCCACTCATTGAAAGAAATCATGGGAGAATCTATTTCAAAAATGGAAAAAGAATATAAGAACCGTAAATTTAAGAATGCATCATGAAAGGAGAAGAGAAATGAGTGAAGAAATGAGAAAAGTTGAAAACGCCCAGGAACTGAATCTGCAGGTGGAAGGTCTGTCAGAGAAAGAAGTAAAGGAAGTACAGAAAATTTTTCATAGATTCCTGAAAAAATATGAAGAAAATCCCGAAGCAGATACAAGGAAGTGGCTTTTTGAGCAGTTGAAAGAAGAATTGCCGGAGAAAAAAGAAGAAGAATTACAGAAGATTGCAGAAGAGATTACAACAGCCATAGAAGAGTATCAGAAGGACTTGGATGATTTAAACAAGAGCTGCAGGAAAGGGATTACCAAGGAATCCTGGCTTGCTGAAAAACTCCAGGATGGAGCGAAAGGCGTAGCGGTAAATGAGTTCGGAGAATATTTAAGAGAAATTGACCGGAATATGACTCAGGCGAATATGCAGATGGCTAGAACAATCCTTCGTGCAGATGGAGAGGTCAGCCAGTGTATAAATCTGGATGGGTTTATTGCAGAGCAGTACCATGTAAATAATTTTAATGCAAAAGCTGTTCTGGAAAAATCTCCCTACCGTGCCAGAGTCTGTGTTCCGGAAAATGGACAGTATGGAAAAAATTCTGTTGATGTCATGATTGACAATATTCAGACAGGACAAAAAGGCGTGGCACGCTATCAGATGAAGTATGGTGCGGACAGTAAAGCCACGGTAGAAATGCTGAAAAACGGAGATTATGCAAATCAGAGGCTGGTAGTCCCCAAAGAGCAGGTAGAAGAGGTTCAGAAAAGTTTTCCTGATAAGACAGTGACAGATCATATAGGTGGAACGGACAAGATTGCCGTTCAATCAGAAGGATTATCCAAAGAGCAGGTAAAATCTTTTCAGCATGATGCTCAGAGCAATCGGATGATTCCAAAAACAGATTGGAATGTATATCAGACAAAGGAACTGGCATTAAATATCGGAAAACAGGCTGGACAGGCCGGAATCCAGGCAGCACTGATAGGAACAGGAATTCATCTTGTGGAGAAAGCTGTAAATGGAGAACCGGTAGAAGCGGATGAAGTTGTCAAGACAGCTATTACCACTGGAGCAGATACTGGCGTAAAAGCAGCAGCCGGGGGAGCCCTAAAGGTAGCTTCAGAGAAGGGAGTGATTTCACTTCTGCCGCCAGGAACACCTGCAGGAACCCTGGCTAAGATTGCTTGTGTAGGCGTGGAAAATGTGAAAATCTTATGGAAAGTAGTAAAAGGAGATCTGACCATGAGTGAGGCCATGGAGCATATGGGAAGGACCAGTGTTTCTATGTATGCCGGACTTAGTGCCGGAGCAGTAGGGGCAGGTATTGGAGCGGCAGCTCTTAGCTGGATACCTGTTGCAGGACCTATTGTTGGCGGTGTGATAGGCGGGGTAGTCGGATATACAGCCGGAAGCAAAGTCGGAGAAAAAATCTTTGAGGGAGCTAAGAAAGTAGTGAAGACCGGTGCGAAGATTGTAAGGAGCGTTGTAGAAGGTATTAAGAATGTAGCAAGTAGTATTGTAGATACAGTATTAAGCTTGTGGCCGTTTTAGAAAGGAAAGCAAAAGATGGGATATTTTGAAGATGATATATTAAAGATGTACGAGAACATTCCGAGAGAAGCGAAGAAAAAAGATGCAGAAAAAAATGGTAATAAAGAAACTTTAAATAAGCCGTTAAACTTGAGTTTTTCAGATGAACTGTTAAAAAGTTTTGAGACGATTCCCAGAAAAGAAAAAGTCAGCAGAGAAGATACTGCTATTGCAGATATAAAAGAACTGGTACAGTATCTGGAAAAGCAGGTAAAAGGGACTTTGCAGGAAACGGACAAACAGAAAATCCGTCAGAAAAAAGAAGAGTACAAAAAGAGCCTTGAAATTTTGAGCGGGGTACTTCTTAAAAAACCCGAAACCTAAATATAGAACAAGTTAAGAAAAAAGTTTATACAAAAGGATATTGAGGAGAAAAACTTATGGAGGAGTACAGGGAAGATAGAGAACAATACTATCTTGCAATGATGAAAGAAATTTCAGAACACAAAGATTTTGGAAGAAAAAATCCTGTAGATATAGGGACAGAATGCGGATACACAGAAGAAGATGTCTTGGATATGATCCATATGCTTCAGCAAAAGAAAGAGAAAGGAGAAATCTATACAGGAACTTCAAGTGATAAAACAGGATATTTCCTTGTCTGGAAAGAACAGAAAGCATATATTGTTGCGGTAGAAATGCAGGATTGGAAAGCAGAAGTTATTAAAGAACTGAAGGCCTTTGAGAGAAAAGATAAATTTGACATCAAAGATCATATTTTTGTCAGGACAGCCGGTAATGAAAAAAAGACCGTATTGTGGGAAAATCTGGATACCGGAGAAAAGAAAAGGTTGCTGACAGACGAGTCTATACGAAACCTTATTATCTTAGACTATGGAATCCTTATTCTTATGGAAACGGAAATGCTGGTATGGGATGGAGATAAAATCTTAACAGGGAAAAAATATACAGAATCTATGCTGAGATTGTCAGAAGTTATCCAAGCAGGAGATAAAATATATTTTTATTATACAAAGAATTCCTATATATGTGCGATAGACAAGCTGCTAAAAAGCAGGATTATTAAATATTATGTAATGACAGACTCAAGTGAAAAAAAGAAAATACAAGAAATCGGGAATGACAGGAACAAGATATTTGGATATTGGTCCGCTATAAAAGATTCTTATTATTCAAGTACAATCTATCGTGATTACCCAATGAAAGCTACAAAAATGGAAGGAAAGGAATTTGCTTTTAAAAGAAAAATCAAAGACCATCAAGCTTTTATAATCAAAGATTTTATGTCTCAGAACTATGGTTTACTGGGTACTGAAATTTATTCCAGAAAGCAGATGGAATCTCCAAATGGCATTATGAATCCTGTATGTAGTTTTAGCCGGACTATTTTATCTAAGTCATTATGCAACCAAGTGATCGTGGACTATGAAAATGATATTTTTATCGGTCTGAATAACAAAAATGATATTATAAAAATTGATATGAGAAACGAAAGAGAGGCTACGGTGATTCCCGTAGCTATATAGAAAAAGGAGTTCCTAAAGTCGGATGTTATGCCATAAAAATAATAATTTATAGGGAGGAGAAAGTTAATTGTCGCCTAGAAAAACAACAGCAATAAAAGTTTTAGTGTCAAACGCAAGGACAACAAAGGCTGCTCCGCTATCTGTTGAAGCAAATTCTGATAAAAAGACAAAAGAAATAGGGGATATCCAATCAGAAATATTTTTGGACATTGAAAAAAGATATCTACTGGACCTCTTAAAAGAAACTCTAGAACATACAGATTTTCGCCGGCGTATAAATCCCGTTGATACAGCTATTGATTTAGGTTATTCAGGATTGGACGCACAAGCTATGATAATATTAGCGTTTCAGATATATAATGGCAGTATTAAAGTATTATCGAAAAGTCTTCAACTGGATGATGGTAAGCTGGAAAGCTTTCTTGACCGATATAAAGAAATTCCGCAGAAACAGAGGACTGAAGATAAATTCAGTAATGCAGTTGCTGATATGATTCAAATGTTGCTGATGATTGAAAGAAAACACCGCGGTAAAGAGATGTCGGAAGATGAAGAGGAAATAAGAGGGCTAAAGGATCATTGGAAAGAGAGTATAGAGATTTTAAAGGGATTTGAAATTACAAAGCAGGAGTAGGTACAGGAGGAAAGATACTCAATGGAAAAATATACGGAAGAGAAAAAACAGTATTATATGAATATAATGAATGCAATTTCAGAGCATAAAGATTTTGGAAAAAGAAATCCGGTGGATATAGGGATTGACTGCGGATATACAGAAGAAGATGTGCTGGGTATGATTGAAATGCTGCGGAAAATGCAGGGTGAGGAAGATGGAAAAAAGGCCACAGGAGAAGAAAAAAATAATGGCAATAAATATTATTTTCTGCTTCATCAGGGATATGATGAGAAAGCCTACATTGTATCAGTGGATATTGATACTTGGAAGGTTGAAATTGTAAAAACCGTTAATAAATTCAACAATATTACGCTATTTGGAGATTATATTAATATTTGGCAAATACGGAAAAATATATTTGTGTATGTGATTTCTCACATAGATAAAGAGGATGGTTTAATTGTTGGAAAAGAGGTACACTGGGAAAATTTAGAGACAGGTGAACAAAGAAAACTATTGACAGATGGAAATATCCAAAACCTTATTATCAGAGAATCTGATGTATGTATCATAACAGAAAATGATATTATACTTTGGAAAGACGACGGTTCTGTTTATAAAAAGGAAGATGCTGGAGGTTTTTGCTCTAGTGACTTATTAATAGAGGCAGATGATAAAATATATATTGTAGGTAGCTCTTCCGTGTATAAATTGGACAATAATCTTAATAAACAGGAAATTTGGAGTAAATATGATCTGTATAGAATAGGTGCTGTGGAATATTTTAACGGAAAGCTATCTTGGTATCGCTATCAGGAGAATGTTCATCTTTTTTCTTCTAGCAGCTGGAGTTATGAAAAGCATTCAGAGGGAGAAGGATATTTTTACTCTACAGATTCCACTGGATTCTATGCTCCAAGATTAAATGCATCATCTGGGATTTTAGTAGGAGTTTTTTCAAACAATTACAGGCTCCTTCAAGATGAAATTTGGAGTATAGATAATAAACATAAAATTTGTAGTTTTAAGCGGAAAACCAGCAAAGATAGTAACCAAGGGCAGGTTATCAGTATACCGGAGAAGGATATTTTTATTGGGGTTGGCGGTAATGACAGAGAAGAGTATCTGATAAAGATTGATCTGCGTAATGAACGCCAGGCTGTGACACTCCCTGTGGAACTTCCAAAAGAATAACGCTTGTTTAATAATAGGTAAAAATAAACGGATGTTATACTTAGAAAAAGAAAGGGACCAGAGAATGAAAATAAAACACATATTCAGTACAATAATAATGACGATATTTGTAACAGCTCTTTCTGGGTGTGGGGTGCAATCAGAGGCTGATAATAATGGTACAGAGCCGGCAGAAAACCAGAAAACAGAGCAAGAAGTATCTCAGGAAGATATACAGGAGCAGACAGCCACTCAGTCTGAAGAAATAACAGGAGATTTAGCCACAGATGTAGGGAATGGTGTTTTATATTCTACAGAAGATGGGAAGATCTCAGATAAAGATGGTAATGCACTTTCAGAATATGATTACATTACCATTTCGGACAATGGCAGTCTGTCTGATAGCGAAGGTATATTAGAGGGATATTTTGTAGGGGCAGGAGGTAAGATTAATCTGGATATTCCTGGGGAAAGTGAGGAAACAGCAGATGTTGCGGATACGATGGATTCTTCCGCAGACACGACAGGAGAGCAGAAAATCAAAAATGCAAAAGCAAAAGATGATAATGATCTTACAGGTACTTATGAGGATAAAGAAAGTGGTGCAATTCTGAGCTTGATCGTAGAAGGTGATAAAGCAGCCTATTCTCTGTCAACAGGCAAAGAAGGAGATACGCCTCAGGTGGAGCAAAACTGTACAATAGACTCAAACAGCATATCAGGAAAGTTTTACTACATCATGAAAAATATGGACGGTACATTGGGAATCACATCAGGAGTAGGAGCTCCTTGGGGAAACTTTGAAAAAACGGATAATTCTGCAGAGATTAATCTTGCTTATGATTTGGCAATAGAACAGCAACAGAGACAGGAAGAATATGCTAGTATGTCTCCTCTGGAAAAAATGAGAAGTCGAGCCAATGAGAGTAATTGCAACAATGAAATTGAAGAAGGGATAGAACATAATGGAGAGAATCTTAATAATATAGGAGATGATGGTGATTACTATGATGAAGTGGTTCTTGGTTCTTGGTTTAATGAAGATGGATCCCCTAAAGCAATGTTTCCACCCGTTACATTAAGTAGAGCGTTAGGTAACATTGATGGATTTTCACAATTAGAGTTATTTGATTTTATTAATGGGGAAGAGATTAGTATCGGTGATGTTAAAAGGAGAGGAACAGATAGACATTGGTATGCAATCGTTCTTATGGATATTCAGAAACAGGAAGATGAATATGGAGACATTTATTTTGAAGGTAGAGATCCAATTTCAGATGAGTATGTAGTAGTAAAAGGAAATTTTAGCAGTGTTTTAAATGGTGATGACTTATTGGTTTTTGGGACATCAATGGGAACGGCATCTGATGACACATTAAATATCCAGGGAGCATATATACAAAATGTCACCTCAAGATTAGGCAGTGTGTTTTAGAGATACGTAGCTTTGTAGTTAAAAAATAGGCAATGTATAAGTATAAAATTCTTCGTGGACACAGATAGGGGACTGAAAATAGGCTCTCGTTTCCTGGAAACGAGAGCCTAAACTATTTGCTCATTGGAGCAGAATGTATTCGTGCTGTTAAATGATAAAAGCCACATAAAGGGAGGCCTTCACGTACGATTCTGTGAGAAGTTTGAGGTGAAAGTCCTCTTACTTACTCTGCTGGAAAGGGATGGTCGAATCTTCCCTATCCGATGAAGGATTTTTAGAAACTAATTGATTGCCTGAGCAAGAACTTCCTTGCAATATTATTCTTGATTTTCGTTCCAAGCGTTTCATAGCATTACGGAAGGTTACTGGTTCATAACCGTCATTAATGATTATCCCCCGAAGTTCTTTTCTGGTAATAGTAGTTGTTTGGTCTAAAATTTGTAATATGCGTTTAGTGCAAGGAGGATAGCCTTTTGGCCTAGATAAGCTTATTTGGCTTGGAGGCTTTGGTCCAGCTTGTTCGCATAATATTTTATAACCTTCTATGTACTCCGGACGGTTATTACTTGTTGCAGAAATGCAAATTTTAGCAGAATTATAACCAAAATCATGACGGCCTGAACAATTGACTAAGTCTTTGGCCAATGAGTAATCAATGTATCCGTATAGCGAATATCCGGATTGTTTTCTATTCACTCCACCAGATATACAGTCCCATTTTACACCGCTAATTTGGTCGATAGATATTTCATCACCACAATAATCAGAGGGGTGTCTAGTAATGAAAACTTTTAATTCTTCCACAAGCAACATCTCCTTTTTTTAAAAATTATAACATATGAAGTATAATGTTGTGCAAAATTAATAGAAAATAATAATATATTATAAAATTGAATCAATATTACCAAGGCAGAGTCTGTTACAGATTCTGCCTCTTTCTATTTTGAGGAGGTGTGTAATGGGCAAGATTCTATTGGCAATCTTAGGTGTTGCCGCAGTCATTGTCGAACAGGTTTTTGATGATGAGTAAAACCGTAATGAAAAAGCAGTAAAAACACAAAGAAAAAGGAGGATTATTATGGCAGCAAATGTAGAAAAGATGTTTTATGTAAGAGAGACCCCATGGCATGGTCTGGGAACAAAAGTAATGGAAGCTCCTGCTTCCGAGGAAGCACTAAAGATAGCCGGATTAGACTGGAAGGTGCTCCAGGAACCGATCTATACCATGGGGAAAGAGCAGATCGAGGGCTTCAAAGTAAATGTAAGGGATACTGACCGCAGGGTGTTAGGCGTAGTCAGTGACCGGTATAAGATCGTGCAGAACCAGGAAGCTTTTTCCTTTACCGATGAGCTCTTGGGAGAAGGAGTACGTTATGAGACTGCAGGCAGTTTGCAGAACGGCAGGAAGGTCTGGCTTCTGGCCAGAATGCCTCACGAATATATCATTTCCGGGGAGCGGATCACTCCCTATCTGGTATTCTTCAATTCTCATGACGGCTCCGGGGCGATCAAGGCAGCACTTACGCCAATCCGCGTCGTGTGCCAGAACACCCTGAACCTGGCTCTCTCCACGGCAAAGCGTTCCTGGTCCATGATCCATACCGGGAATATCCAGGGAAAGATCCAGGAGGCCAGGGATACTTTATTCCTGGCAGAAAAGTACATGGACAGCCTTGGCAAGGAGTTTGAAAGCCTGAGAAAAAAGAAGCTCTCCGACAGACAGGTGCAGGAATATATTGAGATTCTCCTGCCCATCGAAGACGGCTCAACCCCACAGCAGATCAGAAACATGAAGCGGCTGAGGGAAGATCTGGAAATGCGGTATTATGATGCTCCGGACCTGAAAGACCTAGGAAACAACGGCTACCGCTTTGTCAATGCGGTCAGTGATTTCGCCACCCATGGGAACCCTTTGAGACGCACTGCAAATTATAAGGAAAATCTATTCGCCAGGACGGTAGAGGGTAATCCCCTTATTGATAAAGCCTACCAGATGGCAGCTGCAGTATGAGAAAGGAGAAAAAATGGACAGGAAGATATTGGAGAGGCTGTATTGCGAGAAGCTCAGCAGGGAACTGGCAGCTTATAAGGCCTCCATATTAGAGATGGACAAAGAAGAAATTTATGGAGCAGCCTACGAGATTGACTGTGTGATCAGCATTTATGAGACTTTAATAGAGACTGCAGAAAGCAGAGCTGAAGATTTTCTGGAATCCGTGATCGTGTTTCCGGGGCTTCTGCTTTTTCTATATCACGAATGGCTGAAATATGAAGATTCTCATATGGAGGAACTGTCCTGCTGTCTGAATAAGGAACTTATAAAGCTCAGCGAAGAATATAAAAAGGAGGAGAAAGCGGCATGAGGAAATTAGTTTCGACACGGAACATGGATAAGAAGGAATGGATGAAATGGAGGACTATGGGGATTGGAGGCTCTGACGCTTCCGTGATCGCTGGCGTGAATCCCTACAGGTCCGTGTTCCAGCTCTGGAAGGAAAAAACGGGACAGGAAGAACCGGAGGAAAAGGACAATGAATATACGCACTTTGGAAGCCTCCTGGAACCTGTCATTAAGAGAGAGTTTACCAGAAGGACGGGGTTAAAAGTCCGGAACCGCTATGCGATCCTCCAAAGCGAAGAGCATCCCTTTATGCTGGCAGATTTAGACGGGATCGTCTATGAGGACCATAAGATGTGCATTTTTGAAGCGAAGACAGCCAGTGCCTATAAAAAGGAAATCTGGGAACAGGGAGTGCCCCTGGAGTACCTTTACCAGATCCAGCATTACATGGCGGTGACCGGAGCTGAGAAGACCTACATAGCGGCACTGGTAGGCGGAAACCATTTCCTTTATCACGAAGTCTCCAGGGACGAAGAGATGATCCATGGCCTGATAAAGATGGAAAAGGATTTCTGGGAAAACCATGTACTGACAGGAAAGGAGCCACAGGCAGATGGCTCTAAAGCTACGGCAGAATATCTGGACGAATCCTTTGGCACTTCCAACGGGAAGATCGTGGAGCTGCCGAAAGAGAGCCTTGCCTTGTTTGAAGAGTATGACCATATTTCTATACAGCTTGCTCAGTTGAAAGAAGCAAAAGAAACGGTAACAAACAAGATGAAAAATTACCTGAAGGAAAATGAAAAAGGGGTCATCGGTGACCGTCAGGTGACATGGAAATCCGTGACTTCTACTGCTTTTGACCGGAAGAGGCTGGAGCAGGAGCGGAAAGAGATCTATCAGGAGTATTGTACGGAAAAACAATACCGGAGATTGTCCGTGGCATGAACGGATAAAAAAATGGGGCAGGAGCTGCGACGCATCCTGCCCTAAAGAATGGAGGATGCAGAGATGAAAGATACGGAGATCAGACTTTTAAAGGCAGAAGAGATCGAGTGCAGAGTGGCAATGATCAACGAGAAAGGATTGAGCCTTCTGCTGTTCAAGGATGCAAGAGTAGACCAGAAGATACTGGATGAGACCTTTACCCCTTTCGGCTGGAAGAGAACCCACCAGAGCATAGACGGCAACCTGTATTGTACGGTAGAAATCTGGGATAAAGAAAAGGATCAGTGGATCGCAAAACAGGACGTGGGGATTCCAAGCTATTCGGAAAAGGAGAAGGGACAGGCATCCGATTCTTTTAAGCGGGCCTGCTTTAACTGGGGCGTAGGCCGGGAACTGTATACGGCACCGTTTATCTGGATACCAGCAGCTTATGCCAATATCCAGAAAAAGGGAGAGAAATATGTCACAGGGGAACGCTTCCATGTGCAGGAGATCCGCTATAGCGGCCAGAGGGAGATCGCAGGGCTTGTGATCGTTAACGGACAGGGAAAAAAGGTCTATGAATTTCAAGTAAAAGAGGCTCAGAAGGAAGGAAAACTGGGAGAAGACAAAATGCGGGATTTGCAAAAAGAGCTGGAACGGACGGGAGTTCCCATAGAGAAAGTGCTGGAACGTTATCATGTTAGGGACGCCAGCCAGCTTACCCTGCCTATGTATACAAATGCCATGAACAGCCTAAAAAAGACCAGCTCCAGGAAAGCGGCATGAGCTTGTGGGCATCATGAGAGAAAAGAACAGAGAACAGAAGGGGTGAGCGGCAGAAAACCCTGTCCCTTCTATATAAAACAGATACTATATGGGAGAGAGGATAACGGAAATGGATTTTATTGGATTTATAAAAGATTTTTGTACCCAGGTACAGAAAAGACTGGGAGAAAACTACCTGGTCACTGTAGAAAATATAAGAAAAGGCCGTGAACCGGGAGACTATGCCATCTGTGTCCGCAATGCGGCAGGGGAAGGAAAGGCGTTAGCATACTTTTCTGTGGAAGAAGCTTATTCAGATCATCAGAGAGGTCTCTCTATAGAGCCGGCTCTGGATAAGCTCCTGGAAAAAAACAGATGTGCCAGCCGGTTCCTGCAGGAGACGGAAAGTGGAAGGATGGGTTCCGGGTGGAAAGGGATCAAGGACTGCGTTTATCCCATGATGATATGGCCGGAACGGAATCGGGAACTTCTTTCTATGCTCCCCCACAGACAGTTCCTGGACCTGTCCGTAGGTTATATCATAAGAAGAACATATCCTGGGGTGGGGACCATAGCTGTTAAGATCACGAAAGACCTGCAAAAATTGCTGGGGATCACGGAAGAGGAACTGTATCAGCAGGCATTAAAAAATCTGAAGGAAGATCACTACCAGATCAGGAATATGGCAGAGATCATCAGAGAAAACTTTACAGAAGAGGAGGCAGAGAAATTTGCGGATGATGACAGTCTGCTGGTACTGACGAATGAGGAGAAATGGTACGGAGCTGCAGGGGTTTTGCTGGGAAAGGATTTCTTTCAGCGTACATTAGGCCGCAGAAGCTACTATGTTATACCTTCAAGCATCCATGAACTTATGTTCGCTCCTGCAGATACGATCTGGAAAGAGGAGGAAGTCAATTGGATGCTGCGGCAGGTCAACCGGGAACAGCTCAGCGAGGAAGAGTGGCTGAACGATCACGTCTATATCTATAATGGATGGACGGGAGAGATCGAAAATATGAATTGAACAAGACGAGTAAAATTCATGATAAAGATGCCTGAAATGCAGAATATAGAGAAGAAAAAGGAAAATGGATTATGTATTATGGAATATTTGCAGAGAAGACGAAAGATCATTCAGGACAGAGTGAGATGGGCTTACCAACTGAAAACCTTACTTTAAAACAAAGACGGTGTCAACATTGTCCAGCTCTCATAGAACAAGCGGGAGAATGGTACTGTGATGAAATGCAGAAACCGGTAGAAGAAATAGAACGCTGTCCGGAAGGAGTGGGAATGCCGGAAGAACTATATAAAAGATAAAAATAAAAAAGTTTAAAATACCCGCAGGAACAATTCTGTGGGGATTCTAGGTGGTAGATATGGATAAGGAAAACAGAAGGATTTTCGGCTATGCCAGGGTCAGCAGTAAGGAGCAGAATCTGGACCGGCAGATACTAGCCTTGAAGGATTATGTGCCGGAAGAAAATATCCTGGTGGACAAAGCCAGCGGAAAGGACCTGGAAAGAGACTCATACCAGGCATTGAAAGGTGCTCTGGGGCTGAGACCTGGAGACACGCTAATTATTACATCACTTGACCGGTTGTCGAGGAGCAAAGCGGATATTAAAAAAGAGCTGGAGTGGTTCAAGGAGAGGAAAGTAAGACTGCAGATCTTAGACCTGCCCACTTCCATGATCGAAGTGCCTGAGGGCCAGCAGTGGATCCTGGAGATGATCCAAAATATAATTATCGAGGTTCTGTCGAGTATCGCAGAGCAGGAGCGGCTTACCATTAAGAAACGGCAGAGAGAAGGCATTGAAGCGGCACAGAAGAAAGGAAAGAGATTCGGAAGACCAGCGGTCCAGATGCCAGATGATTTTGATTCAGTATACGGTCAGTGGAAGCGGAAGGAGATAACGGCAGTGGAGGCAATGGGGAAGCTCCATCTATCCAGCAGCACTTTTTACCGGATGGTGGGGCAATATGAAAGTGTGCCAAAACGTGTGTGACTTTTGGAAGATATGCCAAAAGTAAAAAATAAGGTTTAGAGAGAGACCTGCAGGGGAATATGCAGGTCTCTCAAAAGGTAGAGGTTGTGGGAAGAGAAGGAGCTGGTAAAGAGATCATTTTTTGTCATTTTATATAGTAAGAAAAGATTTTCCTATTCTCTGAAAGCTATGCTATAATGACCTTAAAGAAGTTGGTGAGATAAGGTAAACAGTGTGTAGAAATATAGAAATGCAAATATAATATAGACAGACTGCAGAAGGAGAATAGAAAATGCCTGTAACGATAGAACAGCTGTTGAGCCAGTATGTAGGGCTGCTCAAGCAGATTTATGGCAATCACCTAAAGACAGTGATCCTGTATGGGTCTTACGCCAGAGGAGATTATAAAGAAGACTCAGACATTGATATTATGATCTTACTGGATATGGAGGATATGGATATAAAAGGATTCAGGCATGATCTGTCTGCGATAACTTTTGATTTCAATCTGGATCATGACCTGGATATAAAGCCGATTGCAAAAAGTAAGGAGCATTTTGAAAAGTGGGCAGAAGTATATCCTTTTTATACCAATGTAGAATGGGAGGGGGTAAAACTATTTGAAGCAGCATGAGGAAGGGACAAGGAAGGACTTGGTACTGTACCGTTTGGATATCGCTAAAGATGATATAAAATCCGCAAACCAACTTTAACAAAGACTATATTAAGAATGAAGTGTTCCCCAGAAGTTTAGGAAGAAGGATTGCAGAAGCAGAAGAGATACGCCACGCCAGCGACTATGACGATTTCTACATAGCAACCAAAGAAGAGGCAGAGGAGCAGATAGAAACAGCGGAAGAACTGGTAGGTGCGGTGGAAGATTATATAAAGGATAGGATTGTATTATAAAAAGCAGATTTTCTCTTTCTAAGAGCTATACTATAATGAACACAATAGGCAATAAAAGGATGATGCGAAATGCTAGAATTAAAAAGAGACATTTATAAAGAACTAATAAAATGGAAAGAATCTGATACAGGGCATGTACTGGAAGTTAATGGAGCAAGGCAGGTAGGTAAAACCTATATCCTGGATAAATTTGCAAAAGAGAATTATAACCAATATCTGTATATTAATATGATGCAGACATCAGGACGGGAATTTTTGCAGTGCCTGGAGGCTGCAGCTACTTGGAAGCCAGGGGAAAAACGAGTAGAAAGACCGCTGCATCGAGCTTTCCAATTATTTCAGCCTGATTTCCAGGATGAAAAAACAACAGTTGTTGTGGTAGATGAAATCCAGGATTCGGCGGAAGTGTATTCGAAGATCCGTCAGTTTTCCAGAGAATTTACCTGCGATTTTATTGTGACAGGAAGCTACTTGGGAAGAACCTTAAATAAGGAATATTTCCTTCCTGCAGGAGATGTGGATATATTAATGATGGATACGCTGTCATACGAAGAGTTCCTTGGAGCGGTAGGCAAACGAGAACTTTATGACCAGATCAGCCTATATGGAGAAGGAAAATCAGAAGATTATGACGAACTAAAGCGTTGGTATGATATCTATATAACAATCGGTGGATATCCTGCTGTAGTAAAATGCTATCTGGAGACGGGAGATGCTGATAAATGCATGGAAGAATTAGGAAATATTATCCGAGTATTTGTGGATGAATCGGAAAGGTATTTCGATGATATTCTGGAAGTAAACCTTTTCGGGCAGATTTTCCCTGCAATAGCACAAAGTATGATCCGTGAAAAGAAAGGCTCTTCAGATCTTGTAACAGATCTGTCCAGTATAATATTTAAAGAGGATAGTAACCGACTGACCAAAAAGAGTATTAATCAGGCAGTGGCATGGTTGTACCGCTCTAATGTGATCGGATATTGTAATAAAGTAAACGAGTGCAATATTCTGGACGTGACATTTAATAGCCGCTTTTATTTCAGAGACATTGGGCTTATCCGGTATTTCCTGAGAATGACCGGTGCAGATAAAAGTACCATTGAAGGGATTGTAAATGAAAACTTTGTGTATCTGTATTTGGCACGTTTGGTAAGAAAGCATAAGATTGCCGGGACAGCTCCGGCCTTTGGGGTCTATAAGCAGGGAGAGATTGATTTCTTTGTGAGAGGATTGGACACGTATAGAAATTATGCCATAGAAGTAAAAGCAGGAAAAAATGTGGGGAAGACAGCGAATCTTATCCTGCAGGACGGGAAAGCAGACTTCATGTATTTCCTGAAGGGAGATACCTATGGCGGGATAGCAGATAAGAAGATTACCGTACCGATTTATCTGACAGGAAGAATCGAACTGGCATAAAAGTATAGGGAATATATAGAACGGGAAATGTGTTTTGGAGGCACATTTCCCGTTTTAAAATGCAAAAAATCAGAAATATACATTTGCTATAAATCGTTTAATGTTTTGTGCCAATGGTCCCACTCTTCAGAGCTTATAGTAGAATACTTTCCTTCGATTGAAGTAAGAATTTCATTAGTAAGACTTATGGCCGGATAACAGCCTTTCCGCATAAGCATGTGACAATTAGTGCAGGTTACCAAACATATTTGACCGAGTAATCCGGGAAGCATACATACAGAATCAATTTCGACCTTTAATTTTGAGAGTGCGGTTGTGAGTATCTCAAAATGATGCTCTGGAAGCTCATTTAGAATTTTTTTTATGCATACATAGATGAATGCACAAATGTGGTATAGTCTTCGAGTTTTCTTCTGACGTGCACAGGCAATTTTTAAATTCTCAGCCCAAAATTCCCAGCTTTCAAGATAAGAATTTGAGAAAATCAGTAGAAAAATTTGACTATAGTAATGATAAGTAGCATCATCCATTGATTCGTAAATAGATTCTAGGACGCTAATAAATAACTCAGCATTTTTGCTGGGACTTATCTCAGCTGGAGTAAATGGGTCCTGCAGTTCTTGATAGATTAAAAAGTCCAAGCCATTACAGGCTAAATATTGAAGCATGTCACGTGATTTTAAAGCCTCATAAGGTGAAAATTTAGCCGGATCTGAAATAATAGTACAGAGTGAGTCGATATTGTCTCTAAAAGCTGGTTCTCCTTTTATCCAAGAGGTGAAAATTTTTAGGATGGAGGCCTCATAAGGACTTTTTTTATACTGTATTCCTTCTGGATAAATCAGAAGCTTGATAAGGGATGAAACTGTATCAGGCTTATTTAACATTTGGTAGTATTCAATGGCAAGATACAAAAAATTCCACCAGTTTTCCTGATTTTGTGAGATGGTTTTTTGATTAGGATTATTTTTCTGCGGAATAGTGGGACCTAAACGCATTGTAAAAGGATACAGAATATTTTCAAGCAAAGCAAGATCGAGAGAAACATCATAACTTTCCAGGTGATTTTTTATATTATTTATTATCTGGTTTAGAATGGTATCCGAATAAGATGGCTTCTCATGGATAAAAATAATATTTGCCATAGCAGGAGACAGGCGTACTTTATTATCTCCATCAACAAACTGCAGATAGCCCATGTCTGCCAATTCTTGAAGGACATTTTTATTATACTCGGAAAATATGTATTTAAAGAAATCTATCGAAACTGAATAGTCAAAAAAGCAAGATAACACTTTTAAGTGATTCCGATGCAGCTGATAGTCCTCTTTATTGTGATATAGATCATATACTTTGTTGGCATGTCCCCAAAAGTCCGTATTCGTTGGATGATAGGGGTGTTTAAAGCGGGGAAGGAGAGTTTTAGTAGGCAATACCGCAGAGTCTTTCAATAGTATATTTAAAGCATCAGGATTTTTGACACCAGTTGAAGCAGCCAATGATAAAAGATAAGGATTTTTGCCTGTAAATTCAAGTAAATTTTCACTTGCTATTTCGACTGGAAAGTTGTGCGGTATTATTGAACATAACTCTTCATTATTGAATAACGGAGCGGAATATCTATGAAAACCTGGCGGACAAATTGCATGAGTAGTGATAAGAATAACACGCATTTTCAACGAAGCTAACTTCTCAACTTCTTCCATAAAAACACTTTTCTTAGGATTCATACCATCAATAATCAGGAGGGAATGAGAACATTTCTTCTTTAAAAACGGTAAGTTATTTTCGAAATCAGTGACCTCAGAGAAAATTTCCTGATTAAAGGTTTGCAATAATGAATCTGTATAATTTAGATAGATATAGTCCAGCTTATGCTCGCCTAAAAATAACGATAAGAGAGTGGTTTTTCCCGTACCGTGGAGACCGGAAACAATTACTTTTTTATACTTTTTCAGATACGAAGAAAATTGCTGAACAGAATTTGAATCATGCAAATGAGTCCTTGATGATATAGGTTTTGCTTTAGTAAATGAAAGTCCAGAGAGAAAATATATACACAGAGACAATAAACTTATAAACATATCGTAGGCTTCAGGAGAAGGTGATATAAAATATTTTTTACACAAATGATCAAAAGCTGGCTTTTGTGTTTGGAATATAAGCTTATATTCTTCGGGGCTAGGGGATGTCTTCTTGCCAAAATGATAAAGCTGAAAAGCTCTGTCTTTTTTTAATCGTAGATATTTGTATAGCTTCTCTCCCAAAAGTTTGTGAAGAGAAATTTTTTCTTTGTAGATTATCTCGATAGAGCTCATGGGGTCGTATCTCTCTTCAACGTTATCTATACACTTTGCAATCTCATCTGATGAATAATAATCAATCAGAAGATAAAAAAATTCATCTTGACCTAGTGGAGTTTTCCCATCACAAGTTATTCGCAATGTATTTAATATTTTTAGAAGCTCTTGCGACAATTCTTTATAAATCGGTAAATTCATAGGACGAATCCTCCAGTGTTACTTTCTGCTATTACAACATCATATCACCTATACTAATATAAAACAATAAATAGCTGCCCAGGTTTGTTGTTTTGGTTATAAAAAATTTATAAAAAAAGCCGATTTTTGCAGGGGGATTTGTATTTTAATTTCTTCTTCAATAAAAAAGTTGGGCACAGCAGATTAGAACACTTTAGTGATTTAATAAATGAAAACAAGACCTTACATATTCAAATAGGGTGCTGACTCTTGTGGTAATCTATCAGTACGAAAATGAGCAAGGAGGATTGAATTATGAACAACTCAAATTATGGAATTAATATTCAAGAACGCTTGGCTGAAGAGCAGGCTAAATCGAGTCTAAGAATCTATGAAAATGAGGTTAAACAAGAACTAAGTTTACAGAAAGAACAAATACGTTGGAAGAAAAAAGCACAATTTATGGAGGAACAACGAGAACTTCAAAAATCTCAGTTCGAGGCGGTTACAATTGATGAGGACGGGCGAATTGGTGTAAAGACTGAAAACCTGCAGATTCAAAGCAAAATAAGGAAAGTGGCAAATTTTTCAGAACCGAAAATGTATATTTTTGAACATCTGGAAAATAGACATAAAAAAATATATTGTGTCACCTTCCGGTTGAATGGTATAGCAGATGACAAACGGACTTTTGCAATGCTAAAGGCAGAGCAATCTGGGAATCCGAATTACATTATAAAAAAAATCTCTGCTGTGGGAGGTATGATAATAGGAAGCAACCCACAGCAGAAAAAGGAATATGCGTTGCAGCTACTATACTTGCTTATCGCTCGTTGCCAGAAGACATATATAATCCCTGAACGACGTGGATGGTATATAGATGAAAGTGGAAAAATGAAATTTTTTCAGGATAGGTGGACGTGGAAGGAGGCAGTTAAATGTGCAAAATAAATGAAAAAAACTGGATTCTATATGCTGTCACTGGTGCCTCTTTTTTACGATTTCCTTTATCTCGATACGGATATGAATTATATTCGGGCTTGATATTAGTGGCGGACAATGATTCTCATGCAAAAGAGATAGAAAGAGGAATGGTTCGATCATTAAAAGCGGTCTCTATTACACGTTGGAATAATAAAGCAGAACGTCCAGAAAATTTCAGAATAGTGATACATAGATACAGGAAAAGTGATACTACAGAAAATCTGGAAAACTTTTTGGCCGAAGAAGATTTCCTTCCTATAGTTATTGTGGGCGGGGTTATTCCAGAAGCGTTACGAGAAAAGGGATACGCCTTAAAGGCGACATTCGGTATAAAAGAAATCGTTATTTTTGCACGTGATTATAGCAAATTTCAAGAATTTGTAATAAAAGAAATCGGGTATATCAGCCAGGAACTTCGAGTATTAAAAATGTCAAAAAAGATACTGGAATACCGGAAAGAAGGAGCAAGTTCTTTTAAATGCTATATGTTTGCAGTTGGAAAAATGTGGTGGTGCTCGTTGTTAGAAAAAAGAAGAGAAGAGGAGATGAGCCAGTGGATGGATACATTTATAAAATTTACCGAAACGTCAGAAGGAGACATAGAAAGATTAGATAATCTATATTCTGTGAAAACAGCAGTGAGGGAATGTATTATTCAGTTTATCTTAGAAAAAGATATTTCTGTAGTAGACATTCATAATTGCGTAAATTCGGAAAACCAGTGTATCTACACAGATGGAGAGTATTATTTTCTATCGGAAGCCTTGATGAAAAATATGTGTGCACCACTATTAGAGACAGTGTCTTTCGTACAATTAAAACACGAGATGGAAGCAGAAGGAATCCTTGTAACAAACAGAGTTCGTGGAAACTATACCGTAAAAATTTTACTTTATGATGCTGCTACAAGGCAAATGCAGAGAAGACGATTTTTAAAGGTGAACAAAAAGGATTTCATAAATGATGAAGGCATCTATCTTGAAAATTTATGTGAAGTTTATTCACAGGATAAGGAGGATTTTGCGGAATGAGAATCGGCGAAATGAAAAATGGTTCACCTGTGACGATATCACCATCATCTCCCAACGAACATATTTTACTTGTTGGAACTAGTGGAAGCGGCAAGTCAACAAGAATTTCAGAAATGCTGGAGGACTGTCTGGGAAAGCATGAAACCGTAGTTGTAATAGACATTAATGGCTGCGATTTCTGTCATAATGCAGAGCGGAAAAACATTATTTCAGCAATGGATGATGGGCTGAATCTTTCCTTGTTAGATACAGGGATGATACATAGTAGGGGCGAAGAATATATAAATTCTGTCTCCTATATTGTAGAGAATTTTTCTGCTATTGTGAATTTGGGTATAAGACAAATTGGAGCATTGAGAGAAGCAGTTATTTATGCTCTTGAGAACTATAGCAATTACGATAACGATATGGCAGCGATTGCAGAAGGGCTTCGTTTACAGGATTCAGATATCGCAGCTGGCGTTTACAACAAGATGTGGGGCCTCCTGAACTGTCCTGTGTTCAATCGCAAAGCTAAACAGATGAAAGCCGGATATCTGAATGTGATATCCTTGAAAGGCCTTAATCCATCGGTACAAAAACAGATTGCGGATCTTATTTTGATGAAGCTTTGGCAACGGAGCAGATTACAGGATGAGAACTGTAATGGACTTCGTATAGTCTTGGATGAATTCCAAAACTTGACTTTAAAAAAGAATTCTGTGATTCAAGAGATGTTGCGAGAGGCACGAAAGTACGGAATCAAGATGATTCTTGCAACTCAATCGGTGGCAAATCTGCCGAAAGAAGTCGTGGTTGCAATTGGTCAAACAGCGGTACAGCTCTATTTTCGGCAGGCGACATCGGATGTTAAAAAAATTACCGAATTTATTGACCCACAGCAAAGAGAGAGATGGACACTTATTTTAAAGCGGCTGGCTATAGGCGAATCCGTTGCTACAGGAGACTTTTTAGTAAATGGAAAAGAGGTTTGCCAGCCCATTGTAATTAAATCTGCATTTGGGAGATTTTCAGAAAACCACGTAAATCATAAATTAACACGGAGTCAAGGGAGGGGTGAATAATCATGCAAAATTTATTACAGCCAGAATTTATGGACGCTCAAGAGAATAAGATTTTGGAAAGGGGAAATTCACGGAGTGAGCGGATGAAAACAACAATTAAAGAAAAGAAAGAAAAACAGAGGAAGGACTATCGGTTAATCTATGTTTTTCCAGACGAAGATGCTGATAATGAATCGGTAAAAAATGATATAAAGAATATTCTTAGGATGGAGTTGCAGCATCAGATAACTATGAAAAATTAATACAACGATAGGCAGGGGCGTATGCCCCTGCTCTTTTATAGTATGACGGGCATGCCGTCAGTCTGTGGTGAAAGTCCATAAGGGACGTAGTTGCCGACGAACCCCATAGCGACTCCCAAGGTTTACATCATGAGGTGTAGGCGAGAAGAAGGGATAGCGAAATCGTAGCCTGATGAACAGAAATCTGATATAAGGCGTACATGGCGGATAAGCTGACTGTAGACAGCGAAATCCAAAAGGCAACCGTAACTGGAACTCATCTTTAGCGAAGCAGAAGCTCTTTATGCCGCTGATTTCGCCGAAGAGATGTGAGCCAGGTCAGCTGTCGGAAATGACGGTAAAAAATAGGTAAGTACCCCATTGTTTACCTACATAGGTAATTGCGAAACAAGTTCGCAATCCCGATTAAAACTGCGGTAAAAATCCTG
>ERZ1643250.1148-NODE-1148-length-24139-cov-14.017273_pt1 | contig 24139 bp, 18 predicted proteins | sample MGYA00579262_ERZ1643250 | MGnify/ENA primary metagenome ERZ1643250 (study PRJEB29033, sample SAMEA4952265) | chicken gut metagenome | biome: Broiler Chicken; feature: Gastrointestinal Tract; material: Caecum | place: Ireland | collected 2018 | study: Broiler... | reverse complement strand
TCTGTCGGCAAAAGATTTGAAGCCGATAAGTTCGATCTGTTTAAAAGTAATCATAAAACCCTACTCGCTCAAATCTTTTTGCTTCGCAAAAATCTTTGATGCGAATTATATTTTGTCGTAAAAATGCTTAACGGCTGAACCAAATCCAGCCTTGCATTTTTTCGGCGTAATTCATTTTAATTAGAATTTATAACAACCCATATCATTACCCTTTGGTGCGCGAGCGAAGCGCTGCTTTGCCGGGGGGCTCCCGCTTGCGGGAGACGGCAAAACCTGCTGACCGCAGCAAACAGGGACGAGCGGCACCCTTCACAGAACAGCGGACGCCCGCTGTTCGTGTGCCGCGGAGAGACCGCAACATGCCGAGCGTCTGCGTGAGGCGTTGCCGAGCCGATCAACGAGGCGCTTAGGTTCCCTGTCCATACGCCGCGGTCAGCTGCTTAAGAGACAGTCTAGGGCGGACTTTGCCGCGCGCTTTTCGGCCTCGGACTTGCTCCTGCCTGTGCCGGTAAAACTCTTTTCGCACACAAGCACGTTACATACGAACTGCGGGTCATTTGAAGGACCGGCAACGGCGGAAGTATTGTATTCCGGCAGAGGAAACCCCCTGCCCTGCACATATTCCTGCAAATCGCCCTTAAAATTTTCGGGCGCGTTCAGATGAACGTCTATCAATGTTTTTTTTACAAACCTTTCCGCCGCGCGGTAGCCCCCGTCGGCAAATATCGCGCCCGCAACAGCCTCATACACCGAGGATAACGCCTTTTCGCCCACATTTGCAACACCCTTTATTATGTAATCTGTGAGACCGAGCGATTCTGAGGCCGTCTTCAGCGGCCAGCGCGAGACGAGCTTCTGCCGCTGCGCAGTCATCTCGCCCTCGGTCCCGCCGTCCAGATAGAGCTCCTTTGTAACTATGAGCTGTATGACCGAGTCGCCCAGAAATTCGAGCTGTTCGTAATTTTCGGTATGGGAAGCCGAGGAGTGCGTCAGCGCACGCACCAAAAGCTTTTTATCTTTGAATGTATACCCGAGCATGCGCTCGACCTCCGGTATATCCGGCTGATTCCCTGCAATCGCTTTACTCTTCATCGGGGATAAGATTGTTCCAGTCGACTTTAGCCAGCATCTCCTCCACGCGGCCGATAAGGTTGCCCTCGTATATGGTAGCAGCGTTTTCGATAGCGGCGGTAATGGTGCGCGCCTTGGAGGAACCGTGGCTCTTTATTACCACCTTTTTTACGCCGAGGAGAAGAGCGCCGCCTACCGCCTCGAAGTCGAGCTTTGAACGCATACGCTTGAAACCCTTCATCAAAAACAGGCTTCCTATCTTTGAAGACAGCGTGCTAGTCGCCTCCTTTTTAAGCACGGAGAGGATGAGTTTGCCGCATCCCTCCATAGCCTTCAGGGCGACATTGCCCGAAAAGCCGTCGGCAACCGCCACGTCGCAGTCTGAGAGCATAATATCCCGCCCCTCGATGTTGCCCATGAAGTTGATGACGTCCATCTTCTTCAAGAGCTGATAGGTCTGCTGGTGCAGAGGGTCGCCCTTGTGCTCCTCCGTGCCGTTGTTCAAAAGCCCCACCTGGGGATCCTTTATGCCGAAGCCCGCCGTGGCGTAAGCCGAAGCAAGCACCGCGAACTGGCAGAGCATGGAAGGTTTACACTCGGCGTTGGCGCCGCAATCGCACAAAAGCGTATAGCCGCCGCGCGCATTGGGAATCGCGGGGCAGAGGGCGGGGCGCTTTATGCCGCGTATCCTGCCTAAAATAAGCTGGCCCGCCGCAATAGTGGCTCCGGTGGAGCCGGCTGTCACCAGTCCGGCGATATCCTCGTTCTCCTTTAATGAGCGGAAGGCACGCACAAGCGACGAATCGCGCTTTCTCACCGCCTCGGTGGGAATATCGTTCATGTCTATCACGTCGCGGCAGTCCATTATCTCAAGGCGGGAGCCGTCGTACTTATACTTTGCGAGCTCCCCCTCTATGACCTCTTTTTTGCCTGCGAGGATAAGATATATATTTTTGTTTTTGTTCAAAGCGTCGACCGCCCCCTGCACGGGTGCGGCGGGGGCGTTATCGCCGCCCATTGCGTCAACTAAAATTTTGATCATAATAACCTCACGAAATTTTCGCGCGGGCCGTGCACAGCGAGCGCATGGGTGAACCTCTCCCCGCCCCGGTCTACGCTTTTCAGAAGCAAGCAAGACAAGAAGCGTGCGGAAGTCGCACATAATGACCCCGGAGATGCGAGCAATACTCCTCCCCCTCCGTCTACGCTTTTCAGAAGCAAGCAAGACAAGAAGCGTGCGGAAGATGTGAGGGAGCTTACAAAGACGTAAGTGACCGAACATACCCGTAAGCGCGACACAGTATTGCGCCGCTTATCAAAAGCGTTTGAAAGTAATTAATATTCTAAGTGGCCAACAGTGCGAGGGAAGGGAATGACATCGCGTATATTGGAAACGCCCGTCAAATACATTATCAGCCTTTCAAAGCCCAGGCCGAATCCGGAGTGGACGCAGCCGCCGTAACGGCGCAGGTCGGTGTAGAACTCATAGTCGGCGGCATTTAAGCCGCACTCCTTCATGCGCTCCTCTAAAACGTCGAGTCTCTCCTCCCTCTGGCTGCCGCCGACGAGCTCGCCTATGCCGGGCACGAGCAGATCGGCCGCGGCGACCGTCTTTTTATCTTCGTTAAGGCGCATATAGAAAGCCTTTATCTCCTTAGGGTAGTCGGTGAGGAACACGGGCTTTTTATACACCGTTTCGGTGAGATAGCGCTCGTGCTCGCTCTGCAGATCGCACCCCCACTCCACGGGGTATTCGAACTTGTGGCCGCCCGCTATGGCGTCCTTTAAGATATCTATCGCCTTTGTATATGAAAGGCGTACGAACTCGCCGCCCTTTAGGGCCTCGAACCTGTCTTTCAGCTCGGGGCACACCCTTTCGGTGAGGAAGTCGACCTCATATTCGCACGTTTCATGCACATACTCCGCCACGAACTTTACCATGGCCTCCGCCACGTCCATGTCGCCCGCGAGGTCGCAGAACGCCATTTCGGGCTCTATCATCCAGAACTCGGCGGCGTGGCGCGCCGTGTTGGAATTTTCGGCGCGGAAGGTGGGGCCGAAGGTGTATACGTTTGAAAAGGCCATGGCGAACGTTTCGACGTCGAGCTGGCCCGACACGGTGAGCGCCGCACGCTTGCCGAAGAAGTCCTTAGAGAGGTCGGTCTCGCCGGGGGCGAGGGTAGTCACCCTGAACATGGCGCCAGCGCCTTCACAGTCGGAACCCGTGATTATGGGCGTGTGGACGTACACAAAGCCGCGGTCGTTGAAAAATTTATGGATCGCGAACGCCGCCTGCGAGCGTATGCGGAACACCGCGCCGAACAGGTTCGTCCTGGGGCGCAGGTGCGCTATCTCGCGCAAAAACTCGGGCGAGTGGCGCTTTTTCTGCAGGGGATATGACGGGAGAGAGGCTCCCTCCACCGTCACCTCATCGGCGTGCAGCTCGAAGGGCTGGCGCATTTCAGGGGTGAGCACCACCCTGCCCCGCACGCGCAGGGCCGCACCCACGCCGCAGTGGACGATGGTTTCGTAATCCGAAAGCTCTTCCCTGTTTAAAACTACCTGGCAGTTCTTCTGGCAGGAACCGTCATTCAGCTCGATAAAGCCGAAATTTTTACTGTCGCGCACGGAGCGCGCCCAGCCGCGCAGTTCAACTTCAATGCCGCCGAAATCTGCCGTTTTTGAATACAAAGTTCTGATATATGTTCTGTCCATATGCCCTCTCAAAAAGCGCCCGCTTTAAAAATTTTGCCCGCAGCGCTTTTTTACATTGTTAAAAATTATATCCACGCCAAATTATAGCACATAAATACGAAAAACACAATAGAATTGCCCGATTTTTTCCTTACTGAGGCAAACGCAGACAAAAAAAGCCCGCACCAAACGGTGCGGGCAGATCTATTAATTTACGCCTTCGGAAATGTGGCTGAGCACCGCGTCGACCTTTTCACTGTCGGACGTCTGCAGACAGAGGTTATAGCCGTAGCCGCCGCTCGAAAAATATATCAACGTGTTCTGACTGTCTTTGCCGAGTTCAAAAACATCGTCGCCTATCGATCTGGATTCGGGAAGATCTTTATAATCATTCAGCTCGTCGAACCTTACCCCCTCGGCCTCGACGTACACAACGACCCCGACTCCGGGAGGGACAGAACATCTGAGCCGATACACAACCACGTCGCCCTCTGTGTAATCGCCGACGGAATCAGTGAGCGCAAATTCGCTGTATTCGCCATGGGTCCCGTCTTCGACAAAGAAAAATAAATCTGAAGAATTTGCGCCGCTGCCGTCGGAGGAATCTTCAACAATAAAGCCCTCGATCTCACGCTCCGTCATATCGTCGGCGGCAAGGCTTATGTACGAGCCGTCGGTGCCGGCGTCGGTGGGAGAATCCATAAATTTATCGGTACCGCTGACGTGCAGCAGCACTGCAAGCAAAACTGCCGCCACCAAAACGAACAGCGCAGCAATGACCGCGTACGCCTTTGCCGGTATGCGTCTGCCGCTCCCGGACGCCTGTTCTCCGCCGTGCGAAGTCTGCGCGGCAAGCTGCAGCTCCGTTGCGCGTTCGCGCACTGTGTTCTCGTCCATGGCTTCCTTTGCCATGAATGTGACGCCTTCGGGCGGGCACTCTGCTTCCTCTATATAGCCGCTGAACAGCTTGTTCAGCGCTTCATCTTTTTTATCGACATTTTTCATATTGCACCCCTTTATCTATACAACAGCCTGAAAACACGTTTTGTCCACAAATTTACAGCATTTCGCGCAGATTTTTTTCGGCGTTTAAAATTTGTTTTGAAACATACGATTTGGACCTGCCAAGCTCCTTCGCTATCTCGCGCACGGTCATATCGAGAAAGTACTTCATATATATCATTCTCTGCACTTCGGGAGGATAGAGCGAAGCAAGCATTTTTTCGACAAGCAGTTTTGTCGCCGATTTTTCTTCCCCCTCGCCCCCGTCGGAAATATCGCTTACCGCCTCGAGCGACGCCGCCGCGCGCCTCTTAGAAGCTTCAAGCGAGTTGAGTGCGGTATTGCGCACGATCTTGCATATCCAGGCATAGCCGTTAGTGCCTTTTTTGTAATGCGATATGCCCTTTACTATCTTTAAAAAACTGTCCTGTACGACGTCCTCGGCGGCAAAACCGTCCTTAACTATCGACTTTGCCACAAACAGCATGGCTCTGCCTGCACACGCATACAGCAGATCGACGCCGGCTTTATCGCCCGCCGCGATGAGCCCCAATGCGTATTCAATTTTTTCATACATCTGCTCTGTCATTTAAAACTCTCCGCGAGACAGCGTTTTCCCGATGGCGAAATCTATAATACTGCAAAAAAATAACAAAGTCAATAATAAATGCCGGATACGCTTTTAACGGGTTACAACATTTTCCAGAAGAATATTTTGTGAAATAATTTATAAAATCGTGGACAAACGCGCTCCTAAGACTGTTGTAATGGGTGAAAAACCAAAAAACAAATACGCCCGCAACGGCATTAAGGAGAAATACATGAAAAAGAAACCTACGGTTTACGCCGTAATACTTACGGTATGGCTGGGGTGCCTGGCGCTTTTGGGCTGGTCGCTTTACGAGCTCATTACAGGGCTGGACGGTTACGGTCCCGTGCGCACGGCATTCATAATCGCGCTTTTGGCCGTGAATACCGTGTTACTCGGCATGCTATGGCTTGGAAGCATCAAGGACCTGACATTTTCGATAGCTTACGCCCTGATGCACAGACGTCTTGAGAAAAAGTACGCCGACGTCAGGGAATACAGAGTCGACGGCGACGGACCGAGATTTTTACTTCTGTACTGCACATGCAACGACTTCAACGAGAAGGCGCTGACCGCATGCAGGAAACAGAACTACCGCAACTTCAAGACAGTCATCCTCGACGACAGCTCGGATCCCGAATATAAGAAGAGAATCGATAAATACGCTTTAAGGCACAGCCATGTGGAAGTTATAAGGCGCAGCGAACGCACTGGCTACAAGGCGGGAAACCTGAACAACTACTTAAAAGGCAGGAAGGACTACGATTATTTCGTTGTTCTGGACAGCGACGAAATAATACCGCCCGACTATATCACGGGCGTTATGAAATATTTTGCCTATTCGGAAAAATGCGGAGCCGTACAGGCAAAGCATCTTGCCACGAGCGGAGAAAACGTGTTTCAGCGCCTTATGGGGCTGAGCGTGGGCAGCAACGGCACCACCGTTCAGGTGATAAAGAATTTCTACGGCGCCAACGCGCTGATCGGCCACGGCATGACGATAAGCAGGGACTGCTACGAAAAGACGGGCGGGTTCCCCCTCGTCGTGGCAGAGGATATATCCTTTGCCGTGGACATAAAGAACGCGGGACTCGACATAATATATGCGCCCGACATCGTATGCTACGAGGAGTTCCCCGTTTCGTATGTCTCGCTCAAAAAGAGGCAGTGCAAGTGGACGCAGGGCAACCTTGAGTATATGAAGAAATACGGCAAGGAGATCAACAGCTCCAAAATGAGCTGGTTTGAAAAGCTCGACATAAAACTTTCTCACTACAGCCTGCCCACAGTGCCCCTTCTGAGCCTTATGCTGATATTATGCATGTGCGCGCTCGGCTTCTTGGGCTACCCCGTGATAGGTTACTCGCTCACCGTATATGCGATAATGATAATCTTCCTTTGCTCGCCCATGATACCCGACCTGTTCGTGTACCATAATAACAGAAATGTACTGCTGCTTATTCCCTACTTTCTGGTAAACGTGGCGACATACGCATCGCTCGCGCCCATGATGATACGCACGGTGATCGCCGGACTGTTCGGCAAAAAAGCGGTGTTCACCGTTACCCCTAAGACGAGCGAGAAGTTCACCGTAAAAGAGATACTTCGATATTCGTGGGATTCGCTGGTGTTTGCCGCCGCGCTCGGCGCGGTTGCATACTTTGCATGCGGCAGCGTGCTGCCCGTGTTGCTGATAATGGCATGCTGCTTTGCCGCGCCTGTAGTGATAGCGCTCTCGAACCTGCCCGTCAAAGAGAGAACGCCCGAACTTGAATACGTCAACACCCACAATATGCGCCTGAGGCCGGAAATGGTAAAGTTGCAGCACGGGTGCAATTTTGTGTAAACCTGCCGCATATGTTCTGCAGCAAAAAGCAGCGCATATGATTCAAATAATCGATCATACGGCCATTTACTCCCATTTCAGCGTTTTATGCGGTGCGGCCGCGCAGAAAAACTCTATGCAGCCGCACTGCGGCGCTGAAAACACAAAATCTACTTGCGACGAAAAAAAATAAATTACACACGCTCTGTTGCGTATAGCTCATAGCGGGGCCGCACATTTCTGTGCGGCCCCGCCTCCTATTCACGGCACGGCTTTCAGGCTGCGGAGCCTGCAGTCTGTCCGCTTTCCTTTGCCGCGCCGTCTTTTTTGGCCGGCAGGTACTTGTCGCGCCTTATCAGCTGCGTATGACTCTCCCCGCCGCGCGTGGACGTGAGGTAACATTCACTCTCCACCCCTCCGTCCTCTTCCCCGGTAACGACCGACTGCAGTGAATATTCAGCTCCGTCCGAAAGGCCGTAGATTTCACAACGGACATAGTAAAGGCCGGTCAATACCCGTATATATACGGGACAGTCGGTGGTATTGCAGAACTTCATGTCGCTGTAGCTGCCGCTCACCATCGCATCGCGAGATGGACTGACGTAGCTGACCGCAAGACTGTGCGGGTGATATTCCGTGACCTTAAGTCCGGCGAGCAGAGCCGCGTTGTATAGCGTGGTGCTGACCTGACACACCCCGCCGCCTACGCCGTATACGAACCTGCCGTCCTCTATTATCTTTGCCCTCTGAAATCCGTTTTTCATCGTGCGCGGCCCGACGCGGGAATTGAAGGAAAATCTTTCCCCCGGCGCAAGCACGCATCCGCTTATCTTTTCGCCCGCCAGCCTTATATTGGAAACTCTGGGGGAGTTTCCGCAGTCGAAGTAAGTGGTGTATGCCGAAAGACGGGCTGTCTTTTGCTTTAGTTTTGCCATATCCCCTTTCATTTTGTGCGTTTCGGTGCTTACGTCCACTTTATCAAAATCGCCGCCGTACCGTCTGTTCTGCAACGAACTCAAGATGTCGCGCCTAAGCTTATCGCCGTCGGAAGACACCCCGTCCTGTCCTTCGCAGTAATAGAACGCCTCGCCCTCTCCGGCATTGAAATACGCTTCCGGCTCGCGCAGCTGCCTGTATTCGGCCGCACATATGGCGGAAACGACCGCGTCGAGCCCGTTGAGATACCAGCTCGCATCCACCGTATAATTCCCCGCGCGGACAATACCCCGCGCGACCGCATTTGCGTTATCTTTAAAAGATATCTCCGGATATGAATATGAGTACACATGCTCCCGCGAACATATGCAGAGCTCCCTGCCCTTCAAATCGGAAATAATTGCCTCCCGCACCAGCTGAACGGCCTGCCGCGGCGTTAATCCGCCAACGTCCGCACCGTTTATCGCAGTTCCGCGCGGCAAAACTTTCTGCCAGCCGCAGAACGTAAAACAAATGCCCGCGGCGAGCGCGGGCAAGGTTAAAAACACAAAGAATCGCTTGAAAAAATTTTTCACCCTATATCAAGCGCCGCCAAAAGTTCGTCCGAGGGGTAAAACTCGGGCGTGCCCACTGCACGCGTGCCCTCGGCATAGTGCGTGTCCGAGCCGCCCGTGACGAGCAGTGAGAGCTTCGCGGCGATCTCCTTGAAGTATACCGTCTCTTCAGCAGTATGTCCCGAATAAACGGCTTCTATGCCGCGCAATCCCTCAACGCGCAGCCGCTCTATGAGCGTATACTTTTCGGCGGGGGGAAGCGTTATGCGTCCCGGGTGGGCGAGCGAGGATACGCCGCCGCACTTTTTTATGACTTCGAGCGCATACTCGGGCGAAGGTCTGCCTGCGGCCGAGTACGCGGGACGGCCGGGCGCGAGCATTTCGGCATAGAACGACGACGGCGAGGCGGCGTAGCCCTTGCGCGCTGCGGCGCGCGCTATATACATGGTGTGCACGGGCGAGCGGCTGCACTTCCTTTCGCGCAACACATCGTCGAAACCGAGGCTCACGCCCCTCTTTTTAAGCTTTGCAAGTATGTCGGCGGTGCGCGCCATGGCGCCCTCCTTTACGAAGGCGTCAAACTTTTTATACTCCTCGCAGTGCCTGTCCATGTTGTAGCCGAGTATGTGTACCTTTACATCCGTATAGGCCGAGATCTCTATCCCGCGCACACACTTTATCCCACGCCTTGCACACGCCTCTTTGAATGCGGAGGAGCCGTTCATATTGTCGTGATCGGTGAGCGCGGCGAGCTGCACGCCGTTTTTTACGCACATGTCGGCGATATCCTCAGGCGAGATGAGCCCGTCGGAATAGTATGAGTGGATATGCAGGTCTGCCCTCATCTCTTTATTGCACCCCCTTCTATTCTTATTTTGTTTGCTTCCCTTCCGTATAATACGCGCTCGGCATGCGTGCAGGTCAGAATTGTCTGCATGCCCTGCGCGCGCAGGACGAGCTTTTTTCTGCGCGGAAGGTCGAGCTCGCTCATCACGTCGTCTAAAATGAGCACGGGGTATTCGCCCGAGAGCTGTCTGAATATCTCCATTTCGGCCAGCTTTACCGCAAGGGCAGCCGTACGCGTCTGCCCCTGCGAGGCATAGTGCTTGGCGTCCTGGCCGTTTATTATAAAGTCGATGTCGTCCCTGTGCGGGCCGGTGGTGGTGTATCCGAGGCGGATATCCCTGTCGTAATTGCGCGAAAGTTCGGAAAATATTGCCTCTTTGAGCTCCTCGTCGTCGCCGATATATCTCTTTTCCGGCCTCACCTCCAGCTTTTCGGCGCCGTCGGTAAGGCGCGCGTGCTCCTCCTCCGCGAGGGGGGCAAGTCTCTCCAAAAAATCGGCGCGGTGGCGCACCACTACGGCGGCGTATTTTGCAAGCTGCTCGTCCCAGACGGGAAGAGTGTCATACACCAGCACCGTATCCCTGTCCTTTAACAGATTGTTGCGCTGCTCCAGGATCTTGTTGTAGCGCAAAAGGGCCGTATAGTAGCTCTTCGACAGCTGGGATATGGATATATTCAAAAACCTGCGGCGCTCGTCCGGCCCGTCCTGGATGAGGCGCAGCTCAGTCGGGGAGAAAAAAACGCTGAATATATTGCCCAGAAGATCGGCGTTGCGCGCTATCTTGTTGCCGTTCACGCGCACTTCGCGCCCGTTTTCGTATATGGTCGCAGCGATATTCACATCTCCGTATCTGCCGCAGGCAAGCGCCGAGATCTCGGCCGAGCTCTCGCCGTGCTTTATCAGCTGTTTATCCCTCCTTGCGCGCGGCGACACGCCCGTGCAAAGATAAAATACGGCCTCGGCGCAATTGGTTTTGCCCTGCGCGTTCCTGCCGTACAGCACGTTGAGCCCCTCGGAAAACGCAAAATTTTCCAGCGCATAGTTCCTGAAATTTTTGAGAGATAAATTTTTTATATGCATTTTTTCACAAAAACACTTTATTTTAGCCGCGGGTTGTAGTATACTTAGGTGGAATAACCAACAGCGCCGCGTCCCGCAATGTGCCGCGTGCGCACATTTATTTAATTGGCATTATAGCACAAAATTTATAAAATTCAAAGGAACTTACAGGCAAAACTTATGACGGCAAAGGGAAACTTCGATTTTTTGTACAATCCTATAAAAGAGAAGATGCGCGAGCTTGTTTCGCACATCAACTACACCACTTTTATAGAAAAGCTGGTGCCTGTGGACGTCGACGGACGGTATATCGTTCTGGAGGCGCCTTCGGAGAGCTTTGCGAAGTACATAACCACCACCCTTGCCGACAAGATGAGGGAGGCGATAGCCGAGGCTGGCGTGGGCATAATCGACTTCCGCTTAAAGGTCGAGGGCGCCGACGGATACGTGTATAACGGGCCCGAAGAAGAGAACAAGAATTTTAACGCGCCGACCAATCTCGACCCCAAATTCACCTTCGAGAGCTTTGTAGTCGGCCCCAACAACGAGTATGTATTCGCCGCGGCGCAGTCGGTCGCAGACGACCCTGCAGGCACCTACAACCCGCTGTTCATTTACGGCGGCACGGGCCTCGGCAAGACGCACCTCATGCAGGCGATCGCAAACAAGATCGTGCGCGAAAAGCCCTATTTAAAGGTGATCTACATAACCTGCGAACAATTCGTAAACGAGATAATCGACACCATGTTCACCAGCCGCGGCGCCGACACGCGCGACAAGGGCAGCAAACTCCGTCAGCACTACCGCTCTGCCGACGTTCTCATCGTCGACGACATACAGTTCATAGAGAACAAGAAGGCAGTCCAGGAGGAGTTCTTCCACACCTTCAACGAGCTGGTGGCAAAGGGCAAGCAGATAGTCATCTCATCCGACCACTCCCCAAAGGAGCTGGTTGCGCTCGAGGAGAGGCTGCGCACACGCTTTTCGGGCGGACTTTTGTTCGACATACTGCCCCCCGACTACGAGACGAAGGTGGCAATTTTAAAGCGCAAGGCGTTTGAAAAAAAGTGCGTTGTGCCCGACGACGTTTTAAACTTCCTCGCAAAGGACAGCGGCGACGACGTGCGCACGCTCGAGGGCAGGCTCACCAAAGTGATATTCGCCTCCCGCCTGCACGAGGAACCTATCACCGTTCAGCTTGCGCGAAGCGCATTGAGCGAGGCGGTACCCGAGGACGGCAACGAGGAAATCACGCCTGAAACGGTCATAAACGCCGTGACGGGCTTCTACCACATAGAAAAGTCTGACATCACAGGCAAAAGCAAGAAAAAAGAAGTAGTCATCCCCCGCCAGATTTGCTGCTATCTGATGTGCGAACTTCTGTCCCTCCCCCTCGTTTCAATAGGCAAGGAGCTGGGCGGCAGGGACCACACCACCATGCTTTACTCCCGCGACAAAGTGGAAGAGATGTGCAGGACGAACGACAGGATAGCGAAAGATGTGGACGACATCAAAAATATCATCCTCAAAAAATAGTTCACTAATTTTTGCGGCTGGCCGAGCCGTAAAAATTCCGTGATTTGAGGGGCCGGCCTCTTTCGCCCCGATTTTCAGGGGCCCTCATTAATATAATCGGGGCGATTCACCCCGGTGAGCTCGCTTCCGCGACAAATTGTGTCGCGCTGGCGCAGGGAAACCCTGCTTGCGCACGTTATTTGTTTTTAAAAATAATTGCCGCAATAAAGGCGCCCTTGTGCAAAGGGAGCTGACACACGAAAGCGCAAGCGAGAGTGTGGCTGAGGGATTGTGCCGCATTATATATAAAAATTGATATTAAATTAAATAATTAATTAATAAAAAAATAAATTAAATTCAAAATAAATTCACTTTTAATTCCCGTCGGAAAACGGCGGGAATTTTTTGAGGGCGACTATGATTCCCACATTTGTTGAAGGACAATTCGACGTCGTCGTAGTGGGCGCGGGGCACGCAGGTTGCGAGGCAGCGCTCGCCTGCGCGCGCACAAATCTTAAGACGGTTATGCTGACTCTGAACCTTGACAGCATAGCTTTTATGGCGTGCAATCCCTCGATAGGCGGCACAGCTAAGGGACACCTTGTGCGCGAGATCGACGCTCTCGGCGGCGAGATGGGCATTAACGCCGACAAAACCGCCCTTCAGATGCGCATGCTGAATATCGGCAAGGGCGCGGCGGTACAGTCGCTCAGGTGCCAGTCAGATAAAAACGCCTACCACGCCGAGATGAAGCGCACGCTCGAGCACACCGAAAACCTGAGAATCGTTCAGGGCGAAGCGGCCGAGATACTCGTAAAAGACGGCAAGGTATGCGGCGTTAAGACGACGTACGGCGGCGTGTTTTACTGCAGGGCGGCAATACTTGCCACGGGCGTGTATCTGAACGCCGAGACGATAACGGGCGACGTTATACAAAAGAGCGGTCCAAACGGCTTTGCCCCCGCCACCGCCCTCACCAAAAATCTGATGGAACTCGGCTACAGCGTGCGCCGCTTCAAGACGGGCACTCCCGCCCGCCTCGACGGGCGCACAGTACATTTCGACGAGTGCGAAGTGCAGTACGGCGACGACGATGTTCTGCCCTTTTCGTTTATGACCGAGGAGCACGTAGAGAATAAACTGCCCTGCTACCTCACTTACACAAACGCACAAACGCACAAAATAATTACCGACAACCTCGACCGCTCGCCGCTGTATAACGGCACGATACTCTCCACGGGGCCGCGCTATTGTCCCTCCATCGAGACCAAGGTGGTGCGCTTTGCCGACAAAGAGAGGCACCAACTGTTTTTAGAACCCGAAGGAGCGGACACTCTGGAGGTATATGTGCAGGGCATGAGCTCCTCCCTCCCCCACGACGTTCAGCGCGACATGTATCGCTCGGTGAAGGGGCTGGAGGACTGCGATATAATGCGCTACGCATATGCGATAGAGTACGACTGCATCGACACGCTCGATATCTATCCCACCCTTGAGTTCAAAAAGGTCGAGGGGCTGTATACGGCGGGGCAGATAAACGGCACCTCGGGCTATGAGGAGGCGGCTGCGCAGGGCCTTATGGCGGGGCTGAACGCAAGCCTGAAGCTACGCGGCAAAGAGCCGCTTATCTTGGGGCGCGACGAGGCGTATATAGGCGTTCTCATAGACGACCTTGTGACCAAGGGCACCGACGAGCCCTACCGCATGATGACTTCCCGCGCGGAGCACAGGCTGGAGATAAGGCAGGACAACGCCGACTTCCGCCTGACGCAGAAGGGGTACGACTGCGGGCTTGTGAGCGAGGAGAGGTACCAAAAATATCTTGCAAGGAAGGCCGAATACGAAGATGCGCTGAAAGACCTTGAAGAGCGCGTGCCCGCAGGGAAAGCCGACGAATTTTTGAAGACCATCGGCTTCGAAGGCACCGGGAAACCCCTCACATATGCCGATCTTATCCGCCGCGGGGCGACTTTGAAGCAGATAGAGAATGCATTCCCCGTACTTAAAAACTGCGGAGCGAGCGCTGCTCAGTCTGCGGAAATATATATAAAATACGAAGGATATTTAAAAAAAGGGCTGGAGCAGATAGCGCGCGCGCGCAAGCTCGAAGAGAAGAAACTGCCGAATGACATCGACTACATGAAGATAGAGGGCCTGAGGCTTGAAGCGCGCGAAAAGCTGAACAAGATAAGGCCGGCCTCATTGGGACAGGCGTCGCGCATTTCGGGCGTAAACCCGGCAGATATCGCAGTTTTAATACTCTATTTAAAGTAGTTCACAAAAATGCCGAGATTGGCGTGAGACGTTGCGGAGCAGACCAACGAGGCCGGGGCGACCGCGCCGTCGCACGAAAATTCCGCCTGAAACATGTTTTACTTGGAACGATTTGAAATTAGTCGCAAAAACTTATCAGCGAGCTGAACCCGCATTACGGCATTATTAATTAAACAATCCGCAAAAATTCCCGCTTTTTCCGGCGGGAATTTTTTATTTCGTGGCGCATAAAAAAATTACATTAAAAATTATTAAAAAAATAATTAATTAAATATTATTTATTTCGACATTATTTTTTATAACATAATAAATTGCGCGCGCATATCCCCGCTATAATTGCGGTATGCCATTTAAAATTAATGTTAAAAGCGCGTTTTTATATCTGATTTTTGCCGCTTTATGCGTGTTTTTGAACGGCGCGTCGAGCGGAGCGCCCCTCTCTTTAGGACTGTATTTTTCGCTGCTTATCTGCGGCGGAAATCTTATCGCCGCGCCTGTTATATACATAGCCTGCTCCGCAGTGCACGTCAGCCTTGCCGCCTTTTTGTGCGCGCTTGCCGAGGCCGCCCTTCCCCTTGCCGTCACATTTTTCTACCGCCGCACGGGCCGCAAGATCAGATACGAGGCGGCGCTGTTTTTTATCGTCTCGCTGGCGCCGTTCATCGCCTTTTCTGACTGGGACGCGCCTGCGCTGGAGCTGCTCGGCAGCCCCTACCTCTCGCGCGCGGTCGCCGCGGCCGTAGTTTCGCTCGCCTTTCTGTTTTCTTACAAGAGCATATACGCCTGCATATTCCGCCTGGGTCGGTGCAGACTGAAGGAGGACGAATTATTCTCATTCGCCGTGATATGCGTGCTCGCGGGCACCGGGTTTTTGAACCTTGCGGGGGAACTTGCCTACTGCGCGCTCGCCGCGCTGATCATAAGCCTTGCAGTGCGCTTTTTTAAAGGTCCCGCCGCCCTCTTGGCAGCACTCGCCGCGGGGCTGCCGCCCTCTTTCGCCGCACTAAACTTAACTCCTCTGACGGTATGCCTGTGCGTATGCGCGGCATCGCTCTTATTTTCTCGCGCGGGCAGGTTTGCGCCGCCGCTGTGCGTGGCTGTGCTGCTGTGCGCTTACGGATACTTTGCAGACTGGTACTCCTCCCTCACCTTTTCCATAGTACGGGTAGCGGCAATCGCGCTGTGCTGCGCTCTTGCCGCCGTTCCGTCGGAAAAAAAGCTTGCGTCACTCATGGATGCCCTCACGGTCAAAAAATCGCTCTCCGACACTGCAATAAACCGCGAGCGCGAGCGCACGGGTGAAAAATTGTTTAAAATTAGCGACGTGTTCCGCGAGGTGGAATGCGCCTTTAAGGACATGGACGAGGCCGCCGACGAGACGGGCGCGAAGAAGCGCGTGGTTAGCGAACTTAAAGAGCGGCTGTGCAAGACGTGCGAAAAGCGCGCGCGGTGCGAAAAAAGCGTGGTTTACAAGGGCTTTTACAGCCTTGTGGACGCAGGCACTATGAAGGGCAAAGTCAATCTTATCGACTTGCCGCCGGCGATAACGCAGAACTGCATAATCCCTACCGAGGTAATAAAGGCGCTCAACGGACTGCTCGTGGAATACCGCCGTTTTATGACCGAGGCCGAGAACGCACGCGCGGGGCGGCAGCTGCTCGCAGAGCAGGCAAAGGGAATTTCCGCCGTTCTTAAAAACAACGCCGTGGAACTCTGCCGCACGAAACGTTCGGAGGAGAACGGGCGGGGCATAGTACGCGCTCTGGAAGTTGCAGGCATCGCCTGTCCCGAGGCCTATTACAGCGCCGAAACCGACGAAATTTATGCCGTATTGGTGGGAGATATCAACATTGCCGCCGTCTGCGCCGCAATCGCCCGCGCTACGGGAAGGACGTATATGCTCAAAGACAAGACCGATCTCGGCGGCGAAAAGCGGTGTTGTGTGTTCTGCCGTCCGCCGAAATACGACGCGGTGTTCGGCGTGGCCGCCGTAAAAAAACGGGGCGAAGCCGCCTCGGGCGATACGCACTCGGTGATACGGATAAACGAGCACAGATTTCTGATGGCGCTCTCCGACGGAATGGGCAGCGGCGAATACGCGCGCAAGGTATCGCGTACGGCGATATCGCTGATAGAGGCCTTCTACCGCGCGGAAATGCCCGAGGGCACGGTGCTGAGCACGATAAACAGGCTTCTTTCTTTCTCGCGCGAAGAGCGGTTCGCCTGTATCGACATATGCTCGGTCGATTTAAATACGGGCGCGGCGGAGTTTGTGAAGATAGGCGCGCCCATAGCGCTGATACTGCGAGGCGACGGCATAAAAGTGCTCGAGGGCGAGAGCCTGCCGCTGGGCATATTGGACAGCCTGCGCCCCACAGTTTCGACCGACACGCTTGAGGACGGCGACATGCTCATATTTATGAGCGACGGCATAACCTCCGCCTTTTCGTCCACGCCCGAGCTTGCAGAGTTTTTGCGGCCGCTTAAACCTTTAAATCCGCAGAACCTTGCCGACAAACTGCTTGAAGGCGCGCTTGCGCGCACCAAGGGCAAGGCCGAAGACGACATGACCGTGCTTTGCACCCGAATTTTTGCGATAAACAACGTCGCCGAAGCCGAAACCGGAGCCGCTGTATTGCAATAAAAAGCTTTAAATTATTTTTATAACATGTGTTGCACAAAAACCGCATTATACCGCGCAAAAGTGCCGCGGGCGGACAAACTGTCCGCCCGCGGCTTTAATTTAACTTTTTATCTTAATTTATTTCAGCTTGCTGCTGTGCGGTTTGCGCCGCAGCAAGCTTTTTAATTAAAACTTATCAATCACTCCCTTCCGCTCGTCTTTACGGCGCCGCGCAGCCACGCCGCGACCCTGCGCGAAGGGATAGACTGCAACCTGAAACGCCAGTTGCCCGAGGAGGTCGATGGGGTATTCATGCGGGCGGAATTATCCAGCCCGAGGATATCCTGTACGGGCACGACGCACAGCACCGACTTTGTGCCGAGCGCGCACTTTACCAAAGCCTTGGCGGCGTCTTGCCGCGAGACCACGGGGTAGCTTATACCCTCATATTTGAGCGCCGCGCGCAACATTTTACGGAATGAAACAAAGCGCTCTTCGCTCATCTCCATGATGAAGCCGAGGGCGGTGTCGTTATCGTGCGTGCCCGTGTATGTGACCGAATTTTCGCCTATATTCTGCGGCAGATAGTCGTTATCCTTGTTGCCGTCGAAGGCGAACATCATTATCTTCATGCCGGGGAAGCCCGTCTTATCGCGCAGGGCTATTACACCGTCGTCCATGACGCCGAGATCCTCGGCGATTATTTTAACGTCGCCCAGCTCGCGCGAAGCCGCCTCGAACAGCTTGGTGCCGGGGCCTTCGCGCCACTCGCCCGTCTCGGCCGTATGGGCGCTTTCAGGTATGGCATAAAACCTGTCGAACCCGCGGAAGTGATCGATGCGCACTATGTCGTACAGCGTGCAGGCGTGCTTGATGCGCCCCGTCCACCATGCAAAGTTCTCTCTCTCGTTTGCCGCCCAGTCATAGAGCGGATTGCCCCACAGCTGCCCCTTTGCCGAAAAATAATCGGGCGGAACGCCCGCAACTTCGGTGGGGTTGAGGTCCTCGTCCAGAAGGAATAGCTCGGGGTGCGCCCAAACGTCGGACGAATCATCCGCTACGTACAGCGGGATATCGCCCACGAGCTGTATGCCCTTTTTGTTGGCGTAGGACTTGAGCGCCCTCCACTCGTTTGCAAATTCAAACTGCAGAAACTGCCAGAAGCAATACTCGTTTTTATATACGTTCTGCCGAAGCTCGGATATGGCGAGCTCCTCTTTGAACTTATAGGCGTGCGGCCAGTCGCGGTAGGTGCCGCCGTATATAGATTTCAGCGACATGAACAGCGCGTAGTCGTCGAAGGCGCCGCTTTCAACAAACTTTTTAAAGGCCCTGTCGTTTATATTGAACCGCGCATATGCCAGCCTCAATGTGGCATATCTGCGCCTGTACAGCTCGCCGTAGTCGATGTCGCCCTCCGGCATTTCGGCCTCTTTGAGCTCCTCCTCGGTGAGCAGCCCGCGCCCGCACAGGGTGGGCAGGTCGATAAAATAGGGGTTGCCCGAATTGCAGCACACCGACTGGTAAGGCGAATCTCCGTAGCCCGTCTGCACGAGCGGCAGTATCTGCCAGTATTTTACCTTGCTCCTCTCAAGAAAGTCGACAAATTCATACGCCTCTTTGCCGAGCGAGCCTATTCCGTATTTGCCCGGAAGCGACGATACATGGCACAAAATGCCCGCGCCGCGCGTCAATTTACTCTTCATTTTTTTAACCTTAGCGTGTATGAATATTAATTAATTTAAGGATATATAAGGGGTAATTGTTTATTTTGCAAGCAAAACCTTAATTCTTTGCATTGCCTCTGCAGTTACTTCCTTGCTGCCGAAGGCGGTGAGGCGGAAAAAACCCTCGCCGTTCACGCCGAAGCCCGCGCCGGGCGTGCCGACGACCTGGGCGTTCTCTAAAAGATAGTCGAAGAACTCCCAGCTGCTCATGCCGTCCGGACACCTGAGCCAGATATAGGGCGAGTGTTCGCCGCCCGTGAACCAGACGCCGAGCTTCCTCAAGGTGTTTGCGATGACTTTGGCGTTTTCTTCATAATATGCAAGATTTTCGGCGATTTGTTTGCGCCCCTCGGGCGTGAACACCGCCGCGGCGGCGCGCTGAACGATGTAGGGCACGCCGTTGAACTTGGTGGTCTGGCGCCTGAGCCACATTTTATTGGCCGAGAGGCCGTCCTTTTTTATGGCCTCGGGTACGACGGTGTAGCCGCAGCGCGTACCCGTGAAGCCCGCCATTTTGGAGAACGAGCAGAACTCTATGGCGCAGGTCTTTGCACCCTCCACCTGGTATATAGATTTTGCGAGGGCATCGTCCTTGATAAAGCACTCATAGGCGGCGTCATACAAAATCACGGCGCCCTTTTTGTTGGCGTAGTCCACCCACTCTTTGAGCTGCGCCTTTGTGTAGGCCGCGCCCGTGGGGTTGTTGGGCGAGCAGATATATATCAGGTCACAGTCCACCGAATAATCGGGCATGGGCAAAAATCCGTTTTCTGCCGTGGCGTTGGCATAGATTATTTTGCGGCCGGCCATGACGTTGGTATCGACATATACGGGATATACGGGGTCGGGCACGAGCACGACGTTATCCTGCGAAAAGATATCCAGAATGTTACCCAGGTCTGACTTGGCGCCGTCAGAAACGAAGATCTCATCGTTTTCAAGCTGCACGCCGCGCTCTTTATAATAGGCGGCGATGGCGTCCTTTAAAAAGCCGTAGCCCTGTTCGGGTCCGTAGCCGCGGAAGGTCTCTTTCTTGCCCATCTCGTCGACGGCTGCATGGAGAGCAGAAATGACTGCAGGGGCGAGCGGGAGCGTTACGTCGCCTATGCCGAGGCGCAGAACGCTCTTTTCGGGGTGTGCGGCCTGGTATGCGGCCACCTTTTTTGCAACGGTAGAAAACAGATAGCTGTCGTTTACGTTTGCGTAATTTGTGTTGAGATTCATATTTTTACCCTTCAAAAATTTTTTATAGATTGATAAATACGGCAGATAGTTGCGGCATATATGGGGGTCAATTGTAAAAAATGCAATAAAATTCCCGCAATATATGAACGCGCCGCACCGCAAGCGGTGCGGCGCGTTATTTCACCGTAATATGACCGTGATATTATTTGCTGTGTTTTTTATTGTATCTTACTGCCGCGGAAATAAATTCACGGAACAGCGGATGCGCCGACTGAGGGCGCGACTTGAACTCAGGATGGAACTGCACACCCACATAGAAGTCGTTTGCAGGTATCTCTACCGCCTCGACCAAAAGCCCGTCGGGCGAAGTACCGGCTATCATCATGCCCTTTTTCTCCACCTCTTTGCGGAATTCGTTGTTGAACTCATATCTGTGGCGGTGGCGTTCGGAGATCTCGTCCTTGCCGTAGGCCTTTTTCATCTTTTCGCCTATCACCTTGCAGGGGTATGCGCCCAGGCGCATGGTGCCGCCCATCTTTACGCCGTGCTGGTCGGGCATGAGATCTATAACGCAGTGCGCGGAATCGGGATCGAACTCCGAGGAGTTGGCGTCCTTATAGCCGAGCACGTTGCGGGCAAACTCTATGACCGCCGTCTGCATGCCAAGGCAGATACCCAGGTACGGCACGTCATTTTCGCGCGCGTATTTTGCGCACAGTATCTTGCCCTCTATGCCGCGGTTTCCGAAACCGCCGGGCACCAGAATGCCGTCGACGTCGCCTATGGCCTCGGCTATGTTCTCCTCGGTGAGAACCTCGCTGTCCACCCACTTTATGTCGACTTTGGCCGCATTTTCATAGCCGGCATGCGCAAGCGCCTCGGCCACCGAGAGATAGGCGTCGTGCAGCTGCACATACTTGCCGCACAGCGCTATCCTGACCGTCTTGTCGCGCGCGGCAATACGGGCAAGCATCTTGTTCCACTCCGTGAGGTCGATTACGCGCGGGTCGAGCTTGAGTCTTTCGCACACTATCTGCGAGAAGTTGCTCTCTTCAAGCATTATGGGCGCCTGATACAGGACGGGGAGGGTGAGATTTTCGATGCAGCACTCGGGCGCAACGTTGCAGAACATGGATATCTTAGTGCGCACATCCTTCGGCATATGCGCATCGACGCGCGCAATTATGATATCGGGAGAGATTCCCATGCCCTGCAGCTCCTTTACGGAGTGCTGTGTGGGTTTGGACTTGAACTCCTCCGAGCCCGAGATGTAGGGCACCAGAGTTACGTGGATAAAGCAGCAGTTGTCGCGGCCGACTTCGCGTGCGACCTGCCTTATCGCCTCGATAAAGGGCTGGCTTTCGATATCGCCTATCGTGCCGCCTATCTCGGTTATGACCACATCCGCGCCCGTCGTCTTGCCCACGTTGTATATGAACGTTTTTATCTCGTCGGTAATATGCGGGATGACCTGCACCGTCTGGCCGAGATATTCGCCGTTGCGCTCCTTGTTCAAAACGTTCCAGTAAACCTTGCCAGTGGTGAGGTTGGAGTATTTATTCAGGTTTTCGTCGATAAACCTCTCGTAGTGGCCCAGATCGAGGTCGGTTTCGGCGCCGTCGTCGGTGACGAACACCTCGCCGTGCTGGTAGGGGCTCATCGTGCCGGGGTCGATATTGATGTAGGGGTCGAGCTTCTGCGAAGCCACCTTATAGCCCCTGCACTTTAAAAGTCTGCCGAGCGAAGCGGCGGTTATGCCCTTGCCGAGACCGGAGACCACGCCGCCTGTTACGAAAATGTATTTTGTCATAAAAGATTTCTCCCCTCCCGCACACGGCGGGCTTGCTTGCCGCAAATGTAAATTCGATTTCATACATTATAACACACCGCCCGCGTTTAGGCAAATACCTGCAACACTTAAAAAATTTAATTTTGATGAATGAACCAACTCAACTGCACTGTAACTCTGAATATATGTCGGCAACTTTTCAAAAAATATGTCTTTTTTAAATTCGTCAAAATACGTATGAGTACTGTCGTACAGTCTGTCGCGTATATCCGCCAGCTCTTTGGCCTCTACAGTCGGATATAGCCGCTTCGGCCATATACCGTTTTAGGTATAGCATATCGGCAACTTCGTCATACCCCTGTACGCTTTTTTCGGCGCCGCGGCAACTTGTGACGACATAATGTCCCAGATACACTAACTGCAAGAGCTTTTCAAACTGTTCTCTTTTCATTTTAAGTTCCATTTTACCATTACTCCTTTGCTGTTTTTTTATCCATTAAGAAGAACTGTACCGACAAAAATCTTTGCATTGTATCGTTATACATTAGCTAATCTTAAGCGTAAATACTATAACATGTTGTTCAACTATTTGTCTATCGCTTCGGCATGAGTTATTTTGTCGAATAAATGGTAGTTTTGTCGAAGAGAAATTTTGGACAACAACCCTTTCATACGACTGAAAATGCCGACAGCCGAGGCTCAAAAGTGAGGCGAAATAAATGAACAGAGAAGGCTCGGCCAAAACAATTTCTTCGGCAATGTTCAGAGAGGTGTTTGTGTCGCTTGTCGACGAATTGGAATGTAAAAAGTCGCAGGTGCCAGCCTATCTCGGCATAAGCTACGATATTTTTATCAAAATATATGAACTCGGCAAAATACCGCGCCCGCTGGTACTTGCACGGATAGCCGATAAATTTAATTGCTCGGTAGAATTTTTGTTGGGCAGGACAAAGGACACCTCATTCGAGAAAACCTCCGCTCCGGCCACATTCGTGAAAAGGCTCACAGCCCTTGAAGAGCGATTCGAAAAAAAGGACTACTATGTAGCGACGAAACTGCATGTTTCAACTAATTACATCACAAATTGGCGCAAAAACAATTATACCCCTTCATTTGACACACTTCTCACGGTTGCCGACCTGTTCAATACTTCGCTCGACTATCTGTTGGGGCGGACGGACGATTATTCAGCCTATGAATTAGTGTCCGATTGGAACTGAATTGAAATTACGCCCCCGCACGCTTGGCGTGCGGGGGCGCCTTCACTATGCACATTTAAGGACAGCATTTAAGAACGCATTAAGGGCGCGGCAAAACTTGCCGCGCCCTTTAAAAATATTCTCTCTGCTTTATTTAAATTTCGATCTCGCCCGTGAACACGAGCTCGGCGGGACCCTCCATATATACCGTTTCGTCGGTATAGGTTATGCGCAGCTCGCCGCCCAAAAGAAAGACGGAAATTTCGGAATTTTTTTGGCAACAGCCGTTTAATACCGCCGCCACGGCCGAGGCGCATGCGCCAGTACCGCAGGCCAGCGTTTCGCCGCTGCCGCGCTCCCATACGCGCATCTTGAGCCTGTTTTTATCGATCACGCGAACAAATTCGGTATTTATCCTCTCGGGGAAGGCGGGGTGCCGCTCGAACAGCGGGCCAAAGTGCTCCAGGCCCACGGTGTCGGGGTCGGCAAACACCACGCAGTGCGGGTTGCCCATCGACACCAAAGTTGCGCCAAAAGTCTTGCCGTCAACCTCTATGGGGACATTCACCACGGTTTCACCGCTGTATGTGCTGGGGATATCCTCGCCGCGGAGCACGGGCGCACCCATATCCACGCGCGCCGAGCGCACTTTGCCGTCCGCACCCTTGTTGAGCGCGAGCGTCTTTACGCCCGAGAGCGTTTCGATCTTAACGCTGTCACCCTTCACATACCCGAGGTCGTGCGCGAGCTTGCCCACGCAGCGTATGCCGTTGCCGCACATTTTTCCCTCGGAACCGTCGAGGTTAAACATGCGCATGCGGCAGTCGGCGATATCCGACGGGCACAGAAGTATTATACCGTCGCCGCCTATGCCGAAGTGGCGGTCAGAAAGGCGCACGGCGAGTTCTTCGGGATTATTCAAGGGCTCTTTCATGCAGTCGAAATAAATATAGTCGTTGCCTATGCCCTGCATTTTATAAAATTTTCTCAGCATAAAAATCTCTCTCAATGGCCGCAAAATATGCAGCAAAATTCAAATTAATGCGGCACTATGCCGCAACTAACGGGGGGTAATCCGATCAACGCTACTCTTTACGCAAAGGGTAGCTATATTGCGGAATATATTTTAAAATAAATTATGTCGCAAGGCTTACCGCCGTAAAGTTCAGCGAGCCGGCGCGAGCGAACTTTACATGGATTAACTTTTCGCCATAGCAAGTTTAAAAATCATTATGTTCGGAAAAAGAGCA
>ERZ1643250.1147-NODE-1147-length-24145-cov-10.186301_pt1 | contig 24145 bp, 23 predicted proteins | sample MGYA00579262_ERZ1643250 | MGnify/ENA primary metagenome ERZ1643250 (study PRJEB29033, sample SAMEA4952265) | chicken gut metagenome | biome: Broiler Chicken; feature: Gastrointestinal Tract; material: Caecum | place: Ireland | collected 2018 | study: Broiler... | reverse complement strand
TCTCTCATTGCTGTATTGATCGCATCACAGACAAGGTCTGTGTTCAGTGCCTCTAAGATTGTCTTGCCCGGAAGGATCTCAGATGCCATAGCAGCGGAATGTGTCATTCCTGAACATCCAAGTGTCTCTACCAGTGCTTCCTGAATGACACCTTCTTTTACATTCAGTGTCAGTTTACATGCTCCCTGCTGAGGTGCACACCAGCCTACGCCGTGTGTAAAACCGGAGATATCTTTGATCTCTTTTGCTTTTACCCATTTCGCCTCTTCCGGGATTGGAGCTGGTCCGTGATTCGCGCCCTGCGCTACCGGACACATCATTTCTACTTCATGTGAATAAATCATGTTAAAACTCCTTTCAATATGTATGATTTTCTTCGCATATGACGCGAGACTTTCCGCTGCCTGATGCGGTACCTTTCGTCTGCCCCATATATGGTTTATTTTCTCATAATTTACATCATTCGTCAATCTCAGGCTGACAAGTTTTTCACAAAATTGGTAACAGTTCAGCCATCTGATGCCAGTCGACGGATTTATGCTTGCATAAGAATCCGTTGACTGGTATTCAGATGAGCTGAGCGCCTGTCAATGAGTAAAACAGCGGCGGCAGCCGCAATAAGCACGAAGTGCGGTTTTACGAATGGCGCGGGCTGAACTGTTACAGTTACAACAACCTTACATCCCGCCGTGAGTGAGCACCTGACGGTTCTTCCATATATAATCAATCAGTGAGATCACCGTAAGTGCCAGAGCGATCCAGACCAGGATCTCACCAATGAGATCGAACACGCCGCCGAAATCTGCGATCAGCACGATGATCATTGCCATCTGGAATACAGTCTTGAATTTTCCCCAGTAGCTCGCCGCGATCACGATCCCGCTGTCGGAAGCCACGAGACGGAAACCGCTGATGATGAACTCTCTGGCAATAATAACAATAACGATAGCTGTATTCAGCTTTCCCGACGGGATCAGGCAGATCATGGCCGAGCAGACAAGCAGCTTGTCCGCCAACGGATCCATGAACTTCCCGAAGTTCGTCACAAGATTGTATTTGCGGGCGATCTTCCCATCCAGCATATCAGTCAGGCTTGCAACGATAAAGAGAGCAAGGGCAATCCACTTATTTGCAGCCCCTCCCACATCGGTCAGCATAAAAAATACAAAAAAAGGCACCATGATAACTCTAAGAACAGTCAGTTTATTTGGCAGATTCATAATAATTCTCCTATCAGATCATAATCTATAGCTCCGGTCACTTTCACTCTCGCGAAATCACCGGACAACAGTTCCTCGTCCGTGTTGATAAAAATGAGTCCGTCCACATTGGGGGCATCCCGGTAAGTTCTGCCTACATATGCATTTTCATCAGCCACTTTACCCTCGATCATCACGAGCACTTCTCGCCCCACCATATCCTGGGCATTATCGAAAGCAATCTCCTGCTGAAGTTCCATCAAATCCGCCTGGCGATCAAGCTTTACTTCCTCGTCGATCTGATCCGGCATCTCTGCCGCCGGTGTATCTTCTTCCGGCGAATACGTGAACACCCCGAGGCGGTCGAACTCCATTTCGTCCACAAATTCCATCAGCTCTTCATGCTGTTCTTTTGTCTCTCCCGGAAAGCCGGTGATCAATGTTGTCCGCAGACAAATATCCGGGATCTCACTTCTCAATTTTCCTATAATATCCACAAGTTCCTGCTTTGAAGTCCTTCGCCCCATTCTGCCAAGTATCGTATCATTGGCATGCTGGATAGGAAGATCGAGATAATGGCAGATCTTCGGCTCTTCTTTCATCACCCGGATCAATTCATCCGTGATTTCTTCCGGATAGCAGTAAAGAATACGTATCCAGCGTATTCCGGAAATTTTGCAGAGTTTTTTTAATAAAATATGGAGCGACTTTTCACCATAGAGATCTTTCCCGTACAGTGTCGTCTCCTGAGCCACAAGGATCAGCTCTTTCACACCCTGGTCTGCAAGCTCCTGTGCTTCCTTAAGCAAATGCTCCATGGGAACGCTGCGGAAATTTCCACGGATCTTCGGGATAATGCAGTAAGTGCAGTGCTTATCACACCCTTCCGCGATCTTCAGATACGCGAAATGTCCGCCTGTAGTCACAAGCCGTTTTGTATCTGGCAGGGGCAGGGCATCCAGATCCGAGAGCATGACAGAATGTTCCCCTGCAAGCGCCGCGTCAACAGCATCCAGTATCTTATCATACGCTGTCGTTCCAAGCACTTCATCCACCTCTGGTATCTCATCTATGATCTCCTGCCGATAGCGCTGGGCAAGACATCCTGTCACGATAAGCGCCCTGATTTTTCCCTGCTTTTTATACTCCGCCATCTCAAGGATATTCTGGATGCTCTCTTCTTTCGCGTCATGGATAAAACAGCAGGTGTTGATTACAATAACGTCAGCCTGAGCCTCATCATCTGTCATCTCGTACCCTCTTGATGCAAGCAGCCCCAGCATCACCTCTGTGTCTACCAGGTTCTTATCGCACCCGAGAGAGATAAACAATATCTTCATATATCAACCTCCGGTCATAGTTTTCGCAATCACCGGAAGTGCCAAAAGGCACATTCCGGGATTGTAAGCGGTCGCCAAGGTCTCGGGCGAGCCCGGACTTTGGCTCGTCGCATTCGCAAAAAAGGCAGATACCGCATGTGCATCTGCCCTGTCTGAACCTATTCCTCTTCTTCTGCATTCTCGGCCAGGATCTTCAGTTTTCCCTGATTGAGTTCGTCGATTGCGATAGAGAGCGGTTTTTCTCCTTCCTTTGCATCTACCAGAGGCAGATCACCTGCAATGAGCTGTCTCGCTCTTTTTGATGTCGCCATAACAATGGAATACCGGCTGTTGACAACCTTTGTATCGCCCTCCTCGACATCTTTGTTTACCACTTTCATCAAATCTGTATAAGACGGGTGCAGCATAACCTAACATTCTCCTTTCCTTAATTAAGCTGTGCTTATTACAGCATAATAGTTTACTTTCAGTGTTTCATTCTTTCAAGGTCTTGTTTTATCTCTTTCATGAATTCGCAGTTGCGTGAACTTCTGCGGTGTTCGCCCCGGATAATGGAATGCATCTCTTCAACGCACCTGTCCAGGCTGTCATTGACGATCAGATAATCATAATTTTCCATTCCTTCCGCTTCCTCGCAGGCACGGTCCATACGGGATTCGATCACATCCATCGTCTCAGTACCTCTGCCCACAAGCCGCTTCTTCAGCTCTTCTGCGCTCGGAGGTGTGACAAACAGAAGCAGTGTATCCGGAAACATCTTCTTTACATTGAGCGCTCCCTGGATCTCGATCTCAAGGATCACATCTTTACCTTCATCCAGCTTCTTCTCCACATAATCACGCGGTGTACCGTAATAATTTTCCACGTACTTAGCATACTCTATCAGTTCGCCTTTGGCAATCATTTTTTCAAATTCATCTTTCGACACGAAAAAATATTCTCTGCCATCGACTTCTCCCTCTCTCGGTGAACGTGTCGTCGCCGAGATCGAGAGCGCATATGTATCCGGATACCGGGTCAGCAGTTCTTTCATGAGTGTTCCTTTGCCCGAACCGGAAAATCCGGATACTACGATCAATATTCCTTTTTCGTTCATGCCCATCCCTCTTACTCTATATTCTGAATCTGTTCTCTGATCTTTTCGATCTCTGTCTTCAGGCTGATCGCACGGTCAGACACCTCGATGTCGTTTGCCTTGGACAGGATCGTATTTGCCTCACGGTTCATCTCCTGTGCGATGAAATCAAGTTTTCTTCCGATTTCATCCTTCTCTTCCAGTGTATTCCTCATATGGCTGATATGGCTTTTAAGCCTCACAACTTCCTCATCCGTACAGATCTTGTCGGCAAAGAGGATCACCTCCGATGCGATCCGGCTTTCCTCGATCTGTGTATCTGCCAGCAGTTCTTTCATCTTATCCTCAAGCTTTGCCCGGTACTCGGCGACGATCTGCGGGGAACGCTCCTCGATAAAGCCGATCTGTTCACTCAGGAGATCCAGTTTTGAGATAATATCTTTCTTCAGGTTTTCCCCCTCTGTTTTCCTTGTCTCCACAAACTGTGTGAAAGCTCCTTCCAGAGCCTCTTTTAATCCGTTCCACAGCTCTTCCTCGTCCTCGCTCTGCTCCTCCATCGTAAAGACTTCGGGATAGCGGGAAAGTGTAGAAACGCGGACATCATTTTCCAGACCGAATTCCTCTTCCATCTGCTTTAAATATTTCATATACTCTGCCGCCAGCGCCGCATTATATTTCACTGACACCTGTGTCTGGGAGAGATCTTCGTAAGTAATAAAGATATCCACCTTGCCCCTGTTTGCATAAGACTTTAAAAGTGTCCGTATAGCGGTCTCGAAGAAATTCAGTTTCTTCGGCATCCGGATATTTACGTCGAGATACCGATGGTTCACACTTTTCAGTTCCACCGTGAACTTCCTTGAATCCTTCTGTACCTCACACCTGCCGAAACCGGTCATGCTCTTTATCATGTCAATCATCCTCTGTACATTACTATTCTGCCTCACATCCGCAGCGCGGAGTAAATCTATATTATTATACCTTCTTATACCGGAACGGTCAACACTTAATCAAGAACCGGCGGCTGTCTGCTGACAGAACGGCTAAAACACTTTCTCGATCCGCCCGATTGTGATATACTCTCTTTTAGTGCCGGCCGGATAAATGCCGGCAGGGAATTCTTAACCGAAAGGAAATTTAAAGATCATGGCTTTTGACGGAATTGTCGTGGCAGACCTTGTCCACGAATTCAGAAGAGAACTGATAAACGGGCGTATCGCAAAGATCGCCCAGCCGGAGAACGATGAACTGCTGCTCACGATCAAAGCGCCGGACGGACAGAAACGGCTGCTGATCAGTGCAGACGCATCTCTTCCGCTCATTTATCTGACGGATACAAATAAAAACGCTCCCATGACTGCGCCAAATTTCTGCATGCTCCTGCGGAAACATATCGGGGGCGGAAGGATCGTGGATATCCGCCAGCCGAAACTTGAGCGGATTGTCCATTTTACTGTCGAACATTTAGATGAGATGGGTGATTTATGCAGAAAAGAGCTGATCGTAGAGATTATGGGAAAACACAGCAACATCATTTTCTGTACGGAGGACGGAAAGATCATCGACAGCATCAAACATGTTTCCGCTCAGATGAGTTCCGTGCGGGAAGTCCTGCCCGGCCGGGAGTATTTCATCCCGGATACCATGCACAAGGCAGATCCTCTCACGGTAGATGCAGAAACTTTTAAAGATCTGCTGACAGCAAAACCTGTGCCTGTCTCCAAGGCAGTCTACACAAGCTTTACCGGGATCAGTCCTGTGACAGCGGAGGAAATCTGTTTCCTCGCAGGTCTGGATTCATCCATTCCCGCAAAAGAATATTCGGATGATATCCTGCTTCACCTGTATACACAGTTTGCGATCTATCTCTCAGCTGCAAAAGAAGGGCGTTTCTCTCCCGCTATCTACTATGACGGCAGGGAACCAAAAGAGTTTTCCGCACTGCCTCTCGCTCATTTTTCACAGTATGAGCGCAGGGAATATGCCTCTATGTCCGAAGTTCTGCGCACCTACTACTCGGAACGCAGCCAGCTCACACGCATCCGGCAGAAATCCGCGGATCTCCGGCATATTGTCCAGACTGCCCTTGAAAGGAACCGGAAGAAATATGATCTCCAGATCCGGCAGCTAAAAGACACGGAAAACCGGGAAAAATACAAGATCTACGGAGAACTGATCAACACCTATGGATATAATGTGGAAGAGGGAGCCAAAAAACTGGAGGCGCTGAACTATTATACAAACGAGATGATCTCCATCCCGCTCGATCCGACGAAAACACCGCAGGAAAACGCACAGCGCTATTTTGCAAAATATAATAAACAGAAGCGCACCTTCGAGGCGCTCTCCGAGCTGAGCCGGGAGACGAAAGATGAGATCACTTACCTCGAATCCATCCAAACCGCACTCGACATCGCCCTGACCGAGGACGATCTTACAGGAATCAGAGAAGAGCTTGTAAATACCGGATACATCAGACGGCGGTTTACAAAGAAAAAGGTGAAGATTAAAAACACACCGCTCCACTATATTTCAAGCGACGGTTACCACATGTATGTAGGCAAGAATAATCTCCAGAATGACGAGCTGACCTTTAATTTTGCCTCCGGGAATGACTGGTGGTTCCACGCCAAACAGGCGCCCGGCTCCCATGTGATCGTAAAGACAAACGGAGATGAACTTCCGGATACAACTTTTGAGGAAGCAGGACGGCTTGCTGCATACTACTCCAGCATGCGGGGCAGCGACAAAGTAGAGATCGACTATGTAGAGAAAAAGCATGTCAAGAAGCCAAAAGGTGCAAAGCCGGGATTTGTCGTATATTACACAAATTACTCCCTGGTGATCGACAGCGACATCAGCAGCATAAAGGCTGTCTCTTCTATTTCACCTGCGTGAGCACACCTGCATCCATCTCACAGATAGTATCGCACAGATACTCGATTTCCATCATGTTGTGCGCTGCGATCAGGATCGTCCTCCCCCTGCCTCGCAGTTCATCGAGCAGGCCGCACACATCCTGTGCGCCCCGCTTGTCCAATCCATTGAACGGTTCGTCCAGCACGAGCAGCCCGGGGTCTTCCATGATTGCCTGGGCGATCCCCAGCCGTTCCCGCATGCCGAGGGAATACTGCCCGACTTTCTTCTTTGAAAAGGGATCCAGCCCCACCCGGGCAATGCTCTCCCGGATCTGTTCGTCGGTCACCTGGTTCCGGATCGCCGCCAGCCGCTTCAGGTTGGAGAAGCCGCTGACATGGGGCAGGAATCCCGGGTTTTCGATGATCATGCCCACAGACCGGGGAAAGTCCCCGTCCTTTCCGATCCGGCGGCCCTGCACGATGACCTCCCCGGAATCCGGCCGGAGGAATCCGCAGATGCATTTAAACATGACCGTCTTGCCCGAGCCGTTAAACCCCATGATCCCATGAATCTTTCCCTGCTCAAAAGAATGGGTGATCCCTTTGAGCACCCGCTCTTTCCGGAAGGATTTCGTCACATTGATAAGTCTTACTGCACTCTTCATCTTTCTCACTCCTCCACCTGGATAAATGTAAAGTTATAGTTCCTCATCCGGACGCCCGAAAGGATCAGAAGCACCGCCGTCAGGATCAGAAAGATCATTACACTGACGCTGATCCTTGGCAGATAGTCATATCCGAAATTATGCAGCGGAAATGTAGCGTGCCGCAGCAGCGAGAGCCACCCGCAAAGCACGTTTGCCCGGTAGAGCAGCGTGGCCGGGATATCGAAGATCTTCTGGAGCAGATCCGGATCCAGCAGATAGCCGTACAGATTGATGAGCAGCGCTCCGACAACTCCTGCCGCACTCCCCGCTGTCAGATTGAGGAACAGCATCAGGGAAGCGATAAAGAGCGAATACAGGAGCATCAGCAGGAACACCATCAACGTGCACGCATAGGGCGTGGACATTTCCATAGTCTTGAGGGACACCGGCACCGCACCGCTCCCCTCCCCACTGTACGCAAACGCCGCTGACGTCTCGCTCCATACATTTCCGGTATAAGCCCACGGCATGGCGATCAGCGACTCCGCGATCAGAAGGAACAGATCATACACGATCACCGAAAGCGCCACATAGACCACCTGGCCGGCCAGCCAGATCTCCCGCGTTGTGCGCACCAGGCGGTAAGGCGCCACCTGATCGATAAATGGCATGTCAGCAAAAAGCACCAGCAGGAGCAGCGTGGATAAAAGCACGGATTCGGTATCCCCGAAGGTCCAGATAAAGGGTTCGAAGATCTGAATCGCCGCTTCGTAAGTCTGCGCCCGGGTGAGCATCTGGTCCGACAGCATCAGGCAGAGCACCAGCCCCAGGGTGAACGTCAGCCAGATCCTTGCATTCCTGTGCCAGCCAGAGAAATTCTGTCCGGCGATCAGGCATATTTTCCGGATCATCCTGTCAGCCTCCTTTCTGTGAGCTTCGCAAGAAACAGCGCCGCAGCCGCTATAAGTAAAATCAGTATCCCCGCACAGAAGCCCGCGCCGAAATAAGACGGATACGCCCATTGCCGCGGACTTAAAGCATACAGTTTTGCATAGTACCGCTCCTGAAACACCGTCAGGACATAATACAGGATAAACGGAACCGCATACCCCAGATAATGATTTCTTGTAAGTACTGCCGCCGCGCTTCCTGCAAGCGCCCAGAATGCCCCGTTCAGGAAACCGCACAGGAAAGCCGGGATCAGCGGTATGATCCCCCGCAGAGTCTCCTGTCCGCTCAGATCCGGGATGCCCGCGCACCATGGAGCGATCACAGCCAGAGCAGCCGCAAACGCCGTCACTGTCATCAGCCCGCCGGAAAGCGCTGCCCCCAGGATCTTTCCTGCCAGATAATTCTTCTTTCCTGCTCTTGATACGAGAAAGACCGCATACCTGCTCTTCAGCTCCTCCTGCACATTTCCTGCTGCCGCAAGTGGTACAAAAAGCGGCAGGAAAAGCAGCATCCGTTCAGAAGAAATACCGTAGATAAATACAGCCATCCAGGCCGGTCCTTCCACCGATCCGCCGGACTCAGTCAGGAAAGTACGGTACGGATATGCCACAGCCAGAATAACAATGAAGATCAGGACTATACCGCAGAAAAATCTCCAAAACTGCATCTTTTCCCGTATAAACGTTCAGTTTCAGCTTCATTCCGTCTGCCGCGTCTGCATACATGATCTGTTCGATCATCGGAAGGATACTCCCTTTTCTTACAAAAAGCGGTATTCTGTCGATAGGCGCATCTACTGTCACATACTGTCCGCCTTCATATTTAACTATATCTGTTTTTGTCACCCAAAACCACTGTTATTTTAAACAACATCTTCCTTGTACGGGAGTCAGAATACGGGAAGTTACCATATATGTAACTCCCCGTATCTGTAAACTATATCTTATTTCACTACTCCTGCCCCAGCAGATAATCGATAAACTGCTGTGCCGTTCTTCCCGACAGACCGCCATGGGCAAGTTCCCACTTATTTGCCTCCAGCAGCAGCTTCTCTTCCGGCATATCGATGCCGCCCCGCTTTGCCAGGACTTTCACGATCTCCTGGAACTCCTTCTTCTCCGGCGAACCGAAATAGATCGTCACGCCAAAACGGGCTACGAGGGATAACTTCTCCTGCACCGTGTCATTTGTATGAAGTTCTTCATCCCGGTCCGCCTTGTCCTTAAATGTCTCCCGGATCAGATGCCTGCGGTTCGAGGTTGCATAGATCAGCACATTTTCCGGCTTTCTCTCAAGCCCGCCCTCAATTACGGCTTTCAGATATTTATACTCGATCTCAAACTCTTCAAAAGAGAGATCATCCATATAGATAATAAACTTATAATTGCGGTTCTTTACCTGGGCGATCACGTCATTCAAATCTTTAAACTGATGTTTGTAGACCTCGATCATGCGGAGTCCCTGGTCATAATACTGGTTCAGGATCGCTTTGATAGAGGAAGATTTACCCGTTCCCGCATCTCCGAAGAGCAGACAGTTGTTCGCCCGGCGCCCCTTTACGAACGCCTCTGTATTGTCGATAAGCTTCTTCTTTGCTATCTCATATCCTACCAGATCATCAAGATGGACATGCGCGATGTTTGTGATCGGCACGATCTCCATATCGCCCCCTTCCGGATGCTCAATGCGGAACGCCTTGTGAAGTCCCAGCTTTCCTACGCCGAATTCTCTATAAAACTGAGTCATCTTCTGCTTGAACTCTTCCACATCTCCGGCATCTCCAAGCGCTTTTGCCAGCGTACAGATCCTGTCTCTCACCCTGCGGTTGAATACTTTTCCCGTCCTGCTGCCATTTTTATAGTCCATGAGCACCTGAATGCATCCTGCCCCCAGATTCTTCTCCAGGCCGCTGAAATCATAATCAAACAGTTCCTTGAAAATGCCGAAATCATGGAGCGCGATCTCATTTATACTGCCCTCGATCTCCCCCACGATCTCACAGGAAGTGCTGTAGGCATTCTCATCATTTACCAAAAGGAACGTCAGATAAGTATGCCAGAGATTACCTTCAAATCCATGGCTCACCGAGAGTTCCAGGAGTGCATTGACACATTCAAAAAGAAGGCTCCTCAGATCTTCCGTGTTATAATGCTCGCTTCCGTGATTTTCCATAAGAAATGTCATGTCCTGCAGGATATCTCCGTAGTCCATATTTTTATAAAGCATCAGTTCATTTGTACGCATGTTATTTCCTCCCGCTGTAGTCTCCCTGAAAATTTCGCCTCTAATAGTTTCCCAGGATCTTGAGATTCTTGGATTCTTCTCTCAGGCCCCGGATTGCATTCTTCACGGCCGGCTCCTCCAGATTGCCGTCAAAATCGACGAAAAAGCAGTATTCCCATGGCCTTCCCTTGATCGGGCGCGATTCGATCTTTGTCATGTTCAGATCATTATAAATGAAATGTGACAAAATCCCGTAAAGAGACCCGCTCTGGTGCGGCAGTTCGAACCGGATGCTGATCTTGGACGCATCTTTAAGGAATACTTTCTGGTTCGTCACCACAATAAAACGTGTAGAATTGTCAGAATCATCATTGATCTTATCTTCCAGCACAGACAGACCATATACCTTTGCCGCATACGCACTGCACACAGCCGCCTGTGACATGTCATTATCCTCCAGTACTTTCTTTGCCGCGATCGCTGTATTTACCACACTGATCCGCTGCCAGTCCGGATGATCGTCCAGAAAACGGGTCGTCTGCATCAGCGCTTCTGCTTTTGAATAGACACATTTTATATTAGAGAGTTCTGCCCCCGGAAGTCCCGACAAGGTATGTACAACGGGCAGTATCGTCTCTGCCACGATATAGTTTTCAAATTCATCCAAAAGGTCATACATTTCGATCACCGGCCCTGCCGTGGAATTCTCGATGGGAAGCACCGCATAATCGGCAGCCCCTTCCTCGATCGACTCCATAGCCTCCCGGAATGTCCTGACATGGAAACTATTGACATCTTCACCAAAAAACTGGTGCATCGCAGCCTGGCCGTATGCCCCTTCTGTCCCCTGGAACACAACGCGGGCATTCTTCTTATCCAGGTCATCAATCCGGATAAACGGCAGCCTGCCCAGTGCCCCCGCCTCCACGAGCTGACGGTACTGAAGCTTTCGGCTCATGGACATGAGCTGCTGGTACAGCTCCTGAATGCCTTTTTTATTAAAATCGCCGGATACCTTTGACGCAACATCCGTCAACTTTTCCTTCTCTCTCTGCCTGTCAAATACTTTGCGTCCGGCCTTTACTTTATATTCACCGACCTCACTGCAGACTTTCATCCTCTGTTCGTAAAGCTTTGCGATCTGGTCGTCTATCTTATCCAGTTTATCTCTGAGTACTTCCAGTGACTCCATTATTTTACTGCTCCTTTCGCTTTGCTCAACCACAGTTCACACGCGCCATTCGCAAAGCCGCACTTACATGCTTACTGCGGCTTACGCCGCTTCTTTGCTCATGGAAAGGCGCTCTCTTCGTATACATGGCGGCATTCTGATTCTTATGCAAGCATAAATCAGCCTGCCCCATGCATACGAGTGAACTGTAAATCAGTATAGTACATTTCTCGGATAAAATCTACTTTGCAGTTGAAAATCGCTCCGATTTATTATATGATTATGTGGAGAATTTAGGGAGGTACACAAATGAACGTTACTGAATGTTTAAAAACCCGCAGAAGTATCCGGAAATACACGGCTGAACCTGTTGATCATTCTGTTATTGATTCTATTGTTTCTCTGGCATCTTATTCCCCTTCCTGGAAAAATACTCAGATTACCCGCTATATTGCAATTGAAGATTCTTCTCTTCTTGCCGAGATCGCGGACAAGTATACCCCTGATTACAATTCAAATATCATACGTCAGGTAAGCATGCTGATGGCTGTCACCTTTAAAAAGGGACGCTGCGGCTATGAGCGCGACGGATCATTTTCTACTAAAAAAGGGGACCGATGGCAGATGTTTGATGTAGGGGCTGCATGCCAGAGTTTTTGTCTTGCGGCATGGGATCACGGTCTGGGCACCGTGATCATGGGCATATTTGACGAGGACGGCATCAGCGGCCTGCTCGGTCTTCCCGAAGATCAGGAGCTGGCGGCACTGATCGCGATCGGTCAGCCCGGCATTATTCCCGCTGTACCAAAGAGGAAAACCGTTGACGAATTGCTCCAGTACAGATAAACCAGAGACAATACCGGACATTTGGTAAAAACACATTTATATATTTAAGGAGGACACTTATGAGACATTTGATGAGCCCACTGGATCTTACCGTGGAAGAACTTGACAAGCTTCTGGACCTTGCACAGGATATTGAGGCAAATCCGGAGAAATATGCGCATGCATGCGAAGGAAAAAAACTTGCCACATTATTCTATGAGCCGAGTACAAGAACACGTTTAAGCCACGAGGCTGCCATGCTGAATCTTGGCGGAAGCGTGCTTGGCTTTTCCTCAGCTGACTCCAGCTCTGCTTCTAAGGGAGAGAGTGTATCCGATACGATACGGACAGTATCCTGCTATGCAGATATCTGCGCTATGAGACATCCGAAAGAAGGAGCACCGATGGTAGCCTGCCAGCACTCCTCTATCCCGGTCATCAACGCCGGAGACGGAGGACATCAGCATCCGACACAGACACTGACAGACCTTCTGACGATCCGCAATGTCAAAGGAAGACTCAATAACCTGACCATCGGCCTGTGCGGCGACCTGAAGTTCGGTCGTACCGTACACTCGCTGATCAACGCCCTTGTTAGATACGAAAACATCCGTTTTGTCCTGATCTCCCCGGAGGAGTTAAGGCTTCCGGAATATATCCGTCATGATGTACTGGACCGCAACAACATCGAATATGAAGAAGTTGTCCGTCTCGAAGACGCTATGCCGAGCCTTGACATCCTCTACATGACACGAGTACAGAAAGAGCGTTTCTTCAACGAGGAAGACTACGTACGCATGAAAGACTTCTACATCCTTGACAAGGCAAAAATGAAGCTTGCGCCAAAGGACATGTATGTACTTCATCCTCTTCCGCGAGTAAATGAAATCTCTGTGGAGGTGGATGATGATCCGCGCGCAGCATATTTCCGCCAGGTACAGTACGGCGTATACGTCCGCATGGCACTGATCCTGACACTGCTCGACATCCATGTAGATTAATAATCGTCAGGCTGCTGTAACAGCAGCAAAACCTCGTGTTGAAACATAAGACATTGATCATACGGAAGAAATTCCGGAATAACAGAAAGGAAACAACCATGGTAAAAAATACACTGAATGTAGGAAGTATCTCTGAAGGCTTTGTTCTCGACCACATAGAAGCTGGCAGAAGCATGGATATCTATAAATATCTTCACCTCGATAAGCTGGACTGCTGCGTTGCGATCATCAAAAACGCAAAGAGCAATAAAATGGGTAAGAAAGATATCATCAAGATCGAGTGTCCGATCGATTTCATGGATCTGGACATTCTCGGATTCATCGATCACAACATCACGATCAATATTATTGAAAATGAAAAGATCGTGGAGAAGAAACAGCTCAGACTCCCCAAGGAGATCCGCAATGTGATCCGCTGCAAAAACCCGAGATGTATCACATCTATCGAGCAGGGACTTGATCATGTTTTTGTGCTCACTGATGAAGAAAATCAGATCTATCGGTGCAAATACTGCGAAGAGAAATACCGCAGGAGAAGATAGATTTGTGTTTGCCGGACTGAATGCCAATGATATGAGGTCCGAAAACGGACGGAGATGAGGCACTGAAATACTTTTTTGAGAGTACTAGCATGTGCTTCAGGCTCCGCTCCGTAATTCGGGAAAAATTAAAGGCTCTGAAAGCTGACTAAAAGCAAAGCCTGAAAATGGGAAACTCATCTTCGCTCGGAATTGTCTCTTTCCTGCGTGTTAGGGGTTAAAATTCGGTATTACCGATAGCCCCCTCTCATTCTAACTTATATTATTTCTTTATCTTCTGATCGCTTAATAGAATCCGCAGCTTTTCACAACATTTCATTTTGCTTGTAGCATTCAAAAATATATGATGGATTTTCATAATAAACACTGCTGTTATAATCATCAATTTTCGCACTGATAAAAGAGTTATATACCTTAAACAATGCATCTACAATACTGATTTTCTCATCTTTCGCAACCATTTTTATCAATCTTTTATATACTTTCCCGATATCCCAGTGTGTCGGAATCGCATATCCGCAATCTCCGACATTATCAAAGTGTCCCTGCTGTATTCCCGCTTCTTCTATAAAGTCATCGCTCACTCTGTCGATATTATCACTGTGATACACGTCAGCAAGGTCATATATCTTCTCAATCCGGTCTTTTCCCAGCTTATTTACAACGTCTGCTCTTGTGTTCTTTGTCTTTCTGGCAATATAATCGATCAGACTGCATGTAAAAAATAAATCATTATCTTTCCTGTTTTCCCGTCCATACTCTCTGTCTTTCATTTGACCACCTCATATCCTCGATATTCTAAGCATTTCAAAGCATTCTCCGTACAAAAATTAATCTGATGAGTCGGATACTTAAATTTTGCCAAAGTCCAAAACTGTTCTCTTGTGATCACACCATCAATATAGTCTGAAACGAAATTGTATATTTGATCATTTGCCATAGCACCGATCACAATATCATACTTGTGCGATTTTCCGCTTCGGCAGTCAATAATGAAATCCAGCCATTCATCCGACATTTCTTTGAACTCTTTAATATCTAAAGTATTGTCCACGCGGACATTGTAGATGGACACAATCTTTGTATTATATCTGTTTGCCCAGCGTTGAGCCTGCTCCTTTATAACCGTACAATAAAAACCGTTTCCAAAATCTTTTGTATTACGACCTACACGGATTTCCGGCTTTTTTACAGGTTTATATCCACCGTGATATACCGTCATCATTCCCATACTCACACCTCGTTTCCGCCAAAGTATTTCTGCATAAGTGCTCTATTCGCTTCCCCGGTAATCATAATTTCATCCTCATCTTTGACTTTTTCACGTTTTATTCTATCATAAAACGCTCCTGCATGCTACAATAGAACAATATTGAGATTCCTGCCCTAATGAAAGCAGGCGGGAGTATCTAAAACTTCTAAATACTTCCGCCTGCTTTATATTTTATTATTTCCAAGCTGACACATTTTCTAGCATTCTTCCGCAATTTTGTAAATAAGCCTCTCTGTATCTTCCCACCCCAGACACGGATCGGTAATGGACTTTCCATATACCCGGTTCTCATCGATCTTCTGGCATCCTTCCTCAAGATAACTCTCGATCATAACTCCCTTGACCAGTTTTTTGAGTTCCGGATTGTAGTTCCTGCTGTGGAGGACTTCGCTCACGATACGAATCTGCTCACGGAACTGCTTATTGGAGTTGGAATGGTTTGCATCCACGATAGCGGCAGGGTTCTTCAGCTCTCGCTGCTGATAAGCTTCGAGCAGGCGCACCAGATCCTCATAGTGATAGTTCGGGATGCATGTTCCGTATTTGTCCACGCCGCCTCTTAAGATCACATGGGCAAGATCGTTTCCGCTCGTCGTTACATCCATGCCGCGGTAAATAAAAGTATGGGAACTCTGGGCAGCCACAACGGAATTGAGCATCACGGAGAAATCTCCACTGGTAGGATTTTTCATTCCCACCGGTATATCCATACCACTTGCTGTCAGGCGGTGCTGCTGGTTCTCTACCGACCGGGCTCCGATTGCCTCGTAGGAAAGGATATCGTCAAGGTAGCTCCTGTTCTCCGGATAGAGCATTTCGTCCGCTGCTGTCAGTCCGCTCTCTTCGATAGCACGGGTATGCATTTTCCGGATGGCAATGATACCTGCCAGAAGATCCGGCGCCTGATCCGGCTCCGGCTGATGCAGCATTCCCTTATACCCCTCTCCTGTTGTCCGCGGTTTATTCGTATAGATCCTGGGAATGATCATGAGCCTGTCAGAAACCTTCTCATTTACTTTGGCAAGGCGATTCACATACTCGCAGACAGAATCTTCATTATCTGCCGAACACGGTCCTACAATTACAACAAATTTATCTGATTTTCCCGTAAAGATATCCCTGATCTCCCGATCTCTTTTCTCTTTGATCTTAACAATATTTTCCGAGAGCGGATACTCTGCTTTCAGATCTGCCGGAAGAGGCAGCTCCGCATTTACCTTCATTCCCATTTTCTCCATCTCTTTCATACAATATTATAAAAATAGTGCCAAGCAAGACGATAAGCCGGGTTATGTCGTTGGACGATCATCTGTCTAGGCGCAGCGTCGCCGCTGCGCTCAAGCGACCTACCTGAAACGTGACGGGCAGCCACATAGTTTCTATCCGGTCTTGCTTCGGATGGGGTTTACATGTGCCCCTGCTGTTACCAGCAGGGCGGTAGTCTCTTACACTGCCTTTCCACCCTTACCGGGAAGATCCCGGCGGTTTATTTCTGTTGCACTGGCCTTGGAGTCACCTCCACCGGACGTTATCCGGCATCCTGCCCTGTGAAGCCCGGACTTTCCTCGTCTGCAGCCTTTCGGCTCCTGCATCCGCGATCGTCTGTCTTACTTGACACAGTTACTGATTATACTATTTTCAAACACCTTCGTCAACAATAAGCTCGTCTCCGTCTGCTGCCGTCGTAGCAAGTTCGTCGCATCTCTCATTCTGGGGATGCCCGTCATGGCCTTTCACCCAGTGAAACGTCACATTGTGCTTTCCCTTAGCTGAGAGAAGCCTTTTCCAGAGATCCACGTTTTTCACAGGCTCATTCTTGCCTCTCTTCCAGCCTTTTTTCAGCCAGCCGTCCACCCAGTGCTGATTAAATGCATTTACCACATACTGGGAATCTGAATAAACTTCCACTGTACACGGCCGGTTCAGGGCCTCCAGTCCTGCGATCACTGCCATCAGCTCCATACGGTTATTTGTAGTGCGCACATATCCCTGTGATATTTCTTTTATATGCAGTTCTCCTTTGGTATCGACATACTCGAGCACGCAGCCATAGCCTCCCGGCCCGTCCGGATTTCCCCTCGCAGCTCCGTCTGTATATATTTTTACAAGCATTCGTTCTTCCTCACGATAATTATTTTTAAACAATCCTACTATTTTAACTGTTACGCTTCTATCAGGAATGTCTGTCCTTCGCGTTCGATCTTCATGATCCTGTCTTGGTAAGTTTCTGTACATTTCTCCAGCATAAGCCGGTCGAAAATATCATAATTTCCCCAGAAATGCATCGGAAATACATACTTTGTATCCGTGCGTTTCATGAAACAGTCAATCCCCCAGCAATACTGCTCCCCCAGTCTGGGATCGACCGGAACAAAAGCAATATCGATCTTCTCCTGCTGGAGTTTATTGATCTCAGACTGATAGGTACGGCGGATCATCTTATTGAATACCTCTGACTCTTCTTCCCAATGCCACCAGTTCAGATCTCCCGCGTGGTAGATTGTCCTGCCTCCGCAGTGGAGGAGATATGCCACTCCCTGATCATTTGATCGCAATGTCCTTACTTTTATCCCGAATACATCTTTCTCCTCATTTGGTCCCATAGATATGATATCAGAGCATGGGGAAAATCCGGCATGTGCATATTCAGACGGATCAATATCCGACGACAATATGTAACATATCTCAGAAAAGGTTTCCCTCAGCCGAAAGATTTCTTTTCCGAAATGGTCATAATGTGCATGACTTACAAATACCACCATCTTCTTATCGCGGTTCCACTCCGGGAACTCACCTTTATAATGATCAAAAAGACAGTATATATTTTCCATCTCCAGTAAAAAACCACTGTGTCCCAAATATGTCACTTTCATCATAAATTGATATTCTCCACAACCTGTACTACTTCCGGCAGGATATATTCCATATCTTCTTTTGCCGTCTTTGCGCTTTCGGGCAGATTGATCACAAGTGTCTTGTTACGGATCCCTGCCGCCATGGTTTCCAGGATCGCCTTTTTGGAATATCTGAGATTATACGCCCGAAGTGCCTCCGGTATTCCGGGCAGAAGTCTCTCAGACGTATCGATGACCGCATCTGCGGCACAATCCTCTTCCAGATAGCCTGTTGCGCCTGCAGTCAGGATCAGTTCTACAGATTCCGAATCTGACAGCTGTGTGATCACAGTGGCAACGACTTCTTTCTCCTGTGGAAGGATCCCTGCTGCCTTCACTTCAAATCCCGCCTGTTCCAAAAGCCGTTTCAATGCTGTTGCGGCCGCACTCTCCGCTTTTGCCTTATACGCGCCTGTATCTATCGCAAATATTGCTGCTCTCATCATATGTACCCCTTTCTATTATCAAATACTCGTTTCTGCAAAATACCCTCTTCTGTTAAATATTCTCTTCCGTCAAATACTCTTTTCCACTGTCTGCTCGCCGAGGATACGTTCTGCGATCCGGTTCGCATTTTCATAAATCTTTTCTTTCGTCTCCCCTACATAGAAAATACCATCCTGATACAGTACTTTTCCATCGATCATTGTCATCTTAACATTCTGCTTGCTCGCGCTGTATACTATATTCTTCTCGATGTTGTGAAGCGGCTGCATATTGGGCTGTGTCAGGTCGATCATGACCAGGTCCGCACGTTTTCCCGGCGCGATCATATCGCAGTCAGTCAGTCCCATCGCATGAGCCCCGTTTGTCACAGCCATCTTAAGGACATCCCTTGCCGGAACAGCCTCCGGATCATCACAGTACACTTTCTGAAGTCCGGTCACCAGGAACATCTCCCGGAACATATCGAGACAGTTGTTGCTGGCCGGTCCGTCCGTTCCAATGGCTGTCGGAATATCCAGATCCAGATAGCGCTTCACCGGAGCAATACCGCTTGCCAGCTTCAGGTTGGATGCCGGATTCGTGACAACATATATCCCGCGCTCTTTTATAATATCGAAATCAGTCACATCCATGTGCACTCCGTGGAACAGAACGCCGCCATGGCGGAACAGACCCAGAGAGTCCATGTATGCCACCGGCGACATACCGGAACGTTCCCTGCATTCCTCCACCTCTTTCTTTGTCTCGGAACAGTGTACACAGATCGGAGCCTGATACTCGTCCGCCGTTTCCGCCAGGCTTTCCATCAGTTCCCGGCTGGTCGTATACTCTGCGTGGAATCCCATGCGGTAGGATACAAGACTGCTCTTGTCCTTATTATATTTCAGATAATCATGCTCGACATCCTGCGCGGTCCCTCCAAAATCATTGATATCTCCGCACAATACCATGCGAAACCCCATCTCTTCTGACGCCCTGGCAGTTTCATGTTTCAGCTTATACATATCAAATGACGATGTTATCCCGCTGGTCAGGTATTCCATGATTGCCAGTTTCGTCAGCCAGTAGATGTCATCTTCCGTAAGCCTGGCTTCTGCCGGAAACACTTTGTCAAACAGCCATTCCTGCAGTTTCATATCATCAGCATAAGAACGCAGGAAAGTCATTGGTGAATGAGTATGCGCATCCTTGAATCCCGGCATGATCAGGTTGCCCTGTGCATTGATCTCTTTGTCCCAGATTCCTTTGTTTATATCTTCTGCGCCATCACATGGTTTGACACAGGAGATCTGTCCGTCTTCAATCTGGATTTCCCCTTTAAATATCTTTCTGCCTTCTTCCATTGTCAGTATTCTTGCATTGTATATCCTTGTTCTCATCGCTGTCTCCTCACATCTTCTCAATGCTCTTTGTTACCAGACGTTCAAATTCGCCGGAACGCTTGTCCGCGACCGACTGTACGTCCAGATGACTCAGCTCTTCGTCTGACAGACCGCTTGCCATATTCGAAATACAGGAAATACCGCATACGCGTACTCCCGCATGGCGGGCGGCAAGCGCTTCACATGCAGTGCTCATTCCCACTGCATCAGCTCCAAGCACTGCATACATCCTGATCTCTGCAGGACTCTCAAAATTCGGCCCCGTAGTCTGAAGATAAACGCCTTTCTGCAGGAAGATAGATTCTTCCTGCGCCGTCTCCTCGATCAGTTTCATCAGTTCCACGTCATAGATGTGCGTCATATCCGGAAAACGCTCACCCAGCTCGGAGACATTTTCCCCAATCAGAGGTGACGGGACGAAGCTTGAGATCTGGTCTGTGATCATCATAAAGTCCCCCACATGAAATTTCGGATTGATACCGCCGGCTGCATTCGTAAGGAAAAGCACCTCGATCCCCATCCGTTTCATCAGCCGCGTGGGGAGCACTACATCCTTCATGTCATACCCTTCATAATAATGCACACGGCCTTTCATTGCAACTGCCGGAACGTTTCCAATATATCCCAGCAGAAACTTTCCGTCGTGTCCCTGTACAGTGGACACAGGAAATCCGGGAATATCACTGTACGGGATCTCCAGCTCCACTTTCATATTTTTTGCATATCCGCCCAGACCGGACCCGAGGATCAGGCCCACTCTGGGGACAAAACCGGTCAGTGACCGGTAGTATTCATAACATTTTTCCAGCTTCTCATATTGAATGCTCATTTTCATTCCTCCTCGTCATGCCTGCCTGCTTCTGTCTCAATTGGTATTATATATCTTCCTGTCATAAGGCTTCAAGCCTTACTTTTTTACATCTGCCTATTCCAGCATTCCTTTCACGCACTTTTTCCTGTCCGTCCTTCGCTCATTCTTATTGGAAAATGCCTTTGCCCTCGCATGGAGCAGGATCTTTCTCCCCTCCGGATTCCGCGTATATACCAGCCGGAATTTCCCGATGTAAGGGATCAGCTCCATGCGGAATATCTCGGCTTTATCTCTGGCTGACGCAAAAATATCCGGGACGCAGAAATATTCTTTCGCACGTACCACATTTCCCCCGTGACAGAGCAGATACCTCTGGTTCTCAACCGGAGCGAGCATCTGGGCGAACGTATCTGCATAGAGATTTTTTTCCCGGTCAGTACCTCCCCTGAGCCATGTGCCAAACCAGATGCCATCCTCTTCCTTTGATATAACTTCACACCCGGATGTTATATAACCTGCTTTTTTCAGTGCTGCAAGAACTCCCCTGCTCATCCCCCTAAAGCGCCACATCGGCGTAAGCTGCCGGATGATCTTCCCGCATGATACATAACTGAGCAGAAGAAATATCATAGTAAGACCTGCAAACGGCACGTATGAGGCATTTCCTGTCCTCAAGAGGAACAAGTAAATATTCAGCAGCTCACCAAGTATTATCATAATCTGTACACCCAGTGCATTTATAAATCCTACACCCGGGCGGAAGTTTTTCCGGTCAGCCATAAACTCGTCTGCAATTTCCCTGCCATTCCATTTGACCAGAGCGCTCTTCCACTGCCCTGCAACCCGGGAACGGTCAGCGCTTCGGCAGGCTGTGTCTTCATTGATCTTCTCAATATGTTTTTTTGTAAACGGCTTTTTTATCGTCTGCATACGCCCAAGACCGTTTTCAATAACTGTGCCGTCATAACTGACCCCGAGTACTCCGTCCATCCTTCTCTGCAGAGTATAAAAGTCTTCCGATAATTCCGGCTCTTCGATTCCCATGCGGCGCCTGTCCTTCTCTTCCTGCGGTGCAGACATACAGACAAGATGCCAGATATTGCTCACTTTCTCCGGATCCTGCGGGTTGATCCGTATCGCTCTGCCGCGCATCTGGTTGCCCAGCACATAGGATCCGACCGTACTTGCCAGGATCAGGGAGTTGATCCCCGGGGAATCCCACCCCTCCCCGAGCAGAGATTTCGTTCCGACCAGGATCTGGATATAGCCTCTTTCAAATATTTTTGTAACCGCACGTGTATACAGGCTGAGTTTTCCCTTGACAGGGACTTCCGAATATCCGACCGCCGTTCCCCCGGCATCTCTGAACTTCTGAAATACCGGAACAGATGCTGCCGGATCAATCCTGAGGATTTCCTCCGTGAACGCCTCCTCTGCCGTATCCGGCAGTATAACCAGGCTTCCGCACAGGACGCCGGCTCTCCATCCGGCGCCCCGTCTCCTGAGCAGCTCAAACACAGGGACGACGCCCATCGTTCCGACATCCTTTTCCGGATGTCCTACAGCACTTTTGTACTCGCCCCTGATATAATCTGTCAGGATCAGCATCCTGAGTTTTTCTCCCATAGCTGTGTGCTCGCAGGATGCGATCTTCAGGATACTGTCCATTTTCCCACTGCTATTGACAAGCATCTTTTCAATCTTATCATTAACAAGAAAATGTACTTTATTTTTCTCTGTCAGCCCGGCTTCTCTCAACTGTTTTTTCAGGGCTTCCCTGTATTTCTGATCCGTCTGATAACTGTCCGCATCATCGTATAGAAACCCCTGAAGGAAATATTCCATCCATTTTTCTGATACAGGCGGCATCTCGCTGACACCGAGCACCTCCGGCCACCGTCTGGAAAATGGAATCCGCTTTGCCTGGCAATAAATAAGAAGTCCTGAAAGATATCCCGGATTTTCAAGCATCCTGTCACAATATCCCTCATAATCTTTCAGAGCCGGATGGGATGCCGCTGCCTCGCCCAGACTTGCATCATTCATCAGGAACACAAACATATTCGCAGCATTTTGTCTGAATTGCGATATCTTTTCCCCTTCCTCCTGTGACGGGCAGTTGAACCACACATAATCCTGATGCGGACACAGGCTGCCTTCCTTTACCAGTTCAGGCACCGTAATCTCTGCGTCCACCGGACCGCACATCTTTGTATACCTCTCCCACTGTGCCGGCGTTGAATCATAAGGCGGAGTAGCGGTAAGCGCGATTACGGTCATGTCTTTTTCAATATCCATAAACTTTTCCAACGCCTTCCACCATTCATTTTTCAGATGATGGCATTCATCCAGGCACACTGTCCTTATCCCTGCTTTTTTCACTTGTCTGAGAAACTCAAACCCTGCGAAATTAATCTCTTCCGTCCCCTCTCCTTCTCCAGATTCCTCTACATTTTTCTCCCCTGCCATAGCACTGTAAAGCGTCTGATATGTAATCGAGGTGATCATTCCCGGATACCTGATATCCGAAGAGAGGATCTTCTGTTCTTCATTTCCCTCCCATGTCTTTGCTTTCTCTGTAAAAAAAGAACCCCGGATACGTTCCAGCCACTGCTGGCGTATTACGATCCTTGGCGACAGAATAAGACACGGCTTTCCAGTCCGGCGGATCAGTTCGATCCCCAGCACCGTTTTCCCTGCACCCGGCGCTGCTGTAATGTGAACCCTCCCGTCATCCATATAAGCATCAGCCTCACGAAGCACCCTTTGTTGATATGTACGCCACTCTCCCTTAAATGAAAGCAATCCGTCATAAATATTCTTCATATTCAATTTCTCCCTCTGTTTCTGCCCTGGAAAAAATTACCACAATAAGTTCATTATACCCTCTGACAGATAAGTTGTCGAGACCGGACAAAATTCGTGTTTGTTCAACAGATGCCGCTGCAACAGTAAGAATAACTATCAGAATCGAATAAGGTACGCAGAAAACGAGGATACTGGATAGGCTGCGCCGACCCGCTCTACCTCATCCCCTCGAATCCATGTAACGCGATATCAAAATGCTCGTCCATTGGAACTCGCATTTTAACATCGCTAACATGGAGAACGAGGTGTATTCGGAACGCTCCATGTCGATGCACAGCTTATCCAGTATCCTCGTTTTCCGCTGTCTCATCCGGTCGGTAATCCTTTCTTCCGCCGCAGCGTCATCCTTCAACAAGCACTCATTAAAAGTTGGAAGAGTTCGGAACTTTACAAACTAAGATTTCAGATATCCGCCCTGATACAATTCCCCTTTCGACTCGCTTTATCTAATTCGTGATTGCCGGGGCGACACTTCCGATTGGATGAATGCAGAAAATCAGTCGGATACAGCCCCTTTGATGAACCTTTCGGGACGGGCGGGGATAGGATGCTGACGGTGACTGTGGAAGGGGATTAGAGATAGTTAAAGCCCGTGGTGCGGCGTTAATCCGGGAAAGGATGTTGTCTGAACGAAGTGAGTT
>ERZ1643250.1143-NODE-1143-length-24250-cov-15.515230_pt1 | contig 24250 bp, 30 predicted proteins | sample MGYA00579262_ERZ1643250 | MGnify/ENA primary metagenome ERZ1643250 (study PRJEB29033, sample SAMEA4952265) | chicken gut metagenome | biome: Broiler Chicken; feature: Gastrointestinal Tract; material: Caecum | place: Ireland | collected 2018 | study: Broiler... | reverse complement strand
GGTGACCGGCAGGCTCACATCTACAGAAATGTCCGCGGTATCTGTCGGCAGGGAAGCATCCTCGGTTCCGATTGTTTCTCCCGTGTCGGCATCCGTCACCCCATCATCCGAAGCTGTGCCGCTTCCGCCAGTAGATGAGGGGAATGGTACGACAATCGTCCCCGTGGCGTTTGCCGTCATTTCTATAGGCTCTGCAGCCGCGTCCACCACCACCTGCCCGAAGAACTGCGCGTGGTTTTCTTCTTTGGAAGCAAACTCAATGCTGATGATCCGCACATCGGTATCCCCAATGGTATAGGCGGAGGCATTGGTAAAGGTATGGATCCCGATCTTCCCCGCCTCGATCTGATTTAAAAGACCGGAGATGTTCTTGTCATTCTTGGACTTCGCCTGGGACAGCCTCGGATTCTTCCCCACGCATTTCAGGCTTTGCCTCCCACCAATCTTCAATGTAAAAGACGTCACGCAGGTGATCTGCTTACTATCCGCCTGCCCGCCGGAGAAGGTCAGCACATCTCCCAGATCCAGGGCTGGATTGCCGATGGTATCCGAATCAAAGGGAACATAATTTACCACAGACAAAGCTGTGAGGATGTTCCGGCAAAGCTCCGCTCTGGTCTCCTCCAGACCGAATTGCAGGAGCGGGTTTATCCCCAGGTTCATGGTCAGCCCGTTGTCTTCTTCCAGGGCATAATACTCAGCCGTCTGCGTCCGCAGGTTGGTGGAACTGACCGCTGTGTATCTGGTGACAAAATCCGAAAAGCTGCTGGAGAACCGGTGCTTCTGCATAATCTCCATCACCGGCATGTTCCCATACTGGCGAAATTCCAGCCTCCCTTCCCGATTGATGCAAAAGAAGCCGCCCAGCACCTGCGCTGTGAAATACAGCACATCCCGGTAGGTTTCAATATCATTCTCCGGATAAATGGAGAGCATCTTTGACCCATTAGGAAGCGCCTCAATCTCTGCCTGGCCCTGGGCAAGTTCCACCCCGCAGGCCGTACTGCACAGCGCCATCATTCCATAAGCCGTTCCGATGGTCTCAAAGCCGTTGAAATCCCGGTCAAACCGGAGCATGTAGTCATAAGCCTTCAGCTCCAGCACATGGGCAGTCCGGTTGGCTTCACTCACTTCAAAGGTTCCCATCGGGACTGCCTCGTAGCTGCCGTCTGCCAGCCGCAGATGATAGGCCAGCTCCACCTTTGCGTCCTCCAGTGTGTACCGGTCGATATCCAGAAACAGGCTGATCCCCATTTCCGCTGCATACACCGCGCCAAGCTCAATCTCCGAATTGCCGCAGCATTGGGCTGTGATATGGCCGCTTCCTTTTACGATATCCTCCTGCGTGAAGGGATACTCCACACCGGCCACGGTCGTGATCTTCCCCGTCCAGTAAACTTTGCGGGCGTTCCCCTGCACCGCCTGCAGGAACGCTTCACTTACTGGGTACATCGGGCACCCCCCTTCTTAAAACTCCCTCAGCGTAAAACTCACGGTCCACAGCCCCTTCCGGGACGTATCCTTCACAAGGGAAGCCTTATATCCCTCGATATACATCTCCGCCGTCTTTATCGCCAATGTCTCTGTGTCGAAGTAGCCCACAGAAATCTTTTCCTTCTGTTTAAACTCTGTCAAAACCTGCAGCCACTTCGCGGACACAGAGAAGGTTACCGGTATGCTTACCACGCCAAGGCGCACCACATCCCGCTGCATCGTCCCCGCTTCCGTTTCCCCGCCGGAATCCGCTTCCACATCCGCCATCTGTACCTCATAAGAGTCCGGCAGTGGGAGCGGTGTGCCGTCAAACATCAGATACTGAATAAATGCCATGACTTACCTCCCTCCTGACCGCAGGTTCTGCCTTGCCTGGGCTGTCACTACCAACTCATCCAGAAGCGTCCCGCCGACATACACCGGTATCACAATGTTGCCCTGCTGACCGGAAAAGCCTATCAGTGCTTCCGATACCGCGGAAGAAATGCCGGAGATCATATCCGCCATACTGCCGCCTGCCACCATACCGTCTGTAAATCCATACCCGGACGCGTTCACCTTCGGAGTGACAACCATATCCGAAGCCACATCCCTCACCGCGTTCTCCACCAGCTTCCGGTTCCTCTCGATACCAGACGCCAGCCCCTTCATAAAGTCCGGCATCCAGGTTTCATAATCCGCCAGAGGGCCTTCATCCGGCGCGGAAAAGTGGAGGAAGGAACGGATGCGGGCCGCCAGATTGGAAACCGTATTGATCACACCCTGGATCATACTGGAAATCCCGTTAATCAGCCCCTGAATAAAGTCCTTCCCCCACTGAAATGCCTGTCCGGGCAGTCCCGTGATAAAACTGATAGCGGACGAAAAGCCGCCGGAAACCACCGAATACACGCCGGAAAGGGCTGATCCAATTCCGGAAACCATCATCCGAAAGGCGGAAACCGCCGCTTCTTTCAGTGATGTGGCAATACTCACCACGGAACTTTTGATTCCCTGCCAAAGAGACACGGCGGTCTGCTTCAGGGCCGACCAGATTTGGGAGACGAATTGCGACAATGCCGACAATGCCGTCTGTACCCCCTGCCTCAGCCCGGAGGCGGCAGATGTCACTACCTGCCGGATACCGCTCCAGATTTTTGAGGCGGCATTTTGGATATTAGTCCAGATTTTTGCCGCGTCAGAAGCCAGCTGCGTGAAATTCCCTGTCACCAGATCAATCAGCAACAGAACCGGCGCAAGGATCACATTTTTCAGCAGTTCCCAGGCACCGGAAGCAATCTCACAGATCCCTGACCAGATCCCCTGCAGGGTATTTTTCCCATTCTCCCACAGGGATGTAACCGTATCCACCACCAGCTGCACAATCGGGTTCCCTAGAATCGTGTTCCAGGTATCCGTAAAGAAGGAAGCTACCTGCGACCACAGGCTGTTCCACCACTCTGGGATGGTTGAAAAGAAATCTACAAATTTCTGAGCTGCCGCCGGGATTGTCTCCGTAAAGAAGACCACCACCTTGTCCCAAAGCTCCATCAGCTTTGCGGATACGGTTTCCCACAGCTGCCCGAACCACTCAGTAATCGCACCCCAGTTTTTCACCACAGTGATGATCACCGCAATCGCCGCAGCCACCGCCGCAATGATGCCGATGATGGGAAGCAGGGAAATATTTAATGCACCGAAGGACACTGCAAGAGCCGCAATGATCGGCACCAAGGCTGTAAAGGCCACCAGCAATGCACCGAGGATCACCACAAAGTTCTGCACCGGCTCCGGAAGCATGCCGAAGACCTCGCTCACCGCAGTGATGATCGCCACCAGAGGCGGCAGTACCACGTTGGCCAGCTCTACGATTTTTTCTCCCAGAGGGACCAGAGCCTGCTGAAGCTTCCTTGTATTGGCTTCCATCTCCTGCATGGGAGTGCCGGTCTGGTCAAACAGGTTCTGCGCAGACCCTGCCACGCTGTCATAGGTTTCACCCACCGATGTCAGGGAAGTGATGAACTTCAGGTTCCCATCCTCGGCCATGGTTCCAAAAGCTTCTGCCGCCATGTTTAATGCCTGCTGCTCACTGGTACAGTTTGCGATATCCGCCACAATGGAATCAATGACCTGCTTCTGGGTGGCCTCCCCATTCTGCCATGCCAGGAACAGCCCCTGGGTCTTCTGGGAATACAGGTCAATGGAATCCCCGATGGTGCCGTCCGCCAGTCTGGTAGTCACCTCATTGATGGCGTCATTGACCTTATCCAGGTTGTAAGCGCCGCCCTGCAGGCCGTTCTGAAGGAGCTGGAAATACTCGGACGCGGAATAACCTGCCTGGGCAAATTTGCCGGAATACTCAGACAGATTGTCACCCAGCTCATTGGTCTTATCCAGACCATTCTGTGTGCCCTTGACGATATAGTCCATTGCCTCCTGGGCTGTCATGCCGTACTGCGCCATCAGGGCATTGACACCACGCAGGGTCTCATTCATGTCGATACCGTACAGTTCATCCAGTGTCAGCGCCTGCTGCGTCAGGTTGGTCAGGTCAGTGTCGGAAAGCTCCCCAAGGTTCTTCTTTACCATGATGACGGCATCCGCCACGGACTCCATGCTGTCGCCCACACCGGCACCGTAAACGTCCTTCACAATCTCCGCGCTGGCCTCAGCCGCCGCCCCGGTTTCCCCGAAGTAAGCATTTACCTTGGTGACCGCATTTTCCGTTTCCGCATAGGCAGATACTGCCTTGTCTCCAATATCCTGTATCTTATCCCCAACAGCAGATAACTGGTCAGCCGCTTCCATAAGAGCGGCTCCCCTTGTGGCTTCCGCAATCTCCCCGATGTCGCCAGCGGCATCCTGGGCAGCGTCCCCTACATCGTTCAGATCCTCAATGAGGTTCCGGATGGCCTGCCCGTCATCCACCGTATCCAAAGCATCCGTCAGCTGCCTGATATCTGCTTTTCCTCCGGTAGCAGATTTTCCAATCTTCTCAATGGCAGTCTTTAACTGATCCGAAGAAGCCGTGCCGCTCTTGATAGCATTCACCAGCTTGCTTCCCAACACGTCCGCATAATCATCCACGCTGGATTCCGTAGCAGCAAACAGCTTGCCGAGCCTCTCGGTGTTGGTGGAGAGCCGTTCCTGCTCGGACTGCAGGCCGGACAGATCCGCCTTGTAGCGGTTCAATGTCCCCCTGGTTTCCTCCACCTCACGCTGGAAGGCCATATACTGGTCTTTTCCCAGATCTCCCCGTTCAAAGGCTTTTGTTACTTCTTCCTGCGCCTGCTCTAAAGCCTGCAGCTTCCTTTCGGTATCCCCGATGGCAGACTGCAGCAGTTCCTGCTTCTGGGCCAGAAGCACCGTGTTGGACGGGTCCAGCTTCAGAAGGTTATTCACATCCCGCAGCTGGCTCTGTGTCTTTTTTATGGAATTGTTCACATCGGACAGCGCTTTCTGCAGGCCACTGCTGTCGCCGCCAAGCTCCACCGTGATTCCTTTGATCCGGCTTGCCATGTGTCACTCACCTCCTGAAATAGAAAAAGCCCGGATTTCTCCAGGCAACTTTGAAAATCAGCACCTTTTCATTATCAGCACCTTTTCTGATTTTCCCTTTGTCTATGGGCTTTTTTCTGCAAAAGGTGTGGATATCCCGGTTAAAATAAATCGAAATCCTTCTGCGTCGCCACTACAGCATATTTATGCTCATCGTTGCGGCTCTCCACATACATGTCATTGACCAGACCGATGGTTAAGAGGTCAAGCTCCCCGATAGACAGTCCCAGCTGCACACAACGCAGAAGGAAGAGGGGAGTCGTCATTTCCCGGTCAGTTGTGCGAAGTTTTTTTTAGCCTGCACCTCCGTCTTGGTGTTGAGTCCCCACAGCTCTATGATCTGAGGCAGCACCTGATAGATGGAAAAAGTGTTAAAGCTATCCAGCCAGTCCTCCGGTGTATCCGGGATGGATGGGTCCGCATGCTTTGCCATCACATAGGCGATATTCTCAAACATCTCCAGAGAGAACAGATCCAGGCTGGAATTCTCCGGATCGTTTTTATCAATGCCTTTTTCCAGATCCTTTAAGTCCTTAAAGATATCCCGATGGAACCGCATCCGGTAGATGCGCGGGATGGCAGCGGAGGCCCGAAAAGCGACCTCCTGCCCATCGATTACGATATTTCTCTTCATACTCATGCTGTGCCACCTCCAGTCTCATCTGTTGAAGTGCTGGCCGCAGCCGGCATATACACAGCCCCGTACCAACCGTTGTACACTTCATCCGTTGTGGAATCCCCGGTTCTTGCCTTTACATAACCATTTGCCAGAGGCGCGGCCTTAAGAGCCAGCGTTTCTGTCTGTACCTCGATCTCTTCCTCATTGGTGGAAGACTCGATATTAGGCCTTGCCGCCGAGCAGTTATACAGCACATGACGGATCTTTCTCACATCCCCGTCAAACTCAAAGAGCAGGGCAAAGTTGGCCGTCTCCACATTGGCATTCTCCACCAATACCTGATTGGTATCCAGAGATTCCTTCAACACATCGGTACGAAAGCTCTCCGGCACCATCGCCAGCTCCAGGTCACCTTCATAGCCCATGTTGTTGGAAATCGTGTAGTAAGCATACCCATCCGCGTAGAAGTTGGACGGCTCGCCGTTGGGCTCCAGCGAAAGGGAAACCGCGCCCGGCATGGCCACCGGTGTTCCAAAGGCCACTTCCCCTTCCTCGCTCACTGTGATCAACGCGTAATGCACGTTGCAGATATTGAATTTTACTTTATTCTTCTTCGTCGCCATTACATTCCCTCCATATCGAAAGAGTACAGAACCTCATAAAGCTTTTCACTGTCAATCCAGGTTTCTGTCTTGTCATAAAAAATACCAGACGCGTCCAAGACATCCTCCATAGCCCGTTCCGCATCCGGGTCTTTTTGGTCGGTATAAAGCTCCAGATGCACCTGGCTGACCTTATGGAATACCCGGCCATCGGCAGAAAAGTTACGGCTTCCCGGAAGCAGATAGCACAGGAATGGAGGATCCGGCGCTTCCCCTTCCGCGAAATGGTCATAAGCATAGGGAATATCCATCCCTTTTATGATTGAAACCAGTCTCTCCATCTCATCCCTCCAACGCTTTTCTAATCTCATCTTCCAGTTGCTCCACGCCCTTTTGCTCCGCGGGCGCAATGTGCGGGTACGCGGGTACCCGTCCGCCACCACGTTTCGCGTGCCCATGCTCCAAAAGATGCGCGATCTGATACCGGTTCCGTGAATGGACGGTCAGGATCAGGCTGGAAGATGTCTCCTTCGTTTTCCTCACTGCCCAGCTTTTTGCGTAAGCCCCGGTATCCCTCGGGGCATGGGCGCTGATCCCATCCCGCACGGTGTCACCAGCATCCCTGACCGCCTGTTTCACATCCGCTGCGGCCAATTCCGCATAGTCTTCCAAAGTCTCCATAATGGCGTCTGCCATCTCATCGATCCCCACACTTCTTCCCATACTCAACGCCTCACTTTCTCGCACCGAAATTTCAGCATCCGATTCCTGTAATTCATATGGTCGACCGAAATGATGTTGAAGATCTCCCCATTAAACAGGACGCGGAAACCATCCGGGGTCACTTCCATCGTCTGCCTGCAGCAGCGGACCGTAAAAGCGGTGTCAGCATCAACCACAGTAAGCCCGGCCAGGGCTTTTTCATTCCCACCCTCACCGCTGACAGTGGCATAACAGGTGTAATAATCCTCCCATACATTCCTCCGGTTTCCAATCTCGTCTGACACAACCTGGTTTTTCTGAAATGTGATCCTGACATTTAAAAGAGCGATCTGCATCTTACACCACCCCTTCCCGGATCGAGAAGAGCAGGCTTCTAAGCGTCAATGTCAGGGCATGGTGGTCCGCTTCCTCCCTGTGCTCAAAAAGATACCCCAGGGCATACAGGATCGCCACGCGCATCACATTGCGGACACACTCCAATTCTTCCTCCGTATACAACTCGTTTTCGACAGGCAATACGTTTCCTTCACTGTCAAAGGCAATCGAATCGATCACCTTCCACTGCCCGGCAGACAGCCTTGCCACATCCACACAAAGCTGCTCGGCAGAAGATAAGAGGATGCCGATCAGGGCATCCTCGTCACTGGAATCTACCCGGAGGTAGGTTTTCGCATCCAAAAGCGTGATCAGTGCCATGGCCGGCACCTCCTTTCTCAGCTGCGGATATTATCAGGCACCGGCCTTCATCTGCAGGCACTTTACAGCCTCCGGCAGGATCAGCTTGCCATCCACACGCTGGGTGGTCAGGAAACCAACCTGGTCAGTGCGGGCATACAGCTCGTTGAGTCTGCGGAAGGTACGGTTGGTACGGTCCGCGATCCAGTAGTAGCTGTAGTCACCAAAGACCAGCGCCTTGTTGCCGGCCGCCGGAGCGGGCATGAAAGCGGAAGTCTTGATGGGGCGGTTTAAGAGAGTATCCGGCTTCGCGATGTCAAGGCCCGGCTTCCAGATATAGTTGCCGTTGTTGTCCTTGATGGTCATCAGCTGCAGCACCAGGGCCTCGTTGCAGAGGAACTGCGCCTTGCCGCGGTAGGGAGCCTTCAGGCTGTAGTAGAGCTTAAAGATCTCATCGAAGGTCACGGCGTCCACAGCCCCTGCGGTCACGCCTACCTGCGCGCCGGCGTCGTCCAGGATACCGGTGGGCTTGCCCACGCCATCGCCGGTGATGAACGCCTTCTCCTCGGCGTTGCCCATGCGCACACCGAAACGCTGCGCGATATAGGTGGCAAGGTCAAAAGCGGAATCGTGCAGGAGCTCGTTGGAGATCTTGATCATCGTGCCAAGCTTGTACGCGGACAGCATGGTCTGGGAAAAGCTGGTGTCGCTCTCCGGGATCTCCTCACCCTCATCGATCCACGTTGCCTCACCGTCATCCTGCGCGATGGGAATCTTACGGGTACCGGAGCTGGTGCGGATCACAGTGGCAAGGCCACGGAAGATGTTGTTCTCCTCCAGGGCCTGCACCAGGCGGCGCTCGAACTCATCCGGCACGGTGTAACCGCCCTCGGAATCCTGGCCGATGGACAGGGCGTTGTGGATCTCGCCGTAGTTGCCGCGGGCGCGGATCATGTCCCAGAAGGCGTTACGGTACTCATCCGTAGCGGTAGGACGCGTCTCCTTATCCTTCGGAGCACCGAATTTCGGCGTGCCGTGTACCGGAACAGAAGTGGGAGCGGACATCTGGGCGTCCAGCTGCTCCTGCTGCTCCAGCCGCTCGATCTCATCGCCGAGATCCGTCACCTCCTTCGCCATACGGTTGTACTGCTCCACTGCGTCGGCAGCCACCAAACCGTTCTCGCCGCGGTTCTTCTCCAGGAATGCCTTCGTCTGCTCCCAGAGGGCTTTTCTCTTGCTTCTCAGTTCAAGAATCTTACTCATAGTCATTTACCTCCATAAAATCATGATTTTTGGGTATGAAAAAAGCCGGGTACATGTCATTTCATGCACTCCAGCTGTTTCATCAGGATATTGTAGGGGACGCTGCCGTCCTCCGTTTTTCCGTCCAGGTCGAGGACGGGAGCCGTGAGCGGCTTTACAGGCTCTGCCGGGGTTCCCACAGGAGGCTCCACAGGCTTTGCTGTGGGCTGTATGGCCGGCGCGGTCTGGCCGTCCTCCTTCACACCAAGGCGGTTCAAAATGGTAAGCCCCATCTGGCGGGAGGAATAGATCTGCGCGGTCAGGTGGATACCCTTTTCTTTGTCCGGGTCATCCTCATCGGGGTCATCCGGATCAGGCTCGTCCCCCTCCGGCTCCTTTTCCTCCTCTTCCTCCGGCTCTACGGCTTCAAAAAGGATCTCATCCGCGAAGCCCAGCTCCACCGCCTTCTTCGCGTTCATCCAGGTCTCATTCTCCATGAGCTTGGCGATCCGGTTGTGGGTAAGGCCGGTCTTAAAGGCATAGGCGTTGATGATGCTCTCCTTGACCTCGTTGAGCGTCGCGATGGCTCTCTCCATGTCTTTGGCATTGCCCATGGCAATGGTGCTGGGATCGTGGATCATCAGCATGGCAACCGGGGACATGAGGACTTTGTTGCCGGCCATCGCCACCACAGAGGCGGCGGATGCGGCAATCGCATCGATCTTGACGGTGACCGCGCCCTTGTAATCACGCAGCATCGTGTAGATCTCCGCAGCCGCGAACACATTCCCTCCAGGGGAATTGACCCACACGGTAATATCCCCTGAGTCTGACTCCAGTTCCTCCCGGAAAGCCTTCGGCGTTACCTCGTCACCCCAGAAGGATTCCTCATCGATGGGTCCTTCCAGACGGAGCGTCCTGCTGCCGCCTTCATCCCGGATCCAGTTCCAGAATTTCTTCATCGGGTTCTTCTCCTTTCTCTTCTTGGCATACTCTCACTCTGCCGGTTATCTCTGGAAATAAAAATAGGCCGGATGCCACAAATACAGCAGCAAATCGGCCTATTAAACACATGATTTAGTTACTTCAGCTCGGATAATTTTATCCGGTCATACGCTCCTTTTTTCTTATCCTCCGGGTGTGGCTCCAGTCCTATGACTGTGATTTCCCTCTGGCCAGGACCATACACCCAAAACATCCGCATGGCATCGCTATTTTTATTTTCAAGATAGGACTGCCAGACTTTCATACCATATCTTTTTGATAAAACATCGATCTCATGGGACTTAAGCCCGGGATACATAGGATTTTCTGAAAGTTTTTTCAATGCGCTTCCCCATTTTTTATAAAGCTTCTCCTCATCTTTCCTGATTGTTCCTGAGCGCCATTTTGTTTGAAGTTCATTCCACAGGGCTTCCATCTCCGGAACCCCCATCCTTATCGCATACACCATCTTCTGCCTCTCAATCGAAATCTGAAAGGTCAATAGATGCCGATACGTTTCCTGTTTTGAAGTTCTCCACAGCCTTATCCATCTCCGCCAAAGACCTGGCAGATATAACTTCAGGAATAACAAGCTCACGTGGTTCCAAAATAAAGCAGCCATTCTCATACAGCTTTACATTGTAATTCTTGTATGTGGCTCCCCTGAGCGTAACTCTTCCCTTGGCATCCAGCCGGACATCATAATCTTTGATTGCATCCATTCCGCCGCACCTCCATTTCGTAAGTGGGATTTCCCACCTTTGATTTTATTATAAGCATGGCAACACGTTTTGTCAACCAGCATAGCCATGCATATTGTGCAGCCCGGATGATTATCTTATACGCTTTCTCTGCCGGTTCTCGCTGTCAGGTTCCTGTTCCTGTGTTTCCTCTTCGTTTTCTTCCGGTTCTTTCGGCTCTTCCTCCTTCGGCTGATTCTGCTCCACAGCGGTCTGCTTGGCGTCCGCAAATTTACCCGCATCCTTCAGCTTCACATAGCCGCCGTTCAGGTAGTAATCATCCCCACCATCTTCAGCCGGAATCAGGTCCATATTTTCAAGACGGTGGATGTCATTCGGACTTAAGAATCCATTGCTGATACCGGTGGCGTATCCATTCATACGGCTCTGATAATCACCACGGAGCAGCCCATCCACGTTGAACTTGACAAAGTATTCATCTTGTTCTTCCTCCAGGAGCAGGTCTTTGCTTACCGCCTGCTCAAACCGCACAAGCCAGGGTGTTAGTGTGTGTACCACAAAGTCAATTGACTGGTGCTCGATGTTGGAGAAGGTGGCGTGTTCCAGATCCTGCACCATATGGGGAGGCACACGGAAGATCCGGCAGATCTCCTCCACGCCAAATTGACGGGTGGATAAGAACTGGCTATCCTCCGGCGGAAGAGAGATTGGCTTATAGGTCATGCCCTCCTCCAAAACCGCCACCTTGTGAGCGTTATTCGCGCCGCCGTAAACCGCCGACCAGTTGTTACGGATCTTATCCGGATCCTTCAACACACCTGGATGCTCCAATACCCCGCTTGGCTGCGCACCGTTTTTAAAGAAGGAAGCACCGTACCGCTCCACCGCAAGGGTCGTACCAAGTGCGTTCTTCATCATGGCGATGGGAGAGAATCCGATTAGGCCGTTAAACCCAAGGCCAGAGATGTGGAAAATCTCATCGGAACGGAAGTAGATATCCTGGTCTTTCTTCCCCGGTACCTCATCAGTGTAGGCGTGGTAGATATAGAACAGATTGTCTTGCTCATCCCTGTCCACCTCCACATTCTCGGGGAGCAGCGGATACAGTCCCAGGACGGTGTTCTTCCCATCCCGGATGATCTGCGCGTAGGCATTCCCCCACAGTAATAGATGTGTCATCATCGTCTCCCGGAAGGTAAAACTTGTCATCTCCGGGTTCGGCTGCCGGTAGAGAAGCCTGTAGAGCGGATGCTCCAGGGCTTTCTCTTTACCATTGCCCTTGTCCGTATACCGGTAAAGGTGCAGCGGCAGCCCTGCCACCGTCTCCGCCAGGAGCCTCACACAGGCATACACCGTGGAGATCTGCATCGCAGATTTCTCATCCACACGCTCCCCGGAACTCGCAGTCCCGAAGAAAAAGGTCTGGCCGGAGTCGCGGACTCTGTCGGTCACCTCCGGAAGGCTCGCCCCGCCATCCATCTCAGGCTCATCCCTGGGCCTTCCAAAGCCCAGCCAGTTAAATAATCCCATTATTATCGAATTCCTTTCTTTTTTATTCTTGTTTCCTGTGATATACTTGCATTAGATTAGACCTTACGGAGGAATCCTATGCTGACAATAAACCAGTTAATGAAATATTTAAGAAATCATCACTCTATATCAGTAAAAAGCAATCAGGCACAATCACTTCGTAATATTGGCTACTACCATGGCTATAAGGGTTACAGATTTATCAGAAACCCCAACTCCCGAATCCCTTTTTCAAGTTTGGATGAGGTCATCGCACTAAACAACTTTGATATGCAGCTAAAAACTCTTTTCTATCCCAAAGTAATGTTCATAGAGAATGCTCTTAAAAGCTATGTGATAGAATCTGTACTTATGGATAGCAGGTCAGAAAATCTCGATGTGATTTTTAACAAATCAATTACAAATTACCGATCCTTCCCCAGAGGAAGTGACAGCTATCATAAACAGTATGAAAAGCGCATGAACTTAAAAGGCAAAATTAACACTGCCCTTTTAAGAGACTATTCAAACAAAAAGCAGACAGTTAACCACTTTTTTGACTCTGATCGCGCCATACCTATATGGGCAATTTTCGAATCTCTGACTCTTGGAGAGTTTGGCACCTTTTTTTCGTGCGCAAACTCAAATGTAAAACTAAGAACATCTCGAATTTTGCATTTGCCAAGCAACCTTGATTCAGATGGAAAATTAACAGAATACATTATCTATACTGTCAAAGATCTGAGGAATGCCATAGCGCATAATAATACTATTTTTGATACCAGATTCCAAACAAGCCGAATTAATCAGCGCTTGGTTTCACTTTTACAAAGCGAAACAGGGATTGCCAATCTTAATTTTAAGTACATTGATGCGTATATTGTCTTGATTACATATGTGTTGAGGAAAATGGGGGAAACTAAAACATCATGTAAGCAATTTATCTCTTCCTTTATTGTCTGCACAGATGACTTACGTTCCCAGATTTCTCCAAATATTTGTAATCAAATATTAGGGACACATCAACGCCCGCATCTCATTGCCTTACAAAATTTTTTGAGCAGATCGTAAATCTGTTGCATATTTTGATCTGATATGGTATAGTATAGTCATGAATTGCGGTGGTCGTCTTCGGACAACACCCGAAAAGAGCCTGATGCGTCGGGCTTTTTTCTATTGCATTAAAATACTAACAGCCCTCTGTCTGGGTCATCATAGATATTTCTCATCCACACGCTCCCCGGAACTCGCGGTTCCGAAGAAATAGGTCTGTCCGGAGTCACGGACTCTGTCTGTCACCTCCGGAAGGCTTGCCCTGCCATCCATCTCAGGTCCATCCCTGGGCCGTCCAAAGCCCAGCCAGTTAAATAATCCCATAGGTTCTTCCTCCTTCAAAAATTCATAGAATTTTTACTTGATAGTCCTGCTCCACTCTTGCATACTTAAAAGTAGGGATTTCTTACTTCCCTACTTAAGAAAGGAGTTATGATAAATGCCAGAAATAAACATACTCGTAAGCGATGCTAAGGTCATGTCCAAAGGGCAGGTTACCATCCCCAAGAAGATTCGAGAGGCTCTCGGTGTTGCTCCGGGTGACCGGGTTACTTTTCTTGTCGATAACGGCTGTGTCAGAATCGTCAACTCCGCCATCTATACCCTGCAAAAGTTTCAGGAGCAAATGAAAGGCGAGGCAGAAAAAGCCGGCTTCACATCCGAAGAAGATATAGCTGAATGGATCACAAAGTCCCGCCGTGAGCTACATGACCTTCTGCAAGAAGGAATCCATGACATTAAGACGGAAAACACTCGGCCTTTCTCTGATGCAATGTCGGATATTCGCAGCGAAAGAAAAAACGCTGAACACAGTAAATCATAGCCGAGTAGGCATGGATTTGTTCCCCTTCTATTTTCACCCATACATATAACAGGATCAGAACACAAGCAGCCCCCTGTCCGGGTCATCGTAGATGCTGCCATGACCGCCTTCGTTGCGGATACAGCGGTCAAGGGCCATAATCGCGGCCACGATGCCATCAATCTTCTCTGTGCTCTTCGCCTTCGTTGGCTTGATGTTCCCTGCCGGATCAGTATCGACCACCACATTCCCTGCCATCCAGCGCATAACCGGATGACCACCGTGGATGATCCGGCCTTCCTTCAGGAGCTTTTCAAACTCCTTGGTCGGTGGGGACATGTCTTTATATCCTTGGCCGAAGGGGACTACGGTAAATCCCATCCCCTCCAGATTCTGGGTCATCTGCACGGCTCCCCATCGGTCGAACGCGATCTCAAGGATGTGGTACTTTGTCCCCAGCTCCCCGATGAACTGTTCGATAAATCCGTAGTGGATCACATTTCCCTCCGTCGCCATCAGATATCCCTGCTGTTTCCACACATCGTAGGGGACGGATGCCCTCCGCACCCTCAGCGGAATCGTATCCTCCGGCACCCAGAAGAACGGGAGCATGATATATTTCTCATCCTCTGTCCTCGGCGGGAACATCAGCACAAAGGCTGTGATGTCACCGGTGCTGGAAAGGTCAAGGCCGGCGTAGCAGTCCCGGCCAAGAAGGGAATCCATATCGATTGGAAGGTTGCCCAGGTCGTAAACCTGTTCCGGAATGAACCGGGTCAGGCTTGACACCCACATGTTAAGTCTCAGCTGCTTAAAGACGTTCTCCTCGGCGGGGTTGTCCATGGTCTCCCGGTACATATCCCGGACTCGCTCAATCTGGATCGTCTGCCCCAGGGAGGGGTTCGCCTTATACCAGTTCTCCTCATCGTGCCAGTCATCCTCATCGGCAAGGCCATACACCACAGGATAAAACGTGGGATCCACCCGCTTCCCTTCCAGGATATCCTTGGCCTTTGTGTGCAGCTCATAGCAGATCGACTCCCTGTCCGTGCCCGCCGTGGTGATCAGGAAATACAGCGGCTGCTCTCTGGCATCACCAGAGCCCTTGGTCAGAACATCGTAGAGCTTGCGGTTTGGCTGGGCATGGACCTCATCGAGCACAAGCCCGGATACATTCAGTCCGTGCTTGGTCGTCACCTCTGCGGACAGTACCTGGTAGAAACCGTTATTGTCATGGTTCACAATCCGCTTGGTCGCTCCCATGATCTTGGAACGTTTCATAAGCGCGTGAGTCATCTGCACCATCTGGTTAGCCACATCGAAAACGATGGATGCCTGCTGCCGATCAGCCGCAGCACCGTAGACCTCTGCGGATGGCTCCCCATCCGCGTACAGAAGATACAGCGCCACCGCAGCAGCAAGCTCGCTCTTCCCGTTCTTCTTGCCTATCTCGACAAAAGCCGTGCGAAACTGCCGTTTTCCGCGTTCATCCACAATGCCAAAGATATCCCGGATGATCTGCTCCTGCCAGGGGAGCAGCCAGAACCGTTTTCCGGCCCACTTGCCCTTCGTGTGGCGCAGGTTCTCAATAAATAGCACAGCCCGTTCCGCTTTGGCCTTGTCATAATGCGATGTCGGCAGCATGAACGATGTCGGCTTGTAGTCTTTCAATTTTGGATATCCCCTTGGCCGTTTCTGTTCCATTGACCTCTCCCCCTTTCCGAAAAATCTGCATCAAAAAAGGGCCTCCGAAGAAGCCCTGTGGGTTACTGTGTGATTATGCTGTTACGCTGTGGGGCAGCCGGCATACTGCCAGGCTTCGTACTCGCCCGCAAGCTCCGCCTCCTCGATGACCTGCCAGAGGCTGATGAAGCGTGTCCGCTGCTCCGCGATCTCATCCGGTGTCCAGCTCTGGGGCGCTCCGCTTAAATCGCGGTAGGCGTCCATCTCGGCCTTTACCCGGAAGAAAAGGATGTTCATGACCGCCCACGCCTCGGCTCTGTTGCGGAGGATGTAATCCCTGCCCTCGCAGGCTCTGAGGATCGCCTCCTTCTCTCCGAAGGTGAGGCCCCGGTCCTTCCTGACCTCGGTCTCGATGGCCTGCAGCGCGTCCCGGCTCCCTGCCGCCTCGATCCTTGCTTTGTAGGCTTCTGTATTCGTCATGGCTTTTGCCCTCCTTGTGCTTGGTTCCGCTGGGGTTTTCCCCTTTGGTTGTGTGTATATTACCGTCAGTGCCGAGATATAGCAAGTTAATTCCGAGCCATAATGTACACAATCTTTTGCCGCGAAATCTGGTGGATTTACAGCGTCCAGGCAGAAGAAAAGCGGCTGGGGGATCGCTCCCTCGCCGCCTCATCTTTAAAGGATGCCGCTTTCTTTCTCGTCCCAGATGTTACCGGCCGCGTCAACGTAAAGCCGGAGGTCTTCTTCCCGGTCGTAGGTGTCGTAAAGGTAATTTACCCTCCCCGTTGCCCGGAAGGTGTAGCTGTATGTGGTGCGGTACCAGTGGCAGCCGTTGTAATCCAGCTCGTAGGGGAAATCCTCTTCCCTCTGGTATTTTGCCTTGCCGTATCCGAATGCCTGCTCCTTTTTCATGTGCTTGCGCTCCCTTCGTTTTTTGTTGTGTGTATATTACCGTCAGGTGCGGATAATAGCAAGTCAATCCAAGCCATAATGTACACAATCTTTTGCCCACAATATTGCGTACTTTACAGCCTCCCCACAGGGGCAAAAGCAAAGACAGACACAAGCAAAAGGCCGGGTCATCCCAGCCCCTTGCCTCTGCCAGCCTGCCTTACGCGAACTCGATGGTCAGCATCCCGTTTCCGATGAAGAAGTCGTTCTGCGTAAGCGGGTCTTCCAGGAAGGTCTCCTTCGCCTCGGCAAGCATCTCTTTCAGCCTCTCCTCACCGACCAGCTCCTTGACTGCCTTCCGTGTGATCTTCTTTCCGTTCAGGTAAAAATTTGTTCTCATAGTGTTTTCTCCCTTCGTTTTTTTGTAGCTGTATATTACCGTCAGGTGCGGATAATAGCAAGTCGTATTGAAGCCATAATGTACACAAACATACGCACCAGGAATTGTGTATCTTATAGCCGTTTAAGGGGATGGGAACAGGGCCTCCATCGGAAGCCCCTCTGTGTTTACCAGTCCTCTCCATCCTCCTCCCAGTCCTCTTCCCACTCATCTTCTTCATCCTCCCAGTCATCCACATCCTCGTATTTGTCTCTCAGGTCCCACATGTCGATGGTGGGGAGGGCGCGAAGCTCCGGATGCCCTTCCACGTAGTCGGCAACCGCTCCGGCGAGAAGGTCGAGGAGCTTCTCGTAGGCTTCCTCGCTATGGAGCCCCCAGATCGCTGCCGCCAGGTCGCTGACCTCTTTGTTCCCTTTGTGGATCAGGAAGCGGGCTGCGGGGTTGCAGGTCTCCTTACCGTAGCCGATGCCCACCTGGTCACCGTCGTTGTAGAAGCGGTATGCGATGCGGCCCATCGCCCTTACCAATTCTCCTGCAAGGTTCTCCGCCTTGCCGCTCGCCGGTACCAGTTCCTCAAAAAGCTTATTGGTTCGATCTTCATTCTTCGTCATGTTCGTGTCCTCCGTTTCGGTTTTTCCTTTGGGGCTTTCCCCTTTCGGTATGTGCATATTACCGTCAGGTGCGGATAATAGCAAGTGAATTAAGAGCCATAATGTACACGATTATCAGCCCTGATCTGCGGCTTATCTTTGGTACATTTATGGCTCCGATATGACTTGATAAATGTGTGTTTTAGAGCGAATATACACACAACAAAACAAAGAAAACACACACGGAGGAAACCACCATGAAAAAGAATTTTACCGAAATCGAAGAGATCATCGAAACCCGCATCGCACAGCTTTCCGAAGAATACGACCTTGACCGCTACGACATCGAGGACATCAGGCTGGAAGCCTACCAGGAAAACGGATGGAGCTGCGACCCCTTCCCCCTTGAGGACGGGGATGAGGAAGAGGACGGCTGGATGGAGGAAGGTTGCCACTACCGCAGCATGGAAGAGCAGCTTGCCGAGGTAGGGATGAGCATGAGGGACTTCTTTTAAAGAAGCCCTCCCACACAAGGGGAAGCCCCAAAGGGGCTGTTCCTCGTAGTTCCTACTCTTTGTTTCTTTCGTGTGTGTCAATATAACCAGTTTCCTGTCCATATCTTTGTGTGAGTTATTTTACACATACCGCTTGCTATCCTTGCAATCTTACGATAAGATACAGGAAAATGGAGGCGGGCCTGGATTTTTCCGGGCTCCCATTTTAGCCTGGATCCCGCATTGCGCGGTACATGGCGGCGCGGTTCTTTGCCCGCGCCTTTTTCTTCAGGCCCCGCTTCCAGCGGCGGATCGTGACCGCATTGCTGTTATTCCGTGACCAGGAATAATGGTCCAGGATAAAGTGCTCGCCATGCTCCGCTTCCCCGTATGCCCTCATCCTCCTGTGACCGTTTTTCATTCCACCCATCCCTTCTTCACAATCCACCAATCCGATAGTCCCTTACGTTCCATGAGGCCGGCGTCCTCCAGAGCCTCTGCCGTGCCGCAGCTTTCACAGACTGTGATGTCTGCCCTGCGGCTTAAAGCGAGGAGACGGTTTGCTGGTTCCTCACACACCCCGCACCTGGGGCAGTGCGCGCCCCTGTGTCGGCTTTTCCCAAACCAGCCGAGGCTTTTCCTGATCTCTTCATCAGAAGCCACACGGTGGCATGTGTCGGCCCCAAAAGCGACGCTGAGTGACCCTCCCGTATCCCAGGAAGCCAGGACATTTCCGGCATCGTCCACTCCCTGGCAAACGCCCTGGGTTCCTGGCTTTGGCGCCTGGACGTCATCCATACAGTCCAAAACGATCCGGCAGCCCTTTGGGAACCTCTCCCTTAAGTTTTTCAGTTCTTCCTTAATGGGAAATCGCATGGTTCTTCTCCTTTCTCGCGGGGATCGTCAGGCTGCATATTCCGAGCCTCCGGATGGCTTCCTCACGGCCGATGCTGTCGGCAAGTGCCTGCTCTAAGATGTGCATCGGGAAATGAAAATCCCGGTAACCGTCTGCCAGTACCTTGTAGTATCCCGGTGATGGCTCCCTCAATTCATGCCCATCCGCCATGACATAGACCATCGCGGTAAGCGGTACCGGCTCCCCACCACCGATGGGAAACACCTCCACCGGGAGTTCCCTTTTGTAGTAGTAGGACGGGCAGCCTTCGTAGCGGTCGAGCCGCTTCTCATCCTCCCCGGAGATCTCCCACACCAGCACCGGTGTGTTTTTCTTCGGGTTTTCCTCAATGGTGGCGTGTACCTTAAAGAGCAGCTGCCAGCCGGTAAGGATTGCCGTCCCCGCGATCTTCGCGTCCGGGGTCCTAAATGCCATCTGCTCCCTTGAGAGGTTGCTGCCGTAGGCGATGTAATAACGTTTCTTCATGATCTCTTCACTCCTTTTTCTGTTTTCCTTTTCGGTAGTCGTATATTCGCTCTAAAGCGGATGATTATCAAGTCATATCCGCGCCATAGACCACACAAAGATGTGCGGACAGTTTTGTGCATTTTACAGCTTCTGATACTCATTCAGGTACGCTTTCGCGGCCTTCACGCCGATGCTGTCCGAGAGCCCTTTATCAAGGACCTCCACATCAAAGCCCCATCTGGCGTAACCGTCATCCAGGAGCTTATAGTACTCCATCGTAGGCTCTCCAAGGAGCCGCTCCTCGTGGAGTACATACACCATGCACTGCTTATTCCCTTTGAGCCGGCCACCCTTGAGTGTCCTTACCGGAAGCTGGAAGTACTTCTTGTAGTAATATTTCGGATACCCTTCGTACCGGTTCAGGAGCGCCTCATCGTACTCGCTGATCTTGTAGGCCAGAGCCGGTACAAAACAGTTGGCGTCCTGCTCAATGGTGGCGTAGAACCCGCTCCCGCTCTTCTTGAACAGCAGCCGGTATCCAGGGATTTTCGTAGTCCCCACCACCTGCGCGTCCGGGCAGCGGCCCATCATCCGCTCAAGGGAGAGGTTGCTGCCGTAAGCCAGGTAAAAGATGGACGGCCTGTGGGATACCTCGCGGTTGAATCTGCCCCACTCAAGCATGGCCCTCACCGCCTTCCGTAACCTCCTCGGCTTCAAAATCCACATCGGCGAAATCCTCCGCCACAAGGACAATCTGCCCGTTGTGCCACCAGTCGCTGACGGCCTGCGCCGCGTCATCCGGCGTTGCCGCCTTCAGCTCCGACTCATGGACGGTGACCGTCCGCTTCAGCGTCTCTGTGATGGTCACGCGGAATTTCCTGCCAGTGGGCTGTGTCTGCGTCCTGTTTTCCAGGTTCTTGTTTTTCTGATTTTCGTTTTTCATGGTCTCTACCTCCTTCTTCTACCACCCAAAGGGCGGCCATGCCGCCCGGAGGGTTTCCGGTTTCCCGTCTTGGGTGGTGCCGCTATCTGGCTTCGTGCCGCCATGCGCGGTTGCCTTCCATGTTGGCGAGGAAGTAATCCCTTGCCGTCTTGAATTCGTCTCCGATGAATCCCAGCCGGAGCATCCAGCACCGGAAGGCGTAGGCTTCGTTCTCGGTCTGCTGCGGCTTGGGGCTTGCGTAGCGTACCTGCTTGGCGAGCTGGCTGATCCCTAAGCAAAGCTGGATCATCGCTTTGAGGTGGCCGGCATGGAGGCCGTTCTGCTTGCCGTTTGCCGGGGCATCGAACTGGAAGCACCGGAATTCGACCTTAATCGAGATCTTGAATAAGGTCGATTATTCCCCGGATTAGATTATTCGAGGAAATCGCAGAAATATTAGGGGAATCCAATACTGCCACTCAATCTCCTCGAATAATCTTCAGTTTATGTTTACCTCAAAAAGTCGGGAATGTTACTTGCTGTATGTGTCTCCTCTTTGGCTTTCTCTTCAGGGAACCATTTTGAAGCCCAGTTTTTTAAATCCCTGTCCATCTTTTGTTGTGACAAGACAGTATAAAGAGAAGTGGTATATATCGAGGAATGCCCGAGGAATGTGCGAATCACCTCCATTTCAACCCCGGATTCAAGCATATGCGAGGCGGCTGTCCGGCGCATCGTGTGAGGGGTATAATTCTCAGCTTTAAATTTATCAGGGTACTCTTTTTTCGCTTTAGCGATATATTTCTTGTAAACCTCCTCGATCGCTGATACCGACATTTTTTCATGTGTCTGCGATTTAAAAAGGAATGCCTCGGGCTGATTTTCAAGCCGCCTGTAGTGGATGTATCCCCTTATGATCTTGGCACATGGTTCGGAAATCCAGACGCTCCGGGATTTCCCGCCTTTTCCGTTTATGATGTCAACATGGGCACCTCCACCATTCTTGAAATGGATATTTCTTATTTTGAGGTTGCAGGTCTCATGGCAGCGCATTCCGGCACCATACATTGTTGACAAGAGAACTTTGTCTCGTTTGCCAATCTCCGTGCGGTCATTCGGCATTGCCATCAGGATCTGGACTTCCTCCAAGGTGAAGACTGGCATGATGTTTGCCGGGGTTTTCTTCCGGGGGATTTTCCCAAGCGTGTTCCTGAAGAAAGTAGCCTCGAGATTGATATTCATGGCATATTTGGAAAAAGAATTCAGTGCGGCAAGCCTTTGGTTCCTTGTCCTCGCACTGCATTTGCGCTCTTCTTGAAGCCAATCCAGGAACCCGGAGATGGTTCCATAATCAAGCTTTTCAAAAGTAACCTGGTCGGCTGAAAGATTTTTTTGATTGTATAAGTAATCCAGAAGCAGACGGTATGTTGTTTTATATGACTCCACCGTTTTTTCGCTACATCCCTTTTCCAGTGGGAGGTATGATTCAATAAAGTCCTGCAAGGTGTCCAAAAAACTGTATTTATTCGTTTTCATAGCACACCTCCGGGAACACATCCCCACTGAATGCGGCAAATTTCTGGAATTCATCAAGGAACATATCTGTGGTAAATTTCATATACCGCTCAGTCTGGCGAAGGTTGCTGTGACCAAGATAAATGGAAAGATACGGGATCGAATTATCAACGCTGATTCCCATCTCCTTAAGCTGTACAAATGATCTCTGGACGAAAGTATGCCGGAGACAATGGAAACATGCCCCTCTTTCATATTTTTTATCCGGCCTTGAAATATTTACCTCTCGCAGGATCAGCCGGAAACGGTTATCTACGGTTTTAAGGCTTATATGGGCGGAATCATCTTTCCCAGGGAACAGCCATGCATCAGGCTGCCCGATAACCCCCATAACAATGCAGTACTTCTGCAGGAGTATGGAAAGGGATTCATGCATTGGGACAATCCGCTGTTTATTATCTTTGGCGATTTCAAGTACAAGCGCACCATCGGAAGCATTGAAGTTCCTTTTCTTTAAGTTGATGACTTCTGACAACCGCAGCCCACAGCATAAGGATATCCGGATGATCATAGGAAGCATGGCGCGTATGTGCGGGACAGTATTATTACCCCCTGAAGGGTAGGAATCGGCTATTTCTATGATATGGGCGATTTCTTCATCAGTGAAAATATGAGGCATGTAGCTGTCACGGATTTTCGGGACAGCAGGGACGTATGCAGGGATTCCGGATTGCACAAGGTATTCGGTAAAACGGCGTATCGTTCCTACCGCGTGGGAAACCGTGCTGTCAGCGCCATGAAGTGTTTGGATCCATCCATCGATGGTATCTTTGGAAATGGAATGTGATCTGTTGGTTTCCAGGTAAGAGTCAAATCCCTTCAGCACCCGCCGGTATGTAATGATTGTTTTCTCACAATAAGACGCTGCCTTTATGCAGAGAAACTGTTTAATTAGACTGGCATAGGAGGAATTGAATTGGGTGTCATTCATAAGTCAGACCTCCCTTCCAGCAGATCCTTGAAATAACCAGTTGGATCAGGCGCCCGAAGGGCGCAGTTCTTTAAATTTATAACATCCAGTGAGGCATAATGCTTGACTACGTTCGGATCTTTATGCCCCAAAATCCGCCTTACGACTTCATAGGAAACACCATCATTGACCATTGATGTGGCCGCCGAGGAGCGGAATATATGGGAACCATGCCGCCTGCCGTTTGGTTCAACACCACTTTTTTTCATACAGACATTGACGACATTCCGGACGGCGGATGTTGTTAGGGATCTATATGGAGCCTCAAGGCGGAGAAATATCCTGTCTTCATCGCAATCAGGCCTTCCGTTACAGATGTAGTCTTTGAGTGCGTTTTCCACTTCAGGCAGAAGAGGAAGGCTCTGCGGTTTGCCGGTTTTTTCCTGGATATAGTTGATCCGGCCATTACCGAAGTCTACCTCGCTGAAGGACAGTTTCACGATGTCACCGGATCTCATAACCAACCTGGAGGCCAGGAGCAGAATACAAAGATTCCTTTTCCCAGAAACGGAAGAGGTATCCACGGAACTTTCGATTTTCCGGATTTCTTCAGGGCTGTAAACTGAGGGGAGTACGGCCTTTTTGCGAGCCTTCGGTACAACGAAGGAAAAATCCATGTCCGTGTAACCCCTTTCGTAAAGGAACTGAAGGAATTCGCGGACGCATCTCCATGCATCCTTATTTTTGATTTGCAGGCAGGCTTTAGTGGCCAGGGAAGCGGTTAAACGGCCAGGGCTTTCACAACCGAGCTGTTGAATCAGAAAACAGAAATAAGTGCATTTCCCTGTTTTCCATTTTAAAGTTGTCTGGACGTTCCCCCTTTCCTGGCAAGAGGAAATATAATTATTGGTTGCCTCCTTGAAATCTACAGACAACGATATCGGATCACCCATGAAATGGCGGAGAACGAAACCGCGACCATTATTGATATCGTTGAGCCTGTTTATAAAAGTGTTCAGGGCATCCATCGTGGCCTGACTGACATTCCTGGTATAGCAGTAGTCCTCCAGGAAAGATTGCCCCACTTCTTCTGAGTAGTCAGCCAGCCCGTTTTGGGACATAAACTTCTCCAGCGCGATGAACCTAATCTTAAAATAGTATTTATAAGATTCAGAGTACTGGTTTGCGTTGACCTGCTGGAATAGCTGCTCTTTTAATTCATATAGCGTTGGTTTGGTTACTTGTTGCATATGCAGACCTCCTTGTCATTAAGTTTCCTTAATAATACAAGGAAAAGCATGGTTCTGGTAAATTGATTATTCGAGGAATTTTCTCACAAAAGCGGATAAATAAACACAGTTTGCAAATTTCCTCGAATAATCTAATCCGGGGAATAATCCTCATTAATCGAGATCTTGAATAAGGAAGAATTCCGCTTTCTGCTGAATTACCGCTTTGATTCCATCAGCCCGATGGCGCTT
>ERZ1643250.1142-NODE-1142-length-24282-cov-4.890866_pt1 | contig 24282 bp, 21 predicted proteins | sample MGYA00579262_ERZ1643250 | MGnify/ENA primary metagenome ERZ1643250 (study PRJEB29033, sample SAMEA4952265) | chicken gut metagenome | biome: Broiler Chicken; feature: Gastrointestinal Tract; material: Caecum | place: Ireland | collected 2018 | study: Broiler... | reverse complement strand
AAACGTGCCGAACAGGGAGAGCGACTCCACACCGCAGTGCTCGATCCAATCATGCACGGCCGATTCGAACGCGGGCTCCGGGGAAAGCCCGAAGGCATACGGCAGGACATTGCCGATGTAGCTCACGTGATCGGAGCCGGGGCGATCGCGGAACAGATGGCGGGCCGGATCGTAGAACGCGTCATAAAACGACTGCCGCAGTGTTTCCTCCTGACGGAAGGGCTGCTGCCCGAGCAGCGCCGCGATCCGGTTTGCACAGGCAATGGCGCAGAGCGCATAGGCATTGAGCACGACATGCGGTTCCTCGCAGACCTTCCCTTCGGTGAGGTCGACGTCGTAGCCGTCGCGGTACTGTGCGGGCCACTCCACCACGCACCAGCGGTCCAGGCCGCCGAGCAGGCCGTCCGGCCTGCGGTACGTTTCATAGGCATCCAGAATGCGCCGCACACCCGCGCTGTTTTGCCTGAGATAGGCGAGATCGCCCGTGCAGCGGTAATGCCAAAGGACAAAGGAGATCAGGATGAGCGGAAACTCCGCGATCTCCTGCATGAAGGCGCAATCCAGGCAGGTGACGATGCCGGGCGTGAGATCCAGCGAGAGAAAGGCGTCGCCGATGAGCTTGCGCGCCTGGGAATCCTCCCCGGTGAGCAGCAGCCGCGTCAAACAGGTGTAGCAGCCGTCTCCCAGATAGAAGCCCTTCTCGCGGTCCATGCAGTCCTGCAGGACCTCCTGCGCGCCGTATCGCTGCGTGTGCACGCACAAGTCCCAGATGCGGCGCAGCTCCTCATCCCCCTCGTATTCCCGCCGCAGGCCGGTTTGCAGCGCAAACGGGGCGTGGCGGGCGTCGAGTGCAATCTCCCCCACCTCACAGCCGGGCGGCAGGACGATCTCCGCGTAGCGGAAGGATTTGAAATCGAACCAGTCGAGCTCATCCTGCCCGCTGCCGGAAAAGAGCCACCCTTCCTCATAGCGGCAGTTGCAGCGCATGTCGTACCGAATCCTGTGCGGGTCCTCCTGCAGCTCCTGTGCACAGCGGATCACGGCGCGGCTTCCCTTCGGCCCGCTGCCGATCAGCCGGAGCGTGCCCACATAGCAGGCGCCGAAATCTGCGAGGAGAACGGCCGAGCCGTCCCTGCAGACGCGCCGTTCCAGCGAAAGCGGGGCGATCCGCTCCCACACGAGCGGCTGCACACGCTGGGGCACAACATGATAGTCGGCAAACTGCCTCTTCTGGACGTGGGGCCAGGCCGCATCCTCGAATTCCGGCCGGGCAAAGTGCGCTTCCGGCGCGGCGGAATCGTAGTCCTCCAGAAACTGCGTGTCATAGCCCACGGTCCCGATCTCCCGGTATCCGGTGTGAGGATGCGTGAGGAACGAGGCATCGCTGCACAGGAGAAGCGCGCCGTCCGCTTCCAGATCGCAGAGCAGGCCGTGCTGCAGATCGCCGCTCACCCAGACGCGGTTGATCAGCCCCTGATACAGCGTGTGCACCGCCAGCACATTCCGGCCCGGCTGCAGGAAGGACGTGACATCCACCTCCAGATACCCGAGCCGCTGCGGATAGGCGGGGGCAGGGCCCTGGCACACAAACCGGCCGTTGAGATACACTTTAAAATAATCGTCCGCCGTGATGAACAGGCACGCCCGCTCCGGCCGGCGATCGAGCCGAAAAGAGTGGCGGAACAGGATGTGGCGGTCTCTGTGCGCGGTGCAGTCGAGCGCGAGCGGCTCAAGCTGGCGGTGAAACACCTGCCGCGGGCGCAGAGAAGCGAACTCCCCGTCCGTGATCCAGCTGCCGCGGAACACATGCATCGTGTTTTCCGTTTCGCGTTTCAATGCTGTTCCTCCTTTTGATACAGGCCGCCCGCGCGGGTGAGGAACCCCTCCCCCACCAGATCGCGGCGCAGCGTACAGAAATCATCGTGAAAAGCGGCGAGGATCAGGTTGACCTCGCGCTCCGGGTAAGAGCGGCCCGGTTCAAACGCGCGGGCAATCTCCGCCAGCACGATGCGCTTCTTCTTGAGCTGGGCGGGGATCGCCCGCAGCCTGCCGTCCTCGAAAAAGGCGTCGAGCACCTTTTGCCGGTATGCTTCATCGCGATGGCGCTGGAGCTCCCAGTCCTCCGGCCGCTCCTCCAGCACGTCCAGCAGCTTCGTCTCAAACAGGCTGCGGTTCAGCGCGTAGATCGTGTAATACTGGCTCTTGTGCGCGGTAACCGCCCCCGCCTCCGTGAGTTTTTTCAGGTGGAACGAAACAGTGGAGGCGGAGAGCCCCAGCCGCTCGGAGAGGCGCTCGACATACAGATCCTCGCGCGCCAGCGATTTGAGAATCTGCAGGCGGGATTTGTCTGCCAGACATTTGAAAAGCTGCAGCGCCTGTGCTTCCGTCATGGCTGCTCCTCCCAAAGCGCGGCGAGCGCCGCGCGGATCTCACCGGCAGCGTCCAGCTTCACGCGCTCGACACGGGCGCGATCCGTGTCCTCCTGTCGTTCCGCGCGCTGCAGGGCCGTTTCCCAGGAGGTGGGAATGGCGCCCAGCTTTTCCGCGAAGAAGCGGCGCGCCGCCTGCTCTTCCCCGCCGTTCGCTTTCTGCGCGGCGGAGAGCACGTCGCGGAACAGGCTGAACACATTTCTTCGGATGCTCTCCCAGTGCGATTCGTCGGCGCGGCCGTCCGCCCGGAGGAAAGCGGCGCGCCCGCCCGCCTGCTCCGCCCGGCCGGCCAGCCAGTCGTCAAACCTTTTCTGTCCCGCTGTCATGCTTCCGCCTCGATTCTGCCGCGGCCCACAAAGTCAACGTGGTCCGCCGCCGCATTCTGCCCGCCGAAGAGGTTGTTTGCCCCCACGGCAATGTGGAACGTGCCTGCCGCTTTCTCGTCCAGCACAGAATATCCGCACAGTTCCGTGACGTGCGCGTTCAGGCCGATGCCGAGCTCACACACGACGCGCTCCGCCTGCGTCCGCGCGGCGAACCAGTCCCACACGGCCGGGTCGTTTGCCTCACAGACAGCGCCGTTTTCCACGCGGAGCATGACATCCGAAAACCGCCTGCCTTCAAGAAAGAGCGTATCAAAGAAAACGCTCCCGTTTGTCTGTTCCTCCACGGGGGCAATGTAGACCTCGCCGGCGGGCAAATCGCCGTCCCCCGCATCGCAAGACCAGCGCCGCCCGTTCAGATCCAGGTGAAGCACACAGTCCTGGCCGGTGCGGAGCGCGACGCGGGTCACACCGGAAAACCGCGCCGCCTCCCGCTCACACGCGCGGCACAGCGCGCCGTAGTCCACATCATACGCCTCCGTCATTCGCCGCCGAAAGTCCTCCGGCTCCAGACCGGCCGCGGCCGCATTTTCCGCTGTGGGCAGGCGAAGCTGTGCAAAACGGCCGCTCTTCATGAGCACGGCAAACAGGCGCGCAAGATAGCGATGATATCGCTTTTGCTGCTCCGGCGGCAGTTGTTCCCCCAGTGTGAGCGGTTCCTGCGCAAAGAGATCCAGCACGGCGTCAAAGCCGGAAAACCGCTCAAAATAACGATCGGAAAACGCTTCCTCAGACGCCGCGCCAAACAGCGCCCGGTTCCCTGTGCGCGACTGCTGCAGCACAACGGGGGACGCGCCGAGCGACGCGACTGCGGCGGCAAAGCGATCCAGCCACGGCCTCTGGCCGTCTTCCCCCCAGAAATGGAGCAAAATGAGTTCCCCGGCCGAGACGCCGCTCGCTTTCACAAGGCGTGTGATCTGTTCCTGTGTCATGTGCGTGCCCTCTTTTCTCTTCAACGTTAGCTTTATTTTATTATAATCGAATCAAAAGATCAATATCTAATTTTATATTTATCAAAACAAAACGGTATTTCTTGCTTTCATCAGGCCGAATCGGTATACTGAAAAGCAAACAGGGCCGTGATCCGGCCGGAACGGAGGGTAACATGAAGACGCTGTATCTCATCGGCGGGCCGATGGGCGTGGGGAAAACGACGGTGTGCCAAATTCTAAAACGCCAGCTGCCGGACTGCGTTTTTCTGGATGGGGACTGGTGCTGGGACGCGGACCCCTTCCGCGTCACGGAGGAGACGAAGGCCATGGTGCTGCGCAACATCTGCGCCGTGCTGAACAATTTCCTCGCCTGTTCCGCTTACCGGAACGTTGTGTTCTGCTGGGTGCTGCATGAACAGGCCATTCTGGACGAGATTCTTGCGCACCTGGAGACAAACGGCGTGCGCGTGCTCTGCGTTTCGCTGCTCTGCCCGGCACAGGAGCTTGTGCGCCGCCTGCAGGGCGACATCGACGCGGGCCTGCGCACGGAGGATGTGATAGATCGCAGCCTGGCGCGGCTGCCGCTTTATGAAGCGCTGCACACCGTGAAAATCGACACCGCCGGAAAGGATGCGGCCAAAACGGCAGCCGAAATCATGCGCATCGCGGCGGAACAGGAGGACGAGCATGGCTGAACCCGAAACGAAGCGCGAAGAGCTGCGCTGGCCGGACGGCAGACATCGCTGCCGCTGGGCAAACCCGAAAAACCCGCTCTATGTGCGCTATCACGACGAGGAGTGGGGCGTCCCGCTGCACGACGACCAAAAGCTCTTCGAGCTGTTGATTCTTGAAAATTTCCAGGCGGGGCTCTCGTGGGAATGCGTGCTCAACAAGCGGGAAGCGTTTCGTCGTGCATTTGAGGGCTTTGACCCGGCGCGCGTGAGCACATACGGCGAGGATAAACTGGAATCGCTGCGCTCTGACGCTGGCCTCATCCGCAACAGGCTGAAGCTCCGCGCGGCCGTGACGAACGCCAGGGCATTCTGCGCCATCCAGCGGGAATGGGGCAGCTTCGACCGCTATCTCTGGCACTGGACGGACGGCCGTACACTGCGGGAAACAGGGCTTGTGAGCTCCCCGCTCTCGGACGCGATCTCGGCCGATTTGAAGCGGCGCGGCATGAAATTTGTGGGCACGGTGATCGTCTATTCTTATCTGCAGGCGGCGGGGCTTCTGCAGTCACACGAGCGGGAATGCGAATGGGCGCAGAATTCTGATGCAAAATAGACAAACAAAGGTCGAAAACAGGATTGAAAAAGCGGGATCTTTGCTTTATCATGGAGAGAGCATTGAAAAACAAACCGCGGGCACTGAAGTGAGGCGCCCTGCCGGCAAAGGAGGAGTCAGCCATGCAAATCAACTATCCTGACACAGCGGAACAGTGGGGCGTCTGGGAAATATCCCTGGAGGGCCGCACGGAGGGAAACCCCTTCACGGACTACCCGGTGACAGGCGTGTTCACCAGCAAGAACGAAACGAAACAGGCGGAAGGGTTTTACGACGGAAACGGCATCTACAAGGTGCGCTTCATGCCCTCGTTCGCAGAGCCGTACACCTTCACCATCACAGGCGATTGCCTGGACGCACCGGTGAGCGGTTCCTTCACCGTGGAATCCGCAAAGGGCGAAAACCACGGCCCGGTGCGCGTGTGCGGCGATTACCATTTCGCTTACGCGGACGGCAAGCCCTATTACCCGGTGGGCACCACCTGCTATGTGTGGACGCTGCAGCCGGAGGACGTGCAGGAGGAGACGCTGCGCGAGCTTTCGAAGGGGTATTTCAACAAGATCCGGTTCTGCGTGTTCCCGAAGCATTACGATTTCAACTTCAAGGACCCGATCACATTTCCGTATGAGGGCACGCCGTGCAGCACGGAGGGGATGACGCGCGACAATTTCATGGGCTTTAAACCGGATAACCCCGGCAATCACTGGGACTTCACGCGGTTCAACCCCGTACATTTCCAGAATATGGAGCACCGCATCCGGCAGCTGATGGACATGGGCATTGAAGCCGACATCATTGTGTTCCACCCCTATGACCGCTGGGGCTTTTCCGAGATGAGCGCGGCGGACGACGAGCGCTATGTGCGCTACCTGATCGCCCGGTTTGCGGCTTACCGCAACGTGTGGTGGAGCATGGCGAACGAATATGATATTCTGAAGAAAAAGACCATTGCCGACTGGGAACGCATTGCCTCCCTGTTCTGCACCTACGACCCCTACTGCCGTCTGCGCTCCATTCACAACTGCCTGGCGTTCTATGATTACACTGCGCCGTGGATCACACACTGCTGCATCCAGCGCCAGGATGTCTACAAATGCGCAGAGCTCACCGACGAATACCGCGTGCGGTATCACAAGCCGGTGATTCTCGATGAGATTGCCTATGAGGGCGATCTGCCCCATGGCTGGGGCAACATAAGCGGCAAAGAGCTGGTGCGCCGCTTCTGGGAGGCCACGGTGCGCGGCGGCTACGCCGGGCACGGGGAAACGTATTTGCAGGATGACGGCGTCATCTGGTGGAGCCATGGCGGCCCGATGCACGGCGAAAGCCAGGAACGGCTGCGTTTCCTCCACTCCATTCTGGAAAAGACGCCCGGTGTCGGCCTGAAACACATTGCGATGAACTGGGATGACGACGCCGCCGCAGCAGAAAACGGCGCATTCTATTACCTGCTCTATTTCGGCCTGAACCGCCCCTCCTTCCGCGAATACGATTTTGGAGAGGAGCCGTATGTAGTGGAAGTGATCGACACGTGGGAGATGACGACCAATGTGCTCGGCATTTTCCGCGGCAAGGTAAAAATTCCGCTTCCGGGCAAAGAATACATGGCGCTGCGCATTTACCGGCCTGAGCCGGAATGTGAAAAAAATTGACATTCCGGGCAGAATCCGCTATAATGGGGCAAAACGGCAAGGCCGCAGCGCCCCGCCTGTCTTTTTCCTTCTCATATGGGCGCCGGGCAGCTTTTCTCTGCTGCCCGCGCTGCTTCCGCGCAAAACCGGCTGGGCCCGACCAGCCGGTTTTGCGCTTTTTCATGCCAAAATGATCTGGGAAAAGGGGATGAATGGACATGGATAAACCTGGCGGCGCACTGGAACGGCAGCTTGCCCTGCTGGACAGCGACACGTGCAACGAGCTCTTTTTAAAGGGAATCCGGGAACACTGCTGCAAAAACGCAGCCAGGGCCGCGCCTTTCACAGACAGAGAACTGATTGACCGAACACTCGCAAGGGAAGTGCGGCAAAACAGAGAGGTGGGCCCTCTGCTGCACTGGATGGACCGCGATGCCAGGACCAGGCTGTTCTTGGAGCTGTATGAGGAAAAAGGATTTCCCGCCGTGGAAAAATATCTCCCCTTCCTGGAAACGGAACTGCTGAACCGGCTGGCCAAGCTGGAATTTGAGCGGAACCGCCTGCTTCACTTTGACACACTGGCGCCTCTCCTCGATCAAAAGCTGCTGCAGCGCCTGCTCGGCCGCGTGGCGGAACGGAAAGGGCTGATCGCCATTGCACGGTATGCGCCTCTGCTGGACCCGGCTTTCTGGGAAACGCTGCGGCTGGCAAAAGAGCGCCGCACAGGAAACAAATCCTGCTGAACACAGACAGATGCCATGCGGGAAATTTATGTTGACATTGTGTCAGAACCATGCTATAGTGCAAACAGTGACACTGTGTCAGCAAGCGGTCACGAAAAAGGAGGACAAAAGATGAAGGCGAACGTCTATTTCACGAGAGAAATCACGCCGGAATCTGTCGTGCGGCTTTACCGGGCGCTTGGGATTGCCCTGCCCGGCAAGGTGGCTGTGAAGGTGCATTCCGGTGAAAAAGGCAACCAGAACTTTCTGCACCCCGAATTCTGGAAACCGATGGTAGAAGAGGTACACGGGACCGTAGTGGAGTGCAATACCGCTTACGGCGATGCCTCCGGAGGCGTGCGCGACAACACGGAATCCCACCGCAGGCTTCTGGAGGAGCACGGCTGGACAAAGTATTTTGACGTGGACCTGATGGATGCCGAAGGACCGGACGTTGTGTGGCCAATCCCGAACGGCAAAATCCTGCGGGAAAACCACCTGGGAAAACACATCGAAACGTATGATTCCATGCTGGTGCTCGCCCACTTCAAGGGCCACCCGATGGGCGGCTACGGCGGCGCGCTCAAGCAGCTCTCCATCGGCTGTGCCTCCCGCGCGGGAAAAGCGCTGATCCACTCCGCCGGCAAAACGGACGATCGCTTCGAGACATGGCAGCAGCATGCCTCGTTTGTGCAGTTCCCGGAGGCAATGGCCGATGCCGCTTCCAGCGTAGTGCATCATTTTGAGGGGAAGATCGCTTTCATCAACGTGATGAAGAACCTCTCCGTGGACTGCGACTGCTGCATGGTGGCGGAAGACCCCTGCATGAAGGACATTGGCGTGCTGGCTTCGCTCGACCCGGTTGCCATCGATCAGGCATGCATTGACCTTGTGATGCATTCCGATGATCCGGGCCGCGAGCACTTCATGGAGCGCGTCAACAGCCGCAACGGCATCCACACCATTGAAGCAGCGGCCGACCTGGGCATCGGCAGCCGTGAGTATGAACTGATTGAACTGTGAAGAAAGGAAGGGATTGCCATGAGCAAAACATTAGTCGCCTATTTCTCCGCCAGCGGCGTGACAGAGGCTGTGGCAAAGGAGATTGCAGAAGCCACGGGCGCTGATCTGCATGAAATCCGCCCGGCGCAGCCCTATACGGCGGCCGATCTGGACTGGAGAGACAAACAGAGCCGCTGCACAAAGGAAATGACGAACCCCGCCGCACGCCCGGCGCTCGCGGAGCCGAAATTGAACCTCAGCGCATATGGCACCGTGTTCGTAGGCTTCCCCATCTGGTGGGGCGTGGAACCGCGCGTGGTGGACACGTTCCTGGAAAGCTGCGATTTCTCCGGAAAAACGCTGATTCCCTTCGCCACCTCCGGCGGCAGCGGCATGGACTATGCGGAAAACAATCTGAAGCAATTCCACCCGGCTCTTTCCTGGCACAAAGGCGCACTGCTCAGGAAAGGCGGCGCGGCAGAATGGGCGAAAAACGCAATGCACGCGTAACCCTTCCGGGAAGGAGAAACAAAAGGTGCCAAAAGGTTCAGAGGAATTGACAAACGCGCGCAAGGCCGAGATCGTGGACGCCTGCGCCTCTCTTTATGAGAAAATGGGGTATCAGGAGATCACGATCCGCGACATCGGGGAAAAAACGTCCTTCACGCGCACGTCAATCTACAACTACTTCCAGACGAAAGAGGAAATTTTCCTTGCTTTGCTGCAGCGGGAATACGAGGCATGGAGCACGGATTTGGACGCGCTCTCACGCAGCGGGCCCGGCGCGGGGACATTCGCGGACACGCTTGCCGCCACACTGGAAAAACGGATCTGCATGCTCAAGCTGACCTCCATGAATCTTTACGACATGGAAGGCAACAGCCGCATGGAGAACCTCATTTCATTCAAACGGGCCTACGGCAGCGCAGCGGATGCCGTCCTGCGCTGTCTGGCGGTCTACTGCCCGCACATGACGGAAAAGGGACGGCAGGAATTCCGCTATCTCTTCTTCCCCTTCCTGTTCGGCGTGTATCCCTACACAAACGCCACGGAAAAGCAGAAGGAAGCAATGGACCGGGCGCACATCCGCTCTGTCTGCTATTCCGTGCGGGAGCTTGTGCGGCTGTTCGTTTCCCGTCTGCTGCAAAGCATAGGATTCTGAAAAACAAAATTTTTCCCGGCGAACCGGGAAATCACACACGGCGGAGGAATCGGAATGGACTATCGGATTCACCCAAAAACGGGCGACAAAATCAGCGTCATCGGCATCGGCACCGGGCCAATCTTTGAAGCTTCGGAGCAGGACGCCGTGAAGGCCCTCTGCTTCGGCTATGAGCAGGGCGTCAACTACGTGGATTTCGCCACGGCAGGCGCAAAAACCTTCACGTATGCCGGGGAGGCGTTCGCCTCCGTGCGGAAAAACCTGCTCTATCAGATCCACTTTGGCGCAAATTACGAAACGGGCGCATACGGCTGGACAACGGACTGCGACGTCATCAAGCGCCAGGTGGAGTGGCAGCTGCGGGAGCTGAAAACGGATTACATCGATTTTGGTTTCATCCACTGCCAGGATGAGGAGGCGGACTGGGCAAAGTTCCGCGATGGCGGCGCCCTCTCCTGTCTGCTTGAGCTCAAACGGGCAGGTGTGGTGAAGCACATCGGTCTTTCCTCGCACACACCCGCCCTTGCCGGAAAAATTCTGGACAGCGGCCTTGTCGATCAGCTTATGTTTTCCATCAATCCCGCCTATGATTACCAGCACGGGGAATTTGCCATCGGCAGCGCCAGCGAGCGCATGCAGCTTTACAGGCGCTGCGAGGCGGAAAAAATCGGCATTTCCGTGATGAAGCCGTTTTCCGCCGGCCAGCTGCTGGACGCGCACCTCCCCCTTCGGGAAGGTGCTGACGAAGGCCCAGTGCATCCAGTATGCGCTGGACAAGCCCGGCGTGCTGACGGTGCTGCCGGGCATCCGAGGCCTGGAGGACATGAAGGAAGCGCTGGCCTTTCCGGACGCTTCCCCCGAGGAGAGGGATTATTCCGTGATTGGCACGTTCACGCCGCAGGACATGACCGGCACGTGCGTGTATTGCAGCCATTGCCAGCCCTGCCCGGCCGGCCTCGACATCGCGCTGATCAACAAGTATTACGATCTCGCGCTCGCGGGGGATGCGCTCGCGGCCGATCACTATGCAAAGCTGGAACGGAAGGCTTCCGCCTGCATCGGCTGCGGCCACTGCGATCGGCGGTGTCCCTTCCGCGTGAAGCAGGCCGATCGCATGCGGGAGATTGCCGCACACTTCGGCGCATAAACAGAAAAAAGCAAACCGGAGCCCTGCAGGGTTTTCCGACTGCAGGGCTCCGGTTCTTTTTTGCGTACTTCCATTCAGAGGAACAGTTCCTCCGCGTGGGACGTGCCTGCCAGAGGAGGCAGACCGAACGCGTCCAGAACGGTGGCGGATACATCCGCAAAGGTGGGCAGCGTGCCGAGATTCACGCCGGCGCGCACCTGCGGCCCTGCCAAAAGCCAGGGCGTGTATTCGCGGGAATGATCGGTGGAGGGCGTGGCGGGATCGCACCCGTGGTCCGCCGTGATCATCAGCACATCCCCCTCTTCCAAATTGGCAAGGATCTGCGGCAGCGCACGGTCGAACACGGCGAGCGCTTTGGCATAGCCGTCCACATCGTTGCGGTGGCCGTACAGCATATCGAAATCGACGAGATTCACGAAGCAGAGGCCGCGGAAGGGACGGCGCGTGAGCTCCAGCAGGCGGGCGATCCCCTCCTCATTGCCGGAGGTGAAGACATGGGCGGTGTCGCCGCGCCCGGCGAAGATATCGTGGATTTTGCCGACGGCCAGCACATCGAAGCCCGCGCGCTTCATGACGTCGAGCATCGTGTCGGAAGGAGGCGCAAGCGAAAAATCATGGCGGCGCACAGTGCGGGAGAATGGCCATTCGCCCTCAAACGGGCGGGCAATCACACGGCCGACACCATACGGGCCCTGCAGAATATCGCGGGCGGCACGGCAATATGCATAGAGTGTCTCGGGCGGCACGATCGACTCGTGCGCGGCGATCTGGAACACACTGTCCGCCGAGGTATACACGATGAGAGCGCCCGTTTTCAGGTGCTCCTCGCCGTAATCCCGGATGACCTGCGTGCCGGAATACGGGCGGTTGCACAGCACACCGCGGCCCGTGCGCTGCATGAACGGCCCGAGCACCTCCGGCGGGAAGCCGTTCGGGAAAGTGGGCAGTGGACGCGGCGAAATGAGGCCGGCAAGCTCCCAGTGGCCGATTGTCGTATCCTTCCCGCGGGAAGCTTCCGTGAGCCTGGCAAACGAGCCGATCGGAAGCGCACACCCTGGACGGCAGGTGACGCCGTCCAGGCAAAAAAGGCCCAGCCGATCAAGATTGGGTAGATCGAAATACGGGCTGTGCGAGACAGCCCCCAGCGTATCGCTGCCTTGATCGCCGAAATCGGCGGCGTCGGGCGCTTCGCCAACGCCGAAGCTGTCGAGCACAATGAGGAAAATCCGTTTAACAGGCTGCATCTCTGTCCCTCCAGACCATGAGCCCCGGCCAGCACCGGGTTTTTGATGCTTTCAGTATACCGCAAAACGCAGGTGCTTTCCATCTTTCTTTGTAAAATCAAAAATGGGAAAAATGAAAATCCAGTATTCAAGGCACATTTTCAATAATATTAGCACTCTATTTTGAAGAGTGCTAATTCTTTACAATTTATTCATACTTAGATCGAAAAAAAGTCACACTCTGCCCGTATACTGAAAATTGTTAAAGGGAGCGAAACCCGAGAAAAAATAACTCGTACCGGTTGGTACTGATTCTGGAGGTACTTCATGATGTTTGAGCTTTCTCCGTTTGACCGCAGAAACAACAACCTGTTCCACTATTTTGACGATCTGAGCCGCGACCTCTTCCGCAATGACGACGAGTCCGTCTCCCCGTGCCGCACCGATATCGTAGACAAAGGCGATTACTTTGAGCTGCGCGCCGATATGCCCGGCTTCAAGAAAGAGGAGATCCACATCGACGTGGACGGCGACCGCCTCACCATCTCCGCCCAGCACAAGGAGGAGACGGAGGAAGAAAAGGGCCGCTATGTGCGCCGTGAGCGCCGCACCGGTTCCCTCACCCGCAGCTTTGACATCTCCGCCGTGGATGCGGGCAGCATTTCCGCCGGCTATGCAAACGGCGTGCTGGAGCTGAATCTGCCGAAGAAGGCGGCAAAGAAGCCCGAAGCCCAGCGCATTGAAATCAAATAAGATGCGGAGAAGCGCCGCATAAAAACAAGGAAGGCGCCCGGTTTCCCGTTCTGGGAAACCGGGCGCCTTTTTTGCATGCAACAATTCACGAATCGCCGGAAAAGAGCAGTTCGATCACCTGCTCCATGCGCTCACTCATGGACTCCTCCGCGGCCGTCACGGCATAAAGCACAAGCCAGTCGGTGGCGTTGCGCGGATCAAGCGGCGGCATGCCGCAGTCGGTGAGAATGGCGTTGATCGCCCACCAGTGATCGTCGAGCCGGTCGCGCGCACTCATGTAGTCCTCGTCCGTTTCCCGGCATTCGATGTCCACGGCGTTTTCCGTGATTACATAGAGCAGGAGCAGCAGCTTGCGCGGCACGTCGGCCTTGTGGCTGCGGATGTTTTTCAGGGCGGTGGCATTCGGCCAGTTCTGCTTGATCAGCCGCTGCACGACGGTGTAGCCGGCACGGCTGCGGCTCGAAGGCATGTGCATGGAGAAATAGAGATCCATGACGGCTTCCACGGAGTAGTTTGCCTCCTCCTCCATACCGGTCCATGCGGGAACCGGGTGCAGGAGCTTATCGAGATAGCGGCAAAAATACGTGTAAGCCCGCAGATGCAGCGCACCGAAGTGCTCCAGATTGGCCAGATAGCAGCTCCGCAGCTCTTCCTCAGAATGAATCTGAAGAAATGCGTTCTGCAGATCGTGTGTCAGATGCATGTGCCTTCGTGCGTCCGTTTCCACATCCGGCACGGGCGGCAGGGAATCAAAGAACCGCCTGGCCTCGCAATAGGACCCGCCATGGCGCAGAAACCAGGCATAGACAACATCCCGGCCGTCGCGGTAATGGATGCTGTAATCGGTGCACAGGCCGAGCAGGCGGTTGGCCTGCTCCTCCGAAAGGCCGAGCGCAAAGGCAATGTGGAAGACATCCTCCCGCTTTGCGGGCTTGGAGCGATCCGAAAGCCAGTTTCGCACCGTGCGGCTCACCGTTTCCGGATTCGCGTCTCCGTTGTCGTCGAGGAACGATGTGATGAGACGGGGCTGCAGATCCCCTTCCGGATAAAAGGAGCGCAGGACCTCGGAAAAGCTTCGCAGGCGAAAAGAACCCTCCTGCAGATATTGAGCGGCCATTTCCGGGCTCATGTCCCCGGCACCGATCCGCTCATATTCCTGTTCGGAAATCAGCGTCAACTCCATGCGCGAATCCACATCCCCTTCCTCATTTTCCCCTGCGCGTTACGGCTCCGAAACAGGCTCTGCTCCGGTATAGGTGCCGCCGTCGAGCACCACGTCCCCATCCAGCACCGAAAGGATACGGCCGTTGTTCTCCAGCCTGCCGGAAAGACGGACAACATCCTGGAACAGGATCTCTCCCGCATTGCGAAGCGTGCCGCTCAAATTCAGATCGGTGTAGCAGTTCAGCACGCCGTCGTTCTGCCAGTCTCCCGCAAGGGAGGGCGTCACATTGCTGTTTTTTATCAGATCGATGACGCCCTCGTTTGTGACGCTGCTTTCCCCGTCCACTTCGCAGGTGAAGCCGGCAAAGAACGCGTTGCTTTCCCGTTCCACCAAAAGGCGGCTGCCCTGCAGGGAATACCCGCCGCTGATGCGCAGCTGGCTCTGCCGCACATCGAGCGAGGCGTTTTGCAGCGTGAGGCCGCCTGGCACCAGCAGGAAGGAATTTGCGGAAAGGGAATTCTCCCCGCCCGCCAGCGCCAGATTGGATTCCGTGACAAGAAGGGAGCCGTCTCCCAGGCAGACGGAACCCACGTTCTGCGCTTCGGGCGCCCGCACCAGCGCGCCGCCGGAGACCGTGAGCGCGCCGCCGCCGAGATCCAGTTTGCCTTCGAGCACAGCCCGGCTGCCGGAAACGGAGAGACTGCCGCCTTCAAGTGTGAGCGTGCCCGCCACATGGAGCTCCCGATCCGAAAGTTCCAGATCTCCGGACACCTCTAGATCGCCGGTGCAGACAATGCACGCCTGCGGGCCGGAGAGCGCTTCGCGCAGCTCTTCCCCGCTGGTCACCACAGCCGCCTCCGCCTGGGAGGGGCCGCCCCAGCGAAACGTCACAGGCGGAAACAGCAGTTCCGCCTTGCCCTGGATGGACACCGTGCTGTCCGTGTCATATTGGAAATACCCCATATTCAGGAGCCGGGAACCAGAAGCCAGCGTGAAGGAGGCCGAAGGAGAGGAGATCAGGAAAACGCCCTGGTTCTCAAACGACGCGCCCTCTTTCGGCACAGAGGACACGGAGATGCTGCCGTCGTTTTCCACTGTGGAGAAGTTGCGCATCGCAGCGTTTTCCTCCACGATGATCGAGCCGGCGTTCCACCACTGCACACCGCCCTCCAGTGTGAAATTATGGGACGCGCGCACCGCGATGTCACCCAGGTTGACGCCGAAGCCATCGACAAAATCCTGGTAATACCCGTTTGCGCTGTCGGCCGTGGCAAACCGGCCGAGGTTGACAAAGACCGTGTCGAGAAGAAACAGCGGGCCGATCTCCATGTCTCCCCCGTTCACCAGCACCGCATTTTCACCGGCGTGCAGATCGCCGGCAAACGTGCCCTCGTTCACCCACACGGCGGCGCGGCTCTCTGACGAGTCAGCCTGATAATTTGCGGTCCATTCGCCGTAAAGGAAAAGGGGATATCCGTTCCCAAGCCAGGTGAACGCCGGCCTGCCGTTCTCCGACACGGGGGAGGTCACGGAACTGCCCTCCGAAAGGATCACGGGGCACATCTGATCAATATCGCTTTCCAGCTCAAACGTGCCTTCCAGGCGGATGGCCTGCGCCCCCTCTGCCACGGCCTGCCAATACTCTTCCTCGCCGGACACAGACACGGCTTCCGCAAAGAGCGCTTCCTCATCCAGCAGCAGGACATGCGTACCGCCTTCCAGCGTGGAACCGCTCAGGTTGACGGTGCCGCCCTCCGACACGCTCGCCTGATCGGCAGATGCAAGCCACAGCAGGCCGCCGCCCGTCACGCTGCCGCCGTTCACAGCCAGCGTGCCGCCTTCCGACCGCACCATGCCGTTGATTTGCAGGTCTCCCCTGACGTCGGCGCTGCCGCCCTGCGCCAGTTCGGCCAGACAGATGAGGTTCAGCGAGGCGCCCTCCTCCACGGTGAGCGTCTTCTCAATCCGAACCGGGTCACCCGCCAGGCGGATGGAAACACCGGAGGGCACCTGCACGGCAGAGACAGACGGATCGGCCAAAAGCGCACGCAGGCTCTCCGCGTCTGTCGCGGCGGCGCTCCGGTTCTGCAGCCGGGGTACGATCAGCACAAGCGCCAGCACAACGATCAGGACGACGGCGGCAGAGCACACACCGATCCGGGCATGGCGGGAGCGCGGCAGAAAACGGGCAAGCCTGCCGCCGCCCCGCTGTGCCTCTTCCGCGAAATCAAGGTTCTCTGTTTCGGAACCGTTCTCTTCCGCTGCCGCACTCACATCCGGCTGAAGCTGCTCCGTGACGAACGTCTGCACGGATGCGGCCCCGTTTTCCTCTGCCGTCTCAGGCCTTTTCTGCGCTTCTGCCGAAGGATGCGTCTCCTCCGGGCCGGAGGAATCTCTGCGCTCTGTTTTGGGGATTGCCGTCTCCCCGGCAGCGATCACCGTTTCGGCGTTTTCCGGCTGCGCCGGCAAGCTGACGGCGGCCGCGGTCTCTTCCGGTTTGGGAAGGGACGCCTGTGTGCCGACAGGCTGTTCCGCTTCGGCAGGGCGCTTTTCCTCCGGCGTTTCCTCTCCGGCCGGTGCAGTGTGCTCCTTTGGCGGGAACGGCCGCTCCTCCTTCGCATAGAGGGCGGCGTGCAGCTCCTCCACCGATCGGAACCGCTGATGCTGGCGCACCGCCATGCCGCGCAGCAGCGCTTTCTCCTGCTGCTCGGTGAGCGCCACGCCCAGGCGGCGCGGAAGAATCAGCTCATCGTCCAGCAGGCGATCGAGCGCCTGCGGCGGCGTTTTGCCCGTGAGACAATAATAAAGCGTGGCGCTCAGCGCATAGACATCCGTCCACGGGCCCTGGCCCTTGTGCTGATACTGCTCAATGGGTGCAAAGCCGTGTTTGAGCGTGATGGTCATTGTCTCGCTGCCGAGCGTCGCCTCGCGGGCACACCCGAAATCGAGCAGCCGCACACAGCTTCCCTCGAGCATCAGGTTGTCGGGACTGATGTCTCGGTGAATCAGGCCGGCCGCGTGCACGGCGGCCAGCGCCGGAAAGAGCGGCTCGACCAGCGAGAAAAGCTCCTTCGGCTCAATGCGGCCGCCGCGCTGGGCCACAAGCTCTTTGAAGGTGGTGCCGTCCACATATTCCATCACGATGTAAGCCGTGTCGTTCGCCTCAAAGAAGTCCCGCACGCTCACAATCTCGCGCTGCTTCACCACCTTCGCCATGGTGCGCGCTTCCCGCAGAAAGCGCTCCAGGCCGTGCTCATAGCTGCCGGAGGCCCCCGTATAGCGGGTGACGGCAAGGGACTGCTCCGCACTGCGCGTCACCCAGTTGGAGGGGAAATATTCCTTCACGGCCACCTTGAGCTCCAACCGGAGATCGAAGCCGATGTACGTGATGCCGAAGCCGCCTTCGCCCAGAACGCGGCCGATGAGGTACCGCCCCAACAGGATCGACCCGGGCGGCAGATGATGGGGTTTCGGCTGGTATGCGCCCTCCGTGAGGCCGCACTTCGGGCAGGGGGCATCCCCGTCAGTTTTTGACATGCAGTAGGGGCAATAGCATTCTGACAATGGAGTCACCTCCGTTCTGCATATTTTGCTCTCTCATTATAGTATAAATATTCATTTTTCGCAATTGTTTTCACTCTTCCTCCGTGCCTGCCAGGCGATCGAGATAAACCGTATTCTCATCCTGATAAAGAGCCGCGCCGCAGGAGACGTAATAGACGCCGTACGATTCGGATTTTGGGGCCATATCACCGGCACATTTCCGCAGCATGTCTTCCAGCAGGCTTTCCTCGTCGTCCAGGGAAATGTGGTCTTTGAACTGGGAAGCGTACGTATAGGTCACGCCCTGCTCCTCCAGCGCCTCCCCCCACGCGGAGCCGTCCGGCCGGGGATGCTGATCGATCTCGGCGAGTTCCTCCGCGCGCGTCATGGCGGCCAGCACATAGCCGCGCTCCGGCACCACGAGCGGCGCTTCCTCATCCTCGGCAAGCCGGTCGTCATTTGCATAGCTGGCGATGAGACAGGTCAGGAACCAGCTCATGGAAAAGCTCTCGAGCGGGTGTTCGTCCTTGATGAGCCAATCCACCTCGCTGAACAGCTCAAAGGGGAAGGCCATCTGCTCCGCCAGGTAAACGCTTACCATCTCCTCCGCCGCGTCAAAGGCATGCACGCTGCACCAGGACACGGGGCAGTCTTCCACCTCCTCCGGCACTGCGTATTCCTCCGCCCCGACAGGCACGCTGAGCAGAACGGCGGTGTCGTCCTCCGTGAGGGCGTAGACAGCTCCGTCCTCCTCGACGGAAACGGCCCGCAGATCGCCCGAGCCGGTCTCCTCCCCGTAGGGATACGCTGCCGTTTCCTCGGGAAGGCCCCAGCCCGCGCCGTCCTCTTCGTAGGAGAAGCCTTCCAGCTCCACGACAACGCGGAGGGCGTCGCACCCGGAGAAGGCGTTGTCCGCCACATCCGCGTCACGGCAGATGTAGACGACCGCAAGCGCATCACAGCCGCGGAACGCATTCTCCCCGATTTCGGCCAGCTCCGGCGGGAACAGCGCGCCCGTCAGCTCCTGTGCGCGGAACGCATCCTCCGCAATGGCTGTGACAGGGCTGCCGTCGATCTCGTCCGGGAAAACCACGATCCCGGAAGCATCGCCGTCAAATCCGGTGATCCGCGCTTCGCCGTCCTCAATTTCATAGGCAAGCCCCTCCGCCGTGACACCCGCCTGTGTTTCGGGCTCCACGGCGGACGAGGCCTCGGAAGCGGGGGAGGAAGCGGCGAGCGGGACGCGGCTCTGCGAGGCGGGCGTGATCGGCTCCACTGCGGGGGAAGAGCTGAATGCGCCGGCCGCGGCGGCAATGGCCACGCCGAGCAGCACCACCAGCACGGCGGCGCCGGAGGCAACGGCGGCGATGAGACGGGGGGATGTTTTCTTTTTGGGGGTGGGACGATCCGCAAACAGCTGCGCGGCGAGCAGAGCAGCCGTCTGCGGGCGGCGCGCTGGCTGCACTTCAAGCCCCCAGAGCAGCGCGGCCTGCTGGCGCATCGTCAGATCCACGCCGAGGGAAACGGGCGGCTGCAGGCTGTCCCGCTCCAGCCGCTCCGCGGCGGAGGGCGGCACGATGCCCGTGACGCAGTAATAGAAGGTGGCGCACAGGGCGTAGAGATCCGTCCACGGCCCCTGGCCGCGCGTCTGGTACTGCTCCACCGGGGCAAACCCGTGCTTGAGCTGCAGCGCCACGGATTTGCCGTCTTCCATGGAATGCGCACAGCCGAAGTCGATCAGCTTGAGCGTGCCGTCCGGCATCCAGAGCAGATTGTCGGGGCTGATGTCGCGGTGAATCACGTTCGAGGCGTGCAGCTTGCCGAGATCCGCGAGCAGCGGCTCCATGGCGGCCAGCAGCGTCTGGGCGGGGAATCTGCCCTCCCGCCGGACCTTTTCATAGAGCGAAATGCCGCTCAAATATTCCATCACAAGATAGGCCGTGCCGTTGGCGAGGAAAAAATCGAGCACATGCACGACGGAGGTCAGGCCGGACTGCTGGGCCAGCAGTTTTCCCTCCTCCAGAAAGCTGCTCAGGGCGCTTTGCAGCACCTCTTCCCCGCCCTCCAGCGGCAGAACCGTCACGTGATCCGCCGCGCGGTAAGCGCACTGCGTGGGAAAGCACTCCTTCACGGCTACGACGCGGCCGTCTGCCTCGTCCGCCGCAATGTAGGTGATGCCGAAGCCTCCCTGGCCGAGGGCTTCCCCCGTGCGGTAGCGCCGCAGGCCGCCGGAGTCGAGCAGCGTGCCGGCCGGAAGCTGATCCGGCGAGGGCTGCCAGTCCACCGGTCTGCCGCAATGCTGGCACACGTTCCCGGCCGTGGGTTTCATGCAATGGGGGCAGAGCGTCATGTCACTTTCCCTCCTTCCGGACAACGACAAAGCTTTCGCGTTCCGAACCGAGCCAGAAGCGATCCCCCTCCCGGATCTCCGCCTCCTCCCCGGCGGCCAGACGGCGGCCGTTCGCGAGGAAGGTGCCGTAGCTGGAACCGACATCCTTGAGCACAAGGCTGTTCCCGCGCGAGGAGAGCACGCAGTGCGCGCCGCTCACACCGTGCGTGGAGGCGGGAAACACGAGATCATTGCGGGCCGGATCGCGTCCGAGGCGCATCTGCGGCCCGACGGCAAACCGGCGGCCCTCAAATGCGCCGGAAAGGCACTGAATCCGCAGCCCGCTGTCCTTCTGAGGCGGCGAAACAGGCGCCGGCGGGGCGGGCATGGTGGGCGTCACATGCTGCGGCATCTGCACGGGATACGGCTGCACAGGCAGAACATCATTCTTTTTTGCGGCGTTCTTTTTTTTGCGCAGGAGAAGCACGAGGATAACGGCCGCCGCTGCAATCACAAGGACGGCCGCGGCGACGAGCACCCACACAAGAGGCGAGAGGCCGGCGGAATAGACGTCGTAGGAAATGCCGAGCGCGTCGAGCTCTTCCATGGCATAGCGGATGGTGACGGAATAATAGCTGCTCTGGTCGCCCGTCGTGACATCCTGGCCGAGCAGGTAAGTATTGATGCCCACCACGGCGCCGTCCGCATTGATCAGCGGCCCGCCGGAATTGCCGTGGTTCAGCTGGGCGTCATGCTGCACGATGCGCGTGTTGCCCCAGTTCGGCGCCACGCCGAGACGGGAGACGACGCCGCTCGTCACGGTGACATCCTCCACATCCGCCAGAAGATTTTGACCGTAAAAGCCCTGCTGCGTATCGTCCGACGTGCCGGGATAGCCGAGCGCGAACACGTTGTCGCCCACGGAGAGACTGTTCTCCTGCGCCAGCAGGGGCAGGGCGACGCGACCGGCCGGCTGCTCCGCGGCGCGGAGAATCGCGAGATCCGGGTAGGAGCCCTCCGAGACGTACAGGACCTCACAGGGAATGGCCTGGCTGGTGTCAAGCCCTGTGACCGGGTTCCAGGCCAGATCATTTTTCAGAATCCACACGCTCACGGCAGGCACATCCACGTTCAGCCCGGCGGAGTCGGCGTCCTGCTGCACCACATGCGCGTTCGTCACGAAGATGTCGGTGGGCTCGCCGGCGCGGCCCACGCCGAACGCGGAGCCGGTGCTGACGTACACGTCTCCCGTGTTCAGATCCGGCTGGTAAACAAGGACGCGTGCCACACCGCTGCGCGCCTGCGCCGCCTTTTCCCCGGACGACTGCGAAGCGCAGCCCGCCGCCAGCAGCACGGCCGCCAGGGCAACAGCCAGAAGAACAACAATCCTCCGCGCGGCGCGGTTTTTCTTCCGTTTCACACCACTGTTTTTCATTGCTTCCCCTTACCCCTTTCTTCCGCTTCCAGAATGATGGCGGTGTAGTTATCCTGCCCGGCATATTTTTTGGCCTCCACGGCGCTGCGCACAGCCTCTGCGGCCTGATCTGCCGGAAGACTGAGCAGTTTCTCCAGTTCCTCCCGCTCGAGAGCGTTCGTCACGCCGTCGCTCATGAGGACGAACCGATCCCCGGGCAGGACGCGCACCGGTTCGGCGGGAACGTCCACGTGGCGCAGCACGCCCATGCCGAGATAACTGGTGAGTCCGGCGGCACGCGGATTCTGCATGGCATCCTCCAGACTGCCGACGCCGTTGATCGCCGCCAGCAGAAGCTCTCTGCGGAACACGTGCTCGCGGTTGAGCGGATGCAGCACGCCGCCGCGCAGCAGGGCGATCCGGCTGTCTCCCACGCTGATCCAATGGAACCAGCCGTCCCGCAGAAGGGCGGCGACCAGCGTGGAACCGCTCTTCCCCTCCCGCTCCGCGCCGAGCGTTCCATTCACCGCTTCATTCGCGCGGCGGAGGAGATCGAGCAAAACAATCTCCGGGCTCCCCTCTGCCGTGCAGAAGCCGTTCATCATTTCGTTCACGGCCGTCTGGCTGGCCTTGTCGCCGTCCGCCAGGCCGCCGATGCCGCCCGCCAGCACGAGCAGAAGGCCCCGCTCCTCCTCCAGCTCGGGAGGAGAGACGGCAAAACTGTCCTGCTGGCTGGGGCGCGCCCCGCGCTCATGCACCCGGCCGATGGAAAACGCGAGGGGGCCGGGGGCGCGTTTCCTGCCCGGCCTCGAGCGGCGAAGCAGCAGCACGGCGAGCACGGTGGACACCGCCAGAAAGACGAGTGCGGCGGCAGGCCAAACCCACTCACTCATTTTCGTTCTCCCAGCTGAACGCGCTCCCGCACAGAGCGACAAAGCGCAGTTTGGTGGACCCGATCTCGATCTCATCGTAGGAGCTCAGCTCCACCGAAGCAGGCACAATTTTGCCGTTCACACGGACAAAGCTGCGCGTGAACGAAGGGCCGATGTAGCATTTCGCCTCCTCCGGAATATAGGTCACAATCGCATGGCTCTGCGGGTCCAGCTGATCGTCCCCCGGCAGCACGATGTCGCCGGCGGTGCGGCCGATGTGGTTATAGCCGCTGTAAAGGCGGAAATCCCGGCCTTTGTCCGGCCCGGACACGCAGACGAGCCAACCGACGGGGAGGCCGGCGGGAGCAGCCGGGCCTGCGTCAGTTTCAGGGACGGGTTTCTGCGCCGTTTTCTCCATGCGGGCAATGGCTTCTTCATATGCCGCATCGTCCACGGCGACCGTCATCCCGTAATCAGGAACGGGCGGCGTCACAACCTCCGTCTTTCCCACGGTGTCTCCTCCCACGATCTCCGTGCGGCCGATGACGGAAGCCGGAACAGCCTCCGTGCGGCCAACCTCCTGGCTGCACTCCGGGCAGCTTTCATGCAGGGCGGCATTGTAATAGTGACCGTTGGGGCAGCGAACCATCTTGATTTCCATAACCAATCCCTCCTCTATCCTATCTATGAAAAGATCTTGTTGTTTATCTTAGCACCCGTGTTCCGGCGCTTCGTCCACCTGTTTTCCGACGCAAAAACAAAAATCCCGCCCGGGAGACACACAGGCCAGCCCGGACGGGAAATGTGATGGATTCTGTTATGTATCACGCTATGGAGGCCGTTACGGCTGCGGCGCGCGCAGCCGCGCTCTGGCGGCCTTGATGGGGATCCCGCGCGCCGTGAACATGCGCTCATGTTCCGTCATGACGCGCAGCTCCTCCTCACAGGGGACGGCGTGCAGATCCTCCGTCTGCCAGAACACGTCGTATCCGGCAGCGTCAAAATAGCGCAGGGAATCGCGGAAGAGCGGGCCGTCGTCCGTCTTGAACCAGATTTCCCCGCCCGGCGCCAGGAGCGAAGCGTAATCGCGCAGCCGCGTGGGATAGGTGAGGCGGCGCTTCCAGTGGCGCGGCTTCGGCCACGGGTTGCAGAAATTGATATAGATGCGCTCCACCCGATCGCGCTCATCCATGATCTGGAGCAGGCGCTCGATGTCGTAGGCCGTGAGGGCCACGTTCTCCACGGGATGCTCGCCGAAGGCGGCTTCCACCACGCGCTTGGCCGGGGCCAGCACCGTATCCTTCAGGTCGATGCCGATGTAGCGAATCTCCGGGTGAACGGGAGCCAGGCCCGCCAGGAAATAGCCTTTGCCGCAGCCGAGCTCCAGGTGGATGGGACCCGGCGTGCGGAACCACTCGTGCCAGTGTCCCTTCTGATCCGCGGGATGGCGCAGGAAAAAGGGACAGGCGTCCAGCTCCGGCCCCGCCCAGGGCTTGTTGCGCATTCTCATTTCTGTTCCTCCATTCTCCAGCCTTTGCAGACGTCCACCCATTTTTCCGCGCGCGAAGCGATGAACAGTTCCTCACAGCTCAGCCGCACGGCGGAGCTCGGCGTGCCGGCCGCCGGGTATACCACATCGAAGCGGCGCAGCGATTCGTCGCACACCACGCGCACACCGGCCGGGTTGGCAAAGGGGCACACACCGCCCACCGGATGGCCTGTGGCCTCCTCCACCTCGGAAGCGGGCAGCATGGCCGCCTTCGTGTGAAATTCCGCTTTGAAGCGCGCGTTGTCGATCCTGGCGTCTCCGGCGGCCAAAAGCAGCAGACAGCCGTCCTTCAGGCGGAGGGAAATCGTTTTGGCGATGCGTGCCGGCTCCGTGCCGAGCGCCGCGGCGGCCAGCTCCACGGTGGCGCTGCTCACGGGCAGCTCGCGCACGCGGTCCGCAAGGCCGAAGGGCTCCAGATAAGCCCGGACAAGATCAATGGACATGGAAGTCTCTCCTCTAAGCTGTTCCGGACCGGAGCCACAGAAAGGGACGGCCGCAGCGGATTGTATGATACCACACCTGCGCAGAGCACGGATGCTCTCCGGTTGCCCGGCTGCGCGCTTTATGAGGTTGATGCGCCTGTGCTTGCGGTATTCTGCGGAATATTGTATCATGTTTTGCGGGTGCTGTCATCTGCCTCTTTTCTGAAATCCCCCTTTTTCGCTTAACGTTTTCCGCGAATCATGTTATAATAACCTCACGGGCTAAGCGGAAATCGAAGATTTCCGAGCCCTGAGAG
>ERZ1643250.1141-NODE-1141-length-24282-cov-5.353490_pt1 | contig 24282 bp, 19 predicted proteins | sample MGYA00579262_ERZ1643250 | MGnify/ENA primary metagenome ERZ1643250 (study PRJEB29033, sample SAMEA4952265) | chicken gut metagenome | biome: Broiler Chicken; feature: Gastrointestinal Tract; material: Caecum | place: Ireland | collected 2018 | study: Broiler... | reverse complement strand
ACTTCATCAAAAGCGTCTGCGGCAGCCATATATTCGTCATCGTCTTCAATGTTCTCCAGCATGGGATCCCCGTTTTCTGTACGGCTGAATTTGTACAGATAAACTTCTCCTTCATGGTTCTGACCGTTCTCGTCCAGCGGGAGAAGGGCGATGTATTCATTTTTTTCTACGGGGAAGACTGTTAAAATAGCACAGGTTACTTCTGTGTCGTCATCCATGGTTAAAGTGATGGTGCTGTGATTGCCGGAAAGGTTAGAAGAGCAGTTACTTGTGCAGGAGGCGCAATCAGCCGGGCTGCACTTTGCATCAAAATTTTCGTTACTCATAATGATCCTCACTTTTATATCTTATATTTTAAAGGCTGCAATAACTGTAACAGATATAAGGAAAAATTGCAAGGAGTCAAAGGGGAAATATCCTTTGCATTTTTTACAGCGCGATTGTATACTAATTGTAGAACGCTCAATGAATTTGAGACGCTGAGAGTCTTTATGAGGGAGGAAGATATGTGCAGAAGACGACACCCCATTTACTAAACAGAACGGAACACTTTCAGGGGGCATTAATCGGAGAAGGGCTTATTATCGGTGCAGTCAGCGGTATGGTAGTGCTTTTATACCGGGTTGCACTGAAATATGCGGATACCTTTCTGCAGGCAATTCTGCAGTATATGCAGAAAAGTCCCCTTACCACAGGACTCTGGTTCGTGATTTTAGCAGGTGCAGCGTTTGTGGTCTCTAAACTGGTCCAGTGGGAGCCAATGGCTTCCGGAAGCGGAATTCCCCAACTGGAAGGGGAGATGACAGGGAAACTGGATCCCTGCTGGTGGAGAGTATTGCTGGTGAAGTTTACCGGAGGATTTCTGTCCCTGCTCTGCGGCCTGTCTCTGGGGCGGGAGGGTCCGTCCATACAGTTGGGAGCAATGGCAGGGAAGGGATTTTCCAGGCTGACGAAACGGGGAATCACAGAAGAAAAGTTTCTTTTAACCTGTGGTGCCAGCGCAGGGCTTTCGGCTGCCTTTCACGCACCTCTGGCGGGCATTATGTTCTCTCTGGAGGAGATACATAAAAGTTTTTCCGCAGCAGTTATTGTTTCTGTGATGACCGCGTCACTGACAGCCGATTATTTATCTTCCAATATTCTGGGATTTGAACCGGTATTTCAGTTTGACATAGGGTTTGAACTGAAACCGGAATTATACTGGAGTCTGCTGCTTTTGGGAGCGCTGCTGGGAGTGCTGGGGGCATTTTATAATAAGGCCATGCTGAAGATTCAAAGCCTGATGCAGACTTGCCGGTATCTGAATCCGCTGACCCGGATGATGGTTCCCTTTTTGCTGGCCGGTGTGCTGGGCTTTACCGTCCCGGAACTGCTGGGAAGCGGGAACAATATGGTGACCAGCATTACCAGCGGAGAATGGACACTGGGAGTGCTGCTGCTTCTCTTTGTGGGCAAGTTTTTGTTTTCGGCCGTTTCTTTTGGTTCCGGCGCACCGGGAGGTATCTTCTTTCCCCTTCTGGTACTGGGCTCCCTTATCGGAGGGGCTTTTGGTACGGCGGGAGTGGAGTTTTTCGGACTGGATCCCTCAGATGTGAACAACTTTGTTTTATTATCTATGGCAGGTTACTTTACGGCTATTGTCCGGGCGCCGCTGACAGGAATTATATTGATTTTTGAGATGACAGGATCCGTCAGCCAGATGTTGTCCCTGTCCATAGTATCCATTGTGGCGTATATTGTAGCCAATTGGCTGCGTTCGGATCCGATTTATGAAAGCCTTCTGGATGCTATTTTAAAGAGACAGGGGAATACCATACCGGAAAATCAGGAAAAGGTGATTCTGGAGTTTGTGATTCGTCATGGTTCCGAAGCGTCCGGAAAGAAGGTAAAAGATTTAAAACTTCCGGGAAACTGCCTGTTGGTTTCTATCCAGAGGGGAAGAAGGGAAATGATTCCCAGGGGAAATACGGTTCTTCTGCCCGGCGATACACTGGCAGTTATGACTGCGGCATCAGATGAAGGCGGGATTTACGACGCTATGCGCAGGATTTGTACTTAATCGAGACTAGAAAAGAAAGGAACTGCAGACAATGAGATTAATTTCTTGGAATGTAAACGGAATACGTGCATGTTTAAAGAAGGGATTTTTAGATTTTTTTCATGACATTGATGCGGATATTTTCTGCATTCAGGAAACAAAATGCCAGGAAGGACAGGTCGATCTGGATTTGCCGGGCTATTATCAGTACTGGAATTATGCCAATCGGAGAGGTTATTCCGGAACGGCTGTTTTTACCAGACAGGAACCGGAAACGGTGACTTATGGAATGGGAATAGAAGAACACGACAAAGAAGGAAGAGTCATTACTCTGGAATATCCGGATTTTTATATGATTACTGTCTACACACCTAACTCCCAGTCGGAACTGGCCCGTCTTTCTTACCGGATGGAATGGGAGAAGGCTTTTCTGGAATATATGAATCAGCTTCAGGAGAAAAAGCCGGTGATCGTCTGTGGTGATTTGAATGTGGCTCATCAGGAGATTGATTTAAAAAACCCGAAAACCAACAGAAAAAATGCAGGCTTTACAGACGAGGAGCGGGCCTGCTTTACAAGGATTTTAGAAAACGGATATATTGATACGTTCCGTTACTTTTATCCGGATACAGAAGGAATCTACTCCTGGTGGTCTTATCGTTTTAAAGCCAGAGAGAAAAATGCGGGATGGAGAATCGATTATTTTCTCACCTCCCACAGTCTGCAGGACAGGTTAAAGGAAGCCAGGATACACACAGAAGTACAGGGTTCTGATCACTGTCCGGTAGAGCTGGAAATGAATTAAGAATAGCAGGGAAGGCGGAAAACACATGCAGAAAAAAATGATGAGAGAAGTAAAGCCGGGCTCTCCATGGAGACCAGGCGTTCAGAAAGAAAAGGACGGCTGCAACTTTGCAGTGGAAATTCCGGAAGGAGCAGAGGCTTCCCTTTTGCTTTATAAAAAGGGAAAGGCAGAAGCAGCAGAAGAAATCCCTATCCCATTTTCCATGCGGATCGGACGGATGGGGGCAGTCTATCTCCCGGGTCTTAAGACGGAAAATTATGAGTATAACTACAAAATCAACGGACAGATATGTCAGGATCCCTATGCCGTATCGGTGGTGGGAAGGAAGAACTTCGGAAAACCAGAAGATCTGGAGCATCCCCACAAGGTCAGATGTGCCTTTCCGGAACCGGAAGAATTTGACTGGGAAGATACACAGGCGCCGGAGATTTCTTACAGCAATATGATTTTATACAAGATCCATGTGCGGGGATATACGAAACAGGCCGGTACAAAGATTAAGAAAAAAGGAACCTTTCAGGGGCTGACAGAAATGATTCCTTACTGGAAAGAGCTGGGAATCAATGCCCTGGAGCTGATGCCCGCGTATGAATTCTGGGAAGTCCTTCCATACCAGATGAGGGACAGAGAAGAAAAAGAGATGGTGGTGGAACGGACCGAACATCAGAAAACTAATTACTGGGGTTATACGGAAGGATTTTATTTCGCCCCGAAAAGCGCTTATTGTGTAGGAAAATATCCCCAGAGTGAATTTAAAGAACTGGTCCGCGCCCTCCATAAAGAAGGAATCGCCTGTATCATGGAATTTTATTTCCCGGCTTCCGTTCCGCCTCTGAGAGTGCTGGAAGTTCTGCGGTACTGGAAGACGGAATACCGGGTTGACGGGTTCCACCTGGTGGGAGACGGCATTCCTTCAGATTTGCTTTCCAGGGATCCCATGCTGGCGGGAACCAAGCTGATGATGACAAATTTTGATCCCGGTCAGACCCAGGCAACAGGAACGAAAGATAAGACCCTGGCAGAGTACAACATGGGATTTTTACAGGATATGAGGCGCTTCTTAAAAAGTGATGAGGACACTTTACAGGGAGCCGCTTACCGGATCAAGAGAAACCCCGAAAACTGCGGAGTCATTAACTATATGGCCTGTCAGGATGGCTTTACCATGATGGATATGGTTTCTTATGACTATAAACACAATGAAGAAAATGGAGAAGACAACCAGGACGGCAGCAGCTACAATTATTCCTGGAACTGCGGAGTGGAGGGACCAAGCAGGAAAATTTCTGTGCGTCAGATGCGGGAGCGACAGATAAAAAATGCTTTTCTGATGGTTTTACTTTCCCAGGGAACACCCATGATTTACGGAGGCGATGAGTTCGGGAATTCCCAGATGGGAAATAATAATGCCTACTGTCAGGATAATCCTGTGGGCTGGATAAACTGGAATGCAGAAAAGAAAAATACCTGTCTCCGGGATTTTGTAAAACAGGCAGTTGCTTTTCGCAGGGCACATCCCATTCTCCATATGAAAGAGGAATTAAAGGGAATGGATTACCAGGCATACGGATGCCCCGATATGTCTTACCACAGTCAGAGAGCCTGGTATACCAGTTTTGACAATACCTGCCGCGTATTGGGAATCATGTACTGCGGCGCTTATGCGAAACGGGAGAATCAGGAAAAGGACGACGATATTTACGTGGCTTATAATTTCCACTGGGAGCCAAGAGAGTTGGCTCTTCCCAATCTTCCGGAAGAAATGAAGTGGAAGAAAGTCATTGATACCAGTGATCCTTCCGGAACCGGAATTTACAGGGAAAAAGAGGCCGAAGAGCTGGAAAATCAGAGAGTATTAACTGTGCAGCCTCGTTCTATCGTAGTGCTGTTAGGCAGACAGGAGAGAGTAAAAGATGCATCCATGGCTTCATTTTAAAACAATCACAAAACATAAGTGGATGGTAATGAACTATTGTTTTCGTATTGGATTATACAAACAGGGGCTTCTCCACGATTTATCCAAATATTCGCCCACGGAATTCCTGGTGGGATGCAAATACTATCAGGGAACCAGAAGCCCCAATAATGCAGAGAGGGAGGATACGGGAGTATCCCGTTCCTGGCTGCACCATAAAGGGAGAAACAAACATCACTTTGAACACTGGGTGGACTATACTCTGGAGGGAGATACGGTTATCGGAGGAACCCGGATGCCGAAAAAATATGTGGCGGAAATGGTGATGGATCGAATCAGCGCTTCCAGAACGTATCTGGGGGATGCTTATACACAGGAAGAACCTCTGAAGTACTTTATGAAGGGAAAGCAGAAACTGTGGTTTATTCATAAAGATACCAGGAGAGATCTGGAGGCGTTGCTTCGGATTTTATCTGATTATGGGGAAGAAACCCTGATTTGGTACATGAAAAACCGGTATTTAAAGAGATAAGTGCAGATTTTGTCCGGATTTCCTTAATTCTTTCTTGCAAACAAAGACTGTCTTATGTTAAAGTAGGAAGGAATGAATAAAGGAGGGGATAGATTGGACGGTACAACACTTATCGTATTATCGGCTTTTGTCGCATATCTTCTGTTAATGATTGTTATCGGAATTATTTATATGAAAACCACAAGCAGTACAGAAGATTATTTTTTAGGAGGAAGAAGCTTAAACGGATGGGTGGCAGCGCTTTCTGCCCAGGCATCTGACATGAGCGGCTGGCTTTTAATGGGTCTGCCGGGAGCGATTTACTCACTGGGAACAGGCCAGGCCTGGATTGCCATCGGTTTATTTATCGGAACAGTCTGTAACTGGATTTTTATTTCAGGAAGACTGAGAAAGTATACCATTGCTGCAAACAACTCCCTTACGATTCCGGCATTTTTCGAGAATCGTTTCGGAGATAAAAAGAGAATTTTACTTCTGATTTCATCCATTGTAATCGTAATCTTTTTCCTGGTGTACACAGCGTCTGCTTTAGCGGCAGGAGGAAAACTGTTTAACTCTGTTTTTGGAATTAATTATCATCTGGCTCTGGCAATCGGAGCGGGTGTTATCCTTGTTTATACCTTCATGGGCGGATTCATGGCGGTATGCGTGACGGACTTTGTTCAGGGTTCTCTGATGCTTGTGGGTCTGCTTGCGGTTCCCATTGTGGCGTATTTCTTAATGCCGGGAAGTCTTGTGGATTTACTGGAGCAGAGCCAGGTAGCCGGCGGAGCAGGAAAGTATCTGGATTTGTTCTACAGCGGAGGGAAACCTTACACTCCCATTGAGATTTTCTCTCAGCTTGCCTGGGGACTGGGATACTGCGGAATGCCGCACATCCTGACCCGTTTCATGGCAATCCGGGATGAAAAAGAACTGAAAAAATCCAGATGCATTGCAATTGTATGGGTTATCCTTTCTCTGGGAGCAGCCTGCATCATCGGGGTTCTGGGAAGAGCCTATCTGTATCCGGTGCTTCTGGGAGAAAACGGTACTTCCGCGGAAAACGTTTTTGTGGAAATGATTCAGAAAGTATTTATGTCTGACTTGTCACTGCCGTTTATAGGAGGGCTGTTCCTGTGCGGAATTCTGGCTGCAATTATGTCCACGGCTGATTCCCAGCTTCTGGTTACAGCCTCTGCAGTGTCAGAAGACTTATATCACAACTTCATTAAAACAGATGCGGATAATAAAAAGGTTATGAATGTCAGCCGTATCACCGTTATCGTAGTGGCTGTGCTTGCCTTTGCCATTGCCTGGGATCCGAATAACAGCATCATGGATCTGGTATCCAATGCCTGGGCTGGTCTTGGATCCGCCTTCGGACCGGTGGTTCTTTTATCTTTGTTCTGGAGAAGAACTAACCTTCCGGGAGCTGTTGCCGGAATTGTCTCCGGCGGACTTACTGTTATTATCTGGGACTATATTCCGCTGGTTTCCGGAGAAACTCTGGGAAACAGTACAGGATTGTATTCCCTTGCCGTTGGTTTCGTAATCAGTATTTTATGCATTGTAATTTTCAGTCTTGCGACGAAGAAACCATCGGAAGAAATTTTGAAAACTTTTGATCAGGTAGCAGGAAAATAGAAACTGCAAAACAAAGGGGCCGTTTTAAAAGGGAAAATCACCTTTTAGAACAGCCTCTTCTGTTCATTTGCAGAAGTTTTTGTTATAATAGGAATAACGCTGAGAAAGAAGGTGGCAGAATGAGAAAATATGATTATTTAATTGTGGGAGCCGGATTATTCGGCGCAGTGTTTGCCCATGAAGCGACAAAGTGCGGAAAAACCTGTCTGGTTATCGACAAAAGGGAGCACATTGGAGGAAATATTTATACAGAAGAAACAGAAGGAATCCAGGTTCATAAATACGGGGCGCATATTTTCCATACGTCCAGAAAAGAAGTCTGGGAGTATGTGAACCAGTTTGCAGAATTTAACCATTTTGTAAACGCCCCCATTGCAGTTTATAAAGATGAGTTGTATAATCTGCCCTTTAATATGAACACCTTTCATGCTCTTTGGGGAGTGAAAACACCGGCGCAGGCAAAGGCAAAAATCCAGGAGCAGATTGCAAGAATGAACATTGTGCATCCGAAAAACCTGGAAGAGCAGGCACTGGCTTTGGTGGGACAGGATGTTTACGAGAAACTGGTGGAAGGCTATACCCGGAAACAATGGGGACGGGAGTGCAAAGACCTGCCTGCTTTTATTATCAAGAGGCTGCCTCTGCGTTATACCTATGATAATAATTACTTTAAGGATCCTTATCAGGGAATCCCCAAAGGAGGCTATACCAGGATTATTAAAAAACTTCTGGAGGGTGTTCAGGTATGCCTGAATACGGATTTCTTTGCCAGAAGAGAGGAACTGACGGCGAAGGCTGACAGGGTACTTTTTACCGGCATGATTGATGAGTTCTATGACTACTGTTACGGACCTTTGGAATACCGGTCCCTGCGTTTTGAAACGGAGGTTCTGGACATGAGTAATTATCAGGGAAACGCGGTGGTAAATTACACGGATTATGAAGTTCCCTATACCAGGATTATTGAACACAAACATTTCGAGTTCGGAGTTCAGCCCAAAACAGTGATTACCAGAGAGTATCCTGCTGCCTGGGAACAGGGAAAGGAACCGTACTATCCTGTTAACGATCCCAAAAACAGTGAACTGTTTGCCAAATATGAGAGAAAAGCCCTGAAGGAACCGGGAGTGCTTTTCGGAGGGCGTCTGGGTATGTACCGGTATATGGATATGGATGAAGTCATCGCCGAGGCTCTTTCCATGGCGGAGACAGAATTAACTTACGAAGACAGGCATTAGGAGGAAGTATGTCAGAGGAGAAAAAATATTTAGAACAGTATTACAAAGAAACGGATCCTATGAAAAGAAAAGAACTGTTGGAGCAGTCCATTGCAGCCGGAGAAGATCCTGCAGGTAATCCGATCCGAATGGAGTTGTGGGAGGCGCGTTACCGGGAGAAATCCCAGAATAAAAACGAGCGTGCAGACGGATTTTTGAAGTTATGGATGGTTATGAAATACGCCGGAGATAATACCACCGGAATCTTCGGATACCGGGGTGTGAAACGGGACATCCGCAAGGCTCTGAAAAAATTAAATTTTGAAGAACTGAAGCAAAAAGATGAAGCAACCCGGAAACTCCTGTATAAAGAGTGCTACCATATGGGACAATTATATTTGTATTTATGCGAAAACGACAGAACCTATGGTTCCACTCTCCTTGGAATGATGGCCTTAAATAAAGAGAAACTGCAGGATAAGATTGGTGCGGATATTTTCAATGTGGCCTGTAAGGTGCCGACAAGACTGGAAATGGAAGAGGAACTGGAACCTCTTTTATCCGCAGTGATTGACGCTTACATTTATACCTATCCCCAGGAAAGACGTTCTCTGGAAGAACGGATCGATTCCTGGAAAAACAAATAGATGCCATTCCTGGAGAATCTACCATTATTGGCGCAGCTGGTGCGCCATGAAAGGAGAAAGAATGAAAATTAACGAAGTGACTGCTTACGAATTGATACAGAAAAAAGAGCTGACAGACATTCATTCCCAGGGCTACCTGCTGCGTCATAAAAAATCCGGGGCAAGGGTTATGCTGATTGAAAATGAGGATGAAAATAAGGTGTTTAACATTGCTTTTCGAACCCCGCCTTCTGACAGCACAGGCGTTGCCCATATACTGGAACACAGTGTTTTATGCGGTTCGGAAAAGTTCCCTCTGAAAGATCCTTTTGTGGAACTGGTGAAGGGATCTTTAAATACGTTTTTAAATGCTATGACCTATCCGGATAAAACCACATATCCTGTGGCAAGCTGCAATGAGCAGGATTTCCAGAATCTGATGCATGTTTATCTGGACGCCGTATTTTTCCCCAATATTTACCAAAAGGAAGAAATTTTCCGGCAGGAAGGATGGAGTTATCAGATGGAGTCCACAGACGATCCCATCAGCTACAATGGGGTGGTCTATAATGAAATGAAAGGTGTGTTTTCTTCTTCGGACGACGTTTTAGAGAGGGAAGTCATGAATTCTCTGTTTCCGGATACTACGTACGGCTGTGAATCCGGCGGAGATCCGGCCTGCATTCCGGATCTGACCTACGAAGGATTTTTAAATTTCCACAGAGCTTACTACCATCCGTCCAACAGTTATATCTATCTGTATGGAAATATGGACATGGTACAGAAACTGGAATTCCTGGATAAAGAGTATCTGTCCAGATTTGAAGAAAATCCTAAAGTGAGAGAAGCTTCCCGGATTCAGGAACAGAAACCTTTTGAGAAAAAGAAAGAATCTGTGCTGTTTTACCCGATTTCCGAGGGGGAAAGCGAGAAGGACAATACCTATCTTTCCTATAATGTGGTGGCGGGAAACGCTCTGGATTATAAGCTGTGTACGGCTTTTGAAATACTGGACTATGCTTTGCTGAGCGCACCGGGCGCACCTTTGAAAAAGGCTCTGCTGGATGCAAAGATCGGAAAAGATATTTATGGCGCTTACGATGACGGAATCTATCAGCCCTATTTTACCATTGTTGCCAAAGGAGCCAATGAAGAAGACAGGGAACGCTTTATCACAGTGATCGAAGAGGCATTAAGAAAGATCGTTGAAGAAGGCATCGATCCAAAGGCTGTGGAGGCCGGAATCAACTACATGGAATTCCGTTATCGGGAGGCAGACTTTGCCTCTTATCCCAAAGGACTGATGTTCGGACTGGATATTTTAAGCAGTTGGATTTACGATGAGGAAAATCCTTTCGCCATGGTAGAGAGGCTGGAGGTTTTCAGGGAACTGAAAGAAAATCTCTCAGAAGGCTATTTTGAGTCAGTAGTGGAGAAGTATTTATTAAACAACGCCCATGGATCCATTCTGACATTAAAGCCTCAGAAAGGACTGGCCCAGATTAGAGAAAAAGAAGTAGAGACAAAGCTTGCCCAATGGAAAGAGTCCTTAAGCGAAGAGGAGCGTCAGGCCATTGTAGATCGTACCAGAAAGCTGAGAGAATACCAGGAGGCGGAAGAAAATCCTGAGAACCTCAACTGTATCCCCATGCTGAAGCGCAGCGACATCGAAAGAAAGGCGGGTGGTTTCTGCAATGAGGAAATCTATTTTGGAGAGAACCTGTTTTTATACCATGATGTCTGCACCAATGGAATCGGATACGTAAGCCTGCTGTTTGATTTGTCCCGGATTCCTCAGCGGCTGGTTCCTTACCTTGGATTGTTAAAATCTGTGCTCGCCTATGTGGATACGCAGAATTATACCTATGGAGAGCTGTTTAATGAGATCAATGCAAATACGGGAGGCATTATCTGCGGAATTGAAGCGTATGAAAATTCACAGACACCGGGAGAATTTACGGCCATGTTCGGAATTCGTGGAAAAGCGCTGTATTCGAAAATTCCGTTTCTGTTTCAGATGGTCCATGAGATTGTGTTTACTTCTAATATGGATCAGGAAAAACGCCTATATGAAATTATTGCCCAGACGAAATCCAGAGCCCAGACAAGCCTGACAGGCAACGGGCATTCTACGGCAGTCCTGCGCGCGTCCTCCTATGAGTCCTCCATGGCCAAATTTCAGGATGAAATTGGCGGAGTGGAGTATTTCTGGTCCCTCGAAGAACTGGAGGCAGAATTTGAGAATAAAAAGGATGAGATTATACAGAATCTGAAAGAATTAACAAGAATGATTTTCCGTCCGGAAAATTTCCGGGTCAGCTATACCGGGGAAAAAGAATCGAAAGATACCGTACTGAAACTGGCAGAAGAGCTGCGTAACAATCTTCATACAGAAGAGACGGAAAAGGGAAACCTTGTAAAAGATCTGCAGGTGAAAAATGAAGGGCTGAAAACTTCAGGACAGGTTCAGTATGTGGCTCAGGTAGGAAACTTCAGAAAGGCCGGATATTCTTATACCGGCGCCCTGGACATATTAAAGATCATTCTGGGATATGATTATCTCTGGATGAATCTGAGAGTAAAGGGCGGAGCCTACGGGTGTATGAACGGTTTTAAACGGACCGGGGACAGTTTCTTCGTTTCTTACCGGGATCCCAACTTAAAGCAGACCCTTGAGACCTTTGAAAAAATTCCGGAATATATACGGAACTTCCAGGCAGACGAGAGGGAAATGACAAAATATATCATCGGAACGATCAGCGGAAAAGATACTCCGAAAACACCGAAAATGAAAGGAGATCTTTCCACGGTAGCATATTTCAGCGGGACGACTGAGGAGACCCTGCAAAGAGAAAGAGATGAGATCTTAAATGCCACGCCTGAAGATATCCGGAATCTTGCAGATTTGGTGGAGAGTGTGTTAAGCCAGCATCATATCTGCGTGGTGGGAAGCGAAAGCGCCATAGAACAGGAAAAAGAACTGTTTAAAGAAGTGAAAAATCTGATGCATTAATACAGGAAAGTGAGAAATGATGGAAGAACAGGCAACATTTAAATCCGGTTTTGCTGCAATTATCGGCAGACCAAACGTGGGTAAATCCACGCTGATGAATTATCTGATTGGACAGAAGATTGCAATTACCTCCAAGAAACCCCAGACCACCAGAAATCGCATTCAGACGGTTTATACTTCCGGCGAGGGGCAGATTGTTTTTCTGGATACGCCGGGAATTCATAAGGCAAAGAATAAGCTGGGAGAATATATGGTAAAGGTCGCAGAAAGGACTCTCAAAGAAGTGGATGTGATCTTATGGCTGGTGGAGCCTACCACCTACATCGGAGCAGGAGAGCGTCATATTGCAGAACAGTTAGGAGGGCTTCATCTCCCTGTAATCTTAATTATTAACAAAACGGACACGGTATCCAGGGAAGAAATTGCGAAAGCCATTGATACTTATAAAGAGCTTTATCCCTTTGACGAAATTATTCCCTGTTCCGCTTTACGGGGAAATAATACCCAGGATATTCCGGCCTGCATTTTTAAGTATCTTCCCTACGGACCTATGTATTATGATGAGGATACGGTGACCGATCAGCCCCAGCGGCAGATTGCAGCGGAAATTATCCGGGAAAAGGCCCTTCATGCCCTGGATGCGGAAATTCCCCACGGCATTGCGGTGGCGATTGATACCATGCATGCCAGGAAGCATGGGAAACTGATGGACATAGACGCCACAATTATCTGCGAGCGGGATTCTCATAAAGGAATTATTATCGGAAAACAGGGCGCCATGCTGAAAAAAATCGGAAGCAACGCCCGGTTCGAGCTGGAGAGGATGCTGGAATGCCAGGTAAATCTGAAACTTTGGGTAAAAGTAAAAAAAGACTGGAGAGACAGCGATTTCTTAATAAAAAATTTCGGGTATGATGACCAAAGAGCGGGGGAAAATTTCGGTTTTTGCCAAAGGAGCCCGCAGACCCAACAGCCCTTATCTGGCGGCGGCCAATCCCTTTGTATTTGGCAGCTTTACCTTATACGAAGGGAGGAGCAGCTATAATCTTAACCAGGTTTCGGTTACCAGTCATTTTACGGAAATTGCGGGAGCGCAGCCGGAAGTCTACTATGGCTTCTACTTTCTGGAGGTGGCGGATTATTACGGGAGAGAGGGGAATAACGAGATTGAGATGATCAATCTTTTATATGTCAGTCTGAAAGCCCTCTTAAATCCGCAGATAGAGAATCCCCTTATCCGTTATACCTTTGAATTTAGGGTTCTGGTCATTCAGGGAGAGTATCCGGAGATTTATCAGTGCGTTTCCTGTCAGCAACAGGAGGAGCTGCGGTTTTTCTCCCAGAACAGCCACGGGATGTTATGCAGATCCTGTGCCCGGCAGGTCGCAGATGCCAGACCGGTTCTGCCTTCCGTAATTTACGCCTTGCAGTACATAGCAGGAGTACCTCTTACGAAGCTGTATTCTTTTACAGTGAAACAGGAAGTTCTGGAAGGCTTAAAAAAACTGGTGGGTGTCTATTTTTCCAGACAGATAGATAAAAAATTAAAGAGCCTTGAAATTTTAAAGATTATCTGCGGGACGGAAATTTAAAGAAGATTTCAAGTTGAAAAATTCAGACAGGACAGTTATAATAGTGAAGATAGCCTGAAAAGGCGGAAAACCAATAGATTAGGAGAGAGCGACAATGGAAAAAACAATGGATAAAATCGTTGCTTTGGCAAAAGCAAGAGGTTTTGTATATCCGGGTTCTGAGATTTACGGCGGCCTTGCAAATACCTGGGATTATGGTAATCTGGGCGTTGAGTTAAAAAATAATGTAAAACGTGCATGGTGGCAGAAATTTATTCAGGAGTCCCCCTATAATGTAGGCGTGGACTGTGCAATTTTAATGAACCCGCAGACCTGGGTGGCTTCCGGTCATTTGGGCGGATTTTCCGATCCCCTTATGGACTGCCGGGAATGCCATGAACGGTTCCGCGCAGACAAGATTATTGAAGACTTCTGTATGGAAAAAGGGATTACACTGGAGGAATCCGTGGATGCCTGGAGCCAGGAGAAGATGACAAACTTTATTGAAGAACATCAGATTCCCTGTCCTACCTGCGGAAAGCATAATTTCACAGACATCCGTCAGTTTAACCTGATGTTTAAAACTTTCCAGGGCGTTACAGAAGATGCAAAGAATACAGTATATTTAAGACCGGAAACGGCGCAGGGAATCTTTGTAAACTTTAAAAATGTCCAGAGAACTTCCAGAAAGAAGATTCCTTTCGGAATCGGACAGATAGGAAAGTCTTTCCGTAACGAGATTACGCCGGGCAACTTTACGTTCCGTACCCGCGAGTTTGAACAGATGGAACTGGAATTCTTCTGTGAACCGGGAACCGATCTGGAATGGTTTGCTTACTGGAAGAAATTCTGTCTGGACTGGCTTAGCGCTCTGGGACTGAAAGAGGATGAAGTACGTTACCGGGATCATGAGAAAGAGGAATTGAGCTTCTACAGTAAGGCAACCACAGACGTGGAATTCTTATTCCCCTTCGGCTGGGGAGAACTGTGGGGTATTGCTGACCGTACAGACTATGACTTATCTCAGCATCAGGAAGTATCCGGCCAGGATTTAAGTTATTTCGATGATGAAAAGAAAGAGAAGTACATTCCTTACGTAATTGAACCTTCCCTGGGCGCCGATCGTATGGTTCTGGCATTTTTATGCAGCGCTTATGATGAAGAAGTGCTGGACGCAGAGAAAAACGACGTACGTACGGTACTTCATTTCCATCCGGTATTAGCTCCTGTGAAAATTGGCGTTCTGCCTCTTTCAAAGAAACTTTCCGAGCCGGCAATGAAGATTTATGAAGAGCTGTCTAAGAAGTATAACTGTGAGTTTGATGACAGAGGAAATATTGGAAAACGTTACCGCAGACAGGATGAGATTGGAACCCCATTCTGCATCACTTACGATTTTGATTCGGAAACCGACGGGGCAGTTACCGTTCGTGACAGAGATACCATGGAACAGGAAAGAATCAAAATTGAAGATTTAAAAGCTTATTTTGAAGAAAAATTTACATTTTAAGAAGAGAATCCGCCGGGCTGAAGACCCGGCGGATTTTTGTAAGCTGCCATCATCTGCAGTCCGGGAGCTTACAAGGTTTTGAAGAAAAAAAGTTTTGATTTGTGCAAAAAGAACGAAAAAAGTAAAAAAATGGAAGGAATTAAGGGTATATCAGACAATTAAAACTTGTGCTTATCAGGAAAATTTGCTATAATGGTTAAAGTTACAGCAATTTATCAAAGGGGGATGAACAATTATGGCGAAAAAACGCAACATCATCGTGGGACAGTCAGGAGGCCCCACATCAGTAATTAACTCCAGTCTCGCCGGCGTATACAAGAATGCAATCGAAAGAGGATTTGATAAAGTTTACGGCATGCTTCACGGAGTTCAGGGTTTACTGGATGAACAGTATGTGGATCTTTCTACGCAGATACATTCTGAACTGGATATTGAACTGTTAAAAAGAACGCCGTCAGCTTTTTTAGGCTCCTGCCGTTTTAAGCTTCCGGAGATACATGAAGACAGAAATATTTACGAGAAGATTTTTGAAATTCTGAATAAATTAAGCATTGAAGCCTTCATTTATATCGGCGGAAACGATTCTATGGATACCATTAAGAAACTGTCGGATTATGCCATTCTTACGGGACAGTCTCAGAAGTTTTTGGGTGTGCCCAAAACCATCGACAATGACCTGGCTCTGACCGATCATACACCTGGATTCGGAAGTGCGGCCAAATATATCGGCGCTTCCACGAAAGAAGTTATCCGTGACGCTCACGGTCTGACCTATAAGAAAAATATGATTACCATTATGGAAATCATGGGAAGAAATGCAGGATGGCTCACAGGCGCAACGGCATTGGCAAAGTCAGAAGACTGCGAAGGACCGGATCTGATTTATCTGCCGGAAGTGCCCTTTGATATTGACAAGTTCTTAAGCAAGGTGAAAGAACTGCAGAAAAAGAAATCATCCATCGTTATCGCTGTTTCAGAAGGAATCAAACTGGCGGACGGCCGGTATGTATGCGAACTTGGAAATGTGGGAGATTATGTAGATGCTTTCGGACATAAGCAGCTTCAGGGAACGGCTACTTACCTTGCCAACTTCCTGGCCGGAGAATGCGGATGCAAGACAAGAGCTGTGGAACTTTCCACACTTCAGAGAAGCGCTTCTCATATGGCCTCCCGGGTGGATATAGACGAAGCATTCATGGTTGGAGGAGCAGCAGTAAAGGCGGCTGACGAAGGAGATACCGGAAAGATGGTAGTTATTGACCGTGTTTCTGATGATCCTTATATGAGCGCTACGGGAATCTACGATGTACACCGAATCGCCAACGAAGAGAAACTGGTGCCCAGAAACTGGATGAATAAAGAAGGCAACTATGTAACAAAAGACTTCATTGATTACATTAAACCGCTGATTCAGGGAGATTACCAGCCGATAATGGTAAATGGTCTTCCAAGACATCTGGTATTAAGGAAAAAGGGAAGATAAATTTAAGAAATTGTACGCACACCGCCGTTTCGGTTTATCCGGACGGCGGTTTGAAACATCCGGGGTGCTTTTTTTCCTGTACAATCATGTTTTGCCAATTTTCCCCTTGACTATTAAGTGAGAAAAATTTACAATAAATGTGTGCGTAAAATAAGTGCTATGTGTAAAAGTACAAATCAGGAGGAAATGTAAAATGGCAAAATGGGTTTACTTATTTAAAGAAGGCAATGCCGATATGAGAAACCTGCTTGGCGGTAAGGGTGCGAACCTGGCAGAGATGACCAATTTAGGCCTTCCGGTACCTCAGGGATTCACAATTACTACCGAAGCATGCACCCAGTATTATGAGGACGGAAGAAAGATCAATGATGAAATCATGGATCAGATCATGGATGCAATTACAAAGATGGAAGAAATCACCGGAAAGAAATTCGGTGACAAAGAAAATCCTCTGCTTGTGTCTGTTCGTTCCGGTGCAAGAGCTTCTATGCCGGGTATGATGGATACCATTCTGAATCTTGGACTGAATGAAGAAGTTGTAGAAGTATTGGCTGAAAAGTCCGGAAATCCCCGTTGGGCATGGGACTGCTACAGAAGATTCATCCAGATGTTCTCTGATGTAGTAATGGAAGTTGGCAAGAAATACTTTGAAGAATTAATTGATAAAATGAAAGCTGAAAAAGGAGTTACTCTGGACGTTGAGCTTACTGCAGACGATCTGAAGAGCCTTGCTGAACAGTTTAAAGCAGAATACAAAGCAAAAATCGGCGAAGACTTCCCGTCTGATCCGAAAGTACAGCTGATGGAAGCTGTAAAAGCTGTATTCCGTTCCTGGGACAACCCGCGTGCAAACGTATACCGTCGTGACAACGACATCCCATATTCCTGGGGAACTGCCGTAAACGTTCAGATGATGGCGTTCGGTAACATGGGAGACGACTGTGGTACCGGTGTTGCATTTACAAGAGATCCGGCTACCGGCGAAAACGGTCTGTTCGGAGAATTCCTTACAAATGCACAGGGTGAAGACGTTGTTGCAGGTGTTCGTACACCAATGCACATTTCCGAAATGGAGCAGAAATTCCCGGAAGCATTCGAACAGTTTAAGGGAGTCTGCAAGAAACTGGAAAACCACTACAGAGATATGCAGGATATGGAATTTACCGTAGAACACGGCAAACTGTACATGCTGCAGACACGTAACGGTAAGAGAACTGCAAAGGCAGCTCTGAAGATCGCCTGCGATCTGGTAGACGAAGGAATGAGAACCGAGGAAGAAGCAGTTGCAATGATCGATCCGAGAAACCTGGATACCTTACTGCATCCTCAGTTTGACGTTGCAGCTTTAAAAGCAGCAACTCCGGCAGCAAAGGCACTTGGAGCTTCTCCGGGAGCAGCCTGCGGTAAAGTTGTATTCTCCGCAGAAGATGCAAAAGAATGGGCATCAAGAGGAGAGAAAGTCGTACTTGTACGTCTGGAAACTTCTCCGGAAGATATTGAAGGTATGAAAGCAGCTCAGGGTATTCTGACTGTACGTGGTGGTATGACTTCTCACGCAGCCGTTGTTGCTCGTGGTATGGGTATCTGCTGTGTATCCGGATGCTCTGACATTACCATGGATGAAGAAAACAAGAAGTTCGTTCTTGCAGGCAAGGAATACCATGAGGGAGACTGGATTTCCATTGACGGTTCCACAGGTAACATCTATGACGGCGTTATCGCTACAGTAGATGCTAAGATTGCCGGCGAATTCGAAAGAATTATGGGATGGGCTGACAAATACAGAACCATGAAAGTAAGAACCAATGCAGATACTCCTGCAGATGCTAAGAAAGCACGTGAACTGGGAGCAGAAGGTATCGGTCTGTGCCGTACCGAGCATATGTTCTTTGAAGGCGACAGAATCGACGCATTCCGCGAGATGATCTGCGCTGATACAGTAGAAGAGAGAGAAGCAGCTCTGGATAAGATTCTTCCGGTACAGCAGGGAGACTTTGAAAAACTGTATGAAGCTCTGGAAGGTAACCCGGTTACTATCCGTTTCCTGGATCCGCCTCTTCATGAATTTGTTCCTACAGAGGAAGAAGACATTCAGAAACTGGCAGATGCACAGGGCAAAACGGTAGATCAGATCAAAGCAATCATTGATTCTTTACATGAATTCAACCCGATGATGGGTCATCGTGGATGCCGTCTGGCAGTTACTTACCCGGAAATTGCAAAGATGCAGACAAAAGCTGTTATCCGCGCTGCCATCAATGTACAGAAAGCACATGCTGACTGGAATGTTTGCCCGGAAATCATGATTCCGCTGGTAGGCGACATTAAAGAATTAAAATATGTTAAGAGCGTAGTTGTTGAGACTGCAGATGCAGAAATCGCAGCAGCAGGCGTTGAACTGAAATATGAAGTAGGTACCATGATCGAGATTCCAAGAGCAGCTTTAACTGCTGATGAAATCGCAAAAGAAGCTGACTTCTTCTGCTTCGGTACCAACGACCTGACACAGATGACTTACGGCTTCTCCCGTGACGATGCAGGAAAATTCCTGGAAGCTTACTACGATGCTAAGATCTTTGAAAACGATCCATTTGCAAAACTGGATCAGGTTGGCGTTGGTAAGTTAATGGAAATGGCTATCAAATTAGGTAAGCCTGTAAATCCGAACCTGCACGTGGGAATCTGTGGAGAGCACGGCGGAGATCCTTCTTCTGTTGAATTCTGCAACAAGATTGGTCTGGACTATGTATCCTGCTCACCATTCCGTGTACCGATTGCCCGCCTGGCAGCTGCGCAGGCAGCAATTGCGCAGAGATAATTCATCTCTGTAATATGAAAAGGCAACACAGTTCAGCGAGAACTTAACTTGCCCTGAAATATAAAATAAAGACCTTGTATTATGGGAAACCATAGTATGAGGTCTTGTTTTTTATGTAACCTGCCTGCGGCAGTCTGCATCTGGCGCGTAAAGAGTACAAGAGCCGGGAATGCTGATTGGGGATTTGGGCGGGAAATTTTAGGATAAAAGGATTTGTCCGGAGATAATTGTCCGGAGACAGTCGGTTATTTGTTTTTTGTTGGAAATAAAACTAAAACACGTGTTATAATGTGACTAAACAATGAAAAAGAGACAAAGAGGTATTTAAAAATAAAAGGAGATGGAATCAACCAATGCCTGAAATCAGTTTGTTTTATGGAATACGCATTACGATGTATTGGAGCGACCGCAACCCACCACATTTTCATGCTGAATATGGAAATAATAAAGCAATAGTATTAATTGAAGAAGGGATAGTCAGCGAGGGATATTTGCCGAGACGGCAGTTAAAGTTTGTGCTTGCATGGGCAGAAATTCACAAAGACGAATTAATGCAGAATTGGGAATTGTCAAAGGATAATAAGCCGCTGAACAGAATAAACCCGTTAGTTTAATAAAGAGGTGAATCGTATGAGTAATAATAAACTCGATGTCCGTTTCTACCCGGAGATATATCAGGCTGTAGCAGGTAAAAACTATATGGTGTATGCTTATCTGAGTGATGGCAGCGTGAGAGAATTTGATGTTGCACCCTTGATAAAACAGGGGGGTGTTTTTCGGAAAATTGAGGATGAAACTACATTTAGAAACACATTGACCGTCCTGAACGGTACTGTTGCATGGGATGTGGCAGGAAACCGTAATGAATATGAATGTATTGATATTGACCCTATGACAATTTTTAAGTGTAAGATTGTTCCGGAAATCCCTGAAATCTGAATCGGGAAAATAAGAAACATTCACAGAGGTTTAAGTAAACCCTCAATGATTAGGGAGTTGGACGGGGCAAGAATTTTAGGCTAAAGGGATTTGCCTATTGATGTTTATATCTGAATGATTATAAGCGTATCATTAGAAATAGTGGTACGCTTATTTTGCTCGTTTGTGCTGACCTGCTTCAGACGGAGATTCTTTTAGGTTTGAGGCAGTTTATAGTGGAAATAAATTTCGGCCGAGAACATGACGTATATTGTGTCCAATGGGTAGCGCTATTAGAACCGAAGGGAGAAGATATGGTAAAAATAAAAGTACAAAGCAATTCTGGAAACAGAGCTTTCCAGGAAATGAAAAAAGCTGCAGTAGAAAGGCTTCAGGGAAAGTCCATTGAACAAATAGCTGAAAAAGCAGATGTATTATTAAAGAGAGAGCAAGGATTTCTGGAACTGGAGAGTCTGGGACAGAAAATACAGATTGCATACCCTTCCTGGGAACTACGGGAGGAACTGGATCCATGGCATACGCTTCTGCTGCTGCATTACCTTGAAATAGCGGACGGAACGCCGGTATCCGGAGAGTGGGTGACTTTCGGAAATCTAAAAGATGGATTGATCAGGGGGACAGGATTTGACCGCACAGCAGACATAGAATTAGGGAAATTCCTGAAGGGAAAAGATGTGGAAGAGCTAAAGGGAATTTTAGACACTCTGGGAGCCAGAATTGTAAATGGAAGAGCAGATTTAAGTGCAGAACTTCTATTGTTTCCGCGTTATCCGTTCCTTTTAAATCTCTGGATGGAAGATGAGGAATTTCCGGCTGCAGGTAAACTCCTGGTAGATAAAAGCGCAGACCATTATCTGACGATAGAGGATGCGGTTACTGCAGGTGATGTATTGCTGAGGAGGCTTAAAGATGCAGAACATGTTAAATAAGACGCGGTGACGGCAGGATTATGACTGACACACATCTTTAAGCTGGGACAAAATAGGATCCAAGTAGCCATCCAAACCAAAGGATTTTGACTGAATCTGGTCGGGAATAAGCAGTTCTCCAAGATTGATGGTTACATAGGTGTATTCTGGCTCCTGGGCGACCAGACGCATCAAAGGAGCTTTGATGAGCTGGTTGCGGGGACCAATTCCCAACTCCAGTACCACGACCTTTTTGTTATGATACTTTTCTAAAAATGTGTGGAAATTCTGCTTTGCGTCTGAATCCTCAAGAAACCAGGAGCCTCCGGCCATATGGATTTCCATAGGACCCCCGCATCTGGGGCAGCGGGGAAGCAGATGGGAAGGAATTTTGCCGCCCTGCTCTTCGGCCGCCATTTCTTCCAGTTTATCAAAGGCCGGATAAATTTTGCCATGACAAGGATTCGCGCACTGCATGGTGAGCCAGTTACCTTCTACTTCATATATTTTCTCCGGTGCAAATCCGGACATTTCGAAATGGCATTCGCCATTGCTGGTGACAATAAAGTAATCTTTTTTACCAACAATGGATTTTAGATTCTGCATCACCGGAGTAGAAGTGTAACCGCTGCAGTAATGATGGACCAGACGGCTCCAGAAGCCCCATTTTTCTTCTTCCGTGGGCCACTGGGCGCCCATTCCATGAAGGATGCAGCGCAGGCCGTACTTTACTTTCAGGTCGCCGAACAGGTTTTGGAAAGCTTCATCAGCGGCAAACAAATGAAGTCCTTCCGTGATGGACAGACCGTTGCTTGCCCCGACTAAAACAGCATCTGCCTCTCTGATTTTTTCTGCGATTTGTTTCAGTTCTTTCATTTCCGTATTTCCTCCTTTTCCATTTCAGCTCTTACATCTTTCAAAACTGCGGCAATGTCCCCCTGGATTGCTACGCCCTTATCCTCAATCTGTTGGGGCAGGAAAGCATACTGGGCGTTGACGGAAATATATCGGGTATCCGGCAGGCTGCAGGTAAGGCTCCAAAAGGGCTCCTGGATAAACATCGGTGTCATTCTTCCCACACCAAGTTCAATGAGAAGGAGCTTTTTTGTGCTGTTTTTCTGGATGTAATCGGAAATTTTCTGATATTGTTCTTCGTACTTCGTGCCTTGCATGAAGTTGCCGTAACCCCGCACCCAGGGAAAGGCCTCAGCGCCGCAGTGAGGGCAGCGGGGAATCATTTCTTCGGGAACGCTGGTACCTTCCCCCATGGCCTGGAACATTTTTTCCACGGGTTCCAGGGCATCCCAGGTTTCATCACAGCACGCTTTGGAACACTGGAAGAAACGGTGGTCTCCCTGAATCTGGCTGACCTTATCTTCCGGGTAGATTTTTACAAACTGCGTGTCCTGATTGGTAGTCAGAATGAAAAAGTCTTTCCCTTTCAAAATGGCGTCCAAATCCAGGTAAGGTTCCCGGATAGGGGCATGCTGTGTGGTATGAAGAAACGTTACCAGGTAGCCCCAAAATTCGCCACGGGTGTCAAAGGGATGAGCCATTCCGGCAAAGGCACCTTTGAAACCATATTTCTCCGCAAATTTTCCAAAATGCTCTCGATAGGAAGGCGTATCATCATAATAGAAATCTCCGCCGCCGGAAGCCGACAGCCCGGAAGCGCCTCCGATGATGATACAGTCGGCCTCATTCACCTGCCGGGCAAATTCCTGAATCTGTTTCTGATATGGAAGCGGCGTTTTTTCGCTCAGCTTTACCGGGGTGCTTCCTGAAGCATATACGTGGTAATATCTGGAATAGTTCATTTGTGTTTGGGTAACCAGAGTTTCATAAAGAGTCATAGACTGACCGTCCTTTCCACTTAAATGCCTGTATGTATCAATAATCAATACATGCAGAAAATTTATATTTGTTATTTTTAAAATTACATCAAAAGAATAACATGTAAATTATAAAATTGCAAGATGATTTTAAAAGAAAATAGAAGAGTGAAATAAAAAATAGACAGTGACGCAGAAACTGGTAGTGACATGTTTGACAACCACCTGTGGGTGTGTTATTTTTTGAATTACAACGAGTGAAACGAAACATAATATGTAATTTTTTGAAAGTAAGATATTTTGAATATATATCAGGAGGAAATTGTGATAATGAAATATTCTACAAAATTAAGTGATGCGGTTCACATTATGGTATTTATAGAACTAAGCAATCAAATTATATTGACCAGTACAGAAATAGCCGCAAGTATTCAGACTAATCCGGCTTATGTGCGGCAGCTGATGGCGAAGCTGAAGGCTGCAGGATTGATTCAGAGCCGCCGGGGACAGGCAAAACCATGCTTAGATCGTAAACCGGAGGAAATCACTCTGCTGGATGTTTACCGGGCGGTAGAAGGAACAAAGCCACTTCTGCATCTGGATACCCATACAAATCCGGAATGCCATGTAGGTGTGTACATACAATATGCACTGCAGGATTATTATGATGAGATCCAACAGGAAGCAGAAAAACGAATGAATGAGATTCGTTTGTCGGATGTTATCCGTACATTTCGGAAAAAATATGAAATACAGGGAGGTGAAAGGGATTATGACAGCTAAAAGCCAGGAAGAAATAAAAAAAGAAATATACCACTATTACCAGAGTCAGCCAAGAGCCCAGGAGATGTATACAGCCATGCTTACAGAATTACAGGAGACGTTCGGAGCCTTGTCGCCAAAGCTTCTTTCAGAAGCGGCAGAGGTTCTGGGGATCAAGGCTTCTGTCCTTGTCTGCCTCGTGAAATTTTCCTCTCATTTAAAACTTGTGGACTATAAGTACAAGTTGGTTGTCTGTACAGGCGGGCGCTGCGGCAAGAGAGGGAATTTATCTGTTCTTCAGGCTCTGAAAAAGGAGCTTCAGATAGGAAAGGACGGGTTTTCCCGGGACAAACAGATTTACTTCACCACCCAGAACTGTATGAAGCGCTGTAAGGACGGTCCTAATCTTACCATAAACGGCGAATTGTTTTCCTGTATGACAGTTGAGCAGGCTTTGGAAGTTGTGAAAAACTGCATTTCACGCCATGCGTAACTGGTTATCGTCGCAAGAAATGCTGGGAGCGGGAAGAGACTGACGAAATCCGGCCAGAAGACCGGAGAAAGAAGAAAAATGTGAGGAAGATACTGAGCCTTGGGCGGCGGTGGTCTTAATGGCTGTTTGAGTGTTTTCTTGCATAGGCTCTCCTTTCTGATTTTGGCAAAAGAAAAAGCAGGAAGTCCTTTTCA
>ERZ1643250.1140-NODE-1140-length-24317-cov-10.771495_pt1 | contig 24317 bp, 26 predicted proteins | sample MGYA00579262_ERZ1643250 | MGnify/ENA primary metagenome ERZ1643250 (study PRJEB29033, sample SAMEA4952265) | chicken gut metagenome | biome: Broiler Chicken; feature: Gastrointestinal Tract; material: Caecum | place: Ireland | collected 2018 | study: Broiler... | reverse complement strand
TTCCCCGTGAGTTCCAAGTCGAATATTCTCCTGTTTTAATTCTTTCTTGTTCATTGCATTATCTCCTCGTATATTTATAATCTCATCAACAATGCTCCTACCCCTGCCTGCACCGCCGCCATCAGGGGACACAGGAGCAATGGCCATTGCAACAGATGCTCCGGCAGAGCGTAGTCTTTCATCCAGGCTTTGAACGCATAACCGGGGTGTCCCTCCGTTCCCGGGATGATAAACCGGCTTTTCGCCTTCCTCTGAATCAGCCAGAAATCCAGAAAAAACAGGTCACAGAAATTGACCATCATCCACTGGATATACCCGGTCAGGGCCAGACGCCAGAATCCTGTTGTCCCGCCCTCCATGGTACTGACCGCGCCATAAAGCAGGAGAGGCAGCAGCTCCCCAAAACAGATCCAAAGCCGGTAAAAACGATTCTCTGTTTTTGAGGGTGGTTCCGGCGCGTTCTTGATAATAGCAGGCGGGTAGCTGGGAAACATCAGTCGGGGATTGTATAGTGCCACGGCAGCAGCAAATAAATTAAAATAGGCTGCCATAGCAAATCCGTCTAATATCGTTCGCATCCAGTTCATACACATCCCCCATCACTATCATTTACTCGTCTTCCGAGCGGGAAAAATTCGGTTAGGTATCATCGCACTCAAGCACCCAGCGCCACATCCAGCGTCATCATAAGGGTGAAACCAACTGCAAACAGAATGGTTCCCACATTGGAGTGCCTTCCGGCTGACATCTCCGGGATCAATTCTTCCACTACCACATAGATCATCGCTCCGGCGGCAAAGCTCAGGGCATAAGGCAGCACCGGGACTAAAATACCAGCCAGCAGGATGGTCAGAATAGCGCCTACCGGCTCCACTGCACCGGACAGCGTCCCATACAGGAAGGAGCGGGGTTTGGAGAGCCCCTCCGCTTTCAGGGGCATGGATATAATCGCGCCTTCAGGGAAGTTCTGAATGGCAATCCCCAGAGAAAGAGCCAACGCCCCCGCCAGCGTGATCCCACTGTCCCCGTAGAGCCACCCGGCATAGACCGCGCCCACTGCCATCCCTTCCGGAATATTATGCAACGCCACCGCCAGAGTCAGCATAGTTGTTTTTCCAAGACTGCTTTTGACGCCCTCGGCCTCTGAACTGCCGCGATGCAGATGCGGGATCAGCCGATCCAATCCCAGTAAGAATAAAATACCAAGCCAGAACCCAGCTACAGCAGGGAAGAAAGACCATTGCCCCATATCTGATGCCTGTTCCATGGCAGGGAGCAGCAGACTCCATATGGAAGCCGCCACCATAACCCCTGCCGCAAAACCGGTAAGCGCACGCTGAACCAGTTCACTCAAATTGTTCCGCATAAAGAAGACGCAGGCTGCGCCGAGCGTCGTCCCGGCAAAGGGGATCAGCAGCCCTTGCCATAATTCAAAAGGCATATCTTCTCACCCTCATTTATTTTCTTTTAAACAGGGAAAAACCTTGTTTTTCGTAAGGTTCACAACGAATATCCAACACCTTGTACCCGCATTCTTCCACAGCATGTTTCAGCAGCTGCGTGTCAACGGGGTCTTGTATAAGCAGTTCCGTAATCCCTTTTCTATGAGAAGAAGCCACTTTCTTAACAGAAAATACTTTTCTGATCGCATCGTTTATATGGGCCTCACACATTCCGCAGGACATTCCATCGATTTTCATTGTTATTTTTATCATCATTCGATCCTCACATAGTTATCGCAGGCTAACCACGACAAATAAAAAATAGTTAGTTAATTCTAACTAATTGATTTTACCATACCATGTTTCATTTTGTCAAGATACTGTACTAAAGTGTTTTCGGATAAAGACAAAGCCACACTCAAAAAACAGCCGTGTTTTGCGTGCGGCATTTGCCTGTCATCCGGTTTGTTTCCGCATTAGAAAATCACACTATGCCAGCGTCCAGTTCTGGCTTTCTGTCTGTAATTTTACCATGCGGGTATAGATACCGTCTTGCCGGAGCAGGGTATCCGGATCGCCCTCTTCCGCCACCATACCATCGGAAAGCACGACGATTTTATCCGCACCGGCTACCGTGCGCATCCGGTGTGCGATCACCAGAACAGTTTTGTCTTTGATCAGCCGTGACAGAGCTGTCTGTATCAGCGTTTCATTCTCCACATCCAGAGAGGCTGTAGCTTCGTCAAGAAGGATGATCGGCGCGTTCTTTAAGAAGGCACGGGCAATAGAGATACGCTGGCGTTCTCCGCCGGAGAGCTCACAACCGTTTTCGCCTATGTTAGTATTCCATTTATCAGGAAGCTTCTCGGCAAATTCATCCACATTGGCAAGCCGTGCCGCAGCCAGAACCTCCTCATCTGTGGCGTCTTTGTTGCCAATACGGATATTTTCCAGTATGGTGTTGTCAAACAGGGTAACATCCTGAAACACAATGGAATAAAGAGAAAGCAGCGTTTCCGGATCCACTTTCGAGACATCCATACCGCCTACCGTAATTTTTCCCCGGCTCACATCCCAAAACCGGGCTGCCAGACGGGAGACCGTTGTTTTGCCGCCGCCGGAGGGGCCCACCAGCGCGGTTACTTCTCCCTGCTTGGCAGTAAAGCTTACATCCTTTAAAACCGTTTCTCCGGTGTTGTAGGCAAACCCAACATGGTCAAAGGTAATATCGTATCCTTTATTGGAAAGGCTGTTTTTGCCCTGCTGAATGGGATGGTCAAGGATTTCATTCATACGGGCGATATTTGTCCGGGTGGAAATTACCGCCGCCAGATTCTGCAGCGCACCCTGCAAGGGATCATAGAGCCGGGAAACCACCAGCAGGAACAGAAAGAAGGTCAAAATATCCAAACTGCCCTGCATCAACAAAACAGAGCCTGCAAGCGCGACCGTGGCAATCCCGAGCTTTAACACAAGGGAGGCGGATACAACAAAGGCCGCCAAACCGAACTCATTGAGAATGGAGCGGTGTTCCACTGCGCGGATCTTCTTTTCCAACCCTTTAAGGTATTCTTTTTCAGCGTTGTTGGCTTTCAGATCCTGTACCGTTTCGATGCACTCCTGAATCCCGTCCGCGCAGGCCATTTTCGCATCCATGGACTTCTGATTGAAACCTTCCTGTACCTTTGCGGAAAAACCTACAATGGCAAACGCCACCGGCATTACCCATAGAGCCGCCAGCGCCATACGCCAATCGTAGAAGAACAGGCTGACGGCAATCAAGACCGTAGAGATGATGGATCCGGCAAGCTCCGGGATAAAGTGGGAAAAGCTCTGCTCTAAAAAGGTGCAGTCCGCCATAATGGTGCTGGTAAGATCCGCAAGGTCTTTCTTTCCGAAGAAGGACAGGGGGATTTTCCGCAGCCGCTCCGCCAACGTAATACGGCGCACGCCGCTTTCCGTATAGGTGGCAAAATAAGTGGCGTTATACTGGAAGTAGGTTGTCAGCAGGATCAATCCCACACAGAGAATACAGCCTACAATATAGAAGGGCAACCGGCTTTCCGGAACACCGCCGTTCATCAGATCGCTCACCATGCAGTACAGCAGCCCAACAGGGAACATAAAAGAGATATTTTGCAGAACGCAGGCGAAGCAACCCTTGATTAAATCCTTTGCGCCCTGTTCGGACAAGGCATATCGTTTTTGCAGACGTCTGATCATCTTACTGTACCTCCTTTTGCACCTTCCACTGAATGGAAGTCTGATAGTTCTGCCACATCCGGGCGAACAGACCGCCTCTTTCCATCAGCTCACGGCTGGAACCGCTCTCTGCGATTTGCCCGCCTTTTACAACGTAAATCTGATCTGCACCGGCCACCGTGGAAAGCCTGTGGGCAATCATAATGACCGTTTTGCCCTGAGACAGCTTGGAAAAAGCCGCCTGTACTCTGGTTTCATTGTCGGGATCCGCAAAAGCTGTGGCTTCATCCAGAATAATGATGGGGGTATTTTTCAGCATCACGCGGGCAATGGCAATCCGCTGCTGCTCGCCGCCGGAAAGATAGACACCCTTGGTGCCGATCACCGTATCCATACCATCCGGCAGTTTTTCAAGGATATCGTCGCACTGGGCATTTTTTAGGGCAGCCATGACTTCCTCCCGGGTAGCTTCCGGTTTGCCCAGACGCACATTCTCAAAGATGGAAGCTTTGATCAGCCGGCTGTTCTGGAACACAAAGGAAACCGTGTTCATCAGTTCTTCTTTCGGAATCTCACGGACATCTACGCCGCCCACCCTTACAGTACCGCTTTGAGGATCGAAGAAGCGGGAGATCAGATTTGCCAGCGTGGTTTTTCCGCCGCCGGACGGTCCCACAAAAGCGACTGTCTGCCCGGCAGGAATAGAAATAGATATGCCATTCAAAACATCTTTTTCTCCGTCATAGCTGAAATGTACCTGTTCAAGTTCTACAGAGCCGTCTTTCGGATGCTTGGGATGAGCTGTTTCTTTCAGCGGCTCCAAATTCAGAACGCTGTCAATCCGCTGTAAAGCATCGTCCACGATCATAGCGTTTTCGCTCTGGAACATAATTCGTGTGAGCGTCACGGAAATGATCGGCGTAATGATGATATAGAATACCAGATTGAGTAAAAATTCTGTCGTGACCTGATCCTGCGTAAACAACAAGGCTCCTGCGATCAAGAAGACAAATACGCCGTTGATAGCTGCGGTATAGAACATCATCGGCGTGCGCAGCTGCTTGGTATAGGCGATCACCCATACTTTATAACGGTCAATGGAGTCTTTGAATTTCTTAAAGGAAAAGATGGTTTGGCCAAAGGTTTTTACCACCGGAATACCTCGGACATACTCTACCGCTTCATTGGACATATCATCCAGCGCATTCTGGTATTCCTTCATCTTCTGCTGCATTTCCTTTCCGGTCATCGCCATCATAATGAGAAAGCCCAGAAGTACCGGCGCCAGGCTCAAAAGACCCAGTCTCCAGTCAAACACAAACAGCAGGACCAGAAGACCGCAGGGGGTTGCGAGGGCGTTCGCACGGTCCGGGAGCTGGTGCGCCAGATAGGTTTCCGTAGCGGCGCTGGATTCATTGACGATTTTGCGCAGCTTACCGCTGCCAAAATGTTCCGCAAATCCCAGGGGGAGTTTTACGATATGGTTCATGGACTGCAAACGCAAATTGGTGGCAATGCGAAATGCGCCCAGATGGGAGCACATCAGCCCGGCGATGTACACCAGTACCGCAATGACCGCAAACATCACTGCCATCCAGCCGTTGTAGGTCAGATTCTGCGCACGGCTGAAATCCGGAGCGACTTCCAGCACTTCACGCATGACCTGCCAGATAAAATAATAAGGCACGAGTGCGATCAATGCGCTGATTGCGGAGAGGATCCAGGACGCATAGGTCAGATATCGGTAACTTCCCGCAATCGTGAGCAGGCGCGATAAATTAGATTGTTTTTTCAAGAGAATTCCTCCTTTACATTTCATTTATGATACAGAGGACAATGATTTGTCCTTCTTATATCTAATTTAGTTAGTTTAAGCTAACTGCAAGTCAAAAATTATAGGGCGTTATTGCCCCATAATTTTCATCCATCCTGCGGTGTAAAAGGCCCGCATTTCCTTTACATAGTTTTCCGCATCGGGAAGCGGCATTTCATGGATAACAAGTTCAAAAAACGTATGAAACATCCCGGTGATCAAAATATGCTCCAGAGTTGGGTCAAGCGGCGGGGAGGGTCTGCCTAATTCCGCCAGCACTCTTTGATAAGCGTGTGTCCCCTCCACTTCAATTTCCACCATCTCATCAATCAGCCCAGAAAAGCGGGTCCCTTCGGAACAACAAAGAATGAGCTTACATTCCTCTAAATGCTGATAGGCATAATGCAGCATATCAAACATGCATACCCCTGATATATCGCCCATCACTTCCGGCTGCTGTTCATGGGGCAGGTCGGCAAATTGCTTCTGAGCGTCCTTAAAACGATCAATCAAGTACTGATAATGCTCGCCAACCAGTGCCTCAAAGAGTTCTTCTTTGCTTTTATAATAACCGTAAAAGGCTCCCAGCGTCTTGCCCAAAGATTTGACGATATTCCGCAGGGAAGCGTCCTTGTAGCCTTTTTGCAAAAACTCCGCCTTTGCCGCCTCATGGATTTGATCCAAGGTTGTCAGATTCTCATCTATGGTACACACCTCCCTAAAAAATATAGCGGTGCTATATATCACTGCTATATTATAGCTGCCCGTAAGCTGAATGTCAAGTGCTTCTGCATTTTTTATGGATGAATAAAAAGAGAGAAACCACACAAAGATTTCTCTCTTTTGGTTGTCCGGCTATATACAGCAGTCATTATCCTGTTTCGGTTTCGGCAGAGCACTCATACTACGCAGGCTGACGCCAAGCGTAGAAAGATTGTGCAGTGCGGCCGATGCTGCAGGAGGTAAAATTCCTGCCAATCCCAAGCCTATCAGCGTCCCGTTAAATCCGATGACAAACCGATAATTTGAGTGAATTCTCGCCATCAAAGCCATTGCAATGCGACGCAGCTTAACAAGCTCCCAAAGACTGTCCGCCGCAATGGTAATATCAGCAATTTCTCTGGCAATTGCTGCGCCGTCACTGATGGCAATTCCCGCATCCGCTTCTGACAGGGCAGGGGAATCGTTAATTCCGTCTCCAACCATCAAAACAACATGTCCTTCTCTGCGCAAATCGGCCACAAATTTTGCTTTATCCGCAGGAAGAACTTCTGCACAGAATGTATCCACTCCTAAACGGTTTGCAACCGCAGAAGCGGTTCGATAGCTGTCACCTGTCAGCATAACTGTTTTTTGAATTCCCAAAGCACGCAGCGCAGACAATACTTCTTTAGCTTCCCTGCGCAGCGGATCGGAAATACAGATCACCGCCGCAAGCTCTCCGCCGATCGCCAAATATAAATGAGAATATTCTTCGGGAAGATGATCAAATCGCTCCTGTTCATTCAGCGGAATAGTTACCCCCTCATCTTCAAAAATAAAGTGAGCGCTTCCGATCAATACCTTCTCTTCATTCACTGTGCTGGCAATCCCATGAGCCACCAAATATTCCACTTTGGAATGCAGTTCCTCATGTGATAACCCTTTGCACTGCGCTTCTTGTACAACAGCATTTGCTATGGAATGAGGAAAATGCTCCTCCAAACAAGCCGCAAGACGCAGCATCTCAGACTCATCTCGTCCTCCGAAAGTTATAATTTGTGCAACCCTGGGACAAGCATATGTCAATGTGCCTGTTTTATCAAATATAATGGTATCCGCAGCTGCCACCGCTTCTAAGAACTTGCCGCCTTTTACAGTGATATGTTCTTTTCCGGCTTCCCGCATGGCAGAAAGTACCGCCAGCGGCATGGAAAATTTTAACGCACAGGAAAAATCCACCATAAGTACCGACAAGGCCCGCAGGATATTTCGTGTCAGCAGAAAGCTCAAGATACTGCCGGCAAAGGTATACGGAACAAATTTATCTGCAAGGTTAGCCGCTTTGCTTTCAGCTGCCGATTTCATCTGTTCGGATTTTTCAATCATGGTTACAATTTGATCATATCGGCTCGAGCCCATCACCTGTTTTACTTCCAGTATGCACTCGCCCTCTTCTACAACGGTACCGGCATACACGGTGTTTCCCGGGTGTTTTACGACCGGTACAGACTCTCCAGTCAAAGAAGCCTGATTGACTGTGACTTCCCCCTCGGCTAAGATACCGTCCATAGGAATCATACTCCCGGTACGAATCACGATTTTGTCACCTGGGCGGATATCTGATACTGCTGTCAGAATTTCTGATTCCGGTGTCTTCAGCCATACCCGATCCACATTCAGGGCCATACAGCGAGCAAGGTCTTCCATTGATTTTTTTCTGGTCCATTCTTCTAACAGTTCGCCCAGTTCCAACAGAAACATGACAGTTCCTGCTGTTCCGAAATCTTTCCTGAATACAGAAATTCCGATGGACAGTGCGTCCAGCACATCTACCTTCAGTTTTCCTCTCAAAATGCATCGGATTCCCCTTTTCAAAAAAGGGAGCATATGCCATACAATTCGTGCAATGCGCAGCGGCTTCGGCAAAAAGAGCATAGACGCTGCTTTCAGTACCACTTTTCCGACCAGCTTTTCCTGAAATTTACGGTTTAATTCACGGCTGCTGTGCAGTGGCAAAGTGATTTGTGATTGCGCTTCCTGCAAGTTGAACTCACGGATAGCCGCCAGCACTTCCTTACGTGACCCGGAGTATTGCAGAATCACACACCCGGTGCGTTCATGGACAGTTACTTGTGTGATCCATGATTTCTTTTGAAACCAATTTTCCAGCACATCCGCTTCCTGCAAAGTCATTTTTTTCTGACTGATTCGAAAACGGATACGCCCTTTGCTTTCGTGTAAAATAATTGCCTTCATTTGTCGCTTCTCCTTCATAAAAAAAGAGCCGTATCAACGGCTCTTTTCTGTTACTCTTCCTCAGAAGTTTCAAGTTGTGCGGCTGCCGCTTCTTCCGCTTCTTTTGCAGCTCTTTCTTCATTCAGATCTTTGGCAGAAGCTAAAATATCCGATGCATTTTCCTGTACGGTTGTAACAGTCTCCATAACATAATCCTTCATACGCAATCCTGCGGCTGTTGCGTGAACATATGCTTTTTTAGCGTCTTTGCTGGACAGCAGTTTAATTCCAACCGATCCAAAAAGCGCGCCACCTACAAAAAGAGCCAATTTACTGTATAAACTCATATAGAATCTTCCTTTCCGTTATTTTCTTTTGTATCCTGTAATCATTACCATGAGCAGGCAGATCACGGCTCCCCATGCCCAAAAACGGTGCTGTTTCAACCAGATCCCTCCTTCATAGATTTTGTCTAATTATTATAACAACTTTAGCTAAATCATTCTTTTGGAAACAGACAAAAATCAACGGAATCAGACCTATTTCGATATTGTCTCGGTGTACAGGTATAACATTTTTTAAAAACCACATTGAATTGACTCAAACTGGAGTACCCGACAGCCTGTGCAATTTCAAGAACTGTCATAGAGGTATAACAAAGAAGCTCAGCCGCTTTTTCCATTCGTTTTTGCAGCAGCCAGTTATGGACAGGCTGATCATAGACACTGCGGAAATATTTTTTGAAGGTAGTAGGGGATAGATAAAATCTGCGACATAAACTGTCAATAGTCAGTTTTTCATCTAAATGGAGCTCCATATAGGAACAAACGCTCCTTAATCGATCATGGACTGAGCCGTTCTTTTGCAACATTTCTACCTGTTGTACTTGTATCATTTTTTGACTCAGTAAATATAACAGTTCAATGCATTTCCACACACAATAACAATCCTGTTCTATATCATCCAGAATATTTAAAACGGAAAACAGTGAAAACACCCACGGATTTCCTTTGATCAGAAACCCTCCGTTCATTTGCTCTGCATACTGCAAAGCCAAATGAATATCCAAATTCCAATTTCCGATTATTTTGGTTATAGCACAAAGACTATTTTGAATTTTTGGAATTTCCACTGACAAAAGAAATCCCGATGTTTCTTTCTCTGTGTCAGATAAGAAAACGCAAACTTTCTCAGAGACGCAGACAATTTCCTGCTGATGAGCATAAACTGCCTGTCCGTTCAATAACCGAATTCTTATTTTACCAGTAGAGCAAAAGATAAGATTTAAACATTTTTCAGGTATATCCGGCAATTTATTAGTATAAAAGCAATCGGAACAAGAGGAAACATGAAAGCGAAACAATTTCATTCCGTCGATATTAAAATTGCACCCTGATTTTGTCAAAACAGCCTTTTTAAATGATTCGCTCATCATGTTCCCCTCCTTCCCGTTATACCAATTTATTACAACAAAACATGCAGAGGGCATACTTGTTTTCAATGCCCTCTGCAAAATGTGATTATCTAATTACACCAAAGCTGCGCCCAGTGCATTGCATTCTGCAACAGCTGTGTCGTCAGGTGCTTCATTACAGATAACGCTATCACAAGCTAAAACAGCGCCGTCTGAAGTACAGGTTTCTTCCCAGTTGCGCATCCATTCGCCGTCTCCCCAGCCGTACGAGCCGAACAAGGCAATTTTTTTACCTGACAATTTGCTCTCGCACGAAGAAAACATCGGCTCAAATTCAGTTTCCTCCAGCTGTTCTGCTCCCATCGAGGGGCATCCGAACGCAATAGCATCAAACTGATCCATCATGGAAGAATCAAATTCTGAAGCTGTAAACATTACTGCTTCCGCGCCTTTTTCTTTGGCTCCCGACACAACAGCCTGCGCCATTGCTTCTGTGTTTCCCGTACCGCTCCAATAAACCACTGCAATTTTACTCATAAAATTTTCAACCTTTCTTATATTAGTCAAACAGCTACCGTGAGCCGTTCAATAGACTTTCCCTGTATATAACACCGACAATATGTATTGGTGCATTTTTTATATCGCTCAAAGGTTTTTTTCGCTTTTTCCTCATCGCCGTACACCTTCCAGCATCCTACACATTTGTAGCCGCGGGCTTGATTTTGAATAAACCCCAAAACATCTTCCGGAGGGTATCCCAAAAACAATCCGATTTCATGAGGAAAATCCGCACAGGAATTTAGTCTTGAAATTAAATTTCGAATCAAACACTTCGGAGAATTAACACAATACCCGTATTCAGTCAGAATATTGCGCGCCACATCATTTTCGAGGTCTTTTGAAAGCTTTGACGGTCTGTACAAATAAATCAACGCGCAATTCTTCTGATACCTCAGCGGCAGAACACGAATTCCTTTTCCTTTAAGTAAAGTATTTAACCTGCGCACCGTCTCGCACAATTCCGATGCATCCTTGAAATGATAAGTAAACATATTACCTGTTTTCATTCCGGCAAGGGTCGGAGCACAATGTCTGATAATCATTTCGTCAGGCAAGGAATCTCCTCCTTTTTACGCATGTTCATTTAAAATACTGCGCAAGGCCGAAGCCGAACTGGTGTGACAGCGCACAATCTTAATATCTTTCCCTTTTGTTTCATTCAAGGTAGAGCGAACCATTTTATGAGAAACAGTTCCTGTAAACAGCACCAATAAATCTGGTGATCCTATTCCTTTCAGGGCTCCGTCCGTTTTTGGGAAAACCTTGGATTTACAATGATACTCATCACAGATTTCCTTATAACGGCGAACCATACATTCATTTCCGCCCACAATGACCACGCTCATACCCTTCACCTCTTATTAGGTTAGCTAAAGCTAACTGAAAGATGTTTTTTTCACCGCTCCTGCGGTGTTGTTAATATAGTAGCAAATTAAACCGCCACTTTCTGCTCCAAAAAGGTTGTATATAATCCAAACCGACCAAAACTTTATAAAACAGACATCACTACATAACCTAGTTTTTCTATCTGATTTATGATAGAAGTGTCATCTACCGGAGTTTCATACTCCACCAAAACCTGATTCTTTTTCAGGTTTACCGTTGCAGAAACTCCCGCAATACAGTTAACGGATTCTTCAATTCGGTTTTTACAATGTTCACAGTGCATACCGTTCACATAAAATGTTTTTTTCTCAATCACCGTTTTCAGCTTTTTCTTCTTCGGCTTGTATCCGCCTCCAGAACAGCACCCGCCTTTACCTTTCAATCGCTTGATTGTTGCACGCAGCGCAACCAACACAATGATTACTAACAGCACAACAACAATTATATTTTCCATCAAATAACCTCCTTAGATTGAAGCTGTATCCGATATATTTCTTCTTTTGCAGACAGATCTGTATTTTACCGGAGAGAGTCCCTTTGCTGATTTAAAAGCACTTGCAAATTTGCTTGCATTTTCATATCCATGCTTACTCGCAATTTCAATCACACTTTCCTCAGTGTGTTCCAGCATATATGCTGCCGATTCCATTTTATGCGCTTTCAAAAAGGCATAAAACGGAATCCCGTATACCTGTTTGAATGCATTTTTGATTTTGGTCGAGGAAATCTCAAAATATGAGGAAACTTCATCTAAAGTAATCCTTTCATCCATATTCGCAGTAAGGTATTCACAAACCTCTTTGGCGAGTTTCATTTGATAAGGAGAGACCCCTTGACACAAAAGCTCATCGCTTTCTAAATGGAACACACTTAAAAAAAGCATCAGCTCCAAAATTTTAATTTTAAAATAAGGCAGCCTGATATCCTGCGGAACGGTGTACAACTCTGCAAAAATATGTTCAACGGAAGCATTTGACCGGGTGATAAAGCATGGTTGAAAGCCGCTGAATTTTTGTTTTATCCTTTCGGGCTGTACCGAAACATCTTCCAAAAAACAAGACAAGCATTTCGGAGCTTGATCCACATCAATATGAATCGTAATACCATGATAGTGTTCTAACGGGAAATACATCACATCAGTCAACGGAATTTCCTGTGCAATCAGCAGATCGCCGGGAGAAACATAATAATAATGATCTCCGGCTTTACATTCCATTCTTCCTTCACGGCAATGGATGATCTCTAAAAAATTTTTGCCTGCAGTTTGACAAATTCCCAGCGAGGATTCCTTTGCATGAATATTATGATAAAACAGCCGGATTCCCGGAAAAACATCATATCCGGTTGTGTTAGAATGATGTAAACTATTCAACCTATCCATCTTTTAAATACCTGCTTCCTTCGGAAAGAGACAGGCAAGTTTTTCTTCAGATAAATTTGCCAGAAAATAACAAATTGCTGTTTCTTCTATGTTGTCACATAGCTCTGAATGAAATAGCCGCTTATTCAATTCCATACTGTACTTTTCATATTCCAAAGCCTTTCCCATTCCATCATCAGTGAGTACAATATGTTTACCACAATCTCTCTTTACATACTGCACCTGCTCAAAAAAATCCATCATACGATGCACACTGGCTTTTGAAACTTTTAGTTCCCTGGCAATATCTGCTCCGCGTACACTTCCTTGCCTCTCATATAATCTCTTTATCGCAATCAAATATCGTATCTGAGAAGCAGTTAATTCCGCATGCTTTTTCATACACAGCTCTCCTAGCATTTAAAAGCAAATGCGGGGCGCGGTTCTATGTCCGCACCCCGCATCATTTGCTTTTATTGTTTCTAATCCTTTTTCCGGTGATCGCATTTTCCTTTTGAAGCACACTGTTTTGCATAAGGACAGCCAATACAGCCTTCTCCGCGTTTTTTTGCTTTATAAAGATAAACCAGAATGCTTCCCACGATCACCGCAAGAATCAAAAGGATAATCAAATTTTCCATTATGATTTGCTTGCAGCATACGCTTTGCCTGCATTATCCAAAGCATATTCTGTTTTCAGCTTTTTATTAGTATTGCGGATCAAACCGATGATAACAGCCGCAAACACAGCCACTGCCGCAAGTCCTGCAAGAGCTGCGCCTACATTCAAGGTTTCCGGAGCCGTGATAAGGGTTCCGATGGTATAAACCGCATAACCTACGGTATAGCCGACGCCCAGCTGCAAGCCGATTGCGCCCCAAACCCATTTGCTGCTCTTCATTTCGGAGTTCATCGCACCGATTGCCGCAAAGCAAGGCGGTGTGTAAAGGTTAAACATCAGGTAAGCAAGCGCTGCCACCTTGGTGATGGCGATAATGCTTGCAGCCTCTGCACCTGCACCCTCAATCAAAGCGAGTTCATCGGCATCAATCAGGTTTTCCAGTCCTACAAAGCAAACGGCCAAAGTACCGACTACATTTTCCTTTGCGATAAAGCCGGTAACCGCTGCCGCCGCAAGCTGCCAGGACAGAACACCCACAATCGGAACCAAAAGATAGGCAAACGGAGCGGCGATAGAAGCGAGGATTGAGGAATCAGATGTTTCTGCAACGCCGAAGCTCCAGTTAAATGTCTGCATAATCTGAACAGCTGTGTTACACAAAAGGATAATAGTAGCAGCTTTTACGATGTACGCCCATCCGCGGCTGCACATTGCTTTGAAAGCAAACCAAAGGGACGGTGCTTTGTATTCCGGCAATTCAATGATAAAGAAGGATTTTCTGTTTTTGTAACCTGCGATTTTGTTTACCAGCAATGCGCCCAGGAAAATAAGTACGATACCGGACAGATACATGGTCGCGCTTACCCAGCCTGCATTGTCAAAAAAGGCACCTGCAAACAAAGCGATGACCGGGATCTTCGCACCACACGGCATAAACGGAGCCAGCATTGCAGTCGCTCTGCGTTCACGATCATTACGGATGGTACGGCTTGCCATAATACCAGGAACTGCACAGCCGATAGTGATAACAAACGGGATAACGGATTTACCGGAAAGACCAACCTTTTTAAAGATTGGGTCAAGTACCACTGCCACACGCGACATATATCCGCAGTCTTCCAAAATAGCGATGAGGAAGTACATGACCATAACCAGCGGCAGGAATCCTACAACAGCGATCACACCGCCGATCACGCCGTCTACCAGCAATGCGGAAAGAAGTGGGTTCGCTCCTTCTAGCAAGCCTCCAACCCATCCCTGGAACATTTCAAGCAGGGGAACCAATCCGGGAATAAAGGTTCCGTTCGGCAGTTCTACGCCTTCTGCAATCCAGGTGCCCAGATAAGTCTGGGAAATTTCAAATACCAAGAACATGACAACGGCGAAAATCGGAATGCCCAGCCATTTGTTAGTCAAAACCTTATCGATTTTATCGTTGAGGTTTTTATCCTTGGTTAATACCTTACGGGTTTCTACTTCTTTCACAATACCATTGACAAAATCAAAGCGCTTGCGGTCTGCAGCCTCTACTGCCTTTTTATCGGTCAGGTCGATATTTCCCTGATGGAACGGAGCTGTTTGATCCGTACCGACCTGAGCCGCCGCCTGCGTTACCACCGCTTTTAAACCTTCTGCAGAAATAGATACTGTTTCTACAACAGGGCAACCCAACTTCTCGGAAAGCTTTTCAGCGTCAATCTTAGTTTCTTTCTTTTTGTTGACATCGCTTTTGTTCAGCGCTACCACAACGGGAATCCCAAGTTCCAGCAACTGTGTGGTAAAGAACAGACTTCTGCTCAAGTTGGTGGAGTCAACAATATTGATGATGACATCCGGATTCTCTTTTTTGACATAGGAGCTTGTGATGCTTTCCTCGCTGGTAAACGGGGACATGGAATATGCACCCGGCAGGTCAACAGCAATCAACTGCTCTCCCCCTGCGTAATAGCTCTTTTTAATAGGATACTCTTTCTTTTCTACTGTAACTCCTGCCCAGTTTCCGACTTTTTCATTTCGGCCTGTCAGCGCGTTATACATGGTGGTTTTACCCGAATTCGGGTTACCTGTCAACGCAATTCTCATAGCGGTTCCTCCTCAGATTTTGTCCATGATTTTATGTATAATTAGCATACGCTAACCAACAAACAAAAAAATATATCAACCGCTGCAGATGCATTATACAATAATAGCATCTGCCAGTTGATGATCAATGTTATATCTGCCATCCTTGATAGAAACGACGCATCCGCCTTTGAGATGAGATACAACGGTAATCGATTCCCCTGTATAACACCCCAAGGAAAACAAAAAGGCATCCATTTCTTCATCTTCGGTTTCAATTGCCTTTATGATATATTCGGTTCCCTCAACCGCTTCTCTTAAGGTCATCTTAAATTACACTCCTAATCATCCGAATAGAACAACTTTATGGCGTTAGCGAAAGCTAACTTGATCGGCTTAAATAAGGTTAGCGACTGCTAACCATTTGACAGTATACTCTATATTTTTTGTTTTGTCAAGCTAAACTTTAAAAACGATTATTTTTCATGATTATCATTTAAATATAAACGTCCTGCTTGAATTAAATGTCATTTTATGATATAATATCATAATTCACTAAAAGGAGTTTTTATTATGTATTTACAAGAATCCGGTGAAATGTATTTGGAAACGATCTATATCCTAACCAAAAAGAATCACGATGTCCGCTCGCTGGATGTCGCGGAATATATGAATTTTTCCAAACCAAGTGTCAGCAGAGCAGTTGGCTTGTTAAAGCAAGGGGAATACATTACGGTAGATCAGGAAGGGTATCTGCATCTCACTGCTATGGGAGAGGAAATTGCAGCTAAAATGTACGAGCGGCACACGCTTTTAACGGAATTTTTAATACGGCTAGGTGTCGACCGCGAAACTGCTTCAGCAGACGCCTGTAAAATCGAACATGACATCAGTGACAAATCTTTTGAAGCGATTAAACGACATGTCAACGAAAAGAAAGCTGTATCATTCGAATAAGTATAATTATGCGAAAACCAGAGGCGTTTATTTGCGTCTCTGGTTTGCTTTTATGTAAGGTTCAGTCTCTTTCTGAATATGAAATTTAACAGATTCATATTTAAAAATACAATTGAATAATGCAGTAAACCATGATAAAATAACAATCAGTTAGCATTAACTAACTGATTGTTATTTTAGGACGGAGTGATACTTTGGATCATGTTTTTCTAGCTTTTTTCTGACACTTCTTGCCGGTCTCAGTACCGGTGTCGGCAGTTTCATCGCTTTTCTCTGCCGCCATACAAACCGAAAATTTCTTTCTGTCGCCCTAGGCTTTTCTGCCGGTGTTATGATCTATGTTTCCATGATTGAAATTTTCTTTAAAGCACAAGAAGCACTGATCGCTCAAATGGGACATCGTATAGGCAGTTGGATCACTGTTGCTGCTTTTTTTGGTGGAATGCTGGTCATCGCAATCATCGACAAACTGATTCCGCCAGGCGAAAACCCCCATGAAATAAGGAAAATCGAAGATGTGCAAACTAAAGATCCGCAACCGAAACGATTGATGAGAATGGGCATATTTACAGTGCTGGCAATTGCTATTCACAATAGTATCATTGTGGCTTATCTTGATATGATATCCATATCCACCGCCCCAAGAGTCGATGGCATTAGCAATGGTAACTGTGCCATCTGCCGCTGCCAGAATTGGTGTACCACTCGGCGCTCCAATATCGGTTCCGCTATGATATGCAATTTCTCCAGTAAAGGGGTCCTCACGGTATCCAAACCATGAGGTAATGGTATAACTTTGCGGAAGAGGCCATTGGAAAATCCCGGTTCCTTCCCAATCAGTATTTGGATTCATGATCTGACCACCGCCGCTGCTAAAACCACCCAGCAGTTCTGCCCACAAATTCTGATTTTCTGGCTCCGACATTAAGGCAAGGTATTCGTTCTGCCTTGCATTGAAATTGTACTGCTGCGCCATTTCCTCCGCTGTTTTATGTGTTAGAGAGATTTCCAGAATGGTTTCCGTTACCGTTTCGGTGCGGGTAGTTTCTTTTCCGTCCTCGTCTACTTCAGTAACTTCTACTTCATGGCTCTCGGTACGGGTGCTGGAAGACACTGCATTCATCTCCCACATAATATCCCGCATCTGCTGAACTTGAGTGTCATCCAAAGAAGCCACCTGAGCGCCATCTTCTGCACCGGTCACCTTGGCTGAAAAAACAGCGAGAACATCTTCCCAATTGATAGAAAGCACTATTCATAACTCTTCCGTCAAGTGGTCATAATTGACGGAAACACGCTTTTCATTTCCTTCCACATCATCGGTTGTAAAGATGAAAATATCCCCTTACGACAAAGTAATCTTTTTGTTTTTGAAGGTCTTGATCCGGTACTCAGGACCCTTTGTGTCCAGCATGATGGCAATCGGCAGTTTCAGTTTTTCCCTTACCTTTTTAATGAGCTTGTTCTTTGCCAGATGTTCCTCATGCGTTCCATGTCAAAAATTTAACCGTGCAACATTCATTCCGTTTTTACACATCTGTGTCAGGATTTCTTCCTCTTCACAAGCAGGTGCGATGGTACAAATAATTTTGGTTTTTCGCATTTTCCAAAACACCTTTCTTTATTATAATTCAAAAGCAGATACACTTTGTGGGGGTCACACCGCGTCTGACTGTCCACGTAAAACCAAATAGATAGAGATAAATCCCACTGAAAATGTAACTGTGCAGATTGCAAGTTCGCTGAAGCTGGGAAAACCGGGAAAAATACTTATAACAGAGCCCAGAATAAAACCTAAAATAATCAGATAAGTGGGCTGGGGAAAATGCGTCATGATCTTTTCCAATAGTTTTGTAGTCAGGATAATTCCAATCACTCCTCCTAATAACAAAGGAATCAGAAATGAGAATTGCAATCCGATAATTGCCTGCATGGTTTTGTCATAAAGACCCAGCAGCAAAAGAAGATAAGAAACACTGATACCGGGAAGAATCAGTGCGACCGCCGCAATTGCCCCTGCGGCAAAAAGGAATAGGAAATTCTGTATTTCCTCTCTTTCCTGCATGCCGGCCATATTGACCGGAAACAAAGATATTGCCGAAACAATAATCCCGCCAAGGAGGATATACACCGGAAATTTCCACGAAAAGGCAGTAGCTTTTGCTTCTCGAAAAATCAGCGGGATTCCTCCAGTAACCGCTCCGATGAAAAAGTACATTGTGGGTTTTGGGAATATGTCAATCAAATTAGAAATGGGCGTAGCAATCACCAGCATACCAAATACCGCGCTGATACAAAATACAGTAAGAAAGAGGAAGTTGGATTTCTTTTGTTTTCTGAAGGAACTGACTGCTGAAATAAGTTCCTGATAGATTCCCAGAATCATAGCCATGGAACCGCCGCTGACGCCTGGAACCAGCATAGTCCCTCCTATGACTGCGCCTTTCCACAAGGTTGAAATATATTTTTGAGGAAGTGCGTTTTGTCTTGGTTCTGCAACACTCATTGGATATTACCCTCAAACCGTTCTATATTTCCAGTTTGCCCAATCACACAAATAACGTCTCCATCCTGGAAACGATAATCGGAAGAAAAATCCACGTCAGTATACTGACAATGCTCAATCGCAATAATATTTAAACCATATTTTTGACGGGTATCTGCTTCCCGTATACTGATACCAAACAGTTTTTCTGTAACCTTAATTCTCCGGACCTCTACATCCCCTTCCAAAGTTACAGAATCAAGAAAGCTGTTGTAAGTCAATCCTTTTCCAAGCCGTACCGCCATATCCCGTTCTGGGAAAACCACCGTAGCTCCCAGACGTTTCAAAGCCTCACCATGCATAAAGCTGGTCGCTTTAGATATAACATGAGGAATCCCCATATTCAGCACGGTTATAGTTGTTAAAATGCTAACATCTATCTGCTCGCCAATACAAACCACTACCGTATCACAATTCTGAATTCCAGTTTCCTCTAACGCTTCCTGGTCCAGGGATTCAATTACCAGCGCCATTTCGGTAAAGCGCCGCGCTTCTCTCACGCGGGATTCATCCTTGTCAATCGCAATCACTTCTTTTTCTGCTTTGGAAAGGCACTCGGTTAGCGCCATTCCAAACCGGCCAAGGCCTATAATTCCAAAAGAAGCAGAGTTATCTCTTTTTTTCATTTCCAAATTCCTTTCTCTATTAACCAATCGTAATCGATTCTTCTGTGTAATGCACGCTGGGCGATGGACGATCTATCCATATTGATAGCAGCGTAAAAGTACCAACTCGTCCTGCAAACATTGTAAAAATAAGAATCAGTTTGCTGCCTTCACAAAGATCCGGCGTAATCCCCGTGGAAAGCCCTACTGTGCCAAACGCGGACACTTCCTCAAAAAGCAGTTGCACAAAGCTGCACTCCGGCTCTATGATGCAGAGCAGAAAGGTGCCTGCGCATACCAGCAGTACGGAGAGAAGCGAAATCGTGCAGGCTTTTGAGAGAGCTTCCGAAGGGATGCTTCGGCGAAAAGCGCCAATATGCTTTTTGGTAAACAGGCTTCTTACCTGCTGCATTAAAACAAAGAAGGTACTAGTTTTGATACCACCGCCCGTAGACCCCGGAGAAGCTCCGATAAACATCAGGATAATCAATGTAAACAACCCAGCGTTTGAAAATTCGCCAATCGCATAAGTTGAAAATCCTGCCGTCCGGGCAGATACACTTTGGAAAAACGCTCCTAGCCACGAAATATTTTCCGTTGCTTTTAGAAGCAGGGTGCCAATTACGAGCAAGGCAACCGTTGTGGTAATAACTACCTTGGAATGCAAACTTAGCTTTCGGAAAGAGCGTTTTTTCAAAATGTCCAGTATGACGAGGAAGCCTAAACCGCCAAAGATGATTAAACCGCAGGTTGTAAGGTTCAGCAGGACATTTGATTGATACGGAATGAGGTTTCTCAAACCGCCCAAGATATCGAAGCCTGAGTTGTTGAAAGCGGCGATAGAATGAAACGCGCTGATTCCAAGCGCCTTTAAGGGAGGATAGTCCTGGACGAATACAATGAAGCTTAGCCCTATCCCCACCAGTTCAAAGCACAATGTCATGAGCAAGACTGCTTTTACTAGACGAACCATGCCCTTGAAGCCGTCTACATTAAAGGCTTCTTTCACCAAGACACGGCCCTTGATTCCAATTTTTTTTCGTGCTGCGATAATCAAGCCCGCTCCAATTGAGGTAACACCCAAACCGCCGATCTGTATCAGGGCGGCTACAACTGTTTGCCCGAAAGCTGTAAAATGATCCGCCACGTCAATCGCAATCAAACCAGTTACGCAGACGGCGCTCGTTGAGGTAAACAAGGCGTCAATAAAGCTGACACGCACTCCGTCCTTTATAGAGACGGGCAGAAGCAACAATCCTGTTCCGAATAGTATGACCAGAGCAAACCCTATTACAATTAGCCTGCCTGGCGGCTGTTTTTTTATTTGGAAGATAAAGTGTTTCATTCTTTTGGCTGGCAATCAGACATCCAGCTTTGTCATTCCTTTCGTAAAGTTCTATTTTCTATGGCATATGCGCACTCTTTCATTTTCTCTGACCCGAACGACATCTTAGGCAACCGGTCGGCAATATATGTGCAGATACATCCTATGGGGAAATTCAGATAGTAGGACATGGTTCTCCAAACAACCATGGCGGGGATAATTGTCCCTTCCGAAAAAAAAGAGCGGAAAAACAGAACGAAACTTCCCTCTGCTCCGCCGGAGGCGCCTGGAAGCGGGACAAAGGCACTAACCATGGACACGTATGCCTGCGCTGCCATAATGACGTTAATTGGCTGCTCTAAAAAGCCAAAACTTCGATAAATAAAATACGGAATGGAACAAGTGCAGGCAATTTGCACAATAGTTAAGATGCAGGCCGTCAAGTAGGGCTTCCAGGTTTTCCCGAATAGGTTGGAACTCTCGTGAAATACCGCTAATTCCTGTTTGATTTTTTCATAGCGCTCTTCCGGATGTTTGCATAGATGGAGCTTATGAAAAATCCAAATTCCTTTTCTCAGTATTTTATCTGTTGCTCGCTTGCTGACACAAAATAAAATAATCAGAATAATGAATGTACTGTTGCACAGCAGCCCTACTACTGTTAAAAAAGAGAAATTGCTCACATTGGTCTGAAAGAAAGGAAGCATCCACACAACCATAACCAACGAATACAGCACCAGAATTATCTGATACACCACTGTTTTCATTGCGATAATGGAACTGGCTGCTCCCGTATCCATACCCAACCGGCGCATAGAATAAATCTGCATTGGCTGCCCGCCTGTGGAAAAGGGAGTGAGAGCGCTGTATAATATTCCCTCCATCCCGATACAAAAGGAGTATCGAAATTTCCATTGCTGATAAATCACCTTGCAAAATATATTCAGAACGATTCCTTCCAAAAACCATGCTGCTACAGCCACGGCCAAAGCAACCAGCAACCATTCATATCTCATATTTTGCGATATTCGGGCTAACGATGCGATTCCATCTGCGGAAAACAGGAATCCCAACAAAACGCCTGCCGAAAGCACAGCTGTAATAATTCCGAAAAGATTCTTTTTAATTGTACCGAGGAATGCTGGTTTCATGTTCTGTCTCCTGATGTCAACTGTTCTTCATGATTGCACTTTCTACAATATCAGCGATATGTTCACAGGTATCCGCACATTTTTCAAGATAAAGATAAATCTCACGCCATGCAATCACATTGAAGGGATCCTTACATATGCTATGAAGCTCGCGCATACAGTCTATAAACATTCTGTCTGCCTCTTCCTCCAAGCTGTTGATACAGACAATATGCTCATGAAGACGCTTAGAACGCTTAAATTCTGGGAATTCCCGCATCAGATTGCAGACCTCTTCGCAACAGCGGATAAGTATATCAACCAATCCCAGAGCGTCTGACCGAATTTCTGTAATATGGTTGTAGTAAATACGAATTAGAACATCTTCAATTTTGTCTGTAAGATCGTCCAAATTCTGGCTGATTTGCATGATATCTTCCTGTTCAATCGGCGTGATAAAAGCCTTTGCCAGAGCGTTCAGGAGATCGTGCTTTTTCAGATCCGCCTCATGCTCTATTTTGTGCATTTCATCAAGATACACCGGTAAACTCTTTAAATCAAAGTGTATCATTATTTCCTTCAGAAGTTTGACGGCCTGCCGCGAATGATCTGCACATTCCATAAAATTTTGAAAATAAAATGCATCCTGTTTTTTTGACATATTTGCCACCTCATACTTTTTGATATGCCTATGTATTTACTTAAAATATCGCAATGAACAATTTCGCCATTGCAAAGCTGATCAGTCCACAGCCTGGGAATGTAAAAATCCATGTCAGCATCATTTCCTTTACAACCCCCAGGTTAATTGCAGAAAGCCGCTTTACAGCCCCTACTCCCATGATGGCGCTTGTCTTGGTATGGGTAGTGGAAACTGGTATGCCGAACAGGCTGGAAATCAAAAGGCAGGCCGTTGCCGCAAGGTCTGCGGAAAAGCCTTGGTATTTTTTCAGTTTTACCATATCCATACCAACGGACTTTATAATCTTCTCTCCTCCGACGCTGGTGCCAGCGGCCATAATAACGCTACAAAGCAACATCAGCCAAACCGGTATCGTAATTCCACTGACGTCCTCCTGTCCATTGGAAAAAGCAAGCCCCAGAAATAAAACACCGATAAACTTCTGCCCATCCTGCGCACCATGCATGAAACTCATAGCGGCTGCACCAAAAACCTGAGCGCCGCTGAAAAAGCAGTTTGTTTTTCTGCGGTTCATGGACCCGCAAATCACCGCTACAATCTTGCATATAACCCAACCGAATACAAAGCCAAGGACAAGGCTCAGAACAAGACCGTAAATCACCTTTGCCCATTCTGCCATATTGATGCCAGCTGTACCGTTCTGGATGGCAATCGCAGCGCCGGTAAGTCCCGCAATCAGGCTGTGGCTCTCACTGGTGGGAATCCCAAAATACGACGCGCCCACGCTATACACCACAATAGAGAGCAACGCCGCACACAAGGCAATCAGCGCTTCATGGGCATTGCCGCCGAAATCCACCATATTGCTGATAGTCGAAGCCACAGAACTGTTGATTTGGGTCATAACCAGCACCCCCAAAAAATTAAAGGCGGCGCTCATAAGTATAGCGTTCCGAACGCCCATACAGCGTGTTGTCACACAGGTGGCGATGGCATTGGGGGCGTCTGTCCACCCATTCACAAAAATAACGCCCAAGGTAAGTAGCACCGTGATGCAAAGAATCGGGCTTGACACAATTCCCTCTATAAAAGCTGAAAACGATATATCCATATATTCTCTCCTTAATATAATCTGGTAATAGCAAAAAGGGACAGACTCTCAAATTGAGGGTCTGTCCCTTTAACAACCAACATTTGCTAAACCAAATCAATGGTATAAAAGGCGCTTACTTGGAATAAATAGAGACACTATTGCTCTCTATGACAGACTCCACCGCTTATTCCAACAGAAAACAGTATACTGGATACATCAAGATAAGTCAACACTTTTTTATTTTCTTCCATATAAACAATTCCTCCAAAAATAAATGCTAAATAAACCGGAATGTTCGACACATAAAATACAATGCCAAAAAACAGCGAAACAATCAAAAATGTTCCGAGTGATTGTGTTAGTGTGGTAATGACGATGGCCTTTCCCGACCGCTTTATTTTGTTCCAGACAAGTTCTGTTCCAATCATCAGGCCAACACCGCACTCAAGAATGTGAACAAGCGTCTGATACCACTGTTCGTCCAAGAGTTGCTGGTTCATTAGTGACAGTGCGTGAGGTCCTAAAACCATTCCAGTAATCAGCCATCCCAATATGGATGGTAACTTGACTTTTGAAATGAGCTTACCCACAAGAAAAGCAACTCCTATAGTGAGCAATAATCTCAGAAATAACAGAATCATTTTGCTTTACCTGACCTTTCCTAACAGAAGCATATCCGAAGAGCGAAGAGAAAGCTATTACCAAGACCAACAACCTTTCAGC
>ERZ1643250.1138-NODE-1138-length-24363-cov-10.052287_pt1 | contig 24363 bp, 24 predicted proteins | sample MGYA00579262_ERZ1643250 | MGnify/ENA primary metagenome ERZ1643250 (study PRJEB29033, sample SAMEA4952265) | chicken gut metagenome | biome: Broiler Chicken; feature: Gastrointestinal Tract; material: Caecum | place: Ireland | collected 2018 | study: Broiler... | reverse complement strand
CGCCGCTTCTTTGCTCGTATACAGGCGCTCACTCCGCCCATGCAGGGCCGGGCTGCTCCTTATGCAAGCATAAAGCCTCCCGTCCTGCATGGGCGGGTGAACTGTTACTCCTATATTATATACTGTTTCTTCTGATTCGGAAACCCCTTGCCTTTTTATGGGTATCCATGGTAATATATGCGGTGGTGCGTAATGAATTGAAGTATTTAGTTTTATTATAAGGAGAAAAATCAGTATGATCAGTGCAAACAATGTGACACTGCGCGTAGGCAAGAAAGCGCTTTTTGAGGATGTCAACATCAAGTTCACAGAAGGCAACTGCTACGGTCTCATCGGTGCCAACGGTGCGGGAAAATCTACATTTCTGAAGATCCTGTCCGGACAGCTTGAGCCGACAAAGGGCGAGATTGCCATCACTCCGGGAGAAAGATTATCATTCCTGCAGCAGGATCATTTTAAATATGACGAATATCCGGTCCTTGACACAGTCATCATGGGAAATGCAAGGCTGTATGAGATCATGAAAGAAAAGGAAGTCATCTATGCGAAAGAAGACTTTACAGAGGAGGACGGAATCAAGGCAAGTGAGCTTGAAGCGGAATTTGCCACAATGAACGGCTGGGAAGCTGAATCTGATGCCGCCGCCCTTCTGAACGGACTTGGCATTGATATGGAACTTCATTATAAATATATGAGAGACCTGACCGGTCCTGAAAAAGTGAAGGTACTGCTCGCCCAGGCGCTGTTCGGCAACCCGGACATCCTGCTTCTTGACGAGCCGACCAACCATCTTGACCTGGACGCCATCGCATGGCTCGAGGAGTTCCTGATCAACTTTGACAATACAGTGATCGTTGTATCCCATGACCGTTACTTCTTAAATAAAGTATGTACCCAGATTGCGGATATCGATTACGGAAAAATACAGCTCTATGCCGGAAACTATGACTTCTGGTATGAGTCGAGCCAGCTCCTGATCCGCCAGATGAAAGAGGCGAACAAGAAAAAGGAAGAAAAGATCAAAGAACTCCAGGAGTTTATCTCCCGATTCAGCGCCAACGCTTCCAAATCCAAACAGGCGACTTCAAGGAAGCGTGCACTGGAGAAGATCCAGCTCGACGAGATCAAGCCGTCCAGCAGAAAATATCCATATATCGACTTCCGTCCGAACCGCGAGATCGGTAATGAAGTTCTTACAGTCGAAGGACTCTCAAAGACGATCGACGGAGAAAAGGTGCTGGACAACATCAGTTTTACTCTCGGACATGATGATAAAGTGGCATTTGTCGGCAGCAACGAGCTCGCCAAGACCGTGCTGTTCAAAATCCTGATCGGCGAGATGGAACCGGATGAGGGAACATATAAATGGGGTGTTACTACTTCTCAGGCATACTTCCCGAAGGATTTCGGAGGAGAATTTGACAGTGACTACAATATTACGGAATGGCTCACCCAGTATTCTGAAGAAAAAGACGTCACATATGTCCGTGGTTTCCTCGGCCGTATGCTCTTCTCCGGTGAAGACGGCGTAAAAAAACTGAAGGTATTATCCGGGGGTGAGAAAGTCCGCTGCCTGCTCTCTAAAATGATGATCTCAGGCGCAAATGTCCTGCTGCTCGATGAGCCGACCAACCATCTTGATATGGAAGCGATCACAGCCCTCAACAACGGTATGATCAAATTCCCGGGCGTGCTCCTCTTTACCTCAAGAGACCATCAGATTGTCCAGACCACCGCGAACCGTATCATGGAAATCGTGCCGGGAGGACACCTCATCGACAAGATCACCACATACGATGAGTATCTCGAAAGTGACGAGATGGCGAGAAAGAGACAGACATACTCTGTACAGACAGAGGAGAATGATTAAAATTTTCATTTTGAGGGTTTTCATTTACCCTCAACTCTGATATAATAATAAAGCTGTGGATGCCCGATCTGCATCCGCAGCTCATGTAATCAGGAGACGTATCGAAGTGGTCATAACGGGGCGCACTCGAAATGCGTTTGCCCTCCGGGGCACGAGGGTTCGAATCCCTCCGTCTCCGCTCTGCAATTGAACAGATTTATAAGAACACGACCGCTCAGACTGCATGTATCATTTTTGCAGGACTGAAGCGGTCATTTTCGTCTGCAGACCTTTCTGATCACGCAGGTCGAAAAGAGTCGAATTCTTTTCCTTGTCTGACAAAAACCTGCATTTTACGATATTATAGGTGTTCCCAAGAACAGGCGGCTCAGACCAGATTAGAGAGGGCATGCGGATGGATTATGAAAAAGTAATTATCAACACTCTGGATTCCTTTGGAGTCAGCCGTTCCTACACGGGATATAATTATATTGTATACAGTCTCCAGCTCATTCTCGAAGACGAAGAGCGCATCGACTGTATCACAAAGACATTATATCTTGACGTAGCGAAACATTTTCACACAACCTGGAGCTGTGTCGAGAAGAATATGCGCACAATTGTAAACTGTGTATGGAATTCTCACAATACTGAACTGCTCGATATCATCTTTAACCGGTCAAACCGGAATAAGAAACCCACCAATAAAGAATTCTTCAAATATATGTATGATTATATCATTCAGCTCACTCACGAAGTGCAGATAGCAGACCGGCATATTGCAGTCATATGTCCGATCTCGAACGCATACTGTGAGGCACTGAGTGCTTTCTATATAAGACTGTCAAGAATGATGGAGTAACAGGAAACAGCCTCGGACAGATATCAGTCAGAGGCTGTTTCCATATTTTGCATCTTTTCTTAATTAATACTGACACATGACGATCACTTTCTGGGGTGTTGTCTGTGCCGGTATACTGAATGTGCTCGCTGTATAATAAACGAGCAGTTCTGTATTCTCCGGGCTGCATGTGTACTGCTGTCCGTTCAGTGTCATCACATTTGTCATCGGTCCTATATTCAATTTCAACGATCCGTCTGCTGATGCAAGCTCGTCGTCAAAATAATCCAACAGCACCTGCTGCCCTCTCCTCAGAGATGTTATCAGCTCTGCCCGGTATTGAGGTGGATATACCGCAGGTGTGGGCAGATTTGTATCATAAAATGCAGCAATACGCATACCCGGGCGCAGCCGTACATTATCAATCACGGTCGTATCTCCGGATACAACCACATTTACAATGTTAGAATCGCTGATGACGGACAATGTCATAGAACAACAGTCGTCGCCCCTGTTGATCGTCTGAATAATTCCTTCTACCTTTTCAAATGTTTCATATGCCATAACAGAAAGAGCTCCTTATTAAAGTCTTTCTATTATACTATGCACATATCTCCCCGGTTGCCCCGGAATTTCTCAGTGCAGCCCTGGTCCGCTGTATACTTCACAGAATCTGGCGGCAGTAGAGACAGGCTCGCTTCCCAGTACGAGATGTGATACATCTCCGATCTTCAGGCCCCTGAAACATGCGATCCCCTGCTGTCTCTCTTCAGTTACGATCTCTGTCACTGATGTAGGAGCAAGCGCAAGGCTGTGCCAGAGCAAAAAGGGCGATATTCCCCACAGATGGGCAAGGAATACACAGGTGATCCCGAAATGGCAGAAAAATGTCAGTGTTTCCGTACTCTCCTTTTCTACCTTGTAACATCTTCCATCCCTGATGTATCCATGTTCCGCCAGCAGCTTGTCAAATTCCCCTGTCACATAATCGTATATTTCTACTGTGTCCGAATTGCGGCTGATCTCACACTCCCGCCAGCGCACCGGATCCATACAATCACTGAATTCTCCCCAGTACGAAGGCATAATATCCCATACGATATGCGGCGCATATTTCCCGTCTTCTTTCCTGGCATTCGGAAATGCATCAAGAAGCTGCGGCGCCCGATTCAGATCTATCCGTGCGGGAAACTCCTGGAGCCATCCCAGAGTTTTTGCCGTACGTCCCAGCTTCTTCATGCTGTATCCTGCTGTCGCCTGCGCTCTTCCCAGCGGGGAAACAAAACATTTCCCGAGCTGCAGTGCCTCTGCGCGCTCTGCCAGAAGTGCAGCCTCCCTGTGCCCTTTTTCTGTTAATGTATCATGTACATAGTCCGGATCACCATGCCGGATAAACAGTAGTCTCATTTTCTTTCTCCTTTGTGCCTGTTATTAATATCAGTTTTTTTGCCACGTTTTAGCCAGCCAGTCCTCTGCCAGACGAGGCCAGGTTCCCACTTCTTTCAGAGTATCACGAATCGCAGCTTTTTCCTCAGACGTCCATTTTTCTTTTTTCTTACCGTCTAATCCGAAATCCGCGAGTATCTCGTCCCCCTTCTCTTTCGGGTAAGCTGTCCTGCCCTGTGAAACAGCATCCGCCAGCATCCGGATCTGTTCCAGTGTGTAAGGGACGCCAAACTCTCTCTCCAGCCACTGCTCCGTGGCCACGGACATTCCATGCACCCCCTCTGAAAACACATGATGCGCGAAACGGACTCCGTTTTTCCGGCACGCCTCTGCAAAGAGATAACTGTTCTCCACAGGAACCGTGGCATCTGTCACAGTCTGCCATAAGAAACAAGGAGTAGTATCCGCTGTCACATGCTTTTCCAGCGACATGTATTCCAGTTCTTCCTCTGTCGGCTCACTTCCCAGCAGTGCAGTCATGGAATCCCTGTGGGCATATTCTCCGGATGTAATCACCGGATATGAAAGGATTGCTGCATCCGGACGGTCAGACACTGCCTGATACCGTGGAGCCGGATCTGTAATATCTCCGAAATGCACACACAGGCTGGCGCAGAGATGTCCCCCTGCCGAGAATCCGCACAGAGCAATTTTCTCCGGATCAACCGAATACTTTTCTGCATTTTTTCGGATCATGCGTACTGCCCGTGAAATATCACGGAGAGGCTGCAATTTCAACGGCTCATCCAGAAGATTTACTGTATAAGCCAATACAAACACATTATATCCGGCGCGGTAAAACTCCTCCGCCGGAAGATGCCCCTCCGACGGGGACGCATTGCGGTATGCCCCGCCCGGAACAACGATCATGGCCGGACGGATATCTTTGTCTTCATGAATATAGCTGGTCAAAAACGGTACAAAACCATATGCTGCAGGATATTGGTACTCACCTTCCTGCCATAAAAGAATCTTTTCTCCTGTCAAACAATCTCCTCCTGTCTCATAGAAATATCGATCCAGTCTGCACTATAATGACTGAGTATGGAACAAAGAGTTCCGCTTGCGGAACTCTCGCGCCGAGCGCGGTCGCTTTAGCGACAAATATCCACTTCGCGCGAGTGCGCATCCCGCGGAGCGTTTTGTTTAATAGGGAACGAAGTTTCCTATTAAACAAAAAGCCTGCAGACAAACTGTAATCTGTATCTTTACTGTTTGCTGCAGGCTGAAACATTATGCCTCAAAGCATCAATACTCTGCCTTAAAGTTCTGCATCATTCATGTACGGATTCGTCACTTCATAGAAGCGCTCCTCCTCAACTGCCTTGGCCAGATCCATATCGATCGGCATCTTTCCGAGTACCGGAACGCTCATCTCCGCTGCGATCTGTTCGATATTGCTCTCACCGAATACTTTGATCTCTCTGCCGCAGTCCGGACATTTCACATAACTGTAGTTCTCCACAATGCCAAGCACCGGAATATTCATCTGTTCTGCCATGTTGGCCGCTTTCTTCACGATCATCTGTACCAGATCCTGCGGTGATGTAACGATAACAACACCGTCAACCGGAAGGGACTGGAATACGGTCAGCGGCACATCGCCTGTTCCCGGCGGCATGTCCACGAAGAGATAATCCAGATCTCCCCACATAACGTCTGTCCAGAACTGTTTTACCACGCTTGCAATGATCGGCCCTCTCCAGATAACCGGAGCGGACTCATCCTCAAGGAGCAGATTGACGGACATGATCTTTGTGCCGTCTTTCGCAGTACATGGGATAATATTCTCTTCTGTTGCTCCCGCTTTCGTGTGGACACCATACATCTTCGGGATAGACGGACCTGTAATATCCGCGTCAAGGATACCGACTTTATATCCTTTCTCTCTCATCATTCTCGCGAGAGACGCTGTCACAAGTGATTTTCCAACCCCGCCCTTGCCGCTGACAACTCCGATCACTTTCTTGATCGAAGAGTACATATTCGCCGGCTCGCGGAAGTCTGTCTTCTTACTGCTGCATGTATCTGCATGAGCACAGCCCGCACAGGATTCTTCTGTACATTCATTTGTATTCTGTTCTTCTGCCATGATTCACAACCTTCTTTCTTTCTAAGACTTGTTCTGACAAAAGCTGCCAGAAACCGCCACATGAGGTAGTATACCACACTGCGGCTGCTTTTGTACATATATTAAATCAGGTTTTCGACTTTTGTCGCTTTCAAACCTCCATTAGTCTGATCTGTTCAAAGATCCGGCTCATCGGCACATGAAACTCCCCGCCAAAAATCCCGACCGGCACATCATCCTCCGGCCCGTATACCGCCGCTATATCCTCCTCCGGAGCCCAGTACACGCACACACGCTCACGCTTCGGATCGATCACCCAGTATTCACGCACCCCCGCAGAAGCGTATTTGGCAAGTTTGATCTTTGTGTCCATACGGGTTGACGATGGAGAAAGAACCTCTATCACCAGATCCGGAGCACCCATGATACATCTTGTGATACGTTTCGCCGGATCACAGATGACAACAAGATCCGGCTCCACCATCGAGCGATCATCACAGTCGATCTGAACATCAAGCGGGGACGGAAGTACAATGCAGCCCCCGCTTTTTGAAGAAATCCATCCGTCAAAAGCTGCAAGGAGCTTTGCAATAATATACTGATGAATCGTACTTGGTGCAGCCATATCATAGATCACGCCGTCGATCAGCTCCACCCGTCTATTATCCGGGATCGCATAGTAATCATCCAGAGTATATCCGCCCGGCTTTGCCTTATACACAGTGGACGGCTCGCAGACAAGATCTGAACTGCCAAACTCCCTGCCGTATGTGTAACCCAACGGCTCATCTTCAAAGTCCGTCCCGACATCCGGTGTCGGATTCTGCTGTTCACTCTTCATGACAAACTCCAGTGCACGGACAGTCTTGTTTCTCGGCGTCCGCGTCTCCCCGTTAAATATCTTCTGGATCGTTCCCTGAGGCACGCCTGAAAGCTCAGCGAGCTGTGCGAATGTATATCCGTTCTTTTCTTTAAAGTATTTCAGTTGTTCCAGATTCATGGTCTCCTCCTTCCTACGGTATAAACGCGCAGAACAAAACGGTTGAAATACGGTTATTTTTATGCAATAATACCGTTTTTCAACCGTTTTGTCAATCCTCAGTTACGACTATAAAATAGTGCGCAATATGCCGCTGCATTATGCCATGCTGCCCGGAGCTTCCGTCCTCGTAACGTCTTTCAGCCATTTATAGCTGCGGTACCGCCACAGCGTGATCGGGATCTTGATGATCTCGTCGCTCATCAGGATCACATATACGACCGGTACGCTGAGCTTAAGGACAAATGCAGCTATAAATCCGAGCAGGATCGAACATCCCCACATGGTGCTCACATCAAGGATCAGCCCGAAACGGGTATCCCCGCCGGAACGGAAGATCCCGACTACCATCGTCGTGTTGAATGCCTGTCCTATTACAAAGTAGGACATGACAAAGAACATGATCCGCAGGTATCCTTTCGCTGTATCTGTCAGCGAGAGAGCCGCAGCCGCAGGCCCTGATGCTGCCAGTATGACCAATCCGCCCAAAAATCCCATGACCAGGCTGAGCAGGATAAAGCGCTTCGCATAGGCGCGGGCGTGCTCCAGCTTCTTCTCCCCGATCGTCTTGCCCAGATAGATCGCCGCCGCGCTGGAAAGACCGAAAGATACCACAGTTGCAAGCTGTCTTGCCACCTGCGCCACCGAGTTCGCTGCCACTGCCGAACTTCCCAGATGTCCCAGAATCGCTGTGTTCGCGGCAGTCCCCAGTCCCCACATTATCTCATTTGCGACCACCGGGAGAGCATATTTCATAAAATCACGGAACAGATCTTTATCCGTATGCAGGATATATTTCGGGCGCAGCTTGATCTCTTTATTAAAGAGCCTTGCGTAACCCGCCGTCAGGATCACCTCCAGAATACGCGCGCACAGAGTTCCCAGCGCCGCTCCTGACACCCCCATTGCCGGCAGCCCGAAGAGCCCGAAGATAAAGATGGAGTTCATGATGATATTGCAGATCAGGGAGCATAGGTAAACAACCGTAGCCACGACCACACGCTCCACACTGCGCATGACATAAAGATAAGCCTGCGTTACACCGATCATGATATAGGTAAATGCAACAATGCGCAGGTACTTCACTCCTTCTGCGATCACGGCAGGATCCGCGGTGAATATCATCATCAGATACTGCGGGATCACCAGCGCGGCGGCAGTGAACACAGCTGTAACAAGAACCGCCGCCTTTACCGTCATTCCCAGTATCTTTTCAATTGTCTTCCTGTCTCCCTTCCCCCAGTACTGCGCTGTCAGGACTGTAGCTCCGGAGGTAAGGCCGAAGAGGAACAGGGTCATGATATACTGCACTTGTCCTGCAAGGGATGCTCCCGAAAGAGCCGTCTCTCCGACCGCCCCGAGCATGATCACATCCGCCGCCGTGACGCCTACGTTGATCAGGTTCTGGAGCGCCATAGGAACTACAAGCCCGATAATCGTCTTATAGAACGTCCCCCACTCAATACCAAGAGCGTTCTGATTTCGTTTTCTGTTCATATTTTCATTCTCCGCATTTCTTCTGCATTTTTCTTTTACATACACGGCGCTGCCCGGCAGCCGCAGTCCGTGACCGCGTTCTGTCGGGCATTCTGTCAGGATCTTATTTCTTTCCGCTGAAGCAGTAAGTACATACCTTACACGGTTCCAGACCGATGGACGCAAGCAGGTCGTCCAGTCTGTGGAATCTCAGGGTTGTAAAGTTCTGGATCCGTCTGATCTCCTCGATCATCTTTGCGTATCTGCACGAATCCGGATTTGTGTATTCCTCAAGTACTTCCTCCGGACAGTTGTCTCCCTCCTGCTCCCGGATGATCCGTCTCGTGATCAGCTCCATATCAGACTTGGAGCGTGAAAAGTTCAGATATTTACATCCAAATACAAGCGGCGGACACGCCGGACGCACATGCACCTCTTTCGCACCGCTCCGATAGAGGAACTCCGTCGTCTCCCGAAGCTGCGTGCCGCGGACGATGGAGTCATCGATGAGCAGCAGCCGTTTGTTCTCGATCAGCGCCTGCACCGGGATCAGCTTCATGCGGGCGATCAGGTCTCTCTGGCTCTGGTTCGTCGGCATGAAAGATCTCGGCCATGTAGGCGTATATTTGATGAACGGTCTTGCATACGGGATGCCCGACTCATTGGAGTATCCGATAGCGTGCGCCACACCAGAGTCCGGCACGCCCGCCACAATATCCGGGTGCACGGAATCTCCGTCCCTCTTCGCCAGCATACTTCCGCAGTTATATCGCATCTCCTCTACATTGACTCCCTCGTAGGAAGAGGTCGGATATCCGTAGTAGACCCACAGGAAAGAACAGATCCGCATCTTCTCACGGGGCTGAACAAGAGTCTCCACACTCTCCGGCGTGATGTATGCGATCTCACCCGGCCCCAGTTCCCGGTCATGGTTATATCCAAGATTCAGATAAGCAAAGTTTTCAAATGATACACAGTAGGCATCTTCTTTCTTCCCGATCACAACAGGGGTTCTTCCGTACAGGTCTCTTGCCGCGTAGATACCGTCTTTTGTCATGATCAGAAGACTTAAGGAACCGTCCACCATCTCCTGCGCATACCGGATTCCCTCTTCAATCGAACCTTTCCGGCAGATCAGGGAGCCGATAAGCTCAGTAGCATTGATCTGTCCCCCGCTCATCTCCAGAAAATGAGATCTCCCGTCCTTATATGCTTTTTCCAGAATTTCATCCTGATTATTGATTTTTCCTATTGTCGTGATAGCAAAACTTCCGAGATGAGACTGCAGCAGCAACGGCTGGGGTTCATAGTCCGAGATACAGCCGATCCCCAGATTTCCTTTCAGTTCCTCCACATCCCGTTCAAATTTCGTACGGAACGGAGAATTCTCTATATTGTGGATCGCACGATTAAAGCCTTCCTTACCGTAGACTGCCATTCCTCCTCTTCTCGTTCCGAGATGGGAATGATAATCCACTCCATAAAAAAGCTCAAGCACACAGTCGTGTTTCGATGCAACGCCAAAAAAACCGCCCATTTTATTTCCTCCTTAAAAAACCACGCGCGTCATATACAATGACGCTCAACAACGACAGGACAGCCTTTGCTGCCCTGCCGTGCTTACAGCTTATCAATATTCACCTCATTAAGAATAAAGGAAAATGATGTCAGAAGTCAAGCACTGCAAAAATTTTTTAGGGAGTCTGACAAAAATATTAGGAGCCCCTTTGTCTCTTCTTCGCCACTGCCAGCGTCACACACACAAATGCTGCTGCAAACACCACCTGTATCCCGATTGCGCCCATGAGCCGGTTTCTTACATCTCCCACAATCTCTCCGTAATCCATCAATATCTCATTTGCTGTCTCATACCAGTACACCGGCAGGAACTGTGCCGCCTTTCTCACACCACTGCTCAGCAGATCCATCTCTACAAAGACTCCGCACGCAAAACACATCCCGAGTGACAGGATATTTACAATACCGCTCAGTGCGTTGGACGTCTTCACAAGGCTCCCGACCAGATACGAGAGTGCCAGAGCTGACAACAGCATAACAAAGGAGTTGAGCAGATACCATGTTACTTTCCCGCTGCCAAGGAAATTTTCATTATAAAAGGCGATACTGATCAGGCTGCAGAATCCCCAGAGGACAGCCGCGATAACTCCTGCTGCCAGAAGTCCCTCCATACTCTGTCTGCGGGCAGGTACTGCCGACGCTGACATCCGGTCCGGCAGGCTTCCCCTGCGGAATCCCATTAAAATGTATCCCATCACATAGCAGAGGACGCACAGGAACAGGTAGGGCAGATACCGGTAATAGAATGCATAGGCAGGATACGAGCCGCCGTTTCCGTTCACGTCAAGCATCTGCACTTGTGCCGTCTCCCTCGCAGCCATCGCCTCGCTGAGCTCGTGTTCTGTGAATCCCGCCGCTCCGTAACACCTGGCAAAATTAATAAAATTGCTGATCTGCTGCTCCACATAGGAACCGGAATATGTTCCCGGCACTGTTGTCACTTCCAGTTTATCATCCCCAAGAATGCACTGTTCCATAAAGTTCCGGGGGATCCTCACGATATATTCCACATTCCGGTAGAACAGATTCTCCTGCAGTGTCTCCCTGTCATCCTCAAGATATATGATCTCGTTGGTTCTGTCGATATATCGGATGAGGCTTTTTGACGCTTCCCCCTGATCTTCATCAATAATCCCAACCGGAATACTCTGCGCCGTATACTGCGTAGTCTCATTTCCCGTAAAGTGCTGGAACATGACCGTGATCCCGAGAAAGATCCCAAGATACATCAGTATCATCCACATATTCTTCTTTGCAATCCTCATATATGCTTTAAATACTGCCATAGCGTTCCCTCCTTACGATCAGAAATGTTCCGGCAAGCAGAAGCACGCACATCACTAAAAGAATTAAGATGTCCTGCATATACCTCGCCGGTGCGTCATAGACATTGAGACAGTACAGTGCATCCGATATGAGCGCCGCCGGATTGATCCGGTTTAAAAAAGGGACATTCCTGTCGATCATATTTTTGATGTCCGCATTCATCAGTCCCGCCAGGAAACTCATCACCATTGAGACGCTGATCATAATACCTATCTTCACGCCCTCTCCCATTTTCCCGATACTTGTGATAAACATTCCCATTGTCACGCCGATCATGCTGCCGATGATCACGACCGGGAGCATTTGTGCGTAAGAACTTTCGAACTGCAGCCGTAAAATGTATTTCATATATGCCAGAAGGACGATCATATTAAAAAAATGAAGGCCGAAAGATACCGCTGTCTCGGAAAGGATCCACTGCATCCTGTGCACAGGACTCACACACCGCCGCGCCGCCAGAGCCGACAGGTTTGCCTGCAGATCCATAGCAGACTGGTAACCGATGAAGCATCCGTACAGGCACGCCATCCCGATCAATGCGTAGAAGAACTGTGCTGTCGTATTCGTCGTCCGTCCGCCGAGAGACACATCTTCTGTCACTGATCCGTAATCCGACATCTGACGGATGGCTGCTTCCATCCCCTCCGGATGCAGTCCTGATACATCTTCCAGCGTCTGTTTTCCTTCTGTATAACTCTCCAGTATCATCTGGAGGATACTCTGTGCGAGTCCGCTTCCGCCGACTGTAAGAGAAGGCTCTTCCCCGCTGTAAAAGATTCCCTCGACATCTCCGTTTTCCAGCGCAGTTACCGCCTCTTCTTCCACCATCGGCCGGACACTGACCAGAGCTTCTTGTTCATCTCCCACAGTTTCCAGATACTCCTGAAAAACATCCTCTTCTCCCGTACTCTGTGTCACGATTGCCGCCGGAATTGTCTCAAAGTCCGATTCTTCCATCTGCCCGATGGAAATATACATAGCCGTAGTCAGGACAAGAGGAAATACAAGCGGCCAGAACACAAGACTGAGATCCCTGATCTTTGCAAGAAAACTGTATTTTATCAATTCCCGCATATCCATCCCCTCCTAATCCCTTAACTGCTTTCCTGTGATCTCAAGGAACACGTCGTTGAGTGTCGGCAGCTCCGAGAATACTCTGCCGAAGGGGATATCCTTCTCCTGAAGACAGCTTAAGATGTGGATCAGATTATGCTTTGCACCTGTGCATCTTACCACAAGCCGCTGTTCTTCGTATTTCACATCAAATACATGGGGAAGGCTCCTGATATCTTCCAGATCATCTACACCCAGGATGACCGCTTCAATCGTCACAGTCTCTCCGGTTTTGATCATACTCTTTAACTCTTCCTTTGTTCCCACGGCGATGCTCCTGCCGTGATCCATAATCGTGATCCTTGTGCAGATCTGCTCTACCTCTTCCATATAATGCGAGGTGTATATGATGGTCGAGCCCTGCCGGTTCAGTTCACAGATCCCCTCCAGTATTTTATTCCTGCTCTGGGGATCTACTGCAACAGTAGGTTCATCCAGTATGATCAGCCTGGGCTTATGGGCGATCCCGCAGGCGATATTAAGACGCCGGAGCAGACCGCCCGAGAGTTTCTTCGGATATGTCTTTCTGTAGTCCCCAAGTCCGACAAACCGGATCGCCTCCTCCACCAGTTCTTTTCTCCTGCTCTTATCCTTTATGTAAAGGCTGCAGAAATAATCAATATTCTCATAGACATTAAGTTCTTCAAAAACCGCCACATCCTGCATGACAATCCCGATCTGGCGCTTAACATTATAATTGTCCGGCGCCATCTCCTGCCCCATGATCCGTATGCTGCCTCTGTCATACTTTAAAAGTGCAAGCATACAGTTGATCGCCGTCGTCTTTCCGGAACCATTGGGGCCGAGAAGTCCAAAGATCTCTCCTTCTTTTACATCCAGATTAAAATGATCCAGTGCGACTACATCGCCATACCGTTTTACGAGATTTTCTATCCTGATCATATCATTCCTCCCTGTTATCCTTTCCTGTCTTACTGATATCAGGATACCTCAGTCTCTTATCTTTCTGTAGTGCACAGTGTCACAAACGGAGATGACAAATGTCACTCTTCCATTCTTTTTCTTTGCTTTCCCTGTGTTTTCGACTATAATAAAAGCATATAGCACAGTGAAAGGAGCGGCAAAGGCCGGTATTACTATGAAAAATGCAGTAAATTGCGGGTTAGTCATGCTTTTATGTATGTTTTCCCTGTTCTTCGTGCAGCCTGATCTGCCTTATGTACTGGCATTTCTCTGTGCGCTGATCCTGTGCAGTGCAGATTTGTTTCTGGAAGAAGACCGGACATATACAGCAGGCTGTCTTGTTTTCTTCACCGCCGCAGTTTTCGTACCGGCAATCCGATATTTTTATCCCGCGGTATGTTACGGACTGTTCCGCCGGAGACTCTATATTCCTGCTGCCATAGCCATAGTCCTGTACCTGATCCTGAATCTGGTGTACAGACAGCCGGAAACTCTTCTTGTCTGTCTGGATCTGTTCGGATTCGCAGTATGCTTTCTTCTTGCTTCGATATCAAGAGAGCGGGACAGCCTGCAGGATACACTGAGACGGACAATGGATGACAGCACAGAGCGTGATCTGCTCCTCACGGAAAAAAACCGCACATTGATGGAAAAGCAGGACTATGAAATCTATACCGCTACACTCAGGGAACGGAACCGGATCGCACGGGAGATCCACGACAATGTAGGACACCTGCTCTCCCGGTCCATTCTTCTTGCCGGAGCTGCAAAGACAGTGAACCGGGACGAGGCACTCTCACCTACACTTGATTCTCTCGACCAGACACTGAACGCAGCCATGGACAACATCCGCTCCAGCGTGCACGACCTGCGGGATGATGCTGTGAATCTGGACGAAGCCGTCCGGTCACTGATCGATGATTTTACTTTCTGTCCGGTCACATATTGCTACGATGCCGGAAGAGTGATCCCCCGGGATGTCAAATACAGCTTTATCAGCATTACAAAAGAGGCACTCTCCAATATCATGAGGCACAGCAATGCCAGCAAAGCATCTGTTACCGTCCGGGAACATCCTGCGCTGTATCAGCTCTGCATTGAGGATAACGGCACTGAAGTGAGGAAAGGGAACAGGAACGGCGGCATGGGACTGGCGAATATGAAGGAACGGACGGACAAACTTCATGGAACGATCCATATCTCAGCTGAAAACGGGTTCCGGATCCTTGTTACGATACCAAAAAAGGAGACTAGATTATGAAACTGATATTAATAGACGATGACTGCCTTGTGGTAAGTGCACTGAAAATGATCCTTGAAAATGAACCCGATTTTGAAGTGGCAGCCACAGCAGAAGACGGCAGCGCAGCTCCTGCTCTCTACCGCGAGCACAGACCGGATGTGCTTCTGATGGATATCCGGATGAAACAGAAAAACGGGCTGGACGCTGCAGAAGAGATCCTGAAGGAATTTCCAACTGCAAGGATACTTCTGCTCACGACATTTTCCGACGATGAATATATTATAAAAGCATTAAAACTTGGCGCGGCAGGCTATCTGCTCAAGCAGGATTACCAGAACATCATTCCTGCCATCCGGGCAGCCGCCTCCGGCCAGACCGTATTCGGCACGGAAATCGTCTCCAGGATCCCGGAACTCATGGGGGCTGAAAAAGAGACAACTGACTATAAAAAATACGGGATCAGTGAACGTGAACTAGATGTGATCCGTCTGATCGCAGAAGGCTTAAGCAATAAGGAGATCGCAGCAAGCCTGTATTTAAGCGAGGGGACTGTGAGAAACTATTTAACAACAATACTCGACAAACTGAACCTGCGTGACCGCACACAACTGGCGGTATTTTATTTAAGCAGCAGGTAACAGTGTCACAGGCTTGAAAGGAGATGGCCACTATGTCACTGCATACATCAGATCTGGTGCTCGTGCCCGGGCGCCAGTTAAAGCCACTGGATACGATCTCCGGCTTTCAGGTCCGCCCCGGATTCTTCCGGTTCTTCGGAGCCACCGTGATCCCTGGCGGCGTCAATTTTACGATCCAGTCGCATGGAGCAACGTCCTGTGAACTTCTGCTCTTCCACCGCGATGCAGAAGAGCCTTTTGCTGCTCTGAAATTTCCCGATAATTACAAGATCGGCTTTGTCTATTCCATGATCGTATTCGGACTGGATATCGAAGAATTCGAATATGCCTACCGGCTGGACGGTCCCTATGACGAGAAAAAAGGGCTGCGGTTCGACAAGACGAAAATCCTGCTGGATCCCTATGCCCGCGCAGTCACCGGACAAAGCCAGTGGGGATGCAAGAATAATCCCCATCACAGCTACCGTGCGCGGGTCGTACAGAACAACTTTGACTGGGGCCTGGAACGAAGTGAGCCTATCCCTATGGAAGATCTGGTAATCTATGAGCTCCATGTCCGCGGATTTACCAAATCTCCCTCCTCCGGCGTATCCTGTCCGGGCACGTTTAAAGGGCTGGAAGAAAAGATTCCTTATCTGAAAAGGCTGGGGATCAATGCGGTGGAGCTGATGCCTGTCTTTGAATTTGACGAGATGCGTGATGCACGCCTGATCGATGATAATGAACTTCTCGACTACTGGGGCTATAATCCGGTCTGCTTCTTTGCCCCGAATACAAGCTACTCCTCCAGCATTGAATATAATCGTGAGGGAATGGAGCTGAAACGTCTGATCAAGGCGCTGCACGACAATGAGATCGACGTGATCCTGGACGTTGTGTTCAACCATACGGCCGAAGGAAATGAAATGGGGCCGTCTTTCTGTTTCAAAGGATTTGACAACAATATCTACTATATGCTCACCCCTGACGGGAAATACTATAACTTCAGTGGCTGCGGAAATACGCTGAACTGTAATCACCCTGTCGTTCAGGAGCTGATCCTCGACTGTCTCCGCTACTGGGTGACGGACTACCGGGTGGACGGTTTCCGGTTCGATCTGGCGTCCATCCTCGGGCGCAGTGATAACGGCACTCCCCTGAATCAGCCGCCGCTGCTGCGGAGTCTGGCCTTCGATCCGATCCTTGGAAATGTCAAGCTCATTGCCGAGGCCTGGGATGCCGGCGGACTCTATCAGGTGGGTTCTTTCCCGTCCTGGAAACGCTGGGCGGAATGGAACGGACGCTACAGGGATGATATGCGGTGTTTCCTGAAGGGGGACAGCAAGATGGCGGGGATCGCCGCACAGAGAATGACCGGTTCCCCGGATCTGTATGATCCGGTCTACCGCGGCGGCAATGCTTCCGTCAACTTCCTGACCTGCCACGACGGATTCACGCTCTATGACCTGTACAGCTATAACAAGAAACACAATGAAGCAAACGGCTGGGATAACACGGACGGATATGACGACAACAACAGCTGGAACTGTGGTGTGGAGGGAGATACAGACGATCCGGAAGTCCTTGCACTGCGTTTCCGGATGATCAAGAATGCCTGTGCCGTACTCATGTGCAGCCGGGGGACTCCCATGTTCCTCTCCGGCGATGAATTCGGCGATACACGATTCGGAAATAACAATCCCTATTGTCAGGACAATCCGATCTCGTGGCTGGACTGGAATCTGCTTCATAAGAACGAGGATCTCTTTAAATTTTTCCGCTATATGATCGCTTTCCGCAAGGAGCATCCGGCAATCCGAAAAGATCTGGAGCCGAGTTATATCGGCTTTCCGTCCATGAGCATGCACGGGCTGGAGCCGTGGAATAACGAGCGTTTGGAAAATGCCTATACAGCCTGCGTCCTTTTTGCCGGATATGACGAAGAAGAAGGCCGCGAAGATCTCATTTACGTGGCAGCCAATGCATACTGGTATCCGGCAAACCTTACACTTCCCGAGCTGCCGGAACAATACTGCTGGAAGATTGCAGTCAATACAGGCGATCCGAAACAGCAGACCTTCACTGTAGATCAAATGCCCGCGGCAGAAAAAAACATCGTCCTCGGCGAACGTTCTGTAATTGTATTTGTAGGAGAAAAATCAGAATAACAGGTATTGCTTTCTTTGCTTCCAGCCGAATCAACGAATGGCAACACCTTCAATCTACTCCCGCCTTAATCTGAAATTCCGGGAGAGAAAAGCCCAGCCGGAGTACAGGTGTTACTCAAAGGCCGTAGAGCAACATCAGCACTTAGGCGGCGTTCTTTGCCGCCTTATGTACTGCTATGTTGCGGCCCGAGCGAGAGCGCGCCTGCGAGTGACACCTGTACTCCGGCGGACACTTTCCCACCCCGGAATTACGAATTAAGCACACGCATTGCAGAGAATTTCTTCCAGTGCATTTTTGCTGCTCGTATGGCATCTTACCACACAGGCATTACATCTCCCTGCCTCTTCTACCGCGCATTTCACCATCTTATGTGACACTGTATTCGTGAACAGCACGATCAGATCCGGACTTCCGATCTGCTTACTTAAGGAAGCTGACATCTGCGTGAACACTTTTGCCTTACAGTTGAACTGCTTACAGATCTTTTTATACTGGCAGACCATCCGGTCATGGCCTCCGATGATAACGACACTCATATAAAACCTCCTGTAGAAAAGTAATAAAAGTAACATACTATTTATTTTCTGATAGTTAGTTTATTCTAACTCATGTCATTATCATACACGAAAAAAGAACAGATATCAAGTTGTTTTTGATATCTGTTCTCATTTTTAGCGCAGTTTTGCGAATGGCGCGGGCTGAACTGTTACATTTCAGTGCAATTTTGCAAATGGCGGGAACTGGACGTTTTATATACTGCCCCTGTATGCCTCGATTCCGGCTTTCAATCTCTTCAGACCTTCCTCCAGGCGCGTTCCCGGGCAGGCAAGGTTCATCCGCAGAAATCCGTCGCCGTTATGATACTCTTTTCCGGCACTGATATAAAGCCCGGTCTCCTTACGAATAAACTCGCTCAGATCTTCAGAATCCTCTGTCACTTTCCGGCAGTCGATCCACAGCAGATAAGTGGCTTCTCCCCGGACTGCAGTCACATTTTCTATCTCGCGGTCAATATACTCTTCCGCCCGCTTCCTGTTCTCCCACAAATACACATTCAGTTCATCCAGCCACTCCCCGCCATGCATAAAAGCAGCAACCGGGGCTATGGCTGCAAATACATTCGGCTCCGCCACTTCATCTGTATTGAGTCCACGGTTAACTTTATGACGGATCGTTTCATCCGGCACGATCACGGCGGCCGTCTGTATCCCTGCAATATTAAATGCTTTCGTCGGAGCCACGCAGGTGATGCTGTTCCTCCGGCAGTTTTCCGAGACTGATGCAAACGGCACATACTCTGTGCCCGGTTTTACAAGATCACAGTGGATCTCATCGGAGAGAACAAGCACATGATGCTTTACGCACAGATCTCCGATCCGTTCCAGCGTCTCTTTATCCCAGATCCTTCCTGCCGGATTCTGCGGATTACACAAAAGCAGCAAGGTTGCCTGCGGATCTGAAAGTTTTTCTTCCAGATCTTCAAAGTCGATCTCATAGACACCGTTTTCCAGTTTCAGTTTGCTCTCAAGTACATTTCTTCCGTTGTTCAGGATTGAATTGAAAAATATATTGTATACCGGCGTCATGACAACAACTTTCTCCGCCACTGTAGTCAGCTTTCTGACGACACTTGAGATTGCAGGCACCACTCCTGTACAGAAGATAAGCCAGTCCTTCTCTATCTCAAAGTGATGCCTGCTGCTCCACCATGACTGATATGCCACATACCACTCGTCCGGCACCACTGTATAACCGAATATTTCATGGGATGCGCGCTCTGCAATGGCTTCTGTCACCGCCGGAGCCGTACGGAAATCCATGTCCGCCACCCACATGGGAAGCTCTCCGTCCGGCACATCCCATTTCAGGGAACCAGTATTTTTACGGTCGATTATTTCGTCAAAATTATATTTCATGCTGCATTTCCCTCACGCGCAGGCACACTGCTTCTCATGTTCAACATCGCTGCAGATGATCTTTGTCTTTGACGGATCGATCTTATCCTTCTCGATAATAAGGTCGCCGATATGTTCCGCACGGATAGTCCCTCCGGACGGATTTAAAACGCTGTCAATCTTTCCGTGGATATCCGCATCCACTGTGGAGTATTCAAATGCGAGCGTCGTATTGATGAGTTTGCAGTTCTTCATCACAAGGTTGTCGATGTAGCACATCCCCTGAAGGCTCTCGATCGTGCAATTGACAAGGGTCAGGTTCTTTGCATTCCATCCCAGGTATTCTCCTGAAATAAAGGAATCATAGACTGTTACATTTTCACTGTTCCAAAATGCGTCCTTGGAAAGCATTTTCGCATTGTGGATCTCTACGTTCTTCGCCCCGTCAAAGGAATAATTGCCGTCCAGTTTAAAGTCATTGAGTTCCATATCCGTACAGTTCATGGCAAAGTAATCGCCCTTTGCAGTGACACGGTCCATCTTCACCTGCTCACAGCTCCAGAGCGTCTCCTGTGCATTCGGGAAATCTACATTTTCCAATACAACTCCGTGGCATCTTCTGAAATTCTTGGGCGCTTCGATCATGGCATTTCTCACGGTAATATTGTCTGTATACCATACACCCGCACGCGCCATCTCAAACCATGTACAGTCCTCTGCAAGAATATTTTTGCTGTACCAGAGCGGATATTTCCATTTGAACATACTGCCGTATAATTCAATGTTCCGGCTTTCCTTGAGGGGAGATTCCCCATTGTCAAAGATCGTGTCATAGATTTTAAGGTCTTTTCCCATAAACAGTGGGCGTTCTCCTGTTAAATACTGCTGTCTTATTTCTTTTTTCTGACTCATTTATATCTCTTCCTTTCCTATTAAATTCACAAGTTTAAAATTCACGCACTATTATGCTGAAGTCTTTCTGATCTGATAGAGCAGGTAGTCAAGACAGGATATCTTCCTCTCTTCACTGTGCACATTGTTAAGGAGATCGTCTCTGTGAAGTTCCAGCAGGGCAATCTGACGGTCAATGTCCTCCTCGTCAAAATATCCCATGAAATCACAGATCATTTTCTCACAGCAGCCCGCATCTCTCAGATTCTGAATAAGATTCTCTCTGGAATCCGGTCTCATATCTGTCCATCCTTTCACACATAAAGCAGATGCTGTCATTCTACTCCGCCTGTTATGTTATCTTTTCTTTCGATATACAGTTTAGCACCACAGTATTTGAATAGCAAATACGTTGTTATAATGCATTTCCATAGTTGAATCCTATTCATATTCATGCTATAGTAACCATAGCAACCTATAGTCACCCTAATAGTTGATCATCATTAACAGCAATAAATATATAGTCCGGAGGAACTTATCATGGAATTACGTGTCCTTAATTATTTTCTCGCAATCGCAAGAGAACAGAGTATCGTACATGCTGCGGAATCTCTTCATCTCTCCCAGCCCACCCTCTCCACGCAGATCAAAAACTTAGAGCAGGAGTTAGGAAAACAGCTCTTTATCCGCGGAACAAAAGGCAGCCGGAAAGTCACACTGACCGAAGAAGGAATGATCCTGCGCAAACGCGCGGAGGAGATACTGGACCTTGTGAAAAAAGCGGAAACCGAAATAAAAATGAGTGACGATGTTGTCATTGGAGACGTTTTCATCGGCACCGGCGAGACAGACGGCATCCGTCTGATCGCAAAAGCCGCAAAAAAGCTCCAGGACCGGTATCCCGGCATCAGCTATCACCTTTCCAGCGGAAATTCCACACTTGTATCCGAATATCTGGATAAAGGGCTGATCGACTTCGGAATTATTTTCGGGGATGTAGATCTGACGAAATACAATGTCCTCGAAATGCCTTACCATGATATCTGGGGTGTTCTGATGCGCAAAGATTCTCCTCTTGCGGAAAAGGAAAGTATCGCTCCCGCCGATCTGTATGATGTGCCTCTGATTCTTTCCCAGCAGGAATCTCAGGGCGGAACCCTTACCCAGTGGCTCGGGCGTGAGCCGGACCAGCTCAATATCGCCGCCACCTATAACCTGATCTTCAACGCTTCCCTTCTCGTTGATGAAGGGCTCGGTTACGCGATCGGCCTTGACAAGATCATTAACACGACCGGCAAGAGCAATCTGTGCTTTCGTCCTCTGAACCCCAGACTGGAAAATAAGATGAATATCATCTGGAAAAAATATCAGGTCTTTTCAAAACCTGTGGAAAAATTTCTTGAGGTTCTCAGGCAGTCGTTTATCAACTAGATTCAGGAACGGCCAAGCCACTGTCTCTACAATAAACGAATATCTTGTCCGGCCAAGGCCGTAGAAAATACCTTCCAGCACGACCATCAGTCCGAAGAACGGTTCGGACAATGATGGCTGTACCAACTGCGCCGGCAGCACTATTCACAAGCCACGTCACATTGGTGGTAATGCTGACCGAAGCCGTCGCCTGTTCCCCGAGCTGTCCGACCATTGCAGTATCCACATACTGGAGCAGCGTGGCAAGTACTTCTTCTACGATTGTGGGAATGGATAAAAAGAGCAGCGTCCTTAAAATCTGCGCATAGCCGGAATCTCCCGGACGCTGCTGTCTGTTTCTCCGGCTGACGCTGCAATTACTCACCGAAATACCTGCTGATCTCCTGCATCCTTGCCTCCTGCTTTACATGGAACGGACAGCGGGATTCGCAGTGGCCGCACTGGATGCATTCGCCTGCTTTGACTTCAAGTTTATCATAATGACCTTTTGCCATCTCATCTCCGGCGAGGGCAAGGTCATAATATTTATTGATCATGCCCACATTGAGCCCTTTCGGACATGGCTGGCAGTGGTTGCAGTACACACAGATCCCATCCGCATTCTGAGGCGTGAACTGCCCGATCACAGAGTAGTCCTGTTCTTCCTCAGACGCGTCCAGATAAGACAGCACATCCTTTAAATCCTGTGAATTCCGTACACCCGGAAGTACCGTGAGAACTGCCGGACGGTCAAGGGCATACCGGATACACTGTGTTTTCGTGAGGGCCTGTTTAAAAGGTGAAGTTTTCGCATTCAGGAGCTGTCCGCCGCCAAAGGGCTTCATGACAGAGATGCCTGCGCCCTCTCTCTCGCACTCCCGATACAGCTTGCCTCTGTCAGAAGCTGTGCCGATGCCGTAATCGCCGGTTGAGTAGTCATATGCCGGATTGATACTGAACATGACCATATCGATCAGCCCTGTATCCAGAAACCGGCGGATGATCTCAGGATCATGGGAGGACAGTCCCAGATGACGGATTACGCCATTTTCTTTCAATGACTTCATATAATCCCAGATACCGCCTGACATGATCTTCTCATAATCACTCATCTCATCGATACAATGTACGAATCCCATATCCGTATAGTCCGTGTGCAGCATGGAAAGCTGGCTCTCGAAGGTCATTCTGATCTTCTTTAAGTCTCTCGTCCAGCCATATTTTCCGCTGTCATACACCGCTCCGAAATGCATCTGAAGATAAACCTGTTCCCGTTTTCCCTCAAAGGCGCGTGCATAGCACGGATAAGGCTTCGCCTCGGAAGCCGCCATGTCAAAGTAATTTACGCCGCTTTCAAGGGCAAGTTTCAGCGTCTCTTCGATTTTCGCTTCACTCCCCTCGTGGATAGATCCCATCCCGAGGCCGATCACACTGATCTTCTCCCCGCCGTGCGGGAGCTCTCTGTACTGCATATCTGACATTTTATATCTCCTCCTGCTAAAAATGTAACAGTTCAGCCTGCACCATTCGCCAAACTGCATTGTTAGTAAAATAATAAGAGCATGCCGGCCCGTATTTTCAACGTCCTGTCATACTCTTATTATTTTAATCCATGATATTTCAAGGCTCAAATACTTAAATCAAATATTGTGCCATTCCTAAAAGCTATGGATCCTATTGCGCTATATTGTTTTCCGCAAACAGCGGCGTGGAGTAATACCGATCCCCCGAATCCGGCAGTAGCGCCACGATCGTTTTCCCTTTATTCTCCGGTCTTCGCGCCAGTTCAACAGCTGCGTGCAGTGCCGCCCCGGAGGATATTCCCGTCAGGATTCCTTCCTTTCGCGCCAAATGCCTTGCGGCGGCAAATGCATCTTCGTCGGTCACGCGGATCACTTCATCATATACAGACGTGTTTAAAGTCTCCGGCACAAAGCCTGCGCCAATTCCCTGGATCTTATGCTTTCCGGCCTTTCCCTCAGAGAGAACCGGAGAGCCTTCCGGTTCTACAGCCACGATATTGATATCCGGGTTCTGCTCTTTTAAGTATTCTCCTACTCCTGTGATCGTTCCGCCGGTTCCCACTCCTGCTACAAAGATATCGATTTTTCCGTCCGTATCGCGCCAGATCTCCGGACCGGTAGCCGCTCTGTGCGCCGCCGGATTCGCAGGATTTTCAAACTGTCCTGGGATAAAGCTGTCCGGGATCTCTGCCGCCAGCTCCTGCGCCCTGGCAATGGCTCCTTTCATCCCCTTTGCCCCATCCGTCAGCACCAGCTCTGCACCGTATGCCTTTAAAATATTTCTGCGCTCCACGCTCATAGTCTCCGGCATAGTCAGGATGATCCTGTATCCTTTCGCCGCAGCGATTACTGCAAGTCCGATCCCTGTATTTCCGGATGTAGGCTCAATGATAACGGAACCTTCTTTTAATGCTCCCCGGCTTTCCGCATCTTCGATCATCGCTTTCGCAAT
>ERZ1643250.1135-NODE-1135-length-24376-cov-56.502405_pt1 | contig 24376 bp, 27 predicted proteins | sample MGYA00579262_ERZ1643250 | MGnify/ENA primary metagenome ERZ1643250 (study PRJEB29033, sample SAMEA4952265) | chicken gut metagenome | biome: Broiler Chicken; feature: Gastrointestinal Tract; material: Caecum | place: Ireland | collected 2018 | study: Broiler... | reverse complement strand
TATCAGTTCATTATAAAAATCTTAGATTTTTGTCTTGACAACTGAGCCACTATAGCTGAACATAAAGAGGGCATAAAAAGCTTTGTTACTTCTCTAATCTTTTTATGCCCTCTAAGATTTTCTAATATCTTTTATAGATGTCTCCTCTATTTCCGATATTTTCAATATTAATAATTTTCATTTCCTCATCAATGGAGTAAATCACCCTGATAGTACCTACTCTGAGTCTAAACAGATCATACCCCTGAAGGCGTTTTATATCTGTTCCTTCTGGCAATTCAGATATCGCCTTCAAAATATTTCTTCAAAACTTATAGTTTTTCCATCATTTTCTTTTTCCGCTTCCTGAATCATCTGAAGATCCCATTCATCTGGTGGAATCTCCTCTCTCGCATAAGCCTTTAGAGATTCCAGCATATCCACTATAAACACCAGTCTTCTGTCAGGTATCCCATCTATCAACTCCATAATACGCTCTTTATTACTCATGTAATCACGCCCTTTCTCAGCGAGCAGACTGTTAAATTATTTTCTGTCTGTATTATAACATGCATTCCAAAATACTTGTCTCTTTATTTATACACAAATATCCTGTCTTATGCTATACTAAGATATCAGAAAATAATCCGCCGATATATCGGCTTTACTAAATTTCAAGGAGTTACTTATGAACGTTAAAAATCTGAATCTCAGTGTAGAAGAACTAAAAATTCTGGCGGAAAACGGCCAGAGAGATTTTATTTATGGAGTAGGCTATTACTATGAAAACGGAATCCGCACCTCTGTAGATCTGGCCCAGGCCGCCGTCTGGTATGAGAAAGCGGCAAAAAAGGGACAAGCTGAAGCCGCCATGCACCTGGCGCTTATGTATTACCAGGGAAAAGGTGTGGAAAAAGATGAGCGGAAAGGCTTCCGGTATATGGAACAGGCGGCCAAAGACGGAAATGTCAACGCCCAGTTTAATATGGGACGGTGCTATGAGGAAGGTCTTGGCACAAAACCGGATCTTTCCAAGGCATTTGACTGGTACAAAAAAGCAGCAGGCCAGGGAGATTTCCGAGCTATGTGCTGTATGGGAAGCTACTATCTCTCCGGACAACCTGTTCCATACGACCCGGCCAAAGCTTTCCAGCTATTTGAAAAAGCTGCAAATGCCAATATCCCTGCTGCCCAGTACAACCTCTCTGTACTCTACCGTTACGGAGAAGGAGTGGAAAAAGATGAGGAAAAGTCAGATTTCTGGCGGATGAAGGCTGCCCAGAACGGTTTTAAGCTTGCCATAAAAGAGCTGGAAAATCCGGATAAAGATCCGGAGGAACTGGCGTGAAAACTATAGACAACAAAGGTGAAGAATAATGGAATAAAGGACGCTGTCGTTGTGGAAACACCGCTTTCCATAACGACAGCTTTCAATTTCAAATCCTGCATCAATGTCGCTTTTTCAGCTTTAGATTATCTATTTTTCCAATTCTGCATTAATCTCATCAATCCATCTGCTGTCTTCACTTTCAAACAGCTCCATAAACTTTCCAAAATTGCTGCTTCCGGCAACTGTATCAGTTGTTTCTAATCCGTCCACCCGGTGACGCATAATCCACTCCATGAAACTCATTAACTTTTCGTTTGATATCTGCATACTGTTCGTGAGGTTTCTTTTCTGTATCGCAAAATATAAGCACTAATTCATATGTACCATTCTGGTAACGATCCTGATATCTTGCCGGAATATTTCCATTTCCGCCTGCATTGTCAAGGGAAATTTCGTACTGATCATTCCATACGTTCATGGACTTTAATTTGTCCAGATAAGCATACTCCTCATTTCCTTCACAGATAATACATATCTTTTGCTTGTCAGAAAAAACAGGAAGCCTATTTATCATCTGTAACGCCTCCCTTTTCATTTCCCTTAATGTTTAAAAGAGAATTAATTAAATCAGGATCTGGAAGTGCCCCTAATGCTCCTTTTCTATATTTTTCCATAATATCTGTAGTATCACGCACACCCTGCTGCGCAGTAAAATCTGCCAGTGAGTACACATATACCCCTTCTTTATCTTTGTGCACAAACCAGATCTGCTCTTTTCGGAACATTTTTTTACAATCCATGAGATTTATATCATGAACAGTAAATATCATCTGTGCATTTACGTTTAGTTCATTATTAAACATTGCTACGATTGCTCTGGTCAGTTTAAAATGTATACTGCTGTCAAGTTCATCTATTACAAGAATCCTTCCCTGTTCAAGTCCTTCTATCACATACCCTGCCAGTGCAGCGATTTTCTTTGTTCCGGTAGAATCAAACAGCATACTTGGAACATGGACACCTTTATAGGTAGATACAAGCCGAATTTGATCCATAATTGTCTCTGGAAGCTCCAGAACCTTCTCATCCGGCTTTTCTCCTTCATCTTCTGCCCTCAATTTAATCTGATCCATATCCACGTATTCATAATTATCCATATAAAGATCCGCATTTTTAATAAAATCAACAATCTTCTGCTGAAGCTGATCTCGATTTTTCATCAGCTTAATCGTATGCTCCATAGGAATATTATTCATATTAATGATGTCGATTTTTTCTGCAAAAGCAATAATAATCTTTTTCATCTCTTCCAGATGTTCAAATTTACTGGTATCAATCAAATAACACAGCAAATTATTTTTTGCCATTAAGGGCATCATCTGAATAGCATCTTTATCGGCGCAAAAATACTGCTCTTGTATAGCATCCTTTACCAGCCAAGATACTTCTTTTTCATTTCCATACTGATCTTTTAATAATTCAGAGAAATTTTCATAAACAAATTCTTTTTTTTCAGCATCATATTTAAAATCATATGAAAACTTCCTGCCAAATCCAAGGAAAGTCACACCCAACTCGCAGATTGAACTGTCTGTAAAAATATTCGTCATTAGTCCCGGTTTTTTATTAAGTAAAATTTGTCTGATTGCCTTTATACATTTTATAAGACAAGTTTTTCCAGCGTTATTAGGGCCATAAATCCCAGCCGTTTTCAAAATGTTAAAATTGTTTTCTTTATGCACATTCGAAGCAAACTTCCTATTTCTCATATCAGCTTTCATAGAAAAGGCAATCTGTTCATCAAAGGCAAAACAGTTCTTTGCTCTAATCTCTATAATCATAAGTATTTCCTCCGTACTACAATTTTGTCGTTCTTTATATATTATATACCATTCTTTATTTTTTATGCAACTTTTTTTCATAAAGTATATTTTTTGTCAATAATTGTTCTTTTTCTTATTATATATATTACAGTACATACATTGGAGTAGATTGCAAAAGTGTTCCAAAGTTGTTGCTACACTCCCGAAAGTGCAAAAAGAGAACGGCCAATCTCTCAAAATGCTTGGCCGCTCTCTTTCCAATTTTATTTATCATCTCAAACCAAATGCTTTTTCTACCAAGGTCAGTGTTTGCTCAATACTTCTGTTTTCATCTCTATGTATTACATGAAACCCAGAATATAAAAAACGGTCATACCGCTCTTGAGAATGAATCCTCATTAAGCTCTGCCGATAGTTTTCCAATGCCTGCTCCGGGTCAGGTTCTTCCATGGTCGGCAATAGCTCTCAGCGTTTCAATGGAAATATTGGTATCTACAAAAATCGGCTTTTCTTCTTGGCTCATATCCGATAATATTTTCAATTCTAAGGTTTCGCATTCTTTCGATGCCCCATCAATCCATGCTTCATATTCTTCTGGCGTTCTTCTGATAAAATCATGCCAATCAGTTAAATCTCGTGTATACGTCAGACAAGGAAAATCTTCTTTGCTCAATTCAGGTAATAGCTTGTCATGATAATTTTCTTCGCACGCAATTCTTGGAAAGTATCTGAAAATGGCACTTCTGGATGACCTTGTAGGCATTCTGGATATTATCCAGGTTGTGGATGCCGTGGCGGAACGGACCCGTTTTCCTTTATCTCCTTACAGCAGATTTCCCTCTTCTAAGATCCTGCGGATTTTCTCTGTCTCTTCTTCTGTAGCTGCCAGCAGAGGCTGGGCGCAAAGAGGCTCCATCTCCACTCCTCTTAAAACCATTGCCTTCTTAATAGTGGGAATAAACTGAGGCGCCACGTCATAAATAGCCATAAGGCCGTCGATCTGCTGCTGACACTTCTTCATTCCCTCCAGATCATCTGCTCTTGCCGCAGCGGCATAGGCAGAGGCCACATCCGGAGCAAAGTTAGACAGACCGGCTACACAGCCGTCTCCTCCGGATAATACATTGTGACCGAAAAACTCATCAAATCCCGAATAAACCAGAAAACCCGGAAACTCTTTTTTCACTTTCTGGATAATCCCTCTGGTATGGCCCATAGTAGCTACCGTATCTTTGATTCCCACAATATTTTTATGTCTGGATACCAAAGTATAAATCAGGTCCGGCGACAGGTCATGTCCCGTCCTGTCGGGAAAATTATATAATAGCAGCGGGCCATTGACCCGGTCTGCCAAAGTGTCATAAAAATTCAGCAGAGCGCTGTCAGGAAGGCTGAAATAGTAAGGAGAGATCACCATCACCCCGTCCGCACCTTGTGCCAGTGCATAGTTGGACAGTTCCACACACTGCTCAAACTCCATATGGCAGGTTCCCACATATACGGTCACCCGATGGCTGATATGAGCTATAGCCTCTTTTATAAGCGCCTTTTTTTCTTCCATGGAAATAGCAAAAAACTCTCCGATACTGCCGAAAAGCAGGATCCCGTCCATTCCATGATCAATCAGGAAGTCATAAATTTTTTTATTGGCTTCAATATCCACATGTCCCTCTTTATCCAGCGCCGTCACTGCCGGCGTAATCCATTTTGCTTTCATCTTCCTACTCCTTTTCTCTAACAGTCATAGCCGGCCCCTTCCATAGCGGAAAGAGCGTGGCTGGTATAACGCTTCAGCAGACCTTTTCTCTCTGGTCTTGGCAGTATTCCTGCTTTTCTTCTCTCCTGAAGTATCTCTTCAATCTCTTCCGGAGACTTTTCTTCTCCCCGGATTCCTACAATATCCAGGCTCCGGTTTTTTACACTGTAGGCCAGAATATCCCCGTCCTCTACAAAAGCCAGAGGACCTCCTGCCGCAGCTTCCGGAGAAACATGACCGATGGCCGCCCCTCTGGTCGCACCGGAAAACCTTCCGTCTGTAATAAGCGCCACTTCTCCATTTAACTCTTCATCGCAGACAATAGCTTCCGTAGTCATCAGCATTTCCGGCATACCGGACCCTCTCGGCCCTTCATACCGGATGATCAGCATATCTCCCGGAGCTACTTTTTTATCCACTACTGCCTGATAGGCATCTTCCTCACAGTTAAATACCCTTGCAGGGCCCTTCCGTTCCCGCATGTCTTCTGTGCAGGCTGAATATTTGATCACCGCCCCGTCCGGAGCCAGATTTCCTCTTAAGATAGCCACCGAGCCCTTTTCTCTGGCTTTTTCCACTGGGAAGATCACCTGTTCTCTCTCCAGACCGTAATTGTGGAGATAACCCAGATTTCTCTGGAAAAAGTTTTCTTTTTCCAAGTCTTCCAGGTTTTCTCCCAGGGTCTTTCCTGTAACCGTCATCACATCCAGATGGAGCATATCCCGCAGCTCCAGCTCTACCATGGGGATTCCTCCTGCAAACCAGAATGCCTCGGTAAGGTGTTCTCCGCTAGGTGTAATATTTCCCAGATGAGGCACCTGATGATTGATCCGGTCAAAAAGTTCCGGCTCCAGAATAATTCCCAGTTCTCTGGCAATCGCCGGAAGATGGATGGTTGCATTAGTGGAACCTCCGATGGCGCTGTGAATGATCACTGCATTTTCCAGGGCCTCTCTGGTTACGATATCGCTGACCTTGATTCCCCTATCTATTAGTTCCATGATCTTGCGCCCTGCCATTCTGGCGCTTCCCAGAATATCCCGCATAGTAGCCGGCATAAGAGCCGCTCCTGGCAGGGTCAGTCCAAGAGCCTCTGCCATACACTGCATGGTGCTGGCAGTTCCCAGGAAGGTACATGCCCCACAGGAAGGACAGCCGGTCAGTTTATAGTCCCGTACCTCCTGAGGAGTAACTGCGTCCTTCCTCTTCTGCCGCAGAGAAATATCCCCTGCCACCAGAGAGGTGGTCATATCCGGTCCCGGACGCATACTTCCTCCGGGAATAAAAATCGTAGGGATATCCAGTCTGGCCGCTGCCTTTAGCTGTGCAGGAATCGATTTGTCACAGGAGGCTGCCAGGATCATGCCGTCCCAGGGATAGACCGAACCATGGACTTCGATCATATCGCAGATAGCCTCTCTGGAAGCCAGAATATAATTCATGCCGTCATGGCCCTGAGCGCAACCGTCACAGATATCTGTGGTATGATACTGGGCGGGAAAACCTCCTTTTTCAAATACCCCGTACTTTGCCTGTTCCATAAGCCCCGCCAGGTGAACGCTGCCTGGATGGCTGTCTCCAAATACATCCTCCAGGAGTATCTGAGGCTTTGTAATGTCCTCTTCGTCCCAGCCTGATCCCATCTGCAGGGCGTCAAACTGGGCCCACAAAAGCCGCTGAGGCCCACTTTTCTGTCTGTTTTTCATTTTTCCAGTCCTCACATTACCTTAAAATTTTATCTTTATTGTACTACGGAAGATCGGGTTCCTCTATACAGTTATTGCTGAATTAAAGCAAAAAACGGGACATGGAAATGCCTTCTCTTCTTTCCGGCTGTCCATGTCCCGTTATCCTGTATGCCTTATTTATTTTACCAGATAGCCGCCGTCTACAGGAATCACTGCTCCGCTGACATAGTCGCTGGCATGGGAAGCCAGAAAAATAGCGGTTCCCTTCATATCCTCGCCGGTTCCCCAGCGGCCTGCCGGAATCCTCTCTGAAATACTTTTGAACCTGGGGTTCTCCGGATCCATCAGTGCTTTGTTCATTTCTGTGGCCATATAACCCGGGGCAATGGCATTTACATTTACTCCTCTTCCCAGCCAGTCATTGGTAAGCTCTTTGGTAAGCTGAGCAACACCGCCCTTCGCCGCCGCATAGGCCGGGATGGTCTGTCCTCCAAAGAAAGAATTCATAGAGGCAATGGTAATAATTTTCCCATACCCTTTTTTCAGCATGATCTTTCCTGCTTCCTGACAAAGAATAAATATAGAAGTCAGATTGACATTAAGTACTTCATCCCATTCCTCTACTGGAAATTCCTCGGCGCTGTGACGTCTCTGTATTCCATGGGCCGTAAGGAGAATATCCACATCGCCGCCCAGCTTTTCCAGACACTGATTAAAGACTGCATAGACTTCTTCCCTCACGCCAAGGTTTCCCTTTACACCCTGGCAGTTAAAGCCTCTGTTCCTGAAGTCTTCTGCCACATCATAAACCTTATCAGAAGTTCCGACGATCACCACCTGTGCACCGGCTTCCAGATAGCCCTCTGCAATCCCATATCCCAGACCTCTGGTTCCTCCTGTGACAATGGCCTTTTTCCCTTTAATATCAAACAGATTCATCATTCCATGTAACCACCCTTCATAGGAGATACAGCTTTTTCGGAGAAAATCTTCAGCACGCCTTTCTCATATTTGGCCGGTTTAGGTGTCCAGCGTTTCTTTCTCTCCTTTAATATCTCTTCAATTTCTTCCGGCGTCTTTTTCTCCCCGGCGATTCCCACGATCCGCAAGATACGTTTGGGAATGTTCACTTCGATCAAATCCCCTTCTTCCACCAGAGCAATAGGGCCTCCTGCCGCCGCCTCGGGAGAAATATGCCCGATAGCCGGACCTTTGGAAGCTCCTGAGAATCTGCCGTCAGTGAGAAGAGCAATGGAAGCTCCCAGTTCAGCATCAGAGGCAATGGCTTCTGTGGTATAGAACATCTCCGGCATACCGCTGCCTTTCGGCCCCTCATAGCGGATAATGACTGCATCACCTGGTTTAATCTCATGGGTCAGAACTGCATGGATAGCGTCTTCTTCGCAGTCAAATGGACGGGCTTTCAGAGTCGCCTCAAACATTTCTTTAGGCACTACTGTGTGCTTCACCACGGCACCGTCAGGGCAGAGATTTCCATACAAAATGGCAATACTTCCGTCTGTTCCAAATGGTTTGTCAAAGGGACGGATCACGTCTTCTCTTTTCAGACCTACCTTTGCCAGATAAGCGTCGCACTTATCATAAAATCCGTTTTTCTTCAAGTCCTCCAGATTTTCTCCCAAGGTCTTTCCTGTAACGGTCATTACATCCAGATGAAGCATATCCTTGATCTCTTCCATGATCGTAGGAACTCCTCCTGCATAGTAGAAGAACTGTGCGGGCCATTCTCCTGCAGGACGGATATTCAGCAGGTAATGGGCTCCTCTGTGCAGTCTGTCAAAAGTATCGCCGTCAATTTCAATACCAAATTCATGGGCAATGGCCGGCAGATGAAGAAGAGAATTGGTAGAGCCGGAAATTGCTGCATGTACCATTATAGCGTTTTCAAAAGATTTCATGGTCACGATCTTGTCCGGAGTCAGATCATGAAGAGCCAGCCATACGGCCTGTTTGCCGGCTTTTCGTGCCACTTCTCTTAAATCCGGGCTTGTGGCAGGCATCAGAGCGCTTCCCGGAAGCATCAGTCCCAGAGCTTCCGCCATGATCTGCATAGTGCTGGCCGTTCCCATGAAAGAACATGCGCCGCAGGAAGGGCAGGCATTGTGTTTATAATAAGTCAGCTTCTCCTCTGTAATCTCTCCTCTTTCACACATGGCGCTGTATTTTCCGATCTGTTCCAGGGTCAGAAGGTCCGGGCCGGCATCCATAACTCCTCCGGTCACAATGATGGAAGGAATATTGACTCTCCCCACACCCATAAGATGGGCGGGCATTCCCTTATCGCAGCTTGCAATAAACACCCCGCCGTCAAAAGGCGTAGCATTTGCATGAATTTCAATCATATTGGCGATCATATCCCTGGATGCCAGAGAGTAATTGATGCCGTCGTGTCCCTGGGCTTCTCCGTCACAGATATCAGTGGTAAAATATCTGGCTCCGTGTCCTCCGGCCTGAGCCACCCCTTTTCTGGCCTCTTCCACCAGTTCCAGCAAATGTCCGCTGCCTGGATGACTATCTCCAAAAGTGCTCTCGATCATAATCTGGGGTTTTGACAGATCCTCCAGTTTCCATCCCGTTCCCAGACGCAGCGGGTCCAGTTCCGGAGCAATTTTTCTTAGTTCCTGACTTCTCAGCTTCATAACTTTTCTCCTTTTAAATTTAATACTAAAATCGTTTCGTACTTAATTTAGGAATTTTATCATCACACGTCATACCTCATATGTCTATAGTAGCACTCTTTATTGGAAAAATCAACTATTAACTTAAGAAATCAATCATTATTTTTCACAAAAATTTCTTCAATTTTATCCTTATTTGATTTTAAATGCTCAACCATAGCAGCTCTGGCCTTTTCACTGTCTCTATTACGAATCGCATCCACTACCATCTGATGAGTCCTTACCGTCTCCCTTACCAGAGCCAGATCCGTTACTTCGATAAAAACAGATACACCGGCCTGGATCACCGGTACCAGTTTTGGCATTACCGAATTTTTGCTCATTTTGGCAATCATTTCGTGAAATTCAATATCCTTCTCCATATGCTGCATTTGTCTGCTGCAGAGCTGTTCTACCTGATTCTCAATTTCCTGAAGCTTCTCCACCTCCTCAGGAGTGGCTCTGACTGCAGCCAGAGCTGCCAGCTCCGGCTCGATCATCAGACGGACCTCGCAGAGATCCAGAGCCAGTTTTTTCTTATCTTTAACAAATGCAAATCCGAAAGGATCTTCCATGACGCCAGGATGCCTGCATACAAAAGTTCCCAATCCTCTGCGGATTTCCAGAATATTCCTGGAAACCAGAATTTTTACCGCTTCCCGTATGGTCCCCCGCCCCACGGAAAGCTGCTCCGCCATTTCAAACTCATTAGGCAGCTTATCTCCGGCTTTCAGTTCTCTGTCCGCAATCAAAGTTATAATCTGTTCCGCCACCTGCTGAGGAAGGAGTTTTTTATTACTATTTAATGATTCAAGCATAATCTTAACCTCATATATTCTCATTCTGTGATTTTTGATCTTTCGGATTGTATTATAACACCCCACCTTTTCAAAGTCTACTTGTCCCCAAAAAAAGAAGCGGAGCTGTCGCATTAATCAAAATCGAGAATATTTATACATTTTATTGCTCAGTCTGTGCCGCTTTGAGCCTATGGTCTCAAAGCTATGCTCGACAAATTTGCATAAAATGTATAAATGTTCCTGACATATGACTAATGCGTCAGCCCCACTTCTTTTTTCGGCTTTTTATTGTAAAAGCTTCAGAAATCCATAAATTATTTACATCATAAGTCCCGGCAAAAATCCCTGGAACAGAGAAAGGATTGACACAAAAATCAAAATCGATATACCGGCTACAAAGCCTCCGATACTCCATCCCCTGATCGTATCGGGAACCGTGATCCGGAAGAAACGGCTGATCGCCCAGAAACCGGAATCATTTGGCAGGGACAGACCAATCCCTCCTGCACAGATTGCAATAGCACAGAGAATCGGTGAAACGCCGCAGGTAGCAATGGTGCTGGAAAGGATAGCCGCAGTTGTCATAAGGGCTACAGTAGTAGAACCCTGGGCGCAGCGAATGATCTGGGCGATAAGGAAGCACAGCACAAGGATCGGTATATTAAAGTTGGACAGAGAGCCTGCCACATAGTCTGCAATACCGGTAGCCTGAAGAATCCGTCCAAAAGCTCCGCCGGCTCCTGTGATCAGAAGGATCAGACCCACCTGGTCAGCAGCTTCAGTCATAATATCTGTAATGCTGGAAGCCAGATATTTTCTGGAGATCAGAGCCGCATAGATCACGCCTACCATCATGGCAAAGTTTTTGTCACCGATAAAGGTAACAAAAGGAGAAATTGCTGCATCCTCCCCTAAAGCCAGAGGCACAAAACTTCCAAGAAGGATCAGAATAATGGGAACCAGAAGAATGGAAAGGGCTTTCCCTGCTCCCATCCGCTTCTGGGACTTTGCAGCAGACTCATTCATAGCCCGCTCTTCTTCTTCCAGATCATCAAAGGTATAAAAATGGTTGTTCTTATGGTCCTGCCTGTTCAGGAAAGAACCATAGATAATGCCGCCGAAAACCATGCCCACAAAAGCGGAGATCAAGGCATAAAAGAAAAAGATACCGATCTCAATATCCAATTCTCCTGCTACAGCCAGAGGCGGTGCAGTAGGAAGCACCAGGGCAAAAGTACAGGTAGTAGCTACAGAAATCGCACAGGCAAAATTCACCATAGAAATTCCTGTTTTCTTAGACAGTACCCGCAGCATTGGAGCGAACATGATATAAACCACATCGCCGAATACGGGAATACCTGTGATAAATCCGGAAACTGCAACTGCTACCGGTGATTTTTTCTCTCCGCAGATTCCCAGAATCTTATTTGCGATAGATTCGATACCGCCGGATTCAAACATGAATTTACCCAGCATAACGCCAAGACCTGTTACCATACCAATACTTCCCAGGGTATCCCCAAATCCTTCCGTGACAGTGCTCGCCACATCAGGCAGGGGCATATTCACCAGGATACCTGTACCGAAAGCTGTTACCAATAAAGCAACAAAAGCATTTAACTGAAATTTGATAATCAGAACCAACAAAACCACGATAGCCAAAATAAAAATTCCAATAAGCGCTGGCCCTGTTACCGTACCTCCTGAAAACATACTGTTTCCTCCTTTTTTCTTTTCACACTTTTTGTTGTAAGACGTATGACCTCTCATTCCTTGAATTAACCATAGCACGTCATACATCCTATGTCAATATGCCAAAAAATTTCCGTGAAATATTGATAAATTTGGGCATTTCTTTTTGTGCAATTTTCACTCTTTGGATTCAAAATACCCTTGATAGCGCTCTAAAATCTCCTGGAATCCTTCTCTGTAGCTTCCCAGATGCCGGTCATAAAAAACTCTCAATTCAAAGTCCGGCGTCAATCCCAACAGGAGTATATCAAAGATTTTTCTGTGCTCTTCATAAATTTTTTCCAGCTCTCTGTGGTTCATGATCGCATCCAGATACCGTACTCTGTCATAGTGGGTGCTGACCTTCTTTACCGCATACCAGGTATTCTTCTTCCCCGCCAGTTCATAGATTCTGTGATGGAATTCATCATCCAGTTTAAAAAACAAGTCGATCCGGTCTTCTCCCTTTTTCTCCAGAGCCTTCTTCTGCTGTCCCAGGTTTTCCCGGAGAGGTTCAAGTCTCCCGGAAGACAGACTCCCCCCCAGCATCCGAAGGATTCCCGGTTCCAGAACTGACCTCATAAAATACCCTTCCTTTAAAATATCTATCTGAATATAAGAGATCCTGGATCCGCTCTGAGGGTAGACGTCGATCAGAGATTCCTCTTTTAAAATCAGCACCGCCTCATGTACCGGGGTTCTGCTGATATGAAAAAGCTCTGCCAGTTCTCCCTCATTAACCGTAGCTCCGGGAAGAAGTTTCAGTGTCATAATGTTATCCCGCAAAACCCTGTAAACATATTCTCGGTTATTTTCATGTTCTTTTTTACCTGATATTTTAATTTTCATGATTCGGCTCCCGTTCTTCTATTTCTCTCTGTTTTCAGCCTATCACCGGGGATTTTCCACGTCAATCTTCTTTTTTGATTTCCTTTTATTTCTCCATTTCTTTGTTAATAATCCACATTTTCTCCGTTTGTATATTGTCGATTTTGCCTATTGCCCTTTCCCCTGAGATTTGTTATATTGTTTTCAATGAAACTGATATATTAGTTGTTCTTATTCTCTTTAAAGACGTTATTCCTTTCATTCCTTATAAATATTTTATAGCCAGCAACTAATATATTACTTTTCTCATCTATTTATTTATAAGGAGTGAATCACTATGAAAGCAATTAAAGTAATCGAACCCTTCAAAGTAGAAATCGTTGATGTTCCCAAACCTGTAATCGAAAGAAAAGATGATGTGATCATCCGTATCACATCCGGAGGTATCTGCGGCTCTGATATCGGCATCTACAATGGAACCAATTCTCTGGCAACCTACCCCCGTCTCATCGGTCATGAATTCGGCGGCATTGTTACAGAAGTAGGAGAGGCTGTCACTGCTGTAAAGCCTGGGGATAAGGTGGCGGTAGATCCTGTAAGAAGCTGCGGCCACTGTTATGCCTGCCGGATCGGAAGACATAATGTCTGCTCTACCCTGGAGGTAATGGGGGTACATCGGGACGGAGGCTTTGCAGAATATGTCTCTGCTCCGGAAGCCAACGTACATCTTTTCCACAAAGATTTTGACGAATCTTATCTGGGCCTGGTAGAGCCTTTTACCATTGGTGTGGAAGTAAACCGCCGGGGACAGATCACAAAGGGAGATAAGGTTCTGGTTATGGGATCCGGTCCCATCGGCATGACAGTTATGCAGGTGGCCAAGAGAAACGGCGCTCAGGTCATGATGACCGACATCGTAAAAGAACGCCTTGAAAAGGCCATGGCTATGGGGGCTGACCAGACAGTTCTGGTTACAGAAGAAAATCTGGAGGAGCGTATAATGGATTTTACCGATCAGGAAGGGATTCCGGTTATTGTAGATACGGTCTGCACTCCTGCTTCTTTTGAGCAGAGCGTACAGCTGGCCTGCCCTGCCGGACGTATTGTTGTCCTGGGCCTGAAAAACCAGCCTTCTCAGATTGTTATGGCGGATATCACCAAAAAAGAACTGACTATCGTGGGTTCACGTCTGAATAACCATTGTTTTGACGAAGTGATCGAAGGCTTTGAAGACGGCACCCTTCATCCTGAGCAGTTAATGACCCAGACCTTTAACTATAAAGACATTATGAAGGCCCTGACTCTGATCCAGGAACATCCCCAGGACGTACTTAAAGTCGTGCTGAAATTTGAAGACTGAAAGAGGTGGACCTGATGAAAGAAATCTATATGACCAACACCCTTTCTCCTATTCCCAGGCAAGAAGCAGAGTCCTGCATGGACCGGCTGCTGGAGCAGTACCCGGATGTAAAAAAGGTCCTGCTGATTCCCCCGGATTTTACAAGATGTTATTCCTACGCAGGAGAGCTTACTCAGATTCTCTACAAAAAACTGGCCCCCAGGGTTCTGGTCCATATTATGCCCGCTCTCGGCACACATATGGCTATGGATGAAGAAGAAAAGCAGAAAATGTTCGGCAGTGAAATTCCTCCGGAAGCTTTCCTCGACCACCACTGGCAGACAGATACGGTTTCCATTGGCATTGTCCCCAGAGAAGTCATTGAAAAAATTTCCCAGGGTCTCTATTCTACAGAAATTGAAGTGGAGGTAAACGAAAGGCTAATCAACGGCGAGTACGATCTGATTCTGTCCATCGGCCAGGTAGTTCCTCATGAAGTTGTGGGAATGGCCAATTACAGCAAAAATATCTTTGTAGGCACAGGAGGAAGACAGATGATCAATAAATCTCACATGCTCAGTGCCATATGCGGCATGGAAAAAGCTCTGGGTGTTGCAGACTCTCCTGCCAGAAAGGTATTTGATTACGCCCAGAAGCATTTTGTGGACGGAAAGCTGCCTCTGGTTTATATACAGACTGTAACCACCTTAGAAAAGCAGAATGTTGCTCTTCACGGATTATATATCGGCGCTTCCCGAACGCCTTTTGAAATGGCTGCCGCTTTATCTGAGCAGCTTAATATCTGTCATGTGGAGCGAAGAGCGAAGAAACTTGTTACTTACCTGGACCCCTATGAACTGAAGACCACCTGGGTAGGAAATAAAGGAATTTACCGTACCAGAATGGCTGTAGCTGATGGAGGCGAACTGATCGTCCTGGCCCCCGGCGTAAAAGCTTTCGGGGAAAATCAGGAAATGGATCAGATGATCCGTACCTACGGGTATAAAGGCAGAGATTATGTACTGGATCTCTTTAACAAAGGGATATTTGAAGACCGTATCATGGCTGCCGCTCATCTTATCCAGGGATCTTCTGACGGACGTTTCCGCATCACCTACTGTACCAGGCCAGAGAATCTGTCAAAAGAAGAGATCAACAGCGTAGGCTATCAGTGGATGGACTATGAAAAGGCTGCCGCAATCTATGATCCGGAGACACTCTCTGAGGGATGGAATACACTGGAAAACGGCGAAGAAATCTACTTTGTAAAAACCCCTGCCCTGGGGCTTTGGAAGACAGAGGAGTAAGCCGAAAAAAAGACCGGAACATTTTATGCAGGAGAGATTCTCCTCATAAAATGTTCCAGTCTCTTTTTTATAATAATACATATAAAATACTCGACCCTTCCACAAAAGCCAGAAGGAAAATGATAAAAAAGATTCTAAAGTAATACTGGCTCTCATTCCCTTCCATCCCCGTTTTATTAACCAGACACCACTGTTTTACCCCGGGAATCTGGCTTATAAGCAAGATCCCTGCCTGAAGGGCCGGGAAGAGAAAAACTGCCCATTTCTCTGCAAACCCATCTGCCATCCCGCTGCTCCAATGCACCGGGATCTGCTTGGGCAAAAAAGGGAAGACAGCCCCTGCAGCCAGGAAAGTGATCCCGCACAGAATCCAGGATCTTTTGTTGTTAAAAAACAGCATACGAATTTTCTCCTCTATTTCACATAAAATCCCGCACATTTCATATCGGTGTCAAAGGAAATGGTAAACATGACTTTTCCGTCTTCATAAGCCGCCAGGACCATAGCTGTGGCATAAGGGGTTCCTGTATCCCGGTCTGTGATCCCCCGGACCTGGATTCTGTCAAAGTCCTGAAATTCTCCTTTATCCTTCATATAATAGTCAATATTTTCCTGAAGTTCTTCCGGATCTGTCCCATTCTGCATGACCACATTAAAAGTATCTTCCCATACGTCTTCCAGTTCCCCGGCATTGATTCTTTCTACCATTTCTTTCGCTTCTGCAATGACCTGGTCTTCCTGAAACTCATCTGAAAGAGATTCCTGACAGCCGGACAAAGCAGCCAGTGCCAGAATCCCCAAAAAGCCTGCCAGGATCTTTTTTCTCCATTTTCCTTTTGTCATAAACTTTCTCCTTTCTGCCCCTACTCCAGCCCGGACGCCGCCAGGATCTTCTCATACAGCGTTCTGGTCTCTTCCGGAGTTTTCCCATTTATCACCAGCACGCCGTCTGTTGTTTCCATCACCACAAAATCTTTACATCTGGCATAGCTGTATATGGTGTACTCTCCAAACTCTTTGTTTTGAAAAGTTCCCTCATTAAGCTGCAGACTGTTGACTCCCATACTCTTACTGCCTGTTTCAAAGTCCTCCCGGTAAGTAACGGCCTGTATTTCTGAAAGAGGCAGCTCATAGTCTGACCAGTAAGACCCCCGGATCTCCAACTGGTCATTCTGGATCACAACCTCCACATTTCCTGTAAAAAGCAGCACTGCCGAAAACACCAGAGCAGCTCCGGTAATGAGGATGGTAATGATAGTCCCTGTCTTCCGGGCCTTTTTCCTTTTTAATTCCTTTTCTGGACTTTCCTCCAGCAGGATTTCCTCTCCCGGTTTTATCCTGCAGCCCAGATTTGCATAGAGAAGAGTAGGGATCAGTCCGATAAAGACACCGCCCGTGGTCAGTGCCAGATACCAGTCCGGTATATTATCTCCCATGATCTCCACCCCCAGGACCAGGACTGTGATCAGAGCCAGATAAATTCCTGTGGTCCTGCACAGTTTTTTCTCATTATATTTTCTCTTCTCTTTTTCTGAGGCTGTATTATACCCTGCTATGAGAAAACTACCCTTTCCCATCAGGAGCGCCAGAGAAATCCCTCCTCCGATCAGGATCGTCAGCAGAATCACGATTCTATCCGTCATTTACTCCGCACCTCCTCTGTTTTCCTTCTTCTCCATAACCAGTCATATGACTGCCGTATTTTTTATCCGTAGACTATATCCGTCCATCTTTTTTCGCTGTATTGGGGATAAGGATCACTGCCTGAAACCGTTTCTCCTCATCTGTTATGGTACAGTTCCCTTCATATGGTTTTATGGCTTCACTTACGTTTTCCAGCCCCAGTCCCTGATGGCCTTCCCACTTTTCCGGGTGCCTGGACTTGGAATTTTCCACCTGGATCATGAGAAACTCTTTTTCTCTTTTTGCCAGGATCTTCAGATACTTTTCTTCCGGTTCCTTATCCCTGCCCATGGCCTCAATGGCATTATCCAGAAGATTTGCAAAGATCGTTGTAATATCGATCTCCTGTATTCTGTCCAGACAGTTCTCCTCTATATCAAGCTCCAGTCTGGCGTCCCGGAGATTTTCATGGCAGAGTTTTTCATTCAGGATAATATTCAGCATCCGGTTCTCCGTATACCAGGCATGATTGTTCTGATTCAAAAGATGGAAAACTTCTTCTTTATATTTTTCTGCCTCTTCTGTCTGGCCTTCCTCATAAAGCTTTCCCAGGGCCTGGATATGGTTCTTTACGTCATGAACGATCTTTCTGGACTGACGATAGCTTTCTTCCAGCTTCTGATAATGCTGGTACACCAGCATTTCCTTCTGCCGGTAAAGCCTGGACTTCTTTTCTGCCTCATTGCTCTGGACCGCTGTAATATAAAAATATACCACAAATATATTCATAAACAGAAGGAGCAATACATTTACCAGCACCAGCAGATAGCCGTTCCAGCTTGCATAGTAATCGCTTAAGGTCAGAAAAGAGATCATCATCACCAGGGAGAGCAAAGGCATGACCAGACAGATAAAAAACTGGCCTTTGCTCAGATGGCCCCTCCTGCCCCGTTTCAGGATACTGCTAAGGAACCATGCCCAGCCCCCTTGAGCCGCCCAACGGATGACTCCTGCGATCAGCTGGGCATTTCCATAGGGATTCAAAGTAGTGTTAAATCCGGAAAAGTTCAGCATATATCTGGTATAGATCTCATAGAGCAGTACCCGGGACAGGGCCCAGATCAGGACGATCCCTGCCAGATACAGCAGTCCGCTGAAAACATAATAGCCTTTGGACCGGACATTTTTCTTCCGGAGACGAAATATAAACCAGACAGAAACTCCCAGAATGGTCAGAATATCCGGCAGCCATAAACTATACAAAGTACTCCTCCCCTTTCTCTTCTTTTCTCCTGCGGCAGGTCAGGCAGCCCCCTTAAAAAGAGCTCCCGTTTTTTTCTGCCAGAAATCTTCCCAGACATTCCTTAAAAGAAACTGCCTGTTTCTGGGACAGCGGAAGGATCTCCCCGCTCATCATGTAAATATCGTAGCCTTTGATATTCCGTATCTGATCCAGGTTTACCACAAAGCTTTTATGGGGAGAAGCAAATCCATAGTCCTTCATTCTTTCCCGAAGATCACCGATCTTTCCCCGCATTTCATAGCAGCCCTTTTCCGCCGCCAGCTTAATCTGTCTTCCCCGTATCTCAAAGTAGTAAATATCTGCTGTATGGAGCCTGGTCCTTCCCTGGGAAGTCTCAAACTCCAGAACAGGACTGGGCTTCTGCTCCTCCTCCCGGTAAGCCAGGGCATCTGCCACCTGCTTGAGCACACTGGTCTTCTTCACCGGTTTGAGCAGATAGCCGAAAGCATGGACGGAAAAAGCTTTCCCTGCATATTCACTGTAGGCAGTCACATATACGATCTTTACTTTTTTATCCTTCAGCCGGATCTTTCTGGCGGTCTCTATGCCATCTATCCCTTCCATATCAATATCCAGAAACAGAAGATCGTACTGTTCTGTTGACCGGAGAAGTTCTTCGCCGCTGAAATATACGTCTGTTTTCTCTATAGGTTCCGGGCACTCTTCAAGGATTTCCAGAAGGGCCTCCGAAGCTTTTTTCTCATCATCACAAATTGCTATCTTCATTTTCTGTTTCTTTCCTTTGTTTTCTTTATTATAATTGAAAATATTCTCATAACACAAGAAATCTTCCCTCAAATACAGAAAAGACTGCACAACATACAATGCAGTCTTTCCTCTTTTTTTACATCTGTTTTCTCACTACTGCGTATTCATCCTGATTCCGGTAATAGGGGCACTGATAGTACCGGTCTGACAAAATCCTCACATAGTCATCCTCGTCCATATTCATGTCGCACAGATAGGCTTCGTATTCCTCATCATAGACATAGAAGGTGCAGGTCTCACAGCTTCCCCGTTCTTTTCCCTTTTTCATGGGCCTCATTCCTCCCTGCTCTTTTTCTCCGGCTCTGTCTGCAGGATCCCGTTTCGGACTTCCTGCTTTTAGAGCTCCTCTTCAATATTTTCCAGCTCTTCCAGGATCTCTCTCTGCTCCTGGTCGAAAAGGAGTTTTTTGTTATATTTATAATAACTGTCGCAGCCATTCTCACTGATAAATTCCATGCTGTAGGGGTTGGTATTCAGTTCTGTAACAAAGACCACCAGTTCCTGTCCTTCCTGGAAAGCCAGCTCCAGGAAGTCAAAAGTATTCTGGAGCTTTTCTCCGGTGTCTTTTATCAATTCCTCACGCTCCCCGGCCTGGTTCTGGAAGGCTTCTTTAACTTTCTGGAAGATTTCTTCTTTTCCTTCTCCCCGGGCCTCTCCTTCTTTTGCCAGATTCCGGTAAATTCCCAGAAGTTTCAGGATCTCCTGTTTCAGATGTTCTTCCTCCCGTGTAAAAAGGTCTGCCTTCTTCTTTTCTTCCAGATCCTTTTCTCTCATAAAGATCCGGTCCTCTAAAGCCTGCCAGGGATGTTCTGCAGATTCCAGAGCCTTTTTCCATTCTTTCAGGACTTCAAAAAGTTCTGTGACCAGAAGGTCTTTTTCATGATAAGCTCGGCACCTTTCTCCCAGTTTTCCCATAAACAGTCCCACTACTGCAAACCGCTCGTCCATAGAAGCCAGCCGGAGCTTTTCCACGGCAAATTTTTCAAAATGTCCCGCCAGGACCTGATCCACCTGATAATCTGTCTGATATTTTTCAAACAGCTCCAGATAATTGGCAAAATCCTTTGCCACCTTCCAATGCTGGATATACTGGCAGACTACCTCCCGGTCCGGCCTTTTTCCCAGCTTTTCATATACATACAGAAGCTGGGAAAGATCCTCCCATCCTCTGGGGGTGGCAAACATTCTCCCCTCAATACTGGTTTCCATACGGTAAAAGTTTTCTCTCCGGATATCCAGATAGGAAAGCACCGCCGGGTGGATCCCTGCCTCATAGGCATATTCTTTCCAGACTCCGAAGTCTTCCCCCACATCGATCTTCTTTACCCGGTCCAGAGTCACCACGTCAAAGTCCCGGACAGATTTATTGTACTCCGGAGGATTTCCCGCAGCCACAATGATCCAGCCGGAAGGCACCTGCTGGTTTCCGAAGGTCTTGCACTGGAGGAACTGGAGCATGGCAGGAGCCAGAGTCTCCGAAACACAGTTGATCTCATCGATAAACAGGATTCCCTCCCGGATTCCCGTAGCTTCCATTTTGTCATACACGGAAGCAATGATCTCGCTCATAGTATACTCAGTGACTGACCGGGCCTCTCCCCCGTAGCTTTTCTCTTTGATAAAAGGCAGTCCTATGGCGCTTTGCCTGGTATGGTGGGTAATGGTATAAGACACCAGGTTAATGCCGCATTCTCTGGCTGCCTGCTCCATGATCTGAGTCTTTCCGATCCCGGGAGGTCCCATGAGCAGGACCGGCCGCTGCCTTATGGCCGGGATACAGTAATCCCCGTAATCGTCTTTTAAAAGATAGGCTTCCACCGTATCTTTGATCTCCTGTTTTGCTCTTTTTATATTCATTTTTCTGCCCTCTCGTTCCTCTCTAAAAGTTCTTCCTCGTCCAGATACAGCTTCATGGCCCAGCAGGGCACTTCAATCTCTTCATATTCTTTCTGCATCAGCAAAAAGGCCACATCATAGGGAGGCATACGCTCCGGAAAGATTCCTTTCCCGTCTGTAAAATACAAGAGCCCCTTTAATCCCCTGAGTTCTCCTTTTCTCTGTTTTTCCTGAATGTATTGAAACACCGGACGAAAATCTGTCCCGCCCTTTCCTGCAAGCTCCAGGTTTTCCATATATTCTTTCAGTTCTTCCTGGCTGGTGATCAGCCGGTCACTCTGGATCCTCTCGTCACACTGGATCACATGGATCTGCATTCTCCTGAAAAAGCATTCCTGCTCCCGGAGCACGGAATAGGTTTCTCTTAAAAATCCCCGGACCAGTTCTCCGGAACAGGACATGGAAGTGTCAATGGCAATGACAAAGTCCTGGATCTTTTTCACTTCCCGGGTCTCCTGAGGTTCCAGGAGAGGCATATTTCCGTAAAGGGACATGCCGTAGCTGTAAAAAATATAGTCGAAGCTATCCGGATCCACCATCTGCTCTTCCCGCAGCACTGCAAACTTGCTAAGAAACCGCCGGTAGTCTCTGGTGTCCCGGTTTTCTGCCTTGATCTGTTCCTTCAGGCCGGCCTGGCCCCGTGCCATATCCTGTCCAAAAGTTTCCATCTCTGTCTCCATACGGTCCCGGATATCCTCCCAGTTTTTCTCCGTCCTCTGACTGGGAGGATTCTTCCTGCTTCCCTTCCAGAGCCTGTGGTCGTCACAGTGAAACTCCCTTTCCCAGAGAATTGCCTTCTCTAGGGAAGGCTGCATTTTCACCAGCTCTTCAAAAACTCCTTCTGCATTCAGGGTTTTCCTTTTCTTTCTGAGACTGGCATAGAGATTTCTTCGGTCTCCGGACATAGGCTTTCGCACACAGTGAAGTGCCAGACTGTCAATAATGGACTCCACACTGATATCGCAGGCCAGATCCCAGAGGATATCCGTCAAATCCTCTTGTCCATTTTCTCCATCTTCCCGGGAAATCCCCAGAGCCTTGGCCGCTACCTTCTTTCGGATCCTCACCTTTTTCCACAGATGGGCAAAAAGGCAGTGGAGCATCATATGGAGATAAGCCCGGTTCACTTCCCGCCGTCCCTGGCGGTAAAGGCCGCCCAGATACCCGGGATCATAATAAATTCCCACGCCGTCGGTACCCAGTTCTCCATTCTGTTCTCCCATCACATATATAAAGGCTGACAGTGCCACATCAAAGAAACGCAGATGGATATAGAGTTCATTTCTGGAAGATATAAGAATCCTGCTGCAGACATCCTCTATTCTTTTTTCCATTTCCCTGGCCATATTTTCTCTCTCCTATAGGTCAAAAGTTTTCTTTCGTTTTGCAAACAATCTCCGCTTCTCTTCCATGAGATAGCTGACCATCTCCGCTCTTCCTTTACCGGAAGCTACCTGGATCACCTGATCCATGGCCTCCTCTGTCCACAGCTTCCGCTGTCCAAGATAAGAAAAAGCCCGGTTCCATTCTTCCTGTTCTATGTAATAAAGGCCGCATTCCAGTATATGTTCTTTCACATATTCCAGATACTCTTCTTCTGCCTGGCTGCCAAGTTCCCAGGGCCAGAGCAGTCTTCCCATAGCCATAGGCAGAAGGATCTCCGGTTTTTCATTGATCTTTGCCAGATAAAACAGCCGGTCATATCCCTGGTAATCCACTTTCTTTTCCAGAAAGCACTGCCGGTATTTGTAGCCGCAGCCATGATAATGGGTCTCCAGGATCCTTGCTGGAGTGTTCTCCACTCCTTCCTCATAATATTCCGGGAAGATCAGCTCTGCTCCCTCACTGCTGTTCCGAAACCTGATGGAAACATAGACTTCATGGAAAGTTTCACTGACCACATCCCGAATACAAGAGGTTCCCCCCGGCTCCATAAGCATATGAAGTTTCCGCAGGGCGCCGCAGCCAGTAAAAGAGCCGCCCCCAATAGTTTTCACAGAATCTGTCATTTCCAAAGTCATCAGATTCCTGCATCCGTAAAAAGTATAATTCCCCAGCTCCCGGACCCCGTCGGGAATCCGGATCTCCTGGATCTCCTGAAGTTCCCTCTGCTCCTCTTTGCTCCGGCCTTCCTTCCATGGAGACCAGGCGTAAGAGGGCAGGGAAACCCTGTTCTCTTTCTTCTCACACATATGTATCCTGTCCTTTATCTGATTCTAACTCCCATACCAGTTCCAGATTGTCCTCTTCTTCCTTCTCGTTACAGCCTGTAAAAGCAGTTCCCAGAACTGCCAAAAGCAGCAGCATTATCCCAATTCTTATTTTCATCATAAATCCTTTCCGTCCTGCAGTTTTATGTGTACTTCTGCATTTCTATACGCCTCAGCATTTTGTATGCCATTGTATCTGAGTACAGTATGCATGCTTGACGGGATTTTTATACATCCTGGCTAAATTCACCTGCAAAATGGTTCGAAATAGATAGCTTGCTCTGCCGGCTGCATATTATCATGTATAAAGGGAAATGGCTGCAATCCTGCAAGCGGATCACAGCCATTTCCCCGGATAAGCTGAAAATGGGACTCGAACCCACGACCCCTTCATTACGAGTGAAGTGCTCTACCAACTGAGCTATTTCAGCAATTCTCTGCAAGAATTGATTTTACTGGATTTTTAAAGATATGTCAAGAATTTCTTTCACAAAAGAATCGCCAATGCCTTAGAATATTTGTTCTTAAGTCTTTCGGTCAGAGTGTCCCGCTGGCTTAGATGATCTTTCATATCTGCCAGCTTCACCCACCATACCTCCGGATAAATGGTCTGGGCATTTTTGATAGAGATTATATAGTCCTCATAGGATTCTTCATTTTTCCCATGAGTGATGTAATTCATATACTTTACCAGCCTCCTGGTTTCATCCAGGGCAAGTATCTCTGCTGTCCCGCAGTCGGAGTCCTCCCACACATCATGGATCCAGGCCAGGGCAATACACCGCTCCCTCAAGTGTTCCGGTATCATGCGGTTCTGTTCTGTATACCTGGCTACTCTCTCTGAATGCTGGTAGGTTTTCTCATCAAGATACTTTTCGGCAAGTTTTTTCGCTTCCTCTATCACCCTGACCACTCCTTTTCTGAAGGACATCTTTTTATCTGATTTAACAATACCTTATATTTTCGCATTTTGCAACTTGTGATTTTCACGAATTTCACATTTTTAATCCTCTTGCTAAAATATCTGACAAAAGACATTTCGGGTTCAAATGCTGATGATGCAGCGGGAAAGGGCATGACAGTAATGTTCCTCTGTACAGGTATCCTGGAATTTTTTTCAGTATCTTCTGGATAAAAAATCGGAGTATCCGGGAGATATCCAGAACGGACTAGACAACTACTTAAAGAAAGCCTGTTTAATAGTCAGCGTACGGTTCATATTGCAAAAATCTAATTTTAAACCGTATAATTTGCCTGTAAACTACGGTTCAAATTCACAAAAACTGTTTCTGAACCGTACAACCGCCTTAAATATAC